>WNGL01008458.1_pt1 | contig 12032 bp, 11 predicted proteins | sample 5400591 | NCBI WGS metagenome assembly WNGL01 (sample SAMN13153377, study PRJNA577476) | soil metagenome | isolation source: 80 cm soil or saprolite under Garry oak tree replicate 1 | place: USA:California | collected 2016-06-15
AACGTGGCGTTCGTGAGCGCGAGGGTCGAGGTGCGCGGCACGCCGCCCGGCATGTTCGTGACGGCGTAGTGGATGATCGCGTCCACCACGTACGTGGGATGGTCGTGCGTCGTGGGCCGGGTGGTCTCGAAGCACCCGCCCTGGTCTACCGCCACGTCCACGATCACCGAGCCCGGCTTCAAGAGGCCGAGATCCCCTCGCGTGACGAGGTGGGGTGCCTTGGCACCCGGCCGCAGCACGGCGCCGATCACGAGATCGGCCTTGTGCAGCTGCTCGAGAATGTTGTGCCGGTTGGAGTGCAGCAGATCGACGTTGGGGGGCAGGACATCCGCCAGGTACCGCAGCCGGTCGAGCGAGAGGTCGAGGAGCGTGACGTGGGCGCCCAGACCCGCGGCCATCTTCGCCGCATTGGCCCCGACGGTGCCACCCCCGATGATCAGCACCTCCCCCGGCAGCACGCCCGGCACGCCTCCCAGCAGGATACCGCTCCCCCCGTACGCCCTCTCGAGGTACTTGGCGCCCTCCTGCACCGCCATGCGACCGGCCACCTCGCTCATCGGCGTGAGCAGCGGCAGCTCGCCCGACTGGAGCTGCACGGTTTCGTAGGCGATGGCGATCGCGTCGGACGCGACGAGCGCTTGCGTGAGGGGCTGCGAGGCGGCGAAGTGGAAGTAGGTGAAGACGACCTGGCCCGGTCGGAGGCGCGGCCACTCGGCCTCGACCGGCTCCTTCACCTTGAGGATCAGCTCGGCCCTGCTCCACACCTGCTCCGGCCCTGGGACGATGCTCGCGCCTTGCGCCCGATACGCGTCGTCCGGGAAGCCGGACCCGACTCCCGCGCCCTGCTCCAGTAGCACCGTATGCCCGTCGTCACGCAGGGCGTGCGCCCCGGCGGGCACCAGGGCCACGCGGTGCTCGGCGGTCTTGATCTCCTTCGGCACCCCGACGATCATGACCCGTCAGTTGGGGCCCAGCCAGACGACCCGCTGCCGGTCGGGATCGAAGAACTCTCGGGCCACGCCGGCGACCTCGTCTTCCGTCAGCGCGGCGATGGTCGCGAGCACCTGGTCGAGACTCTGGTAGGGCTCGCCGTACACCGGGAACCCCGCCAGGCGATACATCCGCGCCGAGGGACTCTCGAGCGAGAGCATCACCTGCCCTTGTGTCTGCTGCTTCGCCTCGGCGAGCGCGGCTCCCACCAGCCCTTCGCGGGCAAGCTTCGCGAACTCCTCGCGGATGGCGTCCACCGCCTGGCGCGCCGTCTTGGGCTGGGTGCCGACGTACACCCCCGCGACGCCGGTCTGCCGGTAGAAGGTGGTGAAAGCGTAGATGGCGTAGGCGAGCCCCAGCTCCTCCCGCACCCGCTGGAACAGCCGGCTGGACATGCCGCCACCGAACACGTTGGACAGCACGAGCAAGGCGTACTTGCGCCGGTCAGCGTAGGCGACGGTGTCGCTGAGGAACACGACGTGGGTCTGTGCGGTGTCCTTGGCGTGCCGGGCTTCGCCGCCGCGCACCGCCGGCGGGATGGCGGGCTCGCGCGGCGCTTCCGGTCGCCCGTCGCCCGCCGCGCGCTCGTACCAGCCCTGGCGACCCAGCTCCTCGAGCAGCCGCTCGTGCGTCAAATTCCCCGCGGCGGCGATCACGCAGTTGCCCGGGAAGTAGGCCCGCGCGTGCAGCTGTTTCAGGTCTGCGGTGGAGAGCGCGCTCACGGACTGGCGTGTGCCGAGGATGGAGAAGCCGTAGGAGTGATCGGGCCAGAGCGCCTCGGAGGCGAGGTCGAAGACCTGATCGTCGGGTGTGTCCTCGAGCATGTTGATCTCTTCGAGGACGACGTTGCGCTCGAGCTCGAGGTCCGTGTCCCGCAACACGGGGCGGCGTACCAGATCGGTGATGACATCGAGCGCGCGCGGCAGGTCGGCGTCGAGCACGCGGGCGTGGAAGGCGGTGGCATCGCGCGAGGTGTAGGCGTCGAGCGAGCCGCCGCGCGCCTCGAGTGCCAGAGCGATGTCCTGGGCGGTGCGGCGCTCCGTGCCCTTGAACACCATGTGCTCGAGGAGATGGGAGACGCCCATCTTGCCGCGCGCCTCGTGGGCGCTCGCGGTCCGCACCCACACCCCGACCGCCGCCGAGCGCACGCTGGGCACGCGCTCCGACACGACCGTCACGCCGTTAGGCTCTCGAGTCTGGAAGATCTCCCGGTCGAGGCCGACGGTCTCCATTTACCGGGAGCGCACCGGCTCCGGCGCGTCGAGCAGCGCCTTCCGCGACAGGCGCATGCGTCCGCGCTCATCGACCTCGAGCAGCTTGACGCGCACGCGATCGCCCCGCTTCACGACGTCCTCGGTCCGCTCGGTGCGGCCCTGCTGCAGCTCTGAGATGTGGAGCAGCCCCTCCACGCCCGGCAGGATCTCGACGAACGCCCCGAATGCGGTGGTGCTCTTCACGACTCCCTCGTACACTTTGCCGATCTCTGGCTCCTGGACGATCGCCGCCACCATGTCGCGCGCGCGCTCGCCCCCCTCGCCCACGGCGGAGATCGTCACCATCCCGGAATCGTCCACGTTGATCTCGGCGCCGGTCTGCTCCTGGATCCCGCGGATGATCTTGCCCTTCGGCCCGATCAAGTCGCCGATCTTGTCCGGGCGGATCTGCATCGTGATGATGCGCGGCGCGTACTTGGACAGCTGGGAGCGCGGCCGCGGGATCACCTGCTCCATGATGTCGAGGATGTGGAGGCGCGCCTTCCGGGCGCGCTCCAGCGCCTCGCTGATGATCTTGAAGTCCAGCCCCTCGATCTTGATGTCCATCTGGATCGAGCTCACGCCCTCGCGCGTCCCGGCGACCTTGAAGTCCATGTCGCCCAGGTGATCCTCGGCGCCGAGGATGTCGGTCAAGACCGCGACGCGGTCTCCCTCCTTGATGAGCCCCATGGCGACGCCCGCGCAGGCGCCCTTCACCGGCGCGCCCGCGTCGAACAGCGCCAGCGACCCGCCGCACACCGTGGCCATCGAGGAGGAGCCGTTCGACTCGAGGATGTCGGACACGATGCGGATGGTGTAGGGGAACTGCTCGTAGGGCGGCAGCAGCGCCTGCAGGGCCCGCTCCGCCAGCGCTCCGTGCCCCACCTCGCGCCGCGAGGTCCCCCGGATCGGTCGCACCTCGCCCGTCGAGAACGGCGGGAAGTTGTAGTGCAGCATGAACGACTTCGTGGTCTCCTGCGCCACGTCGATCGAGTCGATGCGCTGCTCGTCGCTCACCGTGCCGAGGGTCACGGATACCAACGCCTGCGTCTGCCCGCGCGTGAAGAGCGCGGAGCCGTGCGTACGCGGCAGCATGCCCACCTCGCAGGTGATCGGCCGCACGGTGTCGAGATCGCGGCCATCCACCCGCTCGTGGTGCGTCAGCACCTGCTCGCGCATGGTGCGGTACTCGATGTCCTCGATGACCTGGGCGACGTCGCGCCCGTTGTCCGGGAACTCGGCCGCGAGCTGCTCCTGGACGGTCGTCTTGAGCGCCGCCAGCGCCTGCGCCCGCTCCGCCTTCTCAGGGAGGTTCAGCGCCTCGGACACCCGCGCCTCGGCGAGCTGCTTGACCCGCGCCACGAGCTCGGGCGGAGGCTCAACCTTGCTCCACTCCATCTTGGGCTGACGCATGTCCGTCACCAGCTCGGCGGCCGCATCCAGCACCTCTCGGATCCCCTTGTGCGCCACCTCGAGACCCTTCACGATCTCCGCCTCGGTCAGCTCCAGCGCCCCGCCCTCGACCATCACGATCGAGTCGCGGGACCCCGACACCGTCAGATCGACGTCCGAGAACTCGAGCTGCTGGAACGTCGGGTTGAGGATCCAGGCGCCTTCGACGCGGCCCACGCGCACGGCCGCGATCGGGCCGTTCCAGGGGACCTTCGACATCGTGAGCGCCGCCGAAGCCGCCGTGACCCCCAGCACGTCGGCGTCGTTCTCCTGGTCTGCCGACAGCACGTAAATGAAGACCTGCACCTCGTTCTTGAAGCCTTCGGGGAACAGCGGGCGCAACGAGCGGTCGGTGACCCGCGCCGCGAGGATTTCCTCGTCGGAGGGGCGCCCTTCGCGCTTCAAAAAACCGCCGGGGATCTTCCCGGCGGCGTAGCTCTTCTCTCGATATTCGACGGTCAGGGGAAAGAACGGCTGGGTAGCCACGTTGTCCGATACGGTCACCGCGGCGAGCACTACGGTCTCGCCGAACTGTACCAGACACGAGCCCGCGGCTTGCTTCGCCAGCCGCCCGGCTTCCAGCTTCAGCGTCCGTCCCGCGAAATTACGCTCGACGTGCCTCACTAATGTCGCCTGTCTAGAGCATATGAAGAAGCGTCAAGCGCCCGCTGCTCTTCCCGGGGCGCCTGGCGCGACGCCTGTTTGACTAATGGCGGAGACCCAGCTCGTCGATGAGCTGCCGATACCGTTCCAGGTCGGTGCGCTTGAGATACTCGAGCAGGCGGCGGCGCTTGCTGACCATGCGCAGCAAGCCGCGTTGCCCGTGGAAGTCCTTGGCGTGTACCCGGAAGTGATCGGTGAGGCTGTTGATCCGCTCGGTGAGCAGCGCGACCTGAACCGGGGCGGAGCCCGTGTCCCGCTCGTGCTGCCCGTACTTCCTGACCGGCGTCGTCTTGTCGTACATCAGGGCTGTTCCCTAATTCTCATAAGCGCAGTAACTTAGATCCACCGCACCCCTTTGTAAAGCCCCGACCACATGACCGGCGCGCCCACCGATCTCGTTGGCCGATCCCTCGGCCCGTTCCAGTTGGAGCGGCTCATCGGCCAGGGGGGGTTCGCGTGGGTGTTCGTGGGGCGCGAAACCGACGGCACCCCGGTCGCGGTGAAAGTGCTGAAGCCACGCTACGCCGGCGATGCCAACTTCGAAGCGCGGTTCCGCAACGAGAGTGAGACGGCCGCCAAGCTCGAGCACCCCAACATCGTGCACATCCGCTCGGTGTCCAAGACCGGGCCCCACGTCTACTTCGCGATGGACTTGTGCGCCGACAGCCTCGCCGCCCGCCTGGCGCGCGAAGGGCCGCTTCCCGAAGCCGACATCGTCCACATCGGCGAGGACGTCGCTCAAGCGCTGGGGTTCGCGCACGCGCAGGGAGTGATCCACCGCGACCTGAAGCCCGACAATATCCTGCTTCGCTCCGACGGCCGCGCCGTGATCGCCGATTTCGGCATCGCCCGCGCGGTCTCGGGGTACGTCGCTTCGACCGGTGTCAACATGGCCATCGGCACGCCACAGTACCTCTCACCCGAGCAGGCGCAGGGGCGCGCCGTCGACCAGCGCGCCGACTTCTATGCCCTGGGCGTGACCCTGTACAAGGCCGCCAGCGGCGAAGTGCCGTTCTCGCACTCTGAGTGGTTCGAGCTCGCCCGCATGCACGTGGAGGATCCGCCGCCCCCGTTGCGCAAGAAGCGCTCCGACCTGTCGAAGCGCTTCGAGCGCGTGGTCTTCAAGTGTCTTGCGAAGCACCCCGACGACCGCTACCAGTCGGCCGCCCAGCTCGAGGCCGACCTGGCGGACATCGACACCCGGGACCGCGCCACGGGCGAGATCGGCCTCGCGCCCCCCAGCACGATCAGCCCCCCGCCTTGGGGCCTGATCGCCGCGCTCGCCGTGGGGCTGATCGTGCTGGGCGCCCTGGTGGTGACGCTCATGCGGTGAAGAGACGCCGGATCGCGCCCAGGACGCGCTGCACCACGCCCGGCGCCGGGGAGGCGAGGGGGGCGGGGGGGGCGGGGGGGGCCCCGACCGCGAGCGCCGCTTCCACCGCCCGGCGCAGCTCTGAGTCGAACCGTTCAGGAAACCGCCGCTCGGCGAGCCGCACCTCGAACCCCAACCCACCCTGCACGCCGCCCAGCTCGACGATGCCGGGCGATGCCCGATCGATCACATCGATCAACGGCCGTAACCATTCCCCCTTCCCCTTTCCCCTTTCCCCGTAGTAGGCCACCGCCGCCGCGATCACCACTCGCTCGGGGCTGGCGCGCCCCGCGAGGTACTCCTCGAGCTCCCGTCTAACGGGGGAAGACATGGGGGAAGACGCGCAGGAAGTCGTTGCGAAGGGCGACGAGCATGATGCCGACGAGCACCAGGAAGCCGATCTGGGTCAACCGCGTGCGCAGCTCGAGCGACAGGGGCCGGCGACGCACCACCTCGGCGACGAGGAATACCACCTGGCCGCCGTCCAGGATGGGGATCGGCAGCAGGTTCAACACCGCGAGGTTGATCGAGAGGAACGCCATGAAGCCGAGGAAGAAGCCCAGGCCCACGCGCGCCGCCTGCCCGGACACCTGACCGATGGTGAGCGGTCCGCCCAGCTCTTGCATGCGCGGCCGGCGCAGGAACTGCAGGATCACCGCCACACGGCTCGTCGTCTCCCGCCACCCCAGCACGACCGCCCCGACCATGCCGGGAGCCTTGACGAGGGGGCGCGCGGCGAGCGCCCCCACCAGACCGTAGGTGTGCTGCTCCCCCGTCTCGGGATCGGTTTCGGTCTTGCGTTCGGGCACCACGCTCAGCGTGCGCGTCGTGTCGCCGCGCGCCACCGCCAGCGTCACCCGTTGGCCCGGGCGGCCCCGCACGAGCAGCGCGAACTCCCCCCACGACCTCACCGTGTCGCCATGCACTCGCAGGATGCGGTCCCCGGCCTTCAGGCCGGCGCGGTCGCCCGCGCCGCCCGGCTGCACCTGTGCCACCGCCGGCGGTAGGTAAACGGCGAGGCCGCGCGCGAGGCGCAGCCGCGCGATGGTGTCGCCCGCGGCAAACGCCAGCACGATCGGCTCAGCCCGGCCCGCGACTCCGAGGCGCACGGGACTCGGCGCCGTCAGGAGCCGCTCCAGCAGCTGCCCCCACGTCGCGACCGAGTCGCCGTTCACGGCGACGATGCGGTCGCCGCGCCGGAGCATGCCCAGCGGCGCCGCCTCCGGCGGCAACTCGCTCACGCGCACGCTGTCCACCGCCGTGGTCGCGAGCCGGTCGGGGTCGAGCGCGCCGGCGTACGCCAGCACCGTGTACACGACGAACGCGAACACCATGTTCATCGTCACCCCGGCCAGAATGACGACCATCCGCTGCCACACCGGCTTCCGGTCGAAGGCACGTGCCGGGTCGACGGGGACCGTGGCCCTCCCCCCCTCGAGCTCCCCCGCCAGGCCTTCGTCTTCCAGTCCCGCCATCTTCACGTATCCGCCCACCGGGAGCCACGAGATGCAGTACTCGGTCTCACCCCACCGCACGCTCACGACCGGCCGGCCGAAGCCGAGCGAGAAGCGCAGCACCTGAATCCCCATCCCCTTGGCGGCCACGAAGTGCCCTGCTTCGTGGACAAAGATCAGGACGCCGAGGACGACGACGAGCGCAGCGACGGTCAGGAGCACGCAGCCTCCCGAGCGAGCTGGCGGGCCTCGGCGTCGGCGGCGAGCACGGCCGGGAGCGACCCGGCATCGCGCACGCCGACGCCTGCGAGGACGGCCTCGATCACCTCGGCGATGCGGCCGAAGGTGATCGCGCCGTCGAGGAACCGCTGCACCGCGACTTCGTTGGCGGCGTTGAATGCCGCGGGTGCGGTGCCACCGGCCTGCGCCGCGGCCCGCCCCAAGCGGTACGCCGGGTACAGCTCGGGCTGGACCGGCTCGAAGGTCAGGGTCCCGGCGGCCACGGGGTCGAAGCGCCGGATGCCGGCGTCGGGCACCCGCTCGGGGTGGGTGAGCGCGTACAGGATCGGCAGCTCCATCGTCGGAAACCCCACCTGGGCGAGGACCGACCCGTCCACGAACTCGACGAACGCATGGATCAGCGACTGCGGATGCACGACCACGTCGACCCGCTCGTACGGCACGTCGAACAGGAAGCGCGCCTCGATCACCTCGAGCGCCTTATTCACGAGGGTCGCCGAATCGACCGTGATCTTCTTGCCCATGCGCCACGTGGGATGGCGCAGGGCCTCTTCGGGAGTGGCGGCGGCCGCGCGGTCCTTCGTCCAGGTGCGGAACGGCCCGCCCGAGGCGGTCAGGATGAGGCGCGCCAGCTCCGTCCGAGGCCGGCCGGTGAGGCACTGCAGCACCGCGCTGTGCTCCGAGTCCACGGGGACGATCTCACCGCCGCCCTCCCGGGCCGCCCGGGTGACGAGCTCGCCCGCCATGACCAGGGTTTCCTTGTTGGCGAGGGCGACCCGCTTCCCGGCGCGCAGCGCGGCCAGCGTCGCCTCGAGTCCCGCGGCGCCGACGATGCCGTTCACGACGATCCGCACGTCGGGTCGGGTCGCCGCTTCCACGAGGCATTCCGACCCTTTCCCCTTTCCCCATTCCCCGTTCCCGCCGTTCACGATCCCGACGTACGCCGGCCGCCATTCCGCCGCCTGCCGCGCCAGCAGCTCCGCGTTGGAATGCGCGGTCAGGGCCACGACCCTGAACCGCTCGCGTTGGCGCGCCAGCACCTGGAGCGCCGAGCAGCCGATCGAGCCGGTCGAGCCGAGGATCGCGACGCCGGCGCTCATACGACGCCAAACAGCCGGAAGAGGCCGGCGGTCACGGGAAGAACGAAGTACAGCGAGTCGAGCCGGTCGAGCACGCCGCCGTGGCCGGGGATCAGCCCCGAGGAGTCCTTGAGGCCAGCCTCCCGCTTGAGCAGCGACTCGGCGACGTCGCCGACCTGCGCCGCCACGGCGACGAGCAGCGCGACGGCGAGCAGCTTCACCGGGCCGAGCCGCAGCGCCACGCGGTCCAGCACCAGGGGCCCGTACACCAGGGCGGCTGCGACGGCGCCGACGACGCCGCCGACCGCGCCCGCCCAGGTCTTCCGGGGCGACAGCACGGGCGCGAGCTTCGGACCGCCCAGCAGCGTCCCCGCCGCCATCGCGCAGGTGTCGCAGGTCCAGGTGACGACGAGAGGCAGGACCACGAGCGCCGTCGAGGCGAGCGGATGCGCGTCGCTGTGGGCGCCGTGGCGGATCGGCACGGCGAAGGCGAGGAGGGCGGAGGCGTAGAGGCAGCCGAACACCGTGACGGCGACCGCCGTGAGCGGCCGCCCTCCGGGGCCCCGGACCAGCATCGCCCCGACGAGCAGGGCGAGCAGCCACAGGGCGCCGAGCAGGAGCACCGGCTCGGCCCAGTGCAGCGTGGATTCCGTTGCCCAGACCGCCGCGAAGGGACAAGCGGCGGCCGCCACGTAGCCCAGCCCGTCGAGGGGCGCAATGCCTTGGCGGCGCGCCATGTCGTACACTTCGCGCGCGCCCAGCACGCCGAGACCGCCGAGCACGGCGGCCAGCACCCAGCCCCCCGCCCGCAGGACGGCGAGGGCCAGCGCGATCGCCGGCAGCGCGAACGCGATGCGCACGAGCAGATTGCGGGAGATCACGCGGTCACTTTGCCGAACCGTCGATCGCGCTGCTGGTAGTCCAGGATCGCCTCGAACAACACCTGGCGATCTACATCGGGCCACAGCACCGGGGTGATATAGAGCTCGGCGTAAGCGAGTTGCCACAATAGGAAGTTGGACAGGCGCCGCTCACCCGAGGTACGGATCAGCAGGTCGGGATCGCGCCAGGGAGCGGTGTAGAGCTTCTCCCGAACCGACTCCTCGTCCACGTCCTCGAGCCGTCTGGTGCCATCGAGCACGTCCTCGGCGAGCAATCGCGCCGCCCGCGCCAGCTCAGCCCGCGACGAGTAAGAGATGCACAGGTTGAGTGAGAGCCGGCTGCCATCCCGCGTGTCGCGCTCCACGCGCTCGACGGCCTCACGGGCGCCCGGCACCAGGCGCGCGCGGTCGCCGAGCACGTGCACTGCCACGCCCTGCTCGCGGAGCTCGCTCGCTTCGCGCGCGATGTACTCCTCCAGGAGTTCCATCAGCGCCGACACCTCGCTCGACGGGCGCTGCCAGTTCTCCTCCGAGAACGCGAACAGCGTCAGCACGTCCACGCCGGCGGCGATCGCGCCTTCCACGACCTCGCGCACCGCCTTCATCCCCGCCCGGTGGCCCAGCGGCCGCGGCAGGTGACGCTCGCGCGCCCAGCGCCCATTGCCGTCCATGATGATCGCGATGTGGTGCGGGACGGCGCCGTTCACGCGGATTTGCGCCAGCAGATCGTCGGCCATGCTCAGACCTCGAGGATCTCGCTCTCCTTGGCCTTCACCACGTCGTCGATCTGCTTGATGTGATCGTCGTGCAGCTTCTGCATGTCTTTCTCGGCGTGCTTCTTCTCGTCCTCGGGGACGTGCTCCGTCTTCTTGATCCGGTTGATCCCCTCGGTGCGGGCGTGCCGCACCGCGACCCGGCCTTCTTCGGCCAGCTTGTGCACCACTTTCACGAGCTCCTTGCGGCGCTCCTCGGTGAGCGGCGGGAGCGGGATGCGGATGATCTGGCCGTCGTTCGACGGCGTGAGGCCGAGTTCCGAGGCGAGAATCCCCTTCTCCACGGCCTTGAGGAGGCCGCGGTCCCACGGCTGTACCGTCAACAGCTTGGGCTCGGGGGCGGCGACGCTCGCCACTTGGTTCAGCGGCAGCTCGTTGCCGTATGCCTCGACACGCACGAGGTCGAGCAGCGCGGTCGTCGCCTTGCCGGTGCGCACGGTCGAGAACTCCCGCTTCACCGCTTCCACCGCCTTGTCCATCAGCTGCTTCGCGTGCTTGGCGTGGTCCGCAAGCGTGGTCATTGCACGATAGTGCCGACGCGCTCTCCCGCGAGCACGCGGGCGATCGAGCCGGGCTGGTTGATGTTGAACACCACGATCGGCAGCCGGTTCTCCTTGCAGAGCCCGAAGGCGTTCGCGTCCATGACCGCGTAGCCGTTCACGATGGCGTCCTGAAAGGAGAGGCTGGGCAGCAACTTCGCCTGCGGGTCCCGCTTGGGGTCCGCCGTGTAGATGCCGTCGACGTTGGTCGCCTTCAGAAGGACCTGCGCTTCGATCTCGAGGGCCCGCAGCACCGCCGCCGTGTCGGTCGAGAAGTAGGGGTTGCCGGTGCCTCCGGCGAAGATCACCGTGCGGCCCTTCTCGAAGTGGCGCACCGCCCGGCGCCGGATGTACGGCTCGGCGAGCTCCTCCATACGGATGGCCGTCATCACGCGCGTGTCGACCCCCTTCTTTTCCAAGAAGTCCTGGAGGGCGAGAGCGTTGATGACGGTCGCCAGCATCCCCATGTAGTCGGCCGACACCCGATCCATCCCCTGCTGGCTCGCCGTCGTGCCCCGCACGATGTTGCCGCCGCCCACGACCAGGCCCAGCTGGCTCCCCAGCCCGGCGACCGCCTTCAGCTCGTCGCTCAGGCGCTCGATCACGCCGAAGTCGATGCCGCCACCCCCTCCAACCAACGCGCCGCTGTGGCTCCCGGCGAACGCCTCACCGGAAATCTTCAGCAGGGCCCGAGCGTAGGCCAGCTTCCCGGCGGGGCCCGGGGAGGGGGGGGGCACTCAGCCGCCTCCCAGCTCGAAGCGTGCGAAGCGGCGCACCTGCACGTTCTCACCCGTCTGCGCCGCCAGCTCCCGCACCAGGTCCCCCACCGTGCGCGTGTCGTCCTTGACGAACTTCTGCTCGAGCAGCACGCGCTCCTCGTAGAACTTCTTCAGCATGCCCTCGACGATCTTGGCGCGGATGTTCTCGGGCTTCTTTTGGTCGGCCACCTGGGCTTCGTAGATCCGCCGCTCCGCATCCACCACTTCACGGGGGACGTCTTCGATGCGCACGGCGATCGGCGCGGCCGACGCCACGTGCAAGGCCACGTCCTTGGCGAGCTGCCGGAACGCGTCGGTGCGGGCGACGAAGTCGGTCTCGCAATTCAGCTCGACCAGCACCGCCACCTTGCCGTTGAAGTGCACGTAGGCCTCGATGAGGCCCTCCGCGGCGTGGCGGCCGGCCCGCTTGTCGGCCTTCACGACGTTCTTCTTGCGGAGCAGCTCGACCGCCTTGTCGAGGTCGCCGCCCGCCTCCTCGAGCGCCTTCTTGCAGTCCATCATCCCCGCGCCCGTGCGTGCGCGGAGCTCCGCCACGAGCTTCGCCGGAATCTCTTTCA
>WNGL01014306.1_pt1 | contig 12032 bp, 10 predicted proteins | sample 5400591 | NCBI WGS metagenome assembly WNGL01 (sample SAMN13153377, study PRJNA577476) | soil metagenome | isolation source: 80 cm soil or saprolite under Garry oak tree replicate 1 | place: USA:California | collected 2016-06-15
AGCAGGACGACCTCCGGCGAGACCCTCGCCAGCTCCGACCAGGCATCGGTGACGTTCGTCGCCACCCGCGCTTCGTGCCCGCCACGCTCCAGGACTCGCTTCACGAGCGCGATCTCGGCGAGGTCGTCGTCGATGAGGAGGACCGAGCGAGGCACCGCGCGATTGTGCCACGCCGTCGGGCCGGGCGACGAACCCTACAGCATCGAGTACGGGTCCACGTCGAAGCGCACCGCCGCCCCGCCCGGCGGGTGCCGCGCCAGCGGCGCGAGGAGCCCATGCACCCGACGCAGCGGCTCGGGCGCGGCGGCGCGGAAGAGCAGATGCCAGCGGCTCTTTCCTCTCAGCTTCTCCAGCGCCGCCGGCGCGGGCCCGAGGAGCGCGACCCCATGACCCCCCGCGATCACCGGCCGCGCCGCGTCGGCCAGCGCCGCCGCGCAGTCGCGCGCCCCGGTCTCGGTGCCTTCCACCCGCACCGCCAGGAGCCGGGCGAACGGCGGCCACCCGAGGGCGCTCCGGCTCGCGAGCTCACCTTCCGCGAAGCGGGCGTAGTCGTGCTCGCGCGCGCAGGCGACGGCGGCGGAACCGGGGTTCCAGGTCTGCACGAGGACGCGGCCCGGCTCCACTCCGCGACCGGCGCGCCCGGCCACCTGGGTGAGGAGCTGGAAGGTGCGCTCGGCGGCGCGGAAGTCCGGGAGGGCCAACGCCGTATCGGCGAGGACGACGCCCACCAGCGTGACGCCGGGGAAGTCGTGGCCCTTCGTCACCATCTGCGTCCCGACGAGCACGTCCACCTCGCGGTTGGCGAAGCGGGCGAGGAGCGCGGCCACGTCCCCGGCCGAGCCGACCGCGTCGCGGTCGAGGCGCGCCACGCGCGCGGTGGGCAACAGCGCCCGAACGGCTGCCTCCACCTGCTCGGTGCCGACGCCGATGCCGCGCCGCGGGCCGCCGCAGGCCGGGCAGGAGGGCGTCACCTTCTGCAGCTGCCCGCAGTAATGGCAGAGGAGCACGCCCCGCCGCCGGTGGTAGGTGAGCGAGACGGAGCAGCTGTCGCAGCGCTCCTCGCGGCCGCAGGCCTCGCAGACGACGAGCGTCTGGAAGCCGCGGCGGTTCAGGAAGAGGATGGCCTGCTGGCCGGCGGAGAGCGTCGCCTGGAGCGCCTCGGCGAGCGGTGGCGAGATGGGGCTGGGCGGGCCGCCGCGGCGGACCTTCGTGAGGTCGACGATCTCCACCGCAGGCATGGGCCGGTCGTCGATCCGGCGCGGCAGCTCGAGCAGGCGGTAGCGGCCCCGCCGCGCGTTCTCCAGCGACTCGAGCGATGGCGTCGCCGAGCCGAGCACGCACACTGCCCCGGCCTGCTTCGCCCGCACCACCGCCAGGTCGCGCGCCTGGTAGGCCGGGCCCTCCTCCTGCTTGAACGATGGGTCGTGCTCCTCGTCCACCACCACCACGGCGAGGTCCTGCACCGGCGCGAAGATGGCGCTCCGCACCCCGACGCAGATGCGCGCCTCGCCGCGGCGGAGGCGCAGCCACTCCGCGTGGCGCTCGGCGTCGGAGAGTCCGCTGTGGAGGAGCGCCACCGCCGGCCCGAAGCGCGCCCGGAACCGGCCGGCGAGCTGGGGGGTGAGCGCGATCTCGGGCACGAGCACGAGCGCGCCGCGCCCCGCTGCCAGCACATGGGCGATGGCCCGCAGGTAGACCTCGGTCTTGCCCGAGCCGGTGACGCCGTGCAGCAGGAAGGGCGCGAAGGCGCGCGCATCGAGCGCGTCGGCGAGGACCGCGAGCGCCGCGGCCTGATCGGGCGCGAGGGCGGGCGCCGCCTGGGGCGCGGGGAGGAGGGCGCCCTCCGGGAGCGGCGCCTCGGATTCCACGTGCGCGAGGCCCTTGTCGCGCAGCGCGAGGAGGGCGGCCCGCCCGGCGGGGAAGGCGGCGCGCAGCTCCTCCACCGGGATGCGGCCGCGCGCGACGAGGTAGTCGAGGACGGCGTGCTGGCCGCGTGCCCGGCGGGCGAGCGCCGGCAGCGCCTCCGCGGCGGCGGGGGCGGGCGCGGCATACTCCACGCCACGCCTCCGCGGCGCGGCCGCGCCGGCGCGGGCGTTCAAGCCCGGGGGGAGAGCGGCCCGGAGGAGCTCGCCCGGCGCCGAGAGGTAGTAGCCCTCCGCCCAGCGGACGAGCGCCAGGAGCTCGGGGGTGAAGAGCGGGAAGGCGTCGAGCACCGCCGCCACGTCACGCAGGGTGATGCCGGCCGGCGCCTCGGCCGCGAAACCCACCACGTAGCCGGTGGCGCGCGGGCTCCTCCCGAACGGCACCGCCACCCGGCAGCCGGGCGCGACGACCGCCTGCAGCGCGTCCGGGACCGCGTAGGTGAAGATCCCGCGGACGGCGGCCGCGACGGCGACCTGGACCAGCATCGGGGAGCCGCTCCCTCTCAGAAGATCGCGTCGGGGAGGCGCGGGTTCTGGGTCAGCTTCTCGATGATGAAGCGCAGCTCGAGCTCGTTCCCGCTCCACACCTCGGCGGCGCGGGGGAAGGCGTCACCGCCGACCGGCGTGCCGAAGTCGAGGAGGCGCACGTCGCGCGCGGCTCCGGCGAGCGGCGCCACCAGGCGCACGGGCTGAAAGGTCTGCTTGTCGACCCACGCCTGCGGCCGCGCCTCCTGGGGGCGACCTCCCAGGACCCACGCCACCCGCCCGGCGAGGCGGCCCAGGGCGACCTCGGGCAGCGTCACCCCGCGCGCTGCCAGGCCTTGCGCGAAGGCGCGCTCGGGGTCGGGGTTCCCGCTCGACTTCTCGCCGAGGAGCGTGCACAGCCCTTCCAACAGCGCCCGCGCCGGCGCGAGCGCGTCGAGGCCGCGGTGGCCGAGGATGCGCCCGCTGCGCAGCGACACCGCCGGCCGTTCGGCGAGCGGCACCCCCTCCGGCGCGAGCTCGAGCCGGCAGCGCCCGGGCATCTTGACGGCGATGAGGGCGGGCAGGGTGAGCTCGGCTGCCGGAGCCGGCAGACCGAGCTCCGACGCCAGGCGTCGCGCCGGCTCACCCGTGAAGGTGACCGAGCCGCGGGCCTCGAGCGCGGCGAGCCGAAGCTCGTCCCGGCGCTGCACGACGCGCTTCAGGATGGCCGAGGCGGGGGGAAGATAGCCCGCCGCCGGAGCGGCCAGGGCGAGCGCGACGAGCGCCGCCAGCCGGCGCGGCCCGGGGCGATTGCAGCCGAGCCAGCTCACTTCACCACCTCGCGCAACCAGGCGAGGAGCGGCTCGCGCAGGTCGGCGCGCTTCAGCGCGAAGGCGATGTTCGCCTTCAGGTAGCCGAAGCGGTCCCCGGCGTCGAAGCGGTCCCCCTCGAAGCGATAGCCGAGGAGCCCCTCCTCGCGCGCCAGCACGGCCAGCGCATCGGTGAGCTGGATCTCGCCCCCCACGCCGGGCTCCATCTGCTCGAGGATCTGGAACACGCTCGGCGGCAGCACGTACCGGCCGATGACCGCCAGGTTCGAGGGGGGATCCCGCTGCGGCTTCTCCACCAGGCGCTCGATGCGCAGGGTGCGCTCGTCGAGCTGCTGCCCGGCGGCGACCCCGTAGAGGTGGGTCTCCTCGCGCGGCACCTCCATGAGCGCGATCGTGCCGAGTCCGTGGCGCGCCCAGCAGTCGACGAGCTGCTTCGCCCCGGGCACGGGCGCATCGATGATGTCGTCGCCCAGCATGACGATGAAGGGTTCGTCCCCGACGAGCTCCTTCGCGCAGAGGACGGCGTGACCGAGGCCGAGCGGCTCCTGCTGCCGGATCGAGACCACGCTCGCCATGCGGGCGATGGCGCGGATCTCGTCGCGCAGCGCCGTCTTGCCGAGCTTGGTGAGGTGCGCCTCGAGCTCCTTCGCCACGTCGAAGTGGTCGACGATGGTCTCCTTGCCCTTCGCGTTCACGATGATGACTTCGTTCGCGCCGGCCGCCACCGCCTCCGCCACGATGTGCTGGATGGTGGGGGTGTCGACGATGGGCAGGAGCTCCTTCGGCACGGCCTTGGTGGCCGGCAAGAAGCGAGTGCCGAGGCCGGCCGCCGGGATGACCGCCTTCCGGATGGGCTTGCGTGCCATGGGGCGCGAATCTAGCCGCTCCGACGGGCGGCCGGTAGCGAAGATGGGCCCTCGCGCGTCCGCGCTAGGGTGCGCGGCGCTCCGTCTCGCGCATGCAGTCGATGCACAGCTCGGTCTCGGGCCGTGCGCGCAGGCGCGCCGTTCCGATGGGATCGCCACAGGTGGAGCAGGTGCCGAAGGTTCCGGCGTCGATGCGCGCCAGCGCCTGCTGGATGCGCTTCAGGTGCTCGCGGTCGCGGTCGCGCAGCCGCAGCTCGCCCTCGAGATCGCTCTCGCGGGTGGCGCGGTCGGCCGGGTCGGGCAGCTCCTCGCCCGAGACGGCGAGCTCCTGCACGGTGGCGGCGCCGTTGCGCGCCAGCGCCGAGAGCTGCGCCGCGAGCTCCTTCCGGTACCGCACGAGCTCCTGCTTGCGCATGGGATCCTCCTCGCCGGGCGGTGCGGGCAGCCCGGTGGCGTCGATCCTACGCCACCTGCGGCCAGGCCGCGCGCGTCTTGCCCGGGTCGTCTCCGACCGGTATCTTCGGCGCCGTGCGGAACTTGCCTGTTGTCACCGGGTTACTGGCGGTGCTCCTCCTCGCCAACCCCGCCCGCGGCGAGGCGCCGCTGCCCACCGGCGTCCCCGACCTCATCGGCGCGCGGGGCCTGTCGATCGGCGCCTACCGTGGGCTCGCGCCGGGGAACGACGGGATGTTCACCAACGCCGCGGCGCTGGCCGCCAGGCGCCGCTACGCCATCGAGACGCAGTGGCTGCTCGATCGGGCCGGAGCCGACAACGCCTTTCAGGTCCTCACCGCGTCGGCGGTCGACTCCGAGGCCTCGGTCACCGGCGGCTTCGCTTACACCCGCGTCCTGTCCGGGCCGTGGCTGGGTAGCCTCCTCCACCTGCCCGTCGCCTTCCCGCTCGGCGAGCGCCTCTACCTCGGCGCCACCGCGAAGTACCAGTCGCTCGACGGTCCCCGGAACGACCAGATGCGGGCGGCCAACGTCGACGTGTCCGCCTTCTGGCAGGCCTCGAGCGTGTTCTCGCTCGGTGGTTCGGTTTACAACCTCCTCGACGCCGGTCACCACGCCCTGCAGCCGCGCGCCTACGGAGCCGGCGCGGCGGTGGGCGACGATCGCACCTTCCACCTCGCGGTCGACTGGCGCGGCGACGTGCGTGGCCCGGGAAAGCTGACGAGCCTCTACGCGGTCGGCGCCGAGGTACTCCTGGCCGACGTCGCCCCGATCCGCGCCGGCTACCTGAGGGACGACACCCGGCACGCGAGCTTCTGGTCGGCTGGGGCCGGCTGGGTCTCGGCGGCGGGAGTCGGGCTCGACCTCGCCTACCGCCAGTGCATCGAGCGGTCCGATGAGCGCGTCCTGGCGGTGGGCCTCAAGCTCTTCGTCCAGTCCCAGTAACCGCCGCCGACGGCAGCACCACCGGTGTGCCGGTCTCGCCGTGCACGCCGCGCCACACCGGTAGCCCCCATACCTCCTGCACGCGGGCCGCGGTGAGGACATCGGCGGGCCGGCCCTCCGTCACGACCCGTCCGCCGGCGAGCACGACCAAGCGGTCGCACGAGGCGGCGGCGAGGTTCAGGTCGTGCAACACGGCCAGGACGCACAGGCCGGCGCGGGCCGCCACCTCCGCCATCCGCATGGCGGCGACCTGGTGCGAGAGGTCGAGGAAGGCGGTCGGCTCGTCGAGGAGGAGCACCCGCGGCTCCTGCGCCAGGGCGCGCGCGAAGAAGACGCGGCGCCGTTCGCCGCCGGAGAGCGCGTCGAGCCGCCGCTCGGCCAGGTGGACGAGGTCGCACGCCGCGAGCGCGCCTTCGACCGCGCCGCGGTCGAAGCGGGAGGCGAGGCCGAACAGGCCCTGCCGGGGCGCGCGGCCCATCATCACCGCCTCGCGCACCGTGAACGACCAGCCGACGCGGGGCTCCTGCGGGACGAGCGCCGCCACCCGCGCCACCTGCCGGCGCGGCGTGGTGAAGGGATCGAACCCGGCGAGGCGGACCGTCCCGCGGCTCGGAGCCGACAGTCCCGCCACGAGCCGGACGAGCGTGCTCTTCCCGGCGCCGTTCGGGCCGACGAGCCCCAAGAGCTCGCCCGCCCGCGCCGAGAGCGAGACGCCATCCAACGCCGCGCGTGCGCCGTAGGCGAAGACGGCGTCGCGCACCTCCACCAGCGCGCCCTCCTGGCGGCCGTCGAGCAGGGCGTTCAACCCTGGACCCGCGCCGAGCGCAGGCGCAGGAGGCGCTCCGCGTTCTGGTGGTAGACCCGGTGCAGGACCTCGCGGGGCAGGCCGAGCCCGCTCAGGTCGGGCTCCCCGCGGCCGGGGATGGGATCGCGCAGCCCCGGGTCGCGCGACTCCAGGAAGCGCAGCGTGCTGTCGAAGAAGGTGCGCCGCTCTTGCCCACCGACGAGATCGTCGAGCAGGATCGGATCGCCCGCGCCGAGGACGATGCCGCTCGAGCCCTGCGAGTCGACGTACTGCGTGTCGGTCCCGAAGAGCACGCGGTCGGAGTGGGCCAGGATCGCCTCGCGCGCCTCGAGGCCGTGCTGGCCGAGCTCGGCGACGCGGCCGGCCAGGTCGACCCACAGGTTCGGCAGCCGTTGCATGAGGGCCTGGACCATAGCCGGCTCGTCGGCGCGGCCGGCGAAGTGCGCGCCGACGAAGGTCACCTGGGGATAGCGCTCCGCCAGCAGGACGAGCGCGTCCGGCGCGCCCTGGGCGCTCACCGAGACCGGCAGGCGCAGCGCGGCGCACGCCTCGAAGAAGGGCTTCGCGGCGGGCACCGTCAGGTCGGCGCCGGGCGAGAGCTGCAAGGCCACGCCGCGCGCGCCGAGTGCCTGGCCGCGCCCGAGGCGCTCGGCCTCGCGCACCGCCCAGCCCTCGTCGCAGCACCCGGCGAGGCCCGGGTTCATGAAGACGATGAGGCGATCGCCCTGAGGAACCGCCGCCGCGAGCTGCTCCTCCAGCCCGGCCCCGGTCGCGCCGCCGGACAGGTTCACCACCGTGCCGATCCCGTGCAGCGCCGCGACGCGGAGGGCGACGCCGACGGTGGCCGGTCCCAGGTGCTGGTGCACGTCGATGCGTGGGAGCGGCAGCGGCGCCGAGTGGACCGGGCCCGTCCGCGCGAGGTCCGGGAGCGCGCGCTGCACGGTGAGCGCCGCCAGGATGGCGACGGCGAGCGCGCTCGCGCAGAGCCCGGCCACGAGCACCGCTGCCTTACGAGGAGTGAAGTTCGCCCAGCGCACGCCTCGACTCTAACCCCGCTCGCGCCGCTCGGCGCGGCGCAGGAGCCACAGGAAGAGCGGCCCACCCAGGAAGGCCGTCAAGGCGCCCACCGGCGGCTCGGTCCCGAGCGGCAGGAAGGCCAGCCGGGCCAGCGCGTCTGCGACGACGAGGAAGGCCGCGCCGAAGAGGGCGGAGGCAGGGACGAGGAAGCGGTGGTCGGGCCCGAGCACCCGGCGGGCGGCGTGGGGGACGATGAGCCCGACGAACCCGACCATGCCCGAGAGCGCCACCGCGGCGCCGGTGGCCGCGCTGGCGGCGAGCAGGACGGTCGCGCGGGCGCGCCCCACGTTCACGCCGAGGGCGGCTGCCTCGTCGTCGCCCAGCGCGAGCAGGTTGAGGCGCGCGGAGAGGAGCACGAGCACCGCCACCGCGGCGCCCACGCAGAGCGCGCCCGTGGCGAGGGTGGTCCCGGTCTCGTAGCCGATGGCCCCCATGAGCCAGTAGAGCAGGCGGGCCGCTTGCTCGGGCGCGACCAGCACCTTGAGCAGGGTGATGACGGCGGCGGCGAAGGCGTTGAAGATGATGCCCACCAGGAGGGCCGCCTCGGGGACGAGCCGCCCGCCTACCCGGCCGAGCGCGAAGACGAGCAGGGTGGCGCCGGCCGCGCCGGCGATGGCGCCCGCCGCGACCGGCGGGGCCGCCCCGAGCACGTCGCCGAGCGGGACGAAGAGGCGCGCGGCGAGTGTCGCGGCGAGGAGGATGATCGTGCCGCCCAGCGCCGCGCCGCCCGAGACGCCGAGCACGAACGGCTCGGCGAGCGGGTTGCGGAGCAGCGCCTGCAGCGCGGTGCCGGCGGCGGCGAGCGCGCAACCCACCACCGCCGCGAGCACCGCCCGCGGCAGGCGCAGGCCGAGCAGGATGGCCCGGTCCGGCTCGTCCCCGGCGAACGCGCGCGCGAAGGAGATGCGCTGCGCGCCGACGAGGCAGGAGAGGACGAGCGCGAGGGCGACGGCGGCGAGGCCGACCACCACCACCGCGGTGAGCCGGCGGCCGCTCAAGGCCCGCCCCGCGCCTTCGAGAGCCCGCGGGCGAGCTCGTCGAGAGCGGCCGCGAGCTTCGGCCCGGGGCGGAGCGCTCCATCGTCGTGGAGGCGGTAGACGGCGCCGCGCTTCACCGCCGGGACGGCAGAGAGCCGGGAGAGCCCCTCGGCCGGCTCCAGCACCGCGCCGTCGATGACCAGGTCGGGCGCGTCGGCGACCGCCCGCTCGACCGGGTAGACCGGCCAGGGCCGGGTGTTCGCGACCACGTTCTCGCCGCCCACGATGCGTAACAGCTCGTCGGGGAAGCTGCCGGGTCCGGCGACGACGAGCGGGTCGCGCCCGACCACGAAGAGCGCCCGGACGCGCGGCAGGCCGGCGGCGCGGCGGCGCGCGCGCGCGACGGCGGCCTCCAGGGACGAGGCCAGCCGCTCGCCCGCGGGCCCGTCACCGAGCACGCTGCCGACGAGGCGGGCGCAGGCGAGCACGTCGGCGACGCTGATGACGGGGATGGCGAGGACCGGGACCCCGAGCTCCGCGATGCGACGGACCGCCGGCAGCGCGCCGCCATCCGTCACCCACAAGACGAGGTCCGGGCGGAGCGCCAGCACCGCCTCCGGCGACGGGTCGAGCAGCACCGCCTCCGGCGACGGGTCGAGGAACCCGCCCACCCGCGGCAGCTTCGCGACCTCGGGCGCGTCGTCGTATCGGGTGACCCCGACGAGGAGCGGCGCCTTTCCGAGCGCCACCGCCGTGTCGGTGATCGACGGGGCGAGCGAGACGACCCGCCGCGGCCGGGCCGGCGGCTTCGGGCCGAGCCACTCCACCCCGCCCCCCGCCGCGCCGGCGCCGCGAGAGGCGAGGTACGACGGAGGGTGTGGGACCGACCGGGCAGCAAGCACGGTCTGTGTAGGGCGGGGGCTTGTCCCCCGCCGCCCCTCGTCCGGCCGCGCGACGGCGGCCGCTACGAGGAGGGCGATGGTTGCTAGCGGACGCATGCGATGTCGAAGACGGCGCTCGCCTTACCAGGATCGGTGGGGCACGCGAGCGAAGTGCCGATGACGGTGCGCGCGACCGGATCGAACGCGATGGCAGTGCCGCTCTCGTTCGCCCCAGCGTACCCCTTTCCGTCACAGACCGCGACGGCACCAGCGGCGTGCGCGCCGAGCGGGATGGGCGTGCCCACGACAGGCGCGCTGCCGCTGACGTCGACCGGGACGAGTGCGGCCCCGGTCACGTCGGAGCTGTTGAAGAGGTGGAACCCGCAGGCAACCCAGAGCGTCGTGCCCGAGAGCGCCATGCCGCTCGGGTTGAGACAAGCGCTGCCCAGATCGACCGGAGACCCGACCACCTGGTCCGAAGTCGCGTCGATGACGGCGAGGCGGCCGTTCGCGACCGCATTGAAGCTGGCGTCGAGGTGGTTCAGGGACACGTAGACGCGCGTGCCTGCCGCAAGCACGCGCGAGGGCAGCGCCTGCGCCCCAGCCGCGGCGAGCCCGCTCAGATCGATGGTGCTCGGCGCCACGGTGACCGCCAAGGCGTTCGAAGCGTCCAGCACCGCGACCGCGTTGATACCGGCGAGCGCGAGGTAGCCCTTGGATCCGACGAAGTCGAGGCCCTGGGGGTTGGCGCCGAAGGGGCCGGGCGGAAGCGTGATCTCCTGCCTCACCGTCCCGAGCGTCGGGTCGATCGTCACCAGCGTGTTCGCCCCTGCGTTCGAGGCCCACAGCAGGCCGCCGTGAGCCTGGAGGTGCTCGATGTCCGGGAACGTGGTCGGGATGGCGATCGCCTGCGCGCCGGCGGTCGACGACGGCGGCGAGAGCCCGATGTGCGAGACGCTGCTCGTGGTGCTGTTCGCGACGAAGAGGTCGCTCCCGATGCGCGCGAAGCTGATGGGTCGATCGTCCGTGGGGAGCGGCGGGTCCGCGAGCGTCAGGTCGGAGCGAAGCAGGCGAACCTGGTTGAGATTCCCGCAGGCCACGGCCACCTCGGCGGTGCAGACGCCCGGCGAGGTGGCGCAGTCGACGCACGCGCCGGCCGAGCAGCCCTGGGCGGCACCGCAGACGTTGCCGCACGCGCCGCAGTTCCTGACGTCGCTCTGCAGCGACGCGCACGCGTTCGAGCAGACGTGCTGGTCCGCGGCGCAGGTGAGCTCCTTCGAGCTGCAGGCCGAGAAGGAGAGGAGAGCTGCCAACAGGAGGAACGTCCTCTTCATGGTGCGTCCTTTCCCCCGGCGATGCGCACGGTGATCATCACCATGCGGCCGGGGAGTGGGTTACCGAAGCCGTCCTGGAGCGTGCGATCGTCGAGGAGGTTGCGGACCTCGAGCGCCAGGCGTGTATCCGGGTGCTGGGCGAGGCGGAACGAGCCGCCGGCGTTGAACGTCAGCGCAGGCTGGATGCGCAGCGAGGGTGAGTTGCGGAGGTCCTGGAACTGCTCCGAGACCGCGTGCGCCTCGATGTGACCCGCGAGCGGCCCGCTCCCGGCGGCGAGGCGGGCGAACAGCCGGTGGCGGGCGCGATGCGGCAGGGCCTTCCCGAGGACCGCTTCCTCGCCCCGCAGTGTCTCGGTGAGGAGGAGCGTGTAGGCGCCGGAGAGCGCGAGGCCGGCCGGACCGAGCGGAGCGGAGGCGAGCTCCACCTCGAGGCCCCGCGTCGCGGCCTTGCCATCGTTGAACGGCTTGAACCGCCGGAAGGAGTCGGCCTCGTAGACGATGAGGTTCTGGTACTGCTGTGCGAAGAACGTCGCCGCGGCAAACCCGCGCCGGTCCTCCAGGACCACGCCCACGTCTCCGCCGACGGAGGTCTCGGGGACGAGCTCGGGATTGGGTGAGAGGAGCCCCTGCGAGAGGTAGAGCTCTGTGAAGCTGGGCGCACGGAAGCTGCGACCGACGCTGGCGCGGAACGAGAGCGGACCCGCCACCCGCAGCCCCGCGCCGAGCTTGGCGGAGATGCCGTGAAACGGGCCGAGCGCGTCCCAGCGCAGCGCCGGCGTGAGCCGCACCCGCGAGCCGGCGAAGAGGAGGTCGTCGGACACCGAGAGCCCCAGCCCGCTCCGAGCGTGATCAGGAGCGCCCTCCACGCCGAGCCGCTCCCGGCTCCCGCTAGCGCGCACGATAAGTGTGCTCGGCCCGGTCGACCAGCTCAGCTCGGCGCTGCCGTCGGCTTGCAGGTCGCGCTGCCGGGTCGATGGGAAGGGGGCGATCCAGACGGTGAGCCAGTCGTCCCGGCCGGCGGCGGACAGACGGAGCTCGAGCGCGTCGCCGACCGGCTGCGCCCATCGGACGACGGCCCCTGCATGCGTGTCGCGCTGGCCGTCGTCGGGCGTGAGCCGGTACGGGGACCCGGGCAGGTCGCGGTGGCCGCCCGAGATCTGAAGCACGGCATCGAGGTGGCCGGGGCCGAGGTCGGCGTAGCTCTTCAGGAGGCCACCCAGGGAGAGGGCTGCGTCGTGCTCACGCGTGCGGAGGACGAGCGAGTCGCCCGGGAACGCGGGGGTGGGATCGAATAGGTAGTCGAAGCGGCCCTGGGTGGCCTCTGCAGCGGCTGCACCGAGGAGGCCCCAGCGATCGCCACCCACCGCGCCGTCGGCCGATCCGGCGAAGGTCTCGAAGGAGCCGCCGCTCGCCTCGGCCGACCAGGCTCCAGCGGTGGCGGGCCGGGTGACGATGTTCACGGCGCCGCCCAGCGCAC
>WNGL01027726.1_pt1 | contig 12032 bp, 13 predicted proteins | sample 5400591 | NCBI WGS metagenome assembly WNGL01 (sample SAMN13153377, study PRJNA577476) | soil metagenome | isolation source: 80 cm soil or saprolite under Garry oak tree replicate 1 | place: USA:California | collected 2016-06-15
CTCCGCGCACGGCCAGTAGCGCTGATTGTAGGCCACGTACCAAAGCATGCCCTCATGCGTCATGATCGCGCCTTTGGGCGTACCGGTCGATCCCGACGTATAGGGTTGAAACGCTTGCGCACGATCTGCGATTGCGGGCGGGCCGACCGGCGCGGCCGGCTTGGTCATTTCCTCTTCGAACGACAGAAAATCCTCCTCGCGCCGGTCAAGGACGAGCCGCTGGCGCAGCGGCGAACGACGCGCGATCGCAAGCGCACTGCGATGGCTCGACGGATCCACGGCGGCCATCGCGCAGGCCGCCTCTGCGATGATCTGTTCCAGCGTGTCAGCCGCAAGGCGAGTATTGAGCGGCAGCGGGATCGCGCCGGCGCGCATCGACCCGAAGAAGAATTCGATGAATTCCGTGCGGTTTCCGATCAACATGGCAACGCGCTCGCCGGGCGTTACGCCGAGCCGAGCCAGCATGCTCGCGACCGCATTCATCCGCTCGTCGAGCTGCCGATAGGTCGCGCGCCGCTCGTTTCCGCCGAACAGATCGATGATTGCAATCTTCTCCGGCACGCGCGCCACGGAGGCATCGAAGAAGAAGCCGAGATTGCGCCGACGATTTACGCTGTCCATGGTGATCAGGCCGGCTTGGGCCGCGGATGCCTAACGCCGAGCGCGCGCTCCGAGGTGACGAACACTGGGACGTGTCCTTATTAGCGCGCAGACCGGATGTCCGCCATGCTACGCAAACGACGTTGATCATGCGGCGGGCGCTTCGCGAGAGTTGATCGCGTTGCGGCTTGCGACTACGGCTGTGACGAAAAGGTCACATGCATTTGAATTCTCAAGTCGAGGCGCAATATCTCGGTTGGCAGAGCAAGCAAATCAGGTAACCTTCCTCCGCCTAATCATGGGCGTTTCCTCCTTCACTCAAGCCCCGCTTGTCGGGGCTTTTTTCTCGGCTCGGGATGCCGCTCGCAGGTGAGTTGCCGGAGGTTCGCCGCCGGATAACCGGTCAAGATCAAGATTCGAATAAATATGCGGCTGCTGCGGCCAACGCGCCAGCGCCGCTGTGCCCGCCGGCGTGAGAGCATACCTGCCGCGCTCGACACGGAAGAACCAGCCGTAGACGTTGCGCAACAGAATCTTGGGCGCATCGGGGATCGCGCTTTTGATCTCGGATGTGCGCCGTGGGCCGCCGGACAGCGAAGCCGCGCAGGCGAGCGCTTGCTGGCGGTAGGCGGTCATGATCGGCGCCCTGCAAATTCCGCCGGGAACCGGATCACCCAGACGCCGCCGGTGCTCGTCGAGCAGGCGACCTCGGCGCCTCGCATCGCGGCGAGGTCGCCATGGCCCAGGCTCGACCAGCACCTCGACGCGTCCGGCTGCCGAGACAGCGAGAAGTCCAAAACCCAAAAACCGGCAAAGCTTGCGCACGCGCGGATCACGCCCACGGCCGCGGCGGCCCGAGACGTGCACGGCAAGCCAGACCTGATCGCAAGCCGCGCTGCGATTGATACCCTGCAACACAAGCTCGAGGTTGAAGCCGAGCTTCAATTCTCCAATGATTATGAGCGGCGGTTCCTCGCCGCGAATAGCAACGAGATCGCAGCCGCAGATCTCGCCTTTGACGGCGAAGCCAAGACTCTCGAGGAAGCGCTTCACCGGGACGTACAGCGACGTTTCCCGTTTCGCGGGCCGCTTCCGATATGCTCGTTGACTTAGCATCGCGGTCAATGGCAGCGAACGCGCTTCCAGGCGGTCGACCTCTGCGGTCTTTCCGCAAACCATGTCGTCGATGTCGTAAGCGCTTGGTTAACGCAACCGCAGGTCCCACGGTCAGCGGTCCGGATCCGGCTGCTGCACCGGGGGCCCGGGATCACGCCCGCAGAACAGGAACGATGTTCCCGTTGCGATTCTGCTTCGTTCCCGGATCGATTCCGAAATGTCCGCAAATGCGCGCGTTAGGCCTCGACGTCGCCCTTTCGGCGCAGCCTCCCGAGCCCGCGCGATCTCAGCATGCATGTAGAAAGCTGCTTTCCTTCTAGTCTCGAATCATATCTCTTAGCACAGCGCATTTCGCGCCTCTGAGGAGGGCATCCATCATGGCGGGCAAAGCGACGACAAGTGCCAAGTCTGGCCGTCCCGTTACGCTCAAGCATTTGGCGGCAAGGTTGGCAGCGGATCACGAACTCACGAAACGCGCGGGCGAGGCAATTCTCGGCGACCTCGTGAGCCTGATCACCAAGCATCTCAAAAAAGGCGAGCGCGTCCGCATTGCCGGTTTTGGCATTCTACAGGTCAGGGCACGCGCAGCCCGCATGGGGCGAAATCCAGCGACCGGCGAAGCTATCAAAATAAAGGCGAGCAAGAAGGTCGCGTTCCGCCCGGCCAAGCACTTGAAGATGGCAATCTAGTCGAGTTCGCGCGGACGCCGCATACATCTGCCCCGTCAGCCAGCGCCGACGGGGCCGTATGCCTTTAGGTTATCGTCGGGCTTTGACAGGCGCTCCCATGGCGGGCCTGTCAACGGTTCAGTGTCGCATGTCACTTGCCGGTGCGTTTGTAAACTCCGCCTCAAACTGGGAAATTTCCCGCATCAAGTCTTCCAAAATGCGCTGGCGCAACGCGGCGTCGGAGCCATAGGTCAGCTCTGCGACCGTCTTAGCGAGCGCGGTGATGATTTCGTCCACATCGATGGCATCTTTCTCGCCGGTCAGCGAACCGTATTCCGCATAAAAGTCGTCGATCACGTCGCCAATCAGACAATGTAGACACGGCCGCTCATCGTTCGATTCAATATTATCCGACATGGCCATCCTCACGTTTGCAGATCGAGGTTCGGTGGGTCGCTCGATGGCAAGCCGCGACTCGAACCCCGTCGTCGCTTCGCGAAATCGTGGCGGTCCCGAGAGGACTCGAACCTCCGACCTTCGGTTTAGGAAACCGCTGCTCTATCCGACTGAGCTACGGGACCAATGGGAGAATTTCTGCACTAGATTTTCTTAAGATGCTCGCTTCCGTTCGGTGAAACGCATTGCCACGCGTATATATCCGTCGAGACGACCATGTTCTAGTAGGGCTGGAAACTGGCTCTTACGCTCGAAATGTCGGCTGCCGGCGGAACGGAAGAGGAAGCTTCATCGTTATGCCCTCATCAGATGGGCGTTCTCACCGAGGACGGAGAGATCGTGCCGGTTCGCTTTCCCGTACTGAGCGTCATCGCGGCCGCGCTGGTCGGCATGCCTGAGCTGGCCGGCGCGCAGGGCGCTCCCTTCTGCCTCAAGAGCGCATTGGGCGCACTCAGCTGCACCTATCACAGCATGATATTATGCGAGCAGGCCAAGCAGCCCAACTCGCGCGATCAATGTATTCCGCGCTTTCAGGCAGACGAGACAACGGGCAGCTCGGCAGCGCCCCTCGGCAGCCCGCGTCAGCCCAGGGCTCCAGCTGTCAATTCCGCTCCAGTGCGCTAAGGACGCTCGGGTCCGTTTTCGATCACCGGCAACAACGTCAACGTCTCTTTGTTGCAGGGCGCTTCGCCTCCAGGAGTCGATCGTAATCGCGTTGCGTGCGCTCCGCGTAAGCTAAGGCGAAAGACGCAAGCGCATCGTCCATAACATCGCTTTTGCCCATGTATCCCGCGAGCACTGCCGGATCGGCCGAGCGTGCGTGCGCGCGTGCCATTCCACAACCCGGCGGCCCGGGTGGTCTTCGAATTCCGGCCCCAAACACTCGAGCACGGATTTTCCCGCTTCTTTGACCTGAAGGAACAGGGGAGCGCCGTCGCCGCTCATGAACAGGCCGATGGCACAGAAAGTCCCCACGCTTCCAACGCCGACGACTTTGAACGCGACGTCCTTGAGCGCGTAACGCTCGATGAGGCAACGCCGCTCCGGTGTGAGACGCTCATGATAGGACGCAAACACGCGCCGCTCATCTACTCGATGCTGCGCATCGTCGCCCTTTCGGGTGAAATGATAAATGAGCGGCGGTCTGTCCTCGATCCGCGCCTGGTTGTCCTTCACCAAGTGCGGGAAATTGTCGTCTTGTTCCAGATGTTCGACCGCCTTGGAAACGATGGCGGAAAGCTTTTGTCTGAGGGAGCGGTCCTCAACGCGCTCGATTTCTCGCGCCAAATCAATCCTGCTGTGCCAAATTTCGAGCGGTGACAATTTGGCGAGAACGCGAATTCGGCTTCGATATGCTTCGACTGCCGCCGCTGCGATCGCGCGCGCGCGGTTCTTCGGGAGCTTCGCCGCAAGCGCGGCAACCGCGACGCTCGCGACCAAGCGCTTTAGGTCGACTGTGAAGTCGATCCCTGCGAGTGTTTCGTCGAAGTCGTTGATGTCGAAAACAATGTTCTCCTCGGGGGTCTCAAATGCCCCGAAGTTCAAGAGGTGACAGTCGCCACAAGCCTGGACCGCAATGCCTGCCCGCGCTTGATATTTGAGATCCTCCGCCATCACCGCTGCCGCGCCGCGCAGGAATGCGAAGGGGCTAACAAGCATGCGCTCGTAGCGGACAGGCACCAGCTCCGGCACGCGGCTGCGATCGGCCGCGGCCAGGATAGCAACCGGATCGCGAGCGGCAGACCCAAGCAAGTCGGCATGTCGTTCGCGCGGAACCTTTTTGCGCAGACGCTTGCCATGGCGGTAGCGCTCGGCGCGCGGCCCCCACGGGGATTGGCTTATCTGGCCTCGCACGTAGAGCATTCAAAAGACCTATCAACACTCGCGCGGACGCGCAGCTAGGCCGTCAATACCTCGAGCACGTGCCCATTCGGGTCATGGAAATAAAAACCGCGTCCGCCGCGACGGTGATTAATCTTCATATCGTCGAGGGCGCGGGGTCCACTGCCATAAACAATTCCCTCGCTGCGGACGCGCTCAAAGATCTCATCGAACTCTGTCTCGTCAACTTTGAAAGCGTAGTGGTGGCTTTCGAAGTTCGTGTCGTTGTCGAAATCGAGGGTCAGCGTCTCATTGATGCGCAGGGGCGCGAAATGCGAGTGAGCACCCTCGTATTGCAAACCGAGCATTCGGGCGAGAAAGCGTGCGGATGCTTCCTTGTCATGCGCCGGGACGATTGTATGGTCCAGCACAATGGCCCTCGGCACATCCAAAATTGACACCCGTCAAATCACATAGGATGCTGAGCAGTTTGCGCTCATCCTCAGGCGTAGAGGCGCGAACCTTGGCAGTAACCCGCTCGGACGCGTCACGGTTGAGCTGAAGCGTGCCCTTGAACTTCTTGTGCTTCCATCGGGCGGCGCGCTGGCTCGTGCGCCCGACTCGCACGTAGGTTCCACGACCGCTTTTCCGGATTGCCGCCTCCTTGGCGACGAGCGTGCCGTAAAGGCGCGTCCGAGCGCGCGGAACAATCTCGACGATTTTCATGGAACCCCCCTGCCTCGCTCGAATTGCGGGCGAAATATACAACGATGAGCCCCGCCGGCACCACCAGGACAACTCGGCCGACGACCCCGCACACGAGGGTCAGCACCGCCGCAGTGCCGCCCCATTCCGACGCTTTCGTTGCTCCATGGGCCGGCGCTGGGACGTCGCTCTTGCGCGGTTTTGCTGCCTTTGGTGCATCGTTCTGCCGACGGCCGGGGCGCGCGCGGAAGGCGGGATGTTGAACGCCTGCCGGTCTGAGGCCGTTGCCATCGGAAAGGTTCGCGCAATCACCGACGGGCGCAGTTTCGTCTTGGAAGACGGGCGCGAGATTCGTCTGGCGGGGATTGAGGTTCCGCTCCCGCCCAGCGCCGACGAAGCCGGGCCTCGGACCGAGGCTGCTCTTGCGGCTCGCAAAGCACTAGAAACAGTGCTCGCGGATCAGACGGTGGAGCTGCATCACACCGCTGCGTCTGTCGACCGGTACGGCCGCACGATCGCACTGGCCTATCTCGTGGCCCACCGTGCGCGCCCCTCGGTTGCACACGAGATGTTGGCAAGGGGGTTCGCGCGCGTTTCAGCCCATGTCGGCGATCGGTCCTGCGCCGAAGAGTTTTGGGCGCAAGAGCGGGCGGCGCGCCAGGCCAAGCTTGGCCTGTGGAGCGAACCGTACTATGTCATCCTCGCGGCCGACAGCGGGGCCGAACTCTCGGCCGAGCGCGGCCGTTTCACCGTGGCGGAAGGAAAGGTGTGGTCGGTCCGCGAGAGCGCAGGCACGATTTACATCAATTTCGGACGACGGTGGGCAGAGGCGCTCACCGTCACGATTTCGAAGCACGACGAGGGTGCCTTCGCTGCTGCCGGAGTAGCGCCGAAACGGCTCGAAAAGCGGCGTGTTCGAGTACGTGGATGGATCGAGGAGCGTGCCGGCCCCAGAATCGGGGCTACCCGTCCGGAGCAGATCGAGATCGTCGAGGGCAACTGACGGACCTGATGCTATCATGCATGCCTCAGCGGGACAGCGCGACGTTCTCTGCGCCACATGGACGGGGACCACGCTTTTTGCCGTGCTTGCTCTCCTCCTCGCGGGCTGCAGCTCGTCCCTGCTTACCGCCGGAGCACCACCTGGCTCACTTCCGGAAGCACCGCGCCAGGTCCAGCCACAGCAGCAAAGTCCGGCGCCGAACTCGCGCGAGCATCAACGCATTCTCGCCGCCTACAACGGCGCTTACGAGGATCCCAAGCTCGAAGGACTTCTTAATCAGGTCGTCGCAAGCCTGGTTGCGGCATCGGAGCGGCCGGAGGTGCAGTATCGCGTCACCATCCTCAACTCGGCGTCGATCAATGCCTTTGCGCTACCGAGCGGTCAGCTCTACGTGACGCGCGGTTTGATCGCGCTGGCCAACGATACCTCCGAACTCGCGTCCGTTCTATCTCATGAAATGTCCCACGTGATCGCGCGCCATGCCGCCATGCGCGAGGACCAGGCGCGTCAAGTGGCACTGGTAAGCCGCGTGGTCCAGGATGTGTTGAGCGATCCGGAAACGGGAGCGCTGGCGCTCGCGAAATCGAAGATCGCGCTGGCCAGCTTCTCACGTGCTCAGGAATTCGAGGCGGACGGCATCGGGATCGGCATCGCCACGCGCGCTGGCTATGATGCGTACGGCGCGGTGCGCTTTCTCACCTCGATGGGTCGCAACGCCGAGCTGAAATCCAGCCCGGGGCAGTTGCACATCGATCCGCGCGCCCCAGATTTCCTCTCGTCCCATCCGGCCACCCCTGAGCGGATCAAGAACGCGCAAGCCAATGCCCGCCAGTTCAACGCACCCGGCGCCGGCGAGCACGACAAAGCGACCTACCTCGCCGGAATCGATGGCCTGGTCTACGGCGAAGATCCGAGCGAGGGCTTCGTGCGCGGCCGCCGTTTCCTGCACCCCAAGCTCGGCTTCACCTTCCTGGCACCCGAGGGTTTCACACTCGACAATACGGCGCAGGCGGTTCTCGGGGTCAAAGAGAGCGGCGGCCAAGCTTTGCGGCTCGATGTGGTACGCGTGCCGGCCGAGCAGCCGCTCGCCGAATACCTCAACTCCGGTTGGATCGAGAACATCGATCCAAAGAGCGTCGAAGCGGTCGTCATCAACGGGTTACCGGCAGCGACCGCGACAGCCAAAGGCGATCAATGGGTGTTTCGGCTGTATGCGGTGCGGTTCGGCAGCGATGTCTATCGCTTTGTCTTCGCCTCGAAGCGCACCACAGCGGAGATCGATCGCGCTTTTCGCGAATCGGTCGGCACCTTCCGCCGCATGACGGTCGCGGAAAGCCAGGCGGCAAAGCCGCTGCACATCAGGATCGTCACGGTTGGGCCGAATGACACGGTTGAGCGCCTCGCGGGTCGCATGGCGATCGCCGACCGCGCGGTCGAACGCTTTCGCGTGCTCAACGGCCTTGGCCCCGGCGAACGCGTGAGCCCCGGCGATCAGGTCAAGCTCGTGGTCGAGTGAGCCACCTTAATACTTGGGCTTACTCCACCTGTATTCCGAGTGCGATAACCGGAGCGCCGATCAGATTTAGCGCCATTCCAGCTCGTTCCCGCGCCTAGCCTTTCCTCCCGTTCGGCGCCATCATCGCCGCAGCGTGAAACGTTGCGAGGTGAACGCATGAACGTTGGTTTCGTGGGGCTCGGCGCGATGGGCTCCGGCATCGTCGGCCGGCTCATGGCCGCAGGCCACGTGGTGACGGGCTGGAACCGAAGCAAGCCCAAGACCGAGCCCCTCGCCGCTTGTGGCATGCGCGTTGCACCGACGCCCCGTGCGGTCGCTGCCGCCTCGGAGATCGTGTTCTCGATCGTGACCGACGCGCCGGCAGTCAAGGCAATTGCGCTCGGTAGCGACGGCATCATCGCGGGCCTGAAACCCGGCGGAATTTATGCGGACATGAGTACGATTGCACCGGACGCGAGCCGAGCGATCTCTGCCGAATTCGCTACGCAGGGCCTCGTCATGCTTGATGCGCCGATCTCGGGCAGTCCAGTGACACTGGCCCAAGGGAGCGCTGCGCTCATGGTGGGCGGGGACAGGGGCGCTTTCGAGCGCATCGAGCCGGTGCTGCGCGCAATCGGGCCAAAAGTTACCTATGTGGGAAGCAGCGGCCTAGCGGTGCAGATGAAGATTGCGGTCAACTTGCTGCTCATGGTGGAGGTGATCGCTTTCGGCGAAGCGGTGGCACTTGCCGAAAAAGGCGGTATCACGCGAGAGATCGCGGTCGATGCCATCCTTAAGAGCGTTGCCGCCTCGCCCGTGCTGGCCTACCGCGGGCCCTTCATACTGCATGGAAAGATGCCGGCCACCCCGCTTGCCGATGTCACGCTGCAGCAGAAGGACATGTCGCTCGCGCTCGACCTCGGCCGTAAGCTCGGCAGCCCCGTGCCGCTCGCAGCGGCCGCCAACGAAATGATGAATGCTTGCCGCGGGCTGGGACTCGAACACCGCGATTTCGTGACCGCGCACGAAGTCTATCGCCGTCTTGGAGGCCAACCCTAACGCTGCGCGCGAACGCCTGCGGCCTCGGCCCGCGCAGCCTCCGAAGTTGTTCGCAATGGCGAATGGCCAGGCACGTAGACAGCGACACGCCAACCGCCGTAGCCTGTTGTGGGCTAAGGGCGCCAGAACTCCGATCTCCCACATGAACGTCGTTAGTCCGAAGCCCCGACCGTTCCCAGGTCGGGGCTGACTCTTTCTCCGCCGAACGCACGGGCCAACGAATAGGCTCCATTCGGCCAAGACAAACGAATCGGCAAAAGCGCGACACGGGTCGGGAGATGGCGGAGAGCGATCGTGAAGCAGGCCAAGCGAAAAGCCAAACCAAAGCTTCCCTCTCGCGCCGCGGCGGTAAGCGGCGCAAAAATGTATCGTACCAACCTGCAGAACGTGCCGACCGTCACGCGCCTCAAGCGCAAGGACGGCTGGGTCGACATGCAGGTGCAATTCCTAATCGATAAGGCGTCCGCCGACGCTGACCATGTAGTCGGGTGGACCGTTCTCAAGCCGGGAGCACGGCACGAACGGCACCGGCATCACAATTGTGATGAGTTCTTCATCGTACTCAAAGGCCACGGGCACATCTATACCGAAGAAGGCGAGGTCCCGTCGGTCGAGGGCGATATAGTGTATTCGCCCCGGACCTGCTGGCACGGCTTCAACAACACCTCGAAAAAGGACGTCGTGTTGGTCTGGGGGTGGATGGGCGCCGGGTCGATCGAGGCCTCGGGCTACGAAGTGGCGGGACGAAACCGTTGACCGCTTCACGAGCCGCTAACCCAAGGAACGAGAGACATTACGCCATGAAGCTGTGGGAGGATGCGCGCGTGGTACGCGGCATGCGGGCGCAGCTCGAGGTACGCCGTGCTCGTCTCGCGAGTGGGGATGCTCCACTAGGGTGGAAGGTCGGGTTCGCTGCGCCTGAGATGCTCAAGCGCCTCGATATTAGTGGACCGCTGGTAGGATTCCTGACGCGAAATGCACTCGTCCAATCCGGAGCAAGCGTCTCGCTCACCGGCTGGGCGAAGCCTGTGGCTGAACCAGAAATCGCTGTCCATGTTACCCACGACGTTTCGGCCGGCGCCGACCGCGACACTGCCAACGTCGCGATTGGGGGGATCTCCCCGGCAATAGAGATGGTGGACCTCACCGAGCCGCCGGAGGACCCGGAGCGCATTCTGGGCGGCAATATTTATCAGCGGCACGTTGTGCTCTCTGGCGACGCACCGGCGCGCACGGGCAGTACATCGCACGACGTCGTATGCCGAATCCTCCGGCGCGGCACTGAGTTCGTGCGCACCAGCAATCCGCAGGCCAACACCGGCAATTGGGTGGATATCGTGCGGCACGTCGCGGATGTGCTGGCGGCTTTCGGCGAACGACTGCGTGGGGGAGAAATTATTATCACCGGCTCGGTGGTGGCGCCGCTTGTGATCGAGCCCGAGGAAGATACGATTGCATTCGAGCTTGATCCCGTCGGTGGCGTCGAGGTTCGTTTTTCCGGCCGGTGAAAGGACGGTTGCGTGCCGAGGCGAAGTGAGTAGCCTCCCTGCATCGACTCCCAGATCAGGACCTTGAGATATGTCGAAGCTCTGCGCCTGGATTGTCTTTGTTGTCGCACTCCTCGCGTTGCCGTCGCTGGTGCACGCAGAGACAGCAGACTGGCCACAGCGGCCGATCCGCTTCGTCATTCCGTTCGGTCCGGGCGCCGGCGCAGATATCGGCGCGCGCCTTATTCAGGACCGGCTGCAGGCACGCTGGGGCAAGCCGGTGGTGATTGAGAACCGTCCGGGCGGCGATAGCATGATCGCGATTCAGGCCGTCCTATCTGCCAACGACGATCACACCTTCCTGTGGGGGCCCAGTGGGAGCTTCATCGTCCACCCGTATCAGTATAAGAGGCTCCCTTACGACCCAGCCGATCTGGTGCCGGTGGCGCGTTTCTCCAGCACCATTCTCGGCGTCGGCGTTCCGGCGTCGATGAAGGTGGCCACGCTCGCCGATTTCGTTAAACGCGCGCGCGCCGAACCCGGCAAGTTCAATTCCGCTGCGGTTCCGGGCATTACCGAACTCGCGTTCGACTATTTCGCGCATAATGCCAAGATCACGATGACGAAGGTGCCCTACAAGGACATCGTGCAGGCCGTGAATGACCTCGCCGACGGGCACCGAGCCTGCCTGACATTCCAACCGGCATCGAAGCGGGTTACCCCGAACTGGAAATGGACGGCAATGTCGGCCTGTTTGGAAGCAAGGCGCTGCCGGCAGAATTACGCGAGCGTATCGGCGCTGACGTCGTCAAAGTCTCCGACGACAAGGACATCGACGATACCCTCAATGCGACTGCACAGACGCCGAGTCGCGGCGGGGCAAAGGAGTTCGCCGCCTCGATCGAGCGCCAGCGCGCGCAGATCGCCACCATTGCGAAGGCACTTGGCATCCAGCCAACGCGATAACGGTGAGCGGCAGCCAAGCCGACTAAGTCACCCGGCCCGAGGAGGTCTCCTCCTCGAACACCGAGACCGCGGGCGGCGTTCCGCTCAACCCGAGTTCCTGCCATCGCGCGACTACCTTGTCGTAAGCGTCCTTTGATAACCGAGTGCGCTTGGAGAACGTCTTGATGAAGCGATAATCCATACAGGCATTGATCAGGCATTTCGATCCCCAGGGCCTGATCTCAGGCGGGTTCAGGCTAGGATCGAGATACGTGCTCCAGGTCTCCCGCAGGATATCGATCGACTGCGCTGGGCGCGAACGCGTCGCCATTGCCCACAACACCTGACCTATATTGCTCGGATCGATATCGTCGTCGACCACGATCACGTATTTTCCAAAATATGCGCCGGTCGTGCATTGCGCAGCGAGAGCCATCACCTGCGCCGCATGGCCGGCATACATCTGCTTGATCGAGACCACGGTGATGCCCCAACCGGCCGCTTCGGGAATAGACCACACTCCCTTTATCCCTGGCACGCCGAGTTTTTGCAGGTCGGCCCAGATGCCGGCAGAACGCAACGCCGCCCAGAACAGGCCGCATTCATTGGCCGCACTGTCGGCCATCAACGCGCAAGTCAAGGTCGGATTGTCGCGGTAACGAACGCGCTCCACTCGC
>WNGL01031597.1_pt1 | contig 12032 bp, 12 predicted proteins | sample 5400591 | NCBI WGS metagenome assembly WNGL01 (sample SAMN13153377, study PRJNA577476) | soil metagenome | isolation source: 80 cm soil or saprolite under Garry oak tree replicate 1 | place: USA:California | collected 2016-06-15
TCAAATATGGCAAGGTGTGACCGATTCCTCCTGCCGTAGTCATCAATCCGCAGACAAAACCACGAAGCAAAGGTTTGCCGCGGCCAGTCAGACTGCCGTCATCAGAAGCTGCCTCAGCGAACGCCATTGAAATTCCCGCTCCAACACTAGCGGCGAGCCCGACCAGGAGGGCGGCGTGGCTGTTGTGGGTGGCAAACGCTGCTGCAAAAACCGGCGCAAGGGTTGAGACCGAACCATCCATCAGGCCCGCCAAGCCCGGCTGCACGATTTGCAGAACGAACAATCGGCGATGGGCTTTCTCTTCCTGGGCCTCAACTTCTGGAGTCAGGTATTCGTGTTGGAGACTGTCGGCTAAAGTCACATGCTTTCGCTCCGCCTCGGCCAGGTCTCCCAGTAGCTCTCGCGTTGACGCGTCGGTAACTTTACTGGCAGCGCGCTCGTAGAAACGTCGAGTCTCTGTCTCCATGATCTCTGCCTGGCGCCGGACCGTTTTGATTCCCAGCGGGCGGATCATCCACACCGGTTTCCGGTGCACGAACCCCTTCACGTCTTCTCGACGGATCAAGGGGATGTGTTCTCCAAAGCGGCGACGGTATTGCTCAATCAGTTTGCGGCGATGCTCATCCTCTTCCGCCTCCATTTCGCTAAAGATTTGGGCCGTTGCCGGGTAATCGGCTTTCAATCCCGCAGCGAAGTCTGCGTAAATGCGCGCGTCCGTTTCCTCGGATGAAATTGCCAGCGCGAGGATTTCCTGTTCCGAAAGGTCTTTGAAATTTTTTGCCAAGGAACCTCCTCCCGTTACGAACCAAGGATGCGAATATTATTTCTTCGGCACTCCAGGACTGGGGGATGGAGCAGGCGTCATCGAGGCGACGCGGACTGTTGTTCCGGTAGTAAGAGAGTCCGAGGGATTGACGATTACCTTGTCAGATTCAGAGACGCCGCTCAGGATTTCTGACTGAACGCCGAAGTCTCGTCCGACCTTGACGTCACGAAGCTGCACAGCACCCTTGGCGTCCACGACGCCAACCTGCACACTCTTCCCGCGAAATATGAGTGTATTATCAGGCAAGGTAACCAATTTTCCCAAAGCAACTTGTGGCACCCGGATCGTGGCATAGCTGCCGGGCAGAATCTCATTCTTCGAATTATCGACCTGCAATTCAACCAGCATGGTCCGGGAATCGGGTGATACCGCCTCCGAAGTCGAGATCACCTTTCCGGGATACGTTTTTGCGCTTTGCGCCCCTACTTGGACATTGAAGGTTTGTCCCACTGCGATGTTTGTCGCCTCCTCCTGGGGGATACGGAAATAAACTCGCAAAGGATCTGTTTGTTGAATGTGAAACATCTCGAAGTTACACGTTTAAAGGCGACTTCTTGTTCGAGAAAACGAAGATTGGCGGCAAACGCTTCGGTGTTGGCTTGGTTCGTGCCCTGCGAGGTGTCGGTGTTCTCGGCATCAAGTTGAGAGACGACACCTTCTTTGTATAACTCCTGCCATTTCGTGTTCGTCTTTTTGGCCTGTTCCAAATTTCTTTGCGCTAGGACAGCCTGCGAGCGGGCTTGCGCGAGCTGCTGATCGAGATCAGGTGTGTCGATCTCGGCGAGCAACTGGTCTTTCTGGACGTGCGCGCCGATGTCCACGAGCCAGTCTTTTAAGTATCCGTTGACCCGTGCATAGATAGATGCTTCCTGCCACGGTTTGACTTCAGCGGGCAAATTAAGCCCACTGTGAGGCGTGGTAACGGTCGGTGAAACTACTGCCACGGTAGGAATCGCCAACTCATTAGTATCAGCGGTGGCCACTTGGCGCTGCCGGAACTGGGGAACAAAGCCAGCGACCAATGCGATCAGAAACAATGCACCGCCGGACATCAGGATAAAGCGATGTCTTCGGCGAGCCCGGGTCGTGTCTCCCTCATGTTCGTCAGAGCCAACGCCGCCGGTAGGAGTAGTTGTGTTCATATATCGAGGAATGTGTTTAGGTTGCGGAAACGGCCTCTTCAAGGACCGTTGATGGAACATTTCCTTTCGGTTCTGGATTGACAGTGTCGGCTGCTTGGCGGTGCAACAGGCTGAATACGACAGGCACAAAAAGTAGCGTCGCGACGGTGGCGAGCATGAGACCTCCGATTACCGCACGCCCTAGCGGCGCGTTCTGCTCGCCACCTTCACCAAGACCAAGCGCCATTGGTAACATTCCGATGATCATCGCCGTGGCTGTCATGATCACTGGACGCAGGCGACCTGTTCCGGCTTCCCACGCTGCTTTCACCGAATCCATTCCTTCCTGAAGGTGAGTGCGCGCAAAGGTGACGACCAGAACAGAATTAGCAGTAGCGACGCCCAGACACATGATCGCGCCCATCATTGCGGGCACGCTCAGCGTCGTGCTCGTAACATGCAGCCCCAAAATCACGCCCGCCAGCGCACCGGTCAATGCCGTTAAAATAATGAAAGGGTCGAGCCAGCTTTGGAAGTTTACAACGAGCAGTAAATAGATCAGCGCAATCGCCACTAACATTCCGATGCCCAAGCCGAGAAAGCTGGAACTCATCGTCGATGCTTGTCCTCGCAGAACAATGCTGACGCCTTGCGGCGCGGTCTTCTGAGCTTGCGCAACGATAGGCCTAATGTCACTTAGCACTCCACCGAGATCTCTGCCTCCAACTCCTCCGTAAACATCGATTACCGGGATAACGTTGTAGTGCGTGTAGATGGGCTGGCTAGTGATCCGTGTTACGTCAGTTACATTGTCGAGGATCTGACCGTTGCCCGTTCCAGGTTTAGAGGCACTAAGCGGCATCGACCTCAGCTCGGAGAGCGTAGTCGTCTGACGTTCCGGAACCCTGACATTGACGAGATATTGAACGCCGGTCGTGTAATCAAGCCAGTAGGTCGGCGTCACCTGGCTGCTGCCGCTCAAAGAGAGCAGCACGGAACCAGCCACATCTCTTTCGCTGAGCCCAAGCTCCATCGCCTTTGTTCTATCGACGTTGAACTCGAATCGCTGCAAATCGTTAGGTTGTTGAACCCTCACATCAACGGCCCCGCGGACTTGGCGGACTTTTTGTGCTATGGAATTGGCCACCTGCTGATCAACGGTTTCATTTCGCCCGACCACTTGAATGTCTAGCGGAGCAGGAAGTCCAAAGTTAATTGTTTCGCTAACAATGTCGGCCGGCAGGAAGTAAAAGGTTGTACCGGGAAATTCGCGGTTCAGACTGAGACGCAGGTTGCGGACATAATTCGCCGTCGGCTTATGGTTAGGTTTCAATGAAACCAGAATGTCGGCGTCGGCCGGTCCTGATATTCCACTGTCGTTGTAGCTCAAGTTGATGCCCGAAACCGGAAGTCCGATGTTATCGAGCATACCCTCGAGTTCGTTCGCGGGAACGTCACGACGAATGGCGGCTTCTACTTCGTCAACCCGCTTGGCCGTTTGCTCGATCCGAGTACCAGTAGGCGCGCGCACGTGCAATCGAAATGTTCCTGCATCCACCGCGGGAAAGAAATTCTGGCCAAGGAATGGAACGAGTAGCCAGGATGCAACGCAAAAGGAGAGAAATCCAACGGCGAAAGCCGCTCTGTGTTCCAGGACTTTGCCTAACAAGTCTGCATAAGCTGCCCTAATGCGATCGAACGCTTTTTCAAAACCATGCTGGAGTGCCACCAGCGGTCGAACCCAAAACGGGGCGTGTTCGCCACGGCGAATCCGTCCGGCGGCGAACGTTCCCTGTCCAGTCTCTCGTTCGTGCCGGCGCCGCTCGAACCACATAATCATCGTTGGCACTAGCGTGCGCGAAAGCACGTAGGAGGAGATGACGGCGAACATTACCGCCTCGGCCAGCGGGACGAAAAGATAGCGCGCCACCCCGGACAGAGAAAACATCGGCACGAAGACAATGCAGATACAGAAAGTTGAAACCATTGCCGGCAACGCGATTTCACCCGCGCCTTTGAGAATTCCATCTTCAAGTTTTTCACCTGATGCCAGATGGCGCTCGACGTTTTCGATTGTCACCGTGGCATCATCCACCAGGATCCCGACGGCCAGCGCCAGACCGCCAAGCGTCATGATGTTGATTGTCTGACCGAGCAGGCTCAGGATTGCCAGAGACGACAACACCGAAAGCGGAATGGACACCGCAATGATGAATGTGCTTCTCCATGAACCGAGAAAGAGCAAAATCATCAGCGCGGTCAAAGCCGCTGCGATCACGCCTTCCCTAACAACCCCGCTGACCGCTGCCTTCACGAACACGGATTGATCAGCGAATTGCTTTACCTGGATATCGCTGGTCACGGTCTTGAGAATGTTGGCCATGGCCGCCTTCACTCCCGCCGCTACGGAAAGGGTGGACGCGCTGCCATTCTTGAAAACGCTGAGCAGCGTGCTGCGGACACCATCCTGCCGAACGATGTTTTCCTGCGGGAAATAACCATCACGCACTTGCGCCACATCGCTGACGTGAATCACGGTCCCGCCCACACTTTTGATCGGCAGGTCGTTCAACAGATCGATTCGCGGCGGGTTAACGTTTAGATCAATGGGCACTTCTTTTCCGCCGATCTTGGCCGTGCCACTCGGATAGGTTAGAGAGCCGTTGCTGATGGCAGTCACGACATCTGATTCGACAAGGTTGTTTGCCTCCAACGCTTTCAGATCGAGATCGACCGAGACCACCCTTTGCTTTCCGCCATACGGGTACGGAATGCTCACTCCCGGTACGCTGATGAGCCCGACACGAATCTGATTCAGGGCGATATCAAAAACCTGCTGCTCGGAAAGCTTGGTGCTACTAATTCCGAACTGGAGAATAGAAACCGTGGACGCGCTGTATTGGATGATTAGCGGCGGAGTGGTTCCCGGTGGAAGCTGTTTCAAAATCGTTTGCGACACGGCCGTCAGTTGAGCCACCGCGGTCGAGGGATTAGTGCCCGGCTGAAAGAAAACTTTGATTACGCCGAAGCTGTCATAGGAGGTCGATTCAATGTGCTCGATATTATCTACCGTGGTCGTGAGCGCTCGCTCTTCGCCGTAAACAATTCGTTGTGCGATCTGGTCAGCCGGCAGTCCGGTGTAATTCCAAATCACGCTGACCACTGGTATATTGATAGCGGGAAAAATATCGGTCGGCGTCTTGGTAATGACAAAAGGCGTCAACAAGAGCAACAGCAACGCCGCGACGACAAACGTGTAGGGGCGACGGAGAGCTAGGCGAACAATCCACATAACGCGCCTCCGATCTGGCTATGGATTGGGCAGTTTGCTTTCATACGCAAAACCGCAATTTCGCTCCGCGACCCACAAGCCGCTATTGCGCATCCGTGGGATTTTTTCCCCATCAATATGAACTGATTAGGGCTCCCTCTTTTGAGAGAATTCCTAACTCGGCTAAATGTCAACGTCCTTTCACTTCGACGCGTGCTTCTTTTTCAAGCGCTCTAATTATGGCGGAGGCGTTTTCTTTTCCGAAGCCAAAAGCAACGGCCGATGCGAGATTTTTTTCCGCAACACGCAGCGCCGGAATCGGTGACTGCAGAGTTGCAGCAAATTTTTCAATGAGGCCCGCGTCCTTGAGCATGAGTTCCAGTGCGAAGCTGGTCGAAAAATCGCGTTTCAAAATATTCTGACCGTTGCTCACAAGGAGGGGTGAGCGAAAGTCGGCGACTTTTACGACCTCCATTACGGTCCTCAGATCAAGGCCCGCTTTTTGCGCGAGAATCAAACCTTCCGCGAGCGCTTCCAATTCCAAGGCCACGATAAGATTTCCCACCAGCTTCATTGCCGCGGCGTTTCCGTTCTTGCCGAAGTAATGAATGGTCTGCCCCAAATGCTCCAAAACTGGTTTCACTTTTTCGAAAACGGCCTTTTTACCTGCGGCCATGATCCAAAGCTTGGCATCGACCGACTCATTTTTGCTGCCAAAGACAGGCGCATCGAGAAAATCAACACCACCCTTTGCGTACGCTTCCTGTTCTCGCAAACTCGTCGCAGGAACAACAGTGCTCATGTCGACCGCGATCTGCCCTTCGTTGATTCCGCTTAGAATTCCCCGCGGTCCAAAGACAACTTCCTCGACGGCTTGCTCGTTACTCAAACTATACATCACAAGCTCGGTGTCGCGGACCCCGTCCGCCGGGGTATCGGCCACGCGAGCGCCTTTTCTGGCGAAGGGTTCACATTTTTCAGCGCTACGATTCCAGACGGTAAGTTTGTAACCGGCTTTCAGCAGATTGGACGCCATGCCGCTGCCCATGGTGCCTAGACCGAGATAGGAGATTGTTTTTATCATAGTTGAGCTTTCGGTTCCTTTTGATGGTCGCCCGTCGCAAACTCGTAGATGGCCGAAAAATCCTCGGTTCCATGTCCGCCGCGCATCGCGAGGCGATACAACTCTTTCGCAGTATTGGTTAACGGCATTGCTACACCAGATTCGTACGCACTCGCTGCTGCAAGCTGCATATCCTTTTGCATCCAGCGCAACGGAAATTCGGCTTCGTAATTCCTGCTCTCAATTTTCTCCCGCTTCGACGCGAGAAACGGCGCGACCGCAGGCGTGCCAAGCAATGAATCGAACAACATCTTTGACGATAGCCCGAGCCCTTTGCCCAACGCCATGGCTTCGGCGAACGCGGCCATTCCTGTGCCCAACAAAAGGTTGATCACCATTTTCATTGAAGTCCCCATGCCATGGCCGCCCACGTGGACAATCCTGCTGCCCATGCAGAGCAACAGTGGGCGAATCGTTTCCAAATCCGCATCTTCGCCGCCAACCCAAAAGACAAGCAGAGCAACAGTGGGCGAATCGTTTCCAAATCCGCATCTTCGCCGCCAACCCAAAAGACAAGTTTTCCCTCCGTTGCGACTTCCGCGGACCCCGTGACAGGTGCATCGACAAAACGAATCTGCCGCGCCGCAGCAGCCGCAGCCATCTTCTTGGAGAACGATGGGTTAACCGAACTGCAATCAACCCAAAGCGCGTTTGGCCGAAGATGATTCAAAAAGCCGCTCGCACGTAGAGCTGCCTGTTCGACTGCATCCGGGTGCGCCAGCATCGTGAACAAGGCGTCCACTTGTTCGCTGAGTTTTGCCGGGGAATCAGCAAATGTTCCGCAAGGACCGAGCAACGGTTTTGCTTTGGCGCGAGTGCGATTGAACACGACCAATGAATAGCCCTGCTTCTGCAGATTCGCCGCCATACGACTCCCCATGATGCCGAGACCAATAAATCCAATTTTCATTTTATTCCTTTCTCAAGCAGCTGTGACTAACTCCAGCTTGTGGGTGTTTCTCGCTTCGATCTCCACGATTTCTTCGTGGTCGGCCGTCAAATATTACAATTCAATTCCGTCGTCCCTCTGCCAGTGTGCGAACCGATGGCGTTTTCATTTGCGCCATTCCCCAAGGCGCTGAAAAGAAATGCAAACGCGCAGCCAGCAAGGCAAAAACGAACTTTCAACGGGGCGGTGCGCAATTAAACGGAATCTCAATTCCTTTGACGCGTAGCCTCGAAGAGAAACCAGGCGCGCCGCTCGGTTTCGTCGATCCAAACTTCGATCAGGCTCGCCGTGGCAAAGTCGCGATGCTCGTCACAAACGTTGTGCGCCTCGCGCAAATGCGCGGCCAGGGTCCTGTTGTCGTCAGCGAGTTCCGCTAGCATGTCCAAAGGCTCGACGTACTCTGTATCGTTATCGAGCACTCGCTGAGTGCGAGCGATGTGTCCGATCGATCTCAGTGTAATTCCGCCAAGCTTTCGAACTCGCTCTGCGATTGGATCGGTCATCGCAAAAAGTTGATCGGCGTGCTCATCGAGGAGCAGGTGATAATCGCGGAAATGCGGACCGCTCATGTGCCAGTGAAAATTCTTGGTTTTCACGTAAAGCGCAAACACATCTGCGAGAATGGCATTCATCGCGCCGCTGATATCTTTGACGGCCGCATGCGACAGATCCGTTCGTGTCGCGAGTGGTGCGTCGCGTTCTTGTTCGAGTTCTAATCTTTTTTTCGAATCAGGTTTGTTCATGGTATCGCTACTCCCGGGGGGATTGTTGATTTTGATGTTTGAACTCAGGCCTTGCTATTTGTGTTAGTAGCTCGCCGATTTTCGTAACCCCATTACCGCCAGGGTCTGTGTGTCGAGGTAGCCAGTAGCGCGCAAGCCGTTGGTGATTTGATAACGCCTAACCGCTTTCTGCATCTCAGGGCTGAGCATGCCGTCTGTTTCGCCGCGATAGTAGCCTTCTCGGGCAAGTCGCTCCTGCGCTGCCACTACGATCGAGTAGTTTGATTGCGATTGGTCGCTGTAGTTGCTCGGATCGTAATACGCTTCGGTTTGGTAAACGTTGGAATCGTAGTACCCCTGCGATTCATCGGGATAGCTGTTCTGGTCGTAATACTGTTGGCCTTGGTAGTCACCGGAACCATAGTCGCCCGGCTGATAATCGTACGAATAAGGAGAATCGTACCCGTACGAATTTGGGTAATCATAACCACCATAGTACGGGGAGCCATAGGCGTAGTAGCCCGGGTCGTACCAGTACGGCCACCACGGATCAAAGCCGATATTGAAGATCACCCATGATCCGTTAATGAAGCAGCACCGGTGGCCATTCCACCAATGGTCCCCGTGGCGGTCCCAATCCCGATGCCAATCCCTCGGACGCTGCGCGAACACGTGTTTGTGCCAGTCGGTTCGGAGACGATTGTTTCCATTTCGAAATTGGCTTCCGCTATTTCGCTGGTTCCACACGGTTGTGGCGGCCGGGTTTCTGTGATTCGCGAAACGTGGTAACCGGTTAGCTTGGTTGATAGTTGCAGCCGTGAATGGACCGGACCGGGTATACGTTACATGACTTGGATACATATTTGGGCGGCGAAACACAGCCGGCCGGGACGGACGCATTGCAATGGACGAATAGCGTTGGCCGGGATAAATCATCCTGCCGCCGAAGCTGCGCGTCGGCATGGAATGCATTGATGAAAAGCCGCCGGCGCGCGCCGGAGCGTGAGCGGCCGGAGCGGCGTGTGCAACTCCGCCTCTGTGAAAACCTCCTCCCGCTGCGCGGTAGGCTCCGGGATTTGCTTGAGCAATCGTGGCCGCGCTTACTGTAAGTGCGAACCATAAGAATTTCGTTTTCATGGCCCGAGTTTCCTTTCGTGTTGCCAAATTATTTCCTCCACATATTAACGCAAACCTCCCGCGATCACCAGCGTTTCACCGGTGATCCATGCCGAGTCGTCTGAAGCGAAGAACACCGCAGCGGGTGCGATGTCGTCAGTCTCGCCGACGCGGCCCAGCGGCGTCTGGGATTCAAACATTTTCCGCATGTCGCTTTCGTGGAATCCCGCGGAAATAACTCCATCGGTTATAACCATGCCGGGATTGATAGCGTTCACGCGGATCTTGCGCGGCCCAAGCTCCTTCGCCAGCGTCCGCGTGATCGCATCCACTGCGGCCTTTGTCGCATTGTAAACCACCCCGGTCGGCGGAGTCAGCGAGCCTGCGAGCGAACCTATATTAATGATGCTGCCTCCAGAGGAATTGAAATGCTTGAGCGCTTCTTGTGTGACGAGAAGCGTCCCGAGAACGTTTGTGTCGAACATTCTGTGAAATTGCTGCTCGGAGACTTCTTCCAAGGGCATGAATTCATAAACGCCGGCGTTATTGACCAGGAAGTCGATTTTGCCAAAGGCCTTTGTTGCTTCAGCGAAGAGCCGCTGGACTTCCGTCTTCTTCGCAACGTTCGCTTGTATACCGATTGCTTTTCCGCCGCGCTTCGTGATTTCGTCCACCACGCGATCTGCATCGTGTTTTGCGGATGCGTAGTTAACGACCACTGACGCGCCTTCCGACGCGAATTCTTTTGCGATACCGGCACCGATTCCTTTCGACGCTCCCGTTACCACCGCAACTTTTCCATTTAGTTTTCCATTTTTCATTATGTTTGCCTTCAATTGTTGTGTTTAACAAACTTCATGATGGCGAAATGCTCTTCTGGTTAGCTTGCCCGTTGGCTTCAATCCAAGCGCTTGAAGCGTGGCCGCCGTAACTGTCCCCGTAACGCTCAAGTCGCGGTCTTCCTGATAACGTGCGAGAGCGGCCTGGGTTTCGTCTCCCTCATTAGGTTTGTTCATAGTTCGGTTTGTAGCGGTTGATATCTGTCGGTGCGAACGAATGCGTTTTTCCTGCGGCGGATTCCGATGCCTCATTGCGCCTTTGGTTCGCGCACGTCTATTTGGTAATCGCTTATGTGCATCTCATTTGGTTTATTTTTGTTGGCCTACGATTTCGTCGATCATTAGCACCTCGGCAATTGCGCGTTCGCGGGATTTTCCAGTACCACCTTAATTAGAGCCCTGTGATTGCCCGTGACCGCTCGGCGCGAGCTGCAAATGCAACTTCGACTGTCCATGGCCGGATAGCGTTTCCAGTCCGCTCTGCCAACTTGCAAAAATCTTCACACCGTTAAAGCAAGCGAGTGACCGCTTCGGCGCTGGCGCCAGGTGGTGCATAATGGCTTCGACAGTTCCGCCCACGACCGCAGTTTTTTCCTTCACAAATTCTCGATTTTTGCGCCTGGGAGATCCGATGTCCGTCCGCTCGGCGCGACAACCTCTGGTGCGCGAAGCGCTCGCGCGGCTTGCTCGAGCAGTTCGGTCTTGGCGTTGAATTTGACTTGATCGAAAACGAGGACCTCAGTGGCGATGAGCCAGATTGTGAAGCAAACCATCAGCGTACGGAGCGGGAATCCTATTCCAGAGGCAGAGTCTATCATTTTCATGGCTCAAGATAGCTCCGCTCGATAGAGCATCGCTATTTCGCGTTCGTGAGATTTCCCAGTACTACTGGCGAGGCCGTCTGTTATCCCTCGTTCGAGATAGAACGCGAGCAATCGCAGCCAACACGGCTGCCACTACAGCGAAATTGACTGGTTAAAGCACCGCGGCTGACGCAGCCGTCTCTACAGTTGAATCAAGCCGCGTCGAGTGGCGTTCGCCACAGCTTCGGTGCGGCTGACGACATTCATTTTGGCAAAGATCGCTTTCACGTGCGATTTCACGGTGCCTTCGCTGATGAAAAGCGCGGAGCCGATTTCCTTGTTGCTTTTTCCTTGAGCCATCAACTTCAACACGTCGATCTCGCGGGCACTCAATGTTTCGCCGCTGACGCGTTCCGCGAGCTTGGCGGCGAGATGTACGGGAACACAGGTTTCGCCGGCGTGCACCCTCCGAATGCTGTCCATCAATGCCTCGCGCGGCACGTCTTTGAGCAGGTAACCTTTCGCTCCGGCTTGAATGGCGCGATAGATATCTTCATCGCCGTCAAATGTTGTCAGCACGATGATGCGCGCGTTCTCATCGCCGGCGCGGATTTCTTTGATCGCGCTGACGCCGTCGAGCTCGGGCATTCGCAAATCGAGGAGCGTTACATCGGGACGATGCTGTTTCCAAAGATCCACTGCCTCGCGACCGTTGCTGGCTTCGCCGACAACGGTCATGTCCGGTTTGCGCCGGATCAGCGAGACCAAACCTTCGCGCACGACGCTGTGATCGTCGGCAATCAGAACTCCGATACGCGATTTTTTCTGCACAGTTTGGTAGGGTCGGCGTGCTGCGCCGACCCGACGCCGCGGTGCAGCGTCCCTACCTGACGCAGATTTCTTTTTGGATTTCACGAGACCGATTGATCATTGAAAGGCAACGTGACGAGCACGTCCGTGCCTTTGCCGCGCGCGCTACTGATCTTCAGTTTTCCGCCCATTTGTTCGACGCGCTCGCGCATTCCGGCCAAACCAAAGCCATCATGTCGATCTTTGACTTTGAATCCGTCGCCGTCGTCGCGAAGTTCCAGGCGAAGTTCTTTTGTATTGAAGGTCAACCTGGTTTCAAAATTGCGTGGGTGCGCGTATTTGAGAGCGTTGGTCAACGCTTCCTGTCCGATATGGAGGAGATTTTCCTGCCAAACCAACGGCAGATGGCGCATTTTGCCACGAAGATTGAAAGTCGTGTGAAGCGCAGTTCC
>WNGL01008461.1_pt1 | contig 12029 bp, 4 predicted proteins | sample 5400591 | NCBI WGS metagenome assembly WNGL01 (sample SAMN13153377, study PRJNA577476) | soil metagenome | isolation source: 80 cm soil or saprolite under Garry oak tree replicate 1 | place: USA:California | collected 2016-06-15
GATGACCTTCTCCGGGGTCATGTCCAGCTCGACGGCCAGCTCGTCCGGGGTGGGCTCGCGGCCCAGGTCCTGCAGCATCTGGCGTTGCACCCGGGCCAGCTTGTTGATGACCTCGACCATGTGCACCGGGATGCGGATGTTGCGGGCCTGGTCGGCCATGGCGCGGGTGATGGCCTGCCGGATCCACCAGGTGGCGTACGTGGAGAACTTGTAGCCCTTGGTGTAGTCGAACTTCTCCACCGCCCGGATCAGGCCCAGGTTGCCCTCCTGGATCAGGTCCAGGAACAGCATGCCGCGGCCTGTGTAGCGCTTGGCCAGCGACACCACCAGGCGGAGGTTGGCCTCGAGCAGGTGGTTCTTGGCCCGGGTGCCGTCCTCGGCGATCCACTCCAGGTCGATCCGCGCGTCGGTGGACAGGGCACGGCCGCCCTCGGCCAGCTTCTCCTCGGCGAACAGCCCGGCCTCGATCCGCTTGGCCAGCTCGACTTCCTGCTCGGCGTTGAGCAGCGGCACCTTGCCGATCTGCTTCAGGTAGTCCTTGACCGGGTCGGCGGTGGCACCCGCCACCGCGACCTGCGCGGCCGGAAGGTCGTCGTCGTCGTCGCCGAAGACGTAGATCTCCTCGTCCTCGCCTGCGTTGTCCGGGGAGATCTTGACCACCCGGGCGCCCGCCGCGCTGGGGCCCTCGGCCTCGGCGTCCGCCTCCGCCGACGGCTGGTCGGGCTCGGGCTCGGGCTCGGGCTCGTCGGCCTCGTCCGGGCTTACCGGTGCGTCGGCCTCGTCCACGGCCAGTTCGTCGGCTACCTCGGCGACGTCGGTGAGGTCGGCCTCGTCCGGGTCCTCGTCGGCGAGCGCGGCCTGGATCTCCGCGTCGTCGGCGTCGAGATCGTCGAAGTCGGAGTCGGTATCCAGATCGGCCTCGTCGAGGTCCACCGCGGTCAGGCCGGTATCGGCGTCGGCGCGCGGCTCGGAACCGTGCTCATCCGAGTTCCGCGGTCCAGGACCGCCCGACCGCGAAGCCGCCTGAACCGCCTCATCCTCGACGGCTCGGGGCCCCTGGCCCGACGTCCTGGGGCGCTTCCGCGCTGCGGAGTTAGCAGCGCTCACGACCACGGTCACCCCTTCCTTCGCTGGGTAGATGCCACTGGGGACTGATTCAACCCGCCTGCCTCCCACTCATCACCATAGGCTGCGGCCGGGAGTGACTTGTACGCCTCCGCCCGGGCCCCCCACCTTGGGTCTCACCGCGGACCGCCCGCTGGCCGGTGCATGACCAGCACCGTCACGTCGTCGTCCTGCTCGTGACCAGCGAGCATACGTTCCACCAGGTACTCCAGGAGCCGTTCGGGGCTGGCCAGCAGGTCCTCATCGGCCCGTGCGGCCACGGCGGCGAGCTCCTCGAGACCGACGTCGAGACCACGATTCCTGTTCTCTACCAGACCGTCAGAATAAAAGACCGCGCTATCTCCGGGGCTCAGGCTGAACTTGCGCTGCTTGCGCGGGCTGGGCATGCCCAGCGGGGTGCCCTCTTCCACCTCGCAGAAGCGCGGCGCACAGCCCGCCTTAAGAACAAGGGCCGGCAGGTGCCCGGCATTCCCGAGCACGCCTTCACCGGTCTCCGGGTCGATGACCAGGTAGGCCAGGGTGGTGACCTGCTCCTCCGCCTCGGTCGCGCTGAACAGCCGGTCCAGGCCGCCGAGCACCGCCGCCGGGCGCGGGTCGGTCAGCGCCAGCGCGCGCAGCGCGTTGCGCACCCGGCCCATGCCGGCCGCCGCGGTCAGCCCCTTGCCCATCACGTCGCCGACCGCCACCCCGAGCCGCTGGTCGGCCAGCCGGAACGCGTCGTACCAGTCGCCGCCGATCTCCATCTTCTTGGCCGGACGGTACATGGCCTCCAGCACCAGGCCGGGCACGCTGGGCAGCTGGTCGGGCAGCAGGCTGCGCTGCAGCGTCTCGGCCGTGGTGTGCTCGCGCTCGTACAGGCCTGCCCGCTCGACCGCCAGCGCGCACTGGCCGGCCAGCGCCTCAAGGAAGACCCGCTCCTCCTCGGTGATCTTCCTCGGCCGGCCGAAGGAGAACCGCAGCGCGCCCAGCGGCGCGCCCGCCGCCAGCAGCGGCAGGCCGACCCAGGAGCGCTCGTCGGAGGCGGCCACCCGCTCCTGATCGATCTCCAGCTCGTTCTCGAACTGGCTGCGCAGGTCCTCTGGGTCCTCGATGAGGACCGGCCGCCGGGTCGCGATGGCCTTGGTCATCACGCTCGGGGACTCCAGCGTCAGCTCGCCCCCGGCCGAATCGGGCGCGTTCCGCAGGTCGTCGTTGACCACCCGCAGCCGGGCGCCGTCGGCCTCGAGCAGCGCCACCGCCGAGCGCAGCGCCCCGATCGCGGTCCGGCCCACCTCGGTGATCACCTCGACCACCTGCTCCACGGTGAGCGCCTCGGCCAGCATCGAGGTGGCCTGCTGCAGCCGCGCGGTGCGCAGCGCCGCGGCCGACAGCTGCTCGGTCAGCCGGCCGCGCATCTCCTCGGCCTCGCGCTGGCTGGTCACGTCGGTGCTGGCGCCGACCCACTCGACGATCTTGCCGTCCCGCTCGATCGGCACCGCGCGCACGTCGTAGTGCCGGTAGGAGCCGGCCTTGGTCCGGATCCGGTAGCGGTCGTCGAAGGTCTTCCCGGTCCTGACGCACTCGCGCCAGTCCCGCTCGACCCGCTCCCGGTCCTCCGGGTGCACCGAGTTCAGCCAGCCGGACCCGGTGAACTCCTCCACCGACTGCCCGGTGATCCAGCGCCACTCCGGCGAGTCTTCCTTCATCGCGCCGTCCGGCGCCGCCACCCAGACCACCTGGGCGCCGCCCTGTACCAGCGAGCGGTAGCGCTCCTCGCTGCGCTTGATCTCCGCGGCCGCGACCGCGGCGGCCGCCGCCTCGGCCGCCCCGGCCGACGGCCCGGCCACGGTGAGCATGATCAGGCCGACGCCGAACACCTGCCCGGTCGCGTCGTGCACCGGGAACCAGGAGGCGCAGCCGGACACGTCGGCGGAGCCGGCGGGCTCGCCCGGGGGCGCCTCCCCCGAAGACCGCTCCCCCGAAGACCGGGGCAGCGCGGGATAGCCGAGCTCGGCCAGCGGCGCGCCCTCGTCCAGGACCTTGCGCAGCGCGTTCTCGGCCCGGGCCGCGACCTCCTGCGGCCAGGCCTGCGACGGCAGCAGGCCCTGGCATTCGGACGGGTCAGGACCCGGCACCCCGGCGTCCCCGCTGAAATGGGTCAGGGCAGCATTCACCCAGCGGAAACGAAGGTCGCGCCCGAACAGGGCAAGACCGACCGGCGCCTCCAGCATCAGCAGGTCCACCAGGGCGGAATCTGAGGCGTCTCGCTGCCTGGGCGCGGAGGTATCCATGCTCACAACGAACACCCTTGTACCGCGCCGGGGGCTTGTACCGCGCCGGGGGCTGCCATGGGCGGCTCCTTCCCCGGGAAAATCGTTCCCCCGGACAGCCAACACTGCCAACCAATTAAGCGTGCCACAGTCCGGCAGTTAGTGCGGCCAGGTAAGCGGATTCGCGATCAGCGAACGGCGGCCCTGGTGGCACCTCAAGCCCGCCGGCGTGGCGCATGCGGTCTATGAGGCGGAATCACAGCGGGCATGACAACGTAGCATAGCGTCCGCATGTCCAGATCTGAGAGGCTATCAAGGTGAGCCCGCAGAGCCGACGAAGCCAACCCCCTCCGGGCCAGGGCCCGGGCGGATCAGGGCGCGGCCAGCGGCGTGGCGCCGCTGCTCCGCCGCCCAACGCGCTCTTCGCCGAACTGCTGCGCGCAGCGCGCGAACTGCTGGCCGTGCGCAGCCCGCTGGACGCCGAACTCATGGTCAGCGAGCTGCTCGGCACCTGGTGGGGCCAGCGCGGCGGCGGCAGGCGCGCCGCCACCGTGGAGCAGCTCGTCGGCGAGGGCCTGGTCGACTACGCCGGCGTGCAGCACAGCCCGGCCGCGCTCGCCCTGCTGTCCGGCATCGCCTGCCTCGGGACGCCCCGGCAGGCGACCAAGGCCGAGCGCGCCGCCCTGGAGCTGATCGAGGCCGGAGTGCCCTGCCCCGGCTGGGCGGAGCACCTGGGCGCGGTGACCTCGGCCGAGTGCTACATCAACCCCGACGACCTGGGCGACCAGGACGAGGTCATCTGCACCTTCAGCTACGCAGGCGAGGAGCCGCACGCGCTGGTCAGCGTGGTGGACTACAACTCGGACGGGATGATCAAGGACGGCTGGGTGACCTCCCGGGTGGGCAAGCTGCTCGAGCACTGCCGGGAGACCAGCGCGCAGCGCGGGGCCGAGGGCAGATACGCGTTCCGGCAGGTCGACGCGGGCCAGGCCCGGCACATGCTGGAGACGGCGCTGACCGTGACCGACGCGGCCAACGACCCGGCGGTGAGCGAGTCCTTCCCCTCCTACCACGCGTTCATCCGGGCCAGGATCCGCGCGCTGCCGCCGTACCGGGGCCGCTCGCTGTCGGCCACCGGGGAGCGGCGGCACGCCTGGAGCCGGGACCGGCGGGCCATGCTCGCCGCCGAGTTCCTCGCCTCTGACGAGGCGGAGGACCTGTCCGACCGGGGTTCGGCCAGCCACTGCGCGGACCGGATCATCGACTACGGGTGCGACAAGGATTTCGGGCGGCCGCTGCGGATGAGCCCGACCAAGGTGGAGACGTTCCTGCTCGGCTGGCTGCCGCGCAAGGTGATGCTGTCGTTCGCCGAGCAGGACGCGATGCCGCACGTGCTGGCCGCCTGGGTGCGCTGGGCGGGCCGGCGGCGCGGGCTGACCGAGGCCGCGATCACCGACTCGCTCGAGGCCGTGTTCAACTCGATGGGCGCGTTCTCCCAGGCGTACCGGGACCCGGCTGAGTTCGGCCTGGACTACGCGCTGGTCCGGCGGCTGCTGCCGGACGCCGACCTGGAGGCGCTGCCGCGGCGGGCGTTCGCCTTCCCTGTCCTCGAGGGCTGGCACTCGGGCACCGACCTGTCCATCCTGGACCCGGCCGACCCGAACGACCGGCGCGCGCTGCTCGCCGCCGACCACGCCACCCCGGCCCCCGGCGGGGTCGGCCGGCACATCGAGCGGCATATGGTGCTGGCCGACCGGCTCTGGCAGGGCGACCCGCCCGAGCTGTGGGAGGCGGCGCAGCGGCTGCTCGACGCGGGCCAGGACCGGCACCTGGTGCTGCACGCGCTGATGGCCGTGCTCGACCACACCAGCGGCGACGAGGCGGCGCTGATCGCGGTGCTGCGCGAACTCGACGCGGACGAGCGCTAGCGCTCAGCCGGGCCGGGCGCGGGGCGGGACCGGGGCGGGAAACCAGGCCCGTTCGGAATCATTGAAAGCTGTCCGCGGGCGGGCCGTAGCCTCCCCCGCCCGGGGTTTCCATGACGAAGACGTCGCCGGGGTTCACCCGGGCCGAGTCGCAGCCGGCCATCGGCGTCACCGTGCCGTCGGCGCGCTCGATCCAGTGCCGGCCGAGCGCGCCCGGCTCGCCGCCGGCCATGCCGAACGCGGGGACCCGGCGGTGCCCGGTCAGCGTGGTGACCGTCATCGGCTCGCCGAAGCGGAGCCTGCGTACGCCGCCGTCGCCGCCGCGCCAGCGGCCCCGGCCGCCGCTGCCCGGCCTGATCCGGTAGGACTCGAGCAGCACCGGGTAGCGCCACTCGAGCACCTCGGGGTCGGTGAGCCGGGAGTTGGTCATCTTGGTCTGCACCACGTCGGTGCCGTCGAAGCCGTCGCCCGCGCCCGAGCCGCTGGCCACCGTCTCGTAGTACTGGTACTCGTCGTTGCCGAACGTGACGTTGTTCATCGTCCCCGAACCCTCCGCCATGACGCCGAGCGCCGCGTACAGCGCCCCGGTGACGACCTGGGAGGTCTCCACATTGCCCGCGGCGACCGCGGCGGGGTACTCGGGGGACAGCATCGTGCCCGCCGGGATGATCACCTCGAGGGGGTGCAGGCAGCCCGAGTTGAGCGGGATGTCGTCGTCGACCAGGGTGCGGAAGACGTACAGCACGGCCGCCATGGCCACGCTGGAAGGAGCGTTGAAGTTGCTTTCACGCAGTTGTGATGAGGTTCCCGTGAAGTCGATCTCGGCGGTCCGCCCGGCCTGGTTGACGCGGACGGCCACCCGGACGCGCGCGCCGTTGTCCAGTTCGTAGGCGTAGTCGCCGTCGTGCAGCGCGGTGATGACCCGCCGCACCGACTCGGCGGCGTTCTCCTGCACGTGGCCCATGTAGGCGTGCACCACGTCCAGGCCGAAGTGCTCCACCATCTTGTGCAGTTCGTCGATGCCCTTCTCGTTGGCGGCGATCTGGGCGCGCAGGTCAGCCAGGTTCGTGGCCGGGTCGCGGGACGGGTACTCGGCGGTTTCCAGGAGCCTGACCGTCTCGGCCTCGTTGAGCCTGCCGTCCCGGACCAGCAGCCAGTTGTCGATCAGCACCCCCTCCTGCTCGACCCGGGTGCTGGCGGCGGGCATCGACCCGGGCGAGATCCCGCCGACCTCGGCGTGATGCCCCCGGCTGGCCACGAAAAACCAGATGTCTTGTCCCGATTCCAGGCGGCTCGATGTGACAGCGGGCCGGTTACGACCGGCTCGATGTGACAGCGGGCCGGTTGACTGGGCGGGCGGGGCGAAGACGGGTGTGACCACGGTGATGTCGGGGAGGTGGGTGCCGCCGTGATAGGGGTCGTTGAGGACGTACACGTCGCCGCGGCGCATCCGGCCGGGGTTGCGCTTGATCACCATCTTGATGGACTCGCCCATGGAGCCCAGGTGCACCGGCATGTGCGGGGCGTTGGCGATCAGGCCGCCGTCGGCGTCGAAGACCGCGCAGGAGAAATCGAGCCGCTCCTTGATGTTGACCGAGTGCGCGGTGGACTGGAGGCGGACACCCATTTGCTCGGCGACCGACATGAACAGGTTGTTGAAGATCTCGAGCATCACCGGGTCGGCGGCGGTGTCGACGCCGGCTGGCGCGGGGCGGGGGGTCGCGCGTTCCAGCAGCAGGTCACCGCGGCCGGTCACCACCGCCTGCCAGCCGGGCTCGAGCACGGTGGTGGCGAGTTCCTCGGCGATGACGGCCGGGCCGCTGACGGTGTGCCCGGGGCGCAGGCCGGCCCGTTCGTACAGGTCCACCTCGGCCCAGGCGTCGCGGGTGAACATGCGGACGCGTGCGCCGCTTTCCGGCCGCTCCTGGTTTTCCCGAACCGAACGGGCCTGGTCTTCCGCGTCCTCGTAGGCCCGCTGCGCCCCGGTGACTTCCACCGAGACCGCCTCCACGATGACGGGCTTGTCGGGCATGAGGAAGGAGAAGCGGCGGGAGTATTCGGCCTCGAACGCGGCGGTCATCTGCGCCAGCGAGGCGACAGGGACGATGACGGCGGTGTCGGTGCCCTGGTAGCGCAGGTGCGCCCGGCGCGCGGCGGTGATCCGATCCGGGGCGACCCCCTGGTTCTCGACCTCCGCGCGGGCGTCTTGCTCGAGGGGCCCGATGGTCTCGGGCAGGGTGGCGAGGCTCTCGTCGGTCAGCGGCGCCTCGACGGCCTGCTCGCGCATGGCGATGATGTCGGCCAGCCCGATCCCGTACGCGGACAGCACCCCGGCCAGCGGGTGGATGAGCACCCGGGTGATGCCGAGGGCGTCGGCCACGGCGCAGGCGTGCTGCCCGCCCGCCCCGCCGAACACGTTCAGGACGTACTCGGTGACGTCGTAGCCGCGCTGCACCGAGATCTTCTTGATCGCGTTGGCCATGTTCGCCACCGCGATCTCGATGAAGCCCGCCGCCACCTGCTCGGCGCCGCGGGTGTCGCCGGTGGCCTGGGCGATCTGCTCGCCTAGTTCGGTAAATTTCACTTTCGTAATATCCGCGTCCAGAGGCTGGTCGCCGCGGGGGCCGAAGACCTTCGGGAAGTGGTCCGGCTGGATGCGGCCGAGCAGGACGTTGGCGTCGGTGACGGTGAGCGGGCCGCCGTTGCGGTAGCAGGCGGGCCCCGGGTCGGCGCCGGCCGAGTCGGGCCCGGCCCGGTACCGGCTGCCGTCGAAGTGCAGGACGGAGCCGCCGCCGGCCGCCACGGTGTGGATGGACAGCATCGGCGCCCGCATCCGCACCCCGGCGACCTGCGTCTCGTACTCGCGCTCGAACTCCCCCGCGAAGTGCGACACGTCGGTGGACGTGCCGCCCATGTCGAAGCCGATGGCCTTGTCGTAGCCGGCCTTCTGCGCGGTGCGGGCCATGCCGACGATGCCGCCGGCCGGGCCGGACAAGATGGAGTCCTTGCCGCGGAAGCCGGCCGCGTCGGTCAGCCCGCCGTTGGACTGCATGAACAGCAGCTTGGTTCCTTGGAGCTCTTGCGCCACTTCGGTCACGTACCGCTGCAGGATCGGCGAGAGGTAGGCGTCCGCCACCGTGGTGTCGCCCCGGGAGACCAGCTTCATCAGCGGGCTGGTCCGGTGCGACTCGGACACCTGGGTGAAGCCGGCGGCGCGGGCGATGGCGCCGATGCGCTGCTCGTGCCCGGGGTAGCGGTAGCCGTGCATGCAGACCACGGCGACGGCGCTGAACCCGTCCTTTCTGGCCTGTTCGAGCTGCTGCGTGATGGCCGCCTCGTCCAGTTCGGTGAGTACGGTGCCGTCGGCGGCGATCCGCTCGTCCGCCTCGATCACGCGCTGGTAGAGCATCTCGGGGAGCAGGATCCGGCGGTCGAAGATCCGCGGCCGGTTCTGGTAGGCGATGCGCAGCGCGTCGGCGAAGCCGCGGGTGATGACCAGGACCGTCGGGTCGCCCGTGCGCTCGAGCAGGGCGTTGGTGGCCACCGTGGTGCCGAGCCTGACCGAGCCGACGGCTTCGGCGGGGATCGGCTGGCCGTTCTCGAGGCCGAGGAACTGGCGGATGCCGGCCACCGCGGCGTCCCGGTAGGCCTCCGGGCGGTCGGACAGCAGCTTGCGGGCCACCACGCGGCCGTCGGGGCGCCGGGCCACGATGTCGGTGAACGTGCCGCCCCGGTCGATCCAGAATTCCCAGCGTCCGTCCAAGGTGGTTGGCGCTGGCCGCTAGCCCTGACCCGGGACCGGGATCGGGTTGGCGGGCACCAGGTCGCGGTACGCCGTCTCGACGTCCGCGGCGGTCAGTGTGGTCAGGTCCGCGGCGGTCGCCTGCTCCCCCAGCCGGACCACCCGCACGTCCCGGCAGGCGCAGGCGCGCTCGAACAGGGACCGGGCGAACCGGCCGTTGCCCAGCTCGTCGATGCGGCCCGAGTCGTAGGCGTGCCTGAAGATGACGTCGAGCACCCCTGCGGCCGCCTCGTCGAACCTGTCCCCGGCCAGGCTGGCCAGCAGCTTGGCGATCTCCACCAGGTCGGCCGGCTGGTAGCTGGGGAAGGTGACCCTGGTGCTGAACCGCGACGCCAGGCCGGGGTTGCTGCGCAGGAACCTGTCCATGTCGTCCGGGTACCCGGCCAGCACGATCACCAGCCGGTCCCGGTCGTCCTCGGCCCGCTTGAGCAGCGTCTGCACCGCCTCGGCGCCGAACGCGTCCCCGCCGGAGTAGCCGTCGTTGTGCAGCGAGTACGCCTCGTCGATGAACAGCACGCCGCCGATGGCCGAGTCGATGAGCTTGTTGGTCTTGATCGCGGTCGAGCCGAGGTGCTCGCCCACCAGGTCGGCCCGGTGCGCCTCCACCACCTCGGGCCTGACCAGCAGGCCGTGCGCGGCGAAGATCCGGCCGAGGATGCGCGCGACCGTGGTCTTGCCGGTGCCGGGCGGGCCGGTGAAGACGAAGTGCCTGGCCGGCGGCTGGCTGGCCAGCCCGTGGATGTCCCGCATCTTGGCCACCCGCAGCTGGGCGGCGATCGCCCGCACCTGCTCCTTCACCGGCTCCAGGCCGACGAGCACGTTGAGCTCGGCGATCGCGCCCTCCACGGTGGGCGTGTCCTCGTAGCCGCGCAAGCGGCTGGTGAGCTCGGCGTAAGCCTGTTCCAGGTCGCTGCCGCGGATCGTCACCAGGTCCTTGGCCGCGGGCTCCGCCGTGCCGGTCATCACCCGCACGTCGCGGGCCTGGCCGCCCTTCTCCAGCAGGCTGCGGACGAACCGGCCGTTGCCGAGCTCGTCCGCGATCCGGCGGCGGCCGACCTCCTCCAGCGTGCGCCACAGGACCGGGCGCGCGTCCGGGTCGAGCACCTCGCCGCGCCGGTCCAGCGCCGACTCGGCCAGCGCCATCATCTCCGCCGGGGAGTAGCTCGGGAACTTCAGCCGGGTGGCGAACCGGGAGGCCATGCCGGGGTTGGAGGCCAGGAAGGACTCCATCTGCTTCTCGTAGCCGGCCAGGATGATGATGAGGCTCTCGCGGTTGTCCTCGGCCCGCTTCAGCAGCGTCTGGACCGCCTCCTGGCCGAACCGGTCGGCCTGCCCGTCGCCCTCGTTGACCAGGCCGTAGGCCTCGTCGATGAACAGCACCCCGCCCAGGGCGGAGTCGACGAGCTCGTTGGTCTTGATCGCCGTCGCGCCCAGGTACTCCCCGACCAGGTCGGCCCGGTGCGCCTCGATCACCTCAGGCATCTGGAGCAGGCCGAAGGCGTAGAAGATCTTGGCCAGGACCCGGGCCACCGTGGTCTTCCCCGTGCCGGGCGGGCCGAGGAACACGAAGTGCCGCATCGGGCGCTCGGTGGTGATGCCGGCCACGGTGCGGCGCCGCGCCGCCTCGATGGACGCGGCGATGGAGCGGACCTGCTCCTTGACCGAGCTGAGCCCGATCATCGCGTCCAGTTCGGCCATCGCGTCCTCGACCGAGATCTGCGGCCGCGGCCGGGGCGGGCCCGCGGTGTGGTCGCGGCCGGCGTGGTCGGCGTAGGGCAGCGCCGCGGCCTGGGCGCGGACGCTGTAGGCCGGCTGGCCTTGATGGCCGGCCGGCGGGCGCGGCGCGTTGGCCTGGATGTTTCCGTGCGTGGCCGGGCCATCCGGGGTCCTCGGGTCTCCCGGGGCCCTCGTGCCGTGGCCGCCGTACATGCGGCTGTCCTGGATGCCCTTGGCCACCCGCCAGCCGAGCACGGCCGCGGCCAGCAGCCACGCGGCGATCGTGCCGAGGAACGGCTGGGCCGGCGCCGCCTTCAGCGCGATGACGCCGGCCGGTACCGACCAGCCCAGCACCCAGGCGACCGTGCGGCACGGCACGAACCAGCGGGCCAGCGGCCGGGTATGCGCGGCCAGCACGGCCAGGACGGGGAGCAGGATAAGGGAGAGAAGCCAGGTGGTGTTCCCGCTGTACGCGCCGAAGAAGACGGCCACGCCCCAGGCGGCGACCGAGGCGGACGCGCCGACGGTGCGTCGTCCCTGGACCACGGCGACGACCGCGTAGACCAGGGCAGCGAGCACGAGGAAGCCCACAGTGGCCGGGAAGAACAGGATGGCCGCGGCGACCGCGGAAACCTTCAGCCACGTGGGAAGCTGACGGTACGTGCGCATGAGCCGCGCACCCAGGGTCGGCTTGTCCTGCGCGGCGGGCTGGGCCCTATCGTGTGGCAGCATCACGCTTCCTCGCCCCTATGTCCCTGCCTCCCTAGAGCCTGGCTCGGAGCCACGCCGCGGCCCACGCGATGGTGTCGGCGGGCCCGTGATCCCCGCAACCGGTTGCCGGACAGTCGTATGTCTCTGTATAGCGCATGACCCGTGCGCGCGACAGCACCACGTAGATACTGTCGGTGAAAAATGCCGCCGGGTCGTCGTGGGCCTGCCGTCTCCCTGGGGATCGCGCCTGGCTATCCAGGATGGACCGGGCGGGCTCCGGCGCGTCAAGATAAGTTGTGTTGGTCCGGGGGCGACCCCCCGTAACCCCTGGGAGCACCCATGCACCGAATCGAGGCCGGGCTGCTCCTGCCCGGGCGCGGCGGTCCCGTACACGACGGGGTGGTCGTCATGGACGGCCCCGGGATCAGCTACGCCGGCCCGGCCGGGGTGGCGCCGCCGACGCCGGGGGCGCCGGTCACCCGGGTGGCGGCGGTCATGCCG
>WNGL01010575.1_pt1 | contig 12029 bp, 7 predicted proteins | sample 5400591 | NCBI WGS metagenome assembly WNGL01 (sample SAMN13153377, study PRJNA577476) | soil metagenome | isolation source: 80 cm soil or saprolite under Garry oak tree replicate 1 | place: USA:California | collected 2016-06-15
CAATGCCAACGCTGGCCAAAGATGTCCCCGAAATCGCAACTCCATTTCGGTCATGCGAGAGGCAAATGCATTGCTACCTGAAATCAATCTTCGCAACCGGAGGCTCATCTTTTGTGAAGCGCCGACGTCTGAAATTGATGCTGAAAGTATTGGAGCGACAATCAGCGTCAGAAGTATGGACGAGACCGGCAGATTGCGCGACGCGTACAAGCCGCTATAGGCGGCGAAAATTATTACCAGCAAATGCGAGAGGCTCAATTTTTGCCGCTTTGTCGCCACCGCTGCCACCGTAATTAGCAACAGCGCGGCGAAACACTGTTGCGCTACGCCATGAAAGTTGGGGGGAAGAAACTCGTCAATGTGATTCATTAAGAAAAGGTTGGAAAGATATAAATAAATGTGGACATGAAGTTTGTAACCGCAAGGGTTAACCAGCGTGGCGAAAAGTGAAAACAGGGTCGCGACCGCCAGACGTTTCAGCCATCGCCCGATCGTCTGCCGATCTTTTCTATCTGAGAAGTATCGGATCAATCCTGCGATCAGGTAGAGTCCACACAGTGCGATGCCGAGCAGAAATCCACCGTGAAGATTTGTCCAGAGCAGCATGATCACCGGCAACCAGAGCAAGCGGCGGTCCTGCTTGACGTGAGCAGCAGTTTCCAAAGTAGTTTCTGAACTATCGAGCAACTGAAACCAAATTACTGTCAAAAGCCAACTCAACACGTGGGGCCGCGCAAAAAAATGAATAGTCGAAGCGCCCACCGCCAACATTAGCAGGATCACGGCTACAGGCAGACTGCTTCCGCGATGCAGAGCGAGGCGAAGCACAAGTGCGAATGTGGCAGCGATCACAACCGCGGTAAAAAATACGACACCATTCAATCCGAGCCACTGGTAGATCGCGGCAATGAGCACGTCGTATAACCATTCCCAGGCATACCAAGTCTGGCCCTGCATGGTGTATGAAAATGTATCGGTGCGAGTGATCGAGTGGGTGAGCAGGATTTGTTGTCCGTTGCGAATATGCCAGCCAGTCCCGGCATCTTTCAGCAGACGACCCGCCAGCCCTCCGCCTGTCAGAGCAATGAGGAGAACGATGAAGATGAGATCTGCGACCGAGGGTATGAGTAACCGAAACCAGGGAGAGAGTATGCGAAGTTCTGTTGCCACTGACACTCGGCCTTCAACGGTTTGCGATGGATCTTGGATCAATTCGCTGGCCTGGAACTAGAAGCTATCTCATATATGGCCCTGCATTGCTAGCATTCACCATGTGTAATGCGCCGTATACGTAATCGCCTTCTCTCCATCCGGCGGAATCGTCAGAGGAAACTCAATGGTCTTGCTATCCGTCCTTCGATACGGATCGGACTTAGTCGAGATATCCCAAGTAATCCAACGATACAGGTGCTCTACTACACGAACATCCACCGGCTCTTTCTTGTGATTGCGGACCTTGATTTCGAAAGATTCGTCAATCGTCTGCCGATTCGTGTCGACCCGGTAGTCGGTGCGGCGACGCTCGCCCGTTAGGTCGAAAGCATTTCCCGCATAGACACGCACCTTTTCGTCGTGCGGAGTGTGATCGATCACGTTCTCCCCGGTGAACTCAATTTGCCCATCGTCATTGCGTCTGTAGAACCGCACCCGCCCTTTGGGGAGCGGCATGCCCAAGTGGTTGGCTTCCGAGTTAGCGAACTCTCGCATAACCCATATTTTAGGATTCGATTCCGTACCATAGGAGAAATCATTGCGAATGTTCTCCCAGTTCCATCCGTTATAGCGAGTGGGGTCAAGTTTGAGGCCGTCATAGATGTAGATTTGTGTGGTCGAAACGTTACCAGCTCTTATGAACTCCACTTGTTTGGTTTCACGGTCGTCCAGAGTGGTAGAACGGGCCAGAGTGTACAGGTGATATTCGTCGAAGGTTCTTTCCGTCACCGGTGGGGTTTCTGCGCCGTTTATTGGGCCGGCACTCGCGAACACCTGTACTCGGTCATACATTTGTTCTGGTTGAATCTTGTTTACGTCTCCCGCCATTAGCTTGATACGAGCATTCTGAAAACGCTTGCCGCTCTGATTGTCCATTGTGACCCAGCCGACAACGTCGACGGCGTTTCCTTTTTCCGGCGCGACAATGTTGTAGTCGGCTTCCCAGGTCAGCCCCCCGGTTACATACGAAAATTCAGCCCGCAATGGTCCGGGGTTCGGGGTGGAGAGCAGCCATTGCAACGTCGGCTTGAGCACTGTGTCGTTGCCGAGGGCGGGGAATAATGGCGTTCCCGGCAGGCCGAAGCGCACCTTCCCGTCGACCTCCACGATGGGCTGCTCCGAGCCGCCCTGCGCCATCTGCGCCTGGTAATACTGAGTGCCGTACTGGCGCATCGCTATGGGGCTGTGAGGCACATAGCCGCTTCGGATGATCTTCCCCGGGACAATTTCTTGCTTGTTTTCGCGAGGCACCAGGAAGTCAATCGTTTTGCCTTCAAATAGTGAAAGCAAAAGCGACTCTGACAGCGGATCGGCACGGTAGTTTTGCTCCAGCACCTGAATAAATTGTTTCCCGGTCGGGTCGCGCAAGATCACGGAGTCAGGTTCCAGGTGCATAGTGATGTCCGTGACACGGACGCTATTCACGCCGGACTTCAGCTCTAACGGTAGTTCTTGGCGAACGACGGCAAAGTTCTGGTTGTAGATGGTTAGCGAAGGTTGAGCAGGATCATCGGTAGCAAGCGAGAGGGTGCACAGAGCAACCAGCCACACAAATCGGCGGATCACAGATCCTCCTATTCAATGAGTTTGGCTCTTTAAGGAACTTTGCTCAGCCTATCTTCTTTGGAACGCAGGAGGTAAGTACCACTTGCAGGACATTTCTGGTCAGTCGAAAGCTCAGGCGAGGCTAATCCATTCCGAATTTCAGGAAAACGAAAATGCTCATCCTGGCTAAAATGAAAAGTTCAAGCGATCTTGCTGCCGGATTTCCCCGCGAATACTGGTTCGCGCTCGAAGTCCCTCTGAGGAACCGTCTTGCGCTTTCGAAACGAGCTCAACCAGTTCTGGAAGGATTCCATGTAAGTATAGAAAACGGGCGTGATGTAAAGAGTGAGCAATTGCGAAAAAACCAATCCTCCGACCACGGCCAGGCCGAGCGGACGCCGCGATTCCGCTCCCGCACCAAATCCCAGCGCGATGGGTAACGTGCCCATGAGCGCAGCCATGGTGGTCATCATGATGGGACGGAAACGCAGCAGCGCACCTTGATAGATGGCTTCCTGCGCCGATTCGCCGCCGTCGCGCTGTTTTTCCAGCGCCACGTCGATCATCATGATGGCATTTTTCTTGACGATGCCCACCAGCATGATGACGCCCACGAACGCGTAGAGATTCAGATCGAGATGGAAGATCATCAGCGTGAGCAGCGCTCCAAAACCTGCGGACGGCAAACCGGAAAGAATCGTGATCGGGTGGATGAAGCTCTCATACAAAATTCCCAGCACCAAATAGATGACCAGGATCGCCATCAACAACAACAGCCCTAATCCGCTGATCGAGGACTCAAAGGCCTGCGCCGTGCCCTGAAAACTGGTGCTGACGGTTGCGGGAAGCATTTCCCGTGCGGCTTTGTTGACAGCGCTGACCGCGGCTCCCAATGACACTCCCGGACGTAAGTTGAATGAAACCGTCACCGCCGGCAATTGGCCCAGGTGATTGATGGTGAGCGGTCCCACGGTACGCGTGAGTTTGGCGACGGCATTCAACGGCACCAGTTGTCCGCTGCTGGAGCGGACATAGAGCATCGACAGTGCCGATGGGTCGAGCTGATATTGATTTTCCAGTTCTGTGATGACTCGATAGGCATTGTTCGGCGCGTAGATCGTTGAAATTTGGCGTTGCCCGTAAGCGCTGTAAAGCGCGTCTTCTACTTGTTGGGCGGTAACCCCGAGACTCGACGCTTTGTCACGATCGATATCTACGTTGACCTGTGGGTTCTTAATCTGTAAATCGCTAGTCACGTCTTGCAGCAGTGTCCGGAATTGGGGATCGCTGCGTAGCTGGCTTTCGAACTTAGGCTCGTCCTGATAAAGTTCGTCGGTATCCGGAGATTGCAACGTGAACTGGTACTGACTTTTTGTGAGCTGGCCGCCGATGCGGATGGGCGGCAGCATCTGAGGAAAAGCGTTGATTCCCGGAACCGACGCCAGTTTGGGACGGAGCTCCTGAATGATCTCTGCCGCTGATTTGCGTTCGTTCCGCGGCTTCATGCGCACAAAAATCCGTCCCGCATTGCCTCCTGCCGCCGTCGACATGAATGAATCTACCCACGGCTGCTGTAACACGACCTGAGTCAACGCCAACTGATGTTCGACCATGCTGTCGAAAGAAATGCCTTGCGGACCTTCGGTGAAAATGAAGATCTGGCCCTGGTCTTCATCCGGCAGGAAGCCTTTGGGGATCACAATAAAGAGATAGACCGTTGCCACCAGGACTGCGGCCGACACCGCCATGGTCGCGACTCTGTGTCGCAGCGTGAACTGCAGCGTGCGATCGTAAACCCGCAGCATGCCATCGAAAAATCGCTCGAACAACGACCACAGGCGTCCGTGATGAGTTTCCGCTTCCTTCGAAGCTTGCAGGAACCGGCTGCACAACATGGGAGTGAGACTGAGTGATACCACGCCGGAAACCAGAATGGCCGCGCCAATGGTGACGGCAAACTCATGCAGCAATCGGCCGAGGATACCTCCCATGAACAGTACGGGGATAAATACCGCCGCTAGCGACAGCGTCATGGAGATAATGGTGAAACCAATTTCGCGCGCGCCATTGAACGCGGCCTGCATGGGAGGCTCGCCCATTTCCATATGCCGCACAATGTTTTCCAGCATGACGATGGCGTCATCCACCACAAAGCCCACCGAGAGCGTCAATGCCATCAGCGAGAGGTTGTCGAGCGAGTATCCCAGTAAATACATGATGGCGAACGTGCCCACGATGGACATAGGCAATGCCATGCTCGGAATTGCCGTGGCCGACAGGTTTCGCAAGAACAGGAAGATGACGAGAATCACCAGAACCAGCGCCAGAAATAGTGTGAACTTAACGTCATTTACCGACGAGCGGATGGACACGGACCGGTCGTAGAGAGTGGCTACGTCCACCGACGGCGGCATCACGGTTCGAAAGCTGGGCAGCAGTGCCTTAATCGAGTCCACGACTTCGACGGTATTGGTGCCGGGCTGGCGTTGAATCGCCAGAATGATTGCGCGTCGCAAACCTTTGTTGTCGAAAAACCAACTCGCTGTCTTATCGTTTTCAACTCCTTCCACCACCGAACCCAGGTCCTTGAGGCGAACCGGAGCGCCATTCCGATAGGCCACAATCAGCGGTTCGTAATCAATCGCTTTCTTAAGCTGACCACTGGCTTGAACCACGAAAGCCTGGTGCGCACCGTAGAGCGTCCCCGTCGGCAGATTCACATTGCCGTTCTGAATGGCGGTGGTGACTTCATCGATTCCAATCTGACGACTCGCCAAGGCCTTGGGATCGAGTTTGGCGTGAACCGCATACTTTTGCGCGCCATAGACGCTGACCTGAGCAACGCCGCTCACCATTGAGATGCGCTGCGCAATCAGCGTTTCGGCGTACTCGTCCACATCGGAGAGACGCAGAGTGGGTGAACTGAGCGACAGGTAAAGAATCGGCGCGTCCGCCGGATTTACCTTTTGGTACGAAGGCGGACTCGGCAAATTCTGCGGAAGATCTCGTGCCGCCTTCGCAATCATCGACTGGACGTCCTGAGCGGCGGCATCCAAGCTGCGACTCAGGTTGAATTGCAGCGTGATCTGTGTGAAACCTGTCGAACTCGATGAGGTCATCGAGTCCACGCCGGCAATAGTGGAAAATTGCTTCTCTAGGGGCATCGCTACTGCCGACGCCATCGTTTCGGGTGTCGCGCCCGGAAGACTTGCCGAAACCAAAATGGTGGGAAAATCTACGTTGGGTAAATCGCTCACCGGCAACAAGCGATAGCCCATGACACCAAACATCAGAATCCCGAGCATGACCAGGGTGGTCATCACGGGCCGGCGAATGAAGATTTCGGCTACGTTCATGACTACTACTCTCCGCGCGCTCGGGGACTCTGGGAATTCTGCGCAGTCCCGGTGCTTCCAGTTGCAGATGGTGGCACAGCGGCCTGCTTCACTTCGACTTTGGCTCCAGGCACTAATCGTAATTGCCCATCCGTCACCACTCGCTCTCCGGGAGCGAGACCCTTATCAACCACGGCTTGTCCATCACTGCTGCGGCTGACAATCACGGGACGGGTTTCGACCGTCATATCAGGCTTAACTACGAAAACGAATTGTCCCTGCTGTCCGTTTTGGATAGCTTGCGAGGGAATCACGATCGCCTTCGGCTGGTTGGCGAGGGTTAAGACTACGTCCACAAATTGCCCTGGCCACAGGCGACGGTCGGGATTGGCAAACTGACCTTTTATTTTGATCGTCCCCGTGGCCTGGTCCACAGTATTGTCGATAAAACTAAGCTGGCCGATGGAAGGACCTCGGGTGTCGTTGGGAATGTAAGCCTTGATGGGAAGTTTGCCGCCGCTGGCGTATCTCTTGATTTCGTTCAAGTACTGCTCCGGCACGGTAAAGGTGGCGTAAATGGGCTGTACTTGGTTGATGCTGACCAGAAAGGGAGTGTCATTGGCTTTAATCATGTTGCCGCGATGAATCATCAGCGGACCTGTACGCCCGTTAATCGGCGAATAGATCGAGCAGTACTGAATCTGGACGCGAGCGTTTTCGACTGCAGCCTTGTCAGCGCGCACCGCCGCATCGAGCGCGTCGGCGTTGGAGCGAATCTGGTCATGCTCTTCTCTGGAGACCACTCCCGAAGCCAATAAAGCTTCGTAGCGCCGAGCTTGGGCTTGGGCATTGGCAGCCTGCGCCTGATCTTTCGCCAACATGCCCTCTGCTCTTTTCATATCTGCCTCGAGCGGACGCTTGTCGAGTGTGAACAGCAGTTGGCCTTTCTTAACATCGTCTCCTTCTTTGAAGAACACTCCAGTCAGCTCACCGGTGATCTGGGTTTTGATGGAAACATTCGAATAGGCTTCCACTGACCCGATCGCCTTGACTTGCAAGGGGACATCCTTCTGCTCAACCTCTGCAGCCATAACCGGCACTGTCGGATTGCTCGGCGGGGCGGCTTTGGTACCGCTACACGACGTGAGTAACGCCAAAACACCACATGCCAGAATTGCCGGCGCGCCGCGACGAAGTGTTTTATCCAACATGGTTGCCATGTTCCTGTGTTCTGCGATTGCGATGATTTTATTTATTACCATTATTGAATTTTGCCGTCCGTTGTGAAGACGCGATTTCAGGTGCAGACAGCATGCCTTGCAGCCATACTTCGGCCAGCGTCTTGCTTACTTCTTGGACGGAGAAATTCTGATAACGTTTTCCCCCAAATAATTCCTGAATCCAGGAGTGATAAACCACCATTCCCAGGAAACCTCGGGCCGCGAGCAATGGATCCACTGGCCGGAACTTCCCTTCCGCAATGCGCCCGCGAATATAGTCTGCCAGCACCTCGTAGCATTCCGCGACATAAGTACGAAAAAAACGATGGGAAAGGCGGTGGTTCTCCAGTGCGCTGTAGAGCAATAGACGGGAGAGTGTCTGGTCTTTAGCTCGTCGCTCCAAAATCTGGGTAGCCACTCCGGAAAGCACTTCCAGATCACTGCCGCCGGCGCCAAGACGTTCGCGCATATGTTCGCCGGGCGCGGCCGCTTTGATTTTGCGCTCAATGACCGCCCAATAAAGCTCGTCCTTGGATGCAAAATGCCGAAAAATTAGAGCCTCGGTCACACCCGTCTGTTCGGAAATCTGTTTGGTGGTGGTACCTTGGAATCCCTGCCGGGCGAAAAGCTGTGTCGCCGCCTCCAAAATCTGTTCGCGGCGGTCGGCCGCTGAATACCGAACTTGCGCTGTCGCCATAAGTAAGTAAATACTTACTTATGATATAGATGGAGCGCGATATGTCAAGCGCGACCGCGATTCTGGCTATCCGGCTGAATCGCGGCGATTGGGCGGTGAGCTGAGGCGATCTCCACGTGTCAGACCTCTGGGGAAAAACACACGCTGAACCTCAACGGGTAGCAGTCCCGCAGGGACGACACAATTTGCCCACCGCTTTTAGCGCTTGGACCGCGCCAAACGGACTAGAGTCCCGGAGGGGCGAAATACCACCAAGCTCCAGCGCAGGCAAGCAGCTGAGAGCCAACAGAAATTCCGGGTTCTTTCCGCATTCCCTGGAATCCTATAAGTTGGCGTTTTAACTAGAACCTATGGAAGCAAAAATCACGCCACATGTGGTTATCATCGGCGGCGGCTTTGGTGGGCTGACGGCTGCAAGGAAGCTAGCTCGCTCCCCGGTCAGGATCACGCTGATCGACCGCAAGAATCATCACACCTTTCAGCCTCTGCTCTACCAGGTGGCCACGGCGGGCCTTTCTCCCGGGGAAATCGCTGCCCCTATTCGTTGGATTCTTCGCGGCCGTCCTAACATCCAAGTCCTGCTCGCGGAAGTAGAAGACTTCGATCTCTCACGGCGCGTAGTCAAAATCTCCAATGAAGAAATTCCCTACGATTATCTGATAGTGGCTGCGGGAGCGACCCATGCCTACTTCGGCCATGACGAATGGGAACCACTCGCTCCCGGCCTCAAAACAATTGAGGATGCGCTGGAACTTCGCCGGAGAATATTGCTGGCATATGAGTTGGCTGAGCGCCGCTCCGCTAGTGGCGAAGATGAACTGCCGCTAAACTTCGTGGTGGTTGGCGGTGGACCGACGGGAGTGGAATTAGCGGGCACGCTGGCCGAGATCGCCCACCGCGTGCTGGCCAACGAATTCCGATCCATCGATCCTAAACGCACGCGCATTCTACTGCTCGAAGGCGGTCCCCGCATTTTGCCCGCTTATCCGGAAGACTTGTCGCAAAGCGCTGTGGAGCAATTGCAGCGCCTTGGAGTGGAAGTCCAAACCTCCTCTTTAGTCACTGGCGTCGAGCCGGGTGGGGTGCGGATGGGCGAAGCCCGTATGCCCGCGGCGGTTACTTTGTGGGCCGCCGGTGTGGCAGCATCTCCTCTGGGAAAAAAGCTTGGAGTTCCGGTCGATCGCGCCGGCAGAGTGCTGGTGAATCCCGATTTGAGTATTGCTGGGCATCCGGAAGTTTTTGTCATCGGCGATTTGGCTGCCCTGAAAGATGAACATGGCAAACTGCTTCCCGGCGTGGCGCCCGTAGCCATGCAAGAAGGAACGGCAACGGCCAAAAACATTCAGCGTGACTTGGAAAGTAAATCCCGCGAAAACTTTCACTACGTGGATAAAGGTAGTCTTGCCACCATCGGACGCGCCGCCGCCGTCGCCGACTTTGGGAAATTTCATGTTTCCGGCTTCATCGCCTGGCTTTCCTGGCTTTTCATCCACATTTTCTTTCTCATCGGATTCCGTAATCGGATCATCGTATTGATTCAGTGGGCATGGTCGTATTTCACTTACGAGCGTGGAGCGCGCTTGATTACGGGGGATACTCGATTGCCGGGCTGGGACGATCAGGAATCGACGCATTCCGAACCTGCCAACCAGCGGGTGGGGTGACTGTGGCGACTCATTTCAGCATTACCCCTGTTGTAGATGCGCATCCATTGGCTTACTCTGGTTCCAAGTCATGAAACATATCGGCAACTCGCACTGGTTCCACGCGTTGATGGTTGGTTTCTTACTATGCGTACTTCCCTCCCCCGCTTCGGCGGAAGTCTTGAAGATTGTAGTAAACGACACCATTCATCCCATCACGGATGAGTACATTGGACGCGCCCTGGCCGAAGCTCAACGGAATAAAGACCGGGCGTTGCTAATCGAATTGAACACACCGGGTGGACTCCTCGAATCGACGCGCAACATCATCGAGAAAATCACTGCAGCGCCGGTTCCCGTCATCATTTATGTGGCGCCAGGGGGAAGCCGTGCAGCATCGGCGGGGTTCTTCATCCTGGAAAGCGCCGACGTGGCGGCTATGGCGCCAGGGACAAACACGGGCGCGGCTCATCCTGTCACCATCGGCGGCGGCAAGATGGACGACGTGATGAAAGAAAAATTAGAGAACGATGCCGCGGCGTTGATGCGTTCTGTCGTTTCCAAGCGTGGCCGCAACGTTGAGATCGCCGAAACCACCGTGCGTCAGTCCAAATCTTTCACCGAACAGGAGGCCTTGTCGCAGAAACTGATCGACTACATCGCTCCCAGCGAGGAAGACCTATTCAAGCAAATGCAGGGCAAACCTGTGAAGCGATTCAATGGCCGGACTGAAACTCTCACCCTTGTCGGCGAGCCGGTGCGAAACTTTGACATGACTTTGAAACAACGCATCCTGGCTTTCATTATGGATCCCAACATCGCATTCATCCTGCTGGCCATTGGCGCCCTGGCACTCTATGCGGAGTTCAATCATCCCGGCGCGGTGGTACCGGGAACAGTGGGCGTGGTTTTTATTTTGCTAGCGGTGTTTGCCCTCAACCTGCTCCCTACGCGCTTCGCAGCCGTGGTGCTGATAATTCCAGAAATGAGGGTTCATCTGTTGACCGCGTTGGCGGTCAGCATTCCGCTGTCAATCATTACCGTGTTTCTGATGAGCATTGCCCTGAAAGCCCGCGCCAACAAAGTGGTCACCGGCTCTCAGGGATTGGTCGGCGAAGTTGGAGTGGCGCAGACGCCGCTTTCTCCGGAGGGCAAAGTCTTCATTCACGGTGAACTCTGGGATGCCGTCGCTTCCACCAACATTCCCGCTGGACAAACCGTGGTGGTGCGGCAAGTCGATGGATTGAAAATTCGAGTTGATCCTGTGTCTTCCGCCCAAAGAGCTCCGGCAGCAATTCGAGTTTAGAGGCGCGATCCCGCATCTCCAGAGACAACCCCAGCTTGGGCCGAAATGCCTCAAGCGGCACTGGAATTGCGTTACAATTCGCGTCAGCAACATCCCTGACAATCAGGTGTGGAGGCGCAGATGGGCCTTTCATTGACTACCGTCGCAATCATTATTTTCGCTCTATACATCCTGAGCTCAATCAAGATTCTCGCTGAGTACGAACGTGGAGTCATTTTCCGTCTCGGACGATTGCTGCCAAATGCAAAAGGGCCGGGCATCATCCTGGTATTCGCTCCCATAGATCGCATGGTGCGCATTTCGTTGCGCCAGGAAGCTCTGGAAGTCCCTCCCCAGGACATCATCACTCGCGACAACGTTACGTTGAAGGTCAACGCCGTCATCTTTCTGCGCGTGATTGATCCCAACAAAGCAGTGGTGGAAGTCTCCAATTACGTCTACCAGACCTCGCAATTTGCGCAGACCACATTGCGTTCCGTGTTGGGCGAGCAGGAATTGGACGAACTTCTGGCGCATCGTGAGAAAATTAATCTTCGCCTGCAAAGCATTCTGGATACCCACACCGCGCCCTGGGGTGTGAAGGTGGCGAACGTGGAAGTTAAACAAGTAGACATGCCGGAGACCATGCTTCGCGCCATGGCCAAACAGGCGGAAGCGGAACGTGAAAAGCGTTCCAAGATCATTCATGCGGAAGGCGAGTTTTCGGCGGCTCAGCGCCTGGTGGATGCCGCCAAACTGCTGGCGACAGAACCCGTCAGCGTGCAGTTGCGTTATCTACAGACTCTGACGGAAATCGGAGTGGAGAAGAACACTACGGTGGTGTTTCCTGTCCCGGTGGACATCTTCTCCGGCGTTCAGAAAATGTTGGGTAAATCAGCTGGAGACGGTTCTCCAACTGTCGGTAAGGGCTGACCTCTCGGGCTGGAATTAAGTCGAGGTGCAAATGGCAGCGGCTTCGCAGGATACGGAAATCACTCTCGGTACCGGCAAGATGCTGGTCCTGTTTTTCGGGCTGGTGTCACTGTGTGCAGTTTTTTTTGGTATGGGATTCTCATTCGGACGAACTTCGGT
>WNGL01028102.1_pt1 | contig 12028 bp, 8 predicted proteins | sample 5400591 | NCBI WGS metagenome assembly WNGL01 (sample SAMN13153377, study PRJNA577476) | soil metagenome | isolation source: 80 cm soil or saprolite under Garry oak tree replicate 1 | place: USA:California | collected 2016-06-15
CAAGGCGCCGTTGTTCCAAGAGGTGGCGGCGAGCGAGGCGAGCTTCGAGCGCTATATCGCCGATCTCGTCGCCGCCTGCAGCGGCAAGGGCGTGGCATTCCGCTACGGCATCGACGTGACCGCCCATCCCGACCTGCTCGCGCCGTTCGACCGCCTGGTGATCGCGACCGGCGCCGCCTATCGGTCCGGCCTCGGCCCGATGGCGACCGGCATGCTCGATCGCGGCGCCGCGCGCTGGCCCGGCCTCTCCCGACTGTTCTCGGCACCGCGCTTTCGCGACTGGTTCTACTATAAGGGCCGCCACGGAACGGCCGAGCGCTTTAAGCGCCTCGCGAGACCCGCGCAAACCGTCCTCGCCATCGGCGACGCCCTTGCCGCGGGTAAGAGCAAGCAGGCGATCGCCAGCGCGTTCGAGGCCGCGCTGCTGTGGTGAGAGGGCGCCGAACCCGCGGGCGCGACCCCGCGCGGGTTGCTCTCGACCGGGAGAAGCTTGACGCCGCGATTCTTCAATTCCACGATGCCGGTTGGCCGAAGGCGCAGCCCGCGGTCCTGCGAGTTGCCATTACGTTTCGCTGATACGTCCCGCACGCGCGATCATGCTGCGATTTGCTCATGAGCTCGAGTCAATTGGCTGAGTTTTACCAGGCAGGCACCATTGCACCCGACATCGAAAATCGCTGCGCACGACGGTGGTAGGGATCGGGGCGAGCTGGTGGGCTCCCGCGCCGAGAACAGCTACGACTTCGTCCGTTTCTGCGCCGCCTGTTCCGTTCTATTCAGCCATCATTTCGATCTCGCCGGGTTTCCGGAGCCGATCGTGCCGAGCTACGGCGAAGACTTCGGAGAACTTGCCGTCGAGATTTTCTTTTGCCTCAGCGGCTTTTTGCTCTACCGGTCACTTCAGAAATCGAGCAGCTGGGCTCGGTTCGTGTGCGCGAGGTTCCTGCGCATATTTCCCAATCTCGCCTTCGTGCTCGTTGTGACCTCGGCCGCGACCTTTTTCTGGTACCGCAACTATGCCCATCTCGGGCTGCACGCCGATTATGTAGCGGACAATCTCCTGATGTTCGTGCGGGGCGTGACCCAGCTCATACCCGGCGCTTTCGCGGATTCCGTGCGGCCGACGGTCAACGAGCCGCTCTGGAGCCTGCCATACGAGCTGTGGCTCTACGCCGTCCTTGCGCTGATCGTCGCTCTTGGCGGCCGGCGGAGCGGCACCGGCCTCGTTCTGGGCACGCTCCTCGTCGGGATTGCCTGGAGTGCGACACCGCTCCTCGGCGAATTCGACATCGGTCCCTTGGAAAGCTCCGACTTGTTCAAGCTGGGCTCGTTCTTCCTGTCCGGTGCCGCGCTGGCGGTCTTTTGGCCGCATATCGGCAGGCACGCCCTCGCCATTGGAGTGACGGGGCTGATCGGAATTGCTGTTGTTCGCCAGCTGTTGCCGATCGATACCATCCTTCAATCGCTCGCGGTTGCGGCGGCGACCATCGGCCTGGGCAGTTCCAGGGTCATGGCATGGTTCTCGAAGGGAGGCGATGCATCCTACGGAATGTATGTTTTTGCCTGGCCGGTGCAGCAATTTTCCTTACTGCTCATCGAGCCGTTCTGGCTGTCGATGCTGGCCGCCTTTCTGACCACGACCGCGCTCGGCTACGCAACGTGGCACACCTTCGAGAAACAGGCGCTGGCATATCCCAACCACTTTGCGCGGATGTTTCGAAAAGCCGATCGGCCCGATCGACTGGCCAGGGATCCTGCCGTCTGATCTCTGATCAAAGCGTCATTTCGATTCCGCCGAGCCGGGCCGGCGCGGCACCGATATCGCTGCGTCGGGCAGCCAACTCTTGTCGAACATCTTTTTTGCACGGCCACGGTCGATATGCGGACCGATCAGCTTTTCGTACGCATAGGCGACCTGCCGGTATTCGTCCTTGCAATCCTCCGCCCGTTTCTTCGGCAGGTATCCCTTCTCCACCAAATCGCCGAACAATTGCTTATCGGCGCCGTAGGCGATGCACAGCACATTGTAAAACCGTTGCGCTGGCGTGCCGTGCACGTCGGCGAATTGCGTCATCGTGGGCGGCGCTGTTGCGGCGTCCGCCTCAGTCTTAATACGCATAGGCGACGCCCCCGATCAGCCTGCGCGCCTCGGCCTTCCCGAGATGCAGCATGATGTAGGCAGATACCTGGTCGGCGGCGTCTTCCTCGCGCCCGAGCACCGGCACGCGCAGTAGCTCGAACAGGGCGTGGGCGAATTCATGCAGGCAGGTGTCGAACAGCGGACCCACGATGGCGTCGGCGGCGTGACGCCCGCCGCCGTCGTTTGCGCGGGCATGGTCTTCCAGAGTTGATCGATATATTCGTAGCAGACCGTTATGACGTTGCTTTCATAGAAGGCATTGGCATCCCCATCGCATCCCTCCAGCTTCACCAGCAACGCGCGCGGCAGTCGGAACGGGGTGAGAAGCCGTTGCAACTTCTCGAGGAAGCGCAGTTGACCGAGTTGCTCGTAAATCGCCCGATGCGCGGGATCCTTGGGAGGCACGTAGCTGACGCTCACCCGGCTGTCCCGGTCGGCTGCCGCCTGCGCTCGCGTCAGGATCTGAGGCACGAGCACCGTCCAGGTGACGACCAGCACCACGACCGCTTTCATCGCATTCTCCCTTATGCCGATCCTTGTGACGATCGGCGCTCTTTGAGCGCGACTCATCTTTCAAGACGCGGGTGTCGCGACGAAGCAGGATATGACCAGTCAAGGATCGCGAAGCGGTCGGGCGTGCCGCGGTAGGATCGACCGCGGGGCTATTCTGCCGCCACCCTGGGAACGAAACAGTCCGCCAACGCCGCCCGCGCGCTCGCCGCAACAGGGTGGTCGGGCGCGAGACTACGGCGATACAGCTTCGCCGGATTTCCGCACCAGGCGGTATGGGGGTCGACCACTTCGCCCTTCATGAGGAAGGAATCGGCGTCGAGTACGGAATAATCGCCCATGGTCACCCCATAATGCGCGAACGCAGCGGGCCCCAAGGTGCAGCCCTTGCCGATCCGCACGTGGTCGGACTTGAACACGCCGCCGATCTCCACCAACGTCCGGTCCGTCATTATACATCCGCTGTCATAAACTTTTCGGCCGATCCTGACGCCCATCAGGCGCCAGATCAGACCCTTGAGCGGCGTGCCGCCGAACAGCCGCACGAGCGGCGAATCGGAAAGCTTCCAATGGCGCTCGTGGAACCAGAAATACCGATCGTAGATCGTGACCATCTTGGGCTCGAGGCGTCCGAACCTGAGGCTCGCGCGTTCAAGCAGCGCGTAGAACAGGACCGCCCCTGAGGACGTGCCGGCGGCGGCGGCGAACAGCGCAAGCACGCCGTAGTGCGGATAGTTCAGCAGCGCCGCGTGCCAGGCCACCAAGGTGGCGAAGAAGAACAGCCAGTGGGCGAGCAGGAACAGCACGCCGGTCGCCAGATTGTAGCGGTTCTTCTGTCGCAGGCGCTGCCGGCGGGTTTCCGCGCTCAAGGCGTCAATGGGGGCCTTGTCGCGATCGACAACGCGCGGAATCTCGAAACAGGGGGAGCCCAGCAGGCCGACATTCTCGCGCACGGGTCCGTCGATCGGGATCATCACCTTGGTACCGAGGAGGCAATTCGCGCCGGTGCGGCCGTCGGGCGGGTAGTGGATGTTGTTGCCGAGGTAGTTATGATCTCCGACTCTGGTTCGGACGAGTCGGAACGACGAGCTCGACTGGTACATGTTGATCATCGACAGGCCGTCGGACACCATCGTTCCGCTGCCGATGTCGCAGAGAAACGGATTGTCGTGCTGTTGGTTGGTGCCGAAATTCGAGCCGGTCTGCTCGACCTTGTTCAGGTTCCAGCCGACAAGCCGCATGTAGTGGACGATCGCGGAGCTGTCGCCGAACAGCAGATTGAAGAAGCGCGAATTGCTGAACTGCGCGATCAGTGTCTGCAGCCGGTAGTGAAAGCCATAGAGGGAATAGGTCTTGTCGGTCTCGAGGAAGAACTGGCAAATGCGCGGCATGACGATGACGGCGAGCACTCCGGCCGCCAGCGAGCCGAGGAAGGCGGCGAGGGAGACCGGCAGCAGTCCCCATGTCAGGGCGTCGCCGCCGCCCGCGAATCCGGGGGAGTAATGCTCCCAATAGGTCAGCAGCAAAATCGGCACCGGAATGACGATGGCGAACAGGACCAGGAGCTGCATCGCGTCGACGAGCCCGCGCTGGAAGGCAGAGCAAGGCGTGCTCGCGATCGGGCAGTAGTCGGACGTCGTCTCCTGCGCGGGGGAGCCGTGATAGCGCTTGCCGTCCGGGATGCGCTGGCTGCTCCGCAAGGAGGAGGCATGCCCGAGCTGCGTGTTGTTGCCCATGACAGTGCCGATGTCCAGCACGCTGGCTTCGCCGACGAACGCGTTGCTGCCGATCTCGACCGGTCCGGTATGAATGAAATTGGCCTGCGCCCGATACCCCAGCAGGATCGAGTCCTTGCGCAGAATCGTGTTGTCGCCGATGGCGATGAGGTCGGTGCAGATCGGAACGAACCGACACTCGACGACGACGTTCGACCCGATTCTCGCGCCCAGCAGGCGCAGATAAAGGTTGTAGACCGGGCTGCCGTAGAAGACCACGACGGGCGCGCTGCGAACAAGTGTCTTGACCATCCAGAAGCGGAAATAGCGCAGACTCCAGATCGGGATGGACTGAGGTTTCCATCGTCCGATGAGCAGCCACTTCGCGCCGATGGGGATTGCGGTCAATACGACGAAGGACCCCACGGCAAACGTCACGCTGCGAAGGTAGACCTTGAGCGGATTGTCGGCCGCCTCATAGGTCCATTCGAGGCCCGCATCGAAGAACCACAGACCAAGCAGGCAGCTCACGGCATAGAACATGAGCTGAAGGGCGCCGCACCCGTAATAGGAGAAGTTTGACGGGACGTGGAACGGCTCACGTTTCACCGTGGTGACCGTCTCGTCGGCATGGTGACGCAGGTGTTCGGCGAGTTTGGCAACCGTCGGGTTCAGATAGACGTCGCGCATCGACACGTTGGACCTGCCTTCGCGCTGGCGGATGCGGGCGCAGAAGCGTGCCATCAGCAGGGAGTTCGCCCCGAGGTCGTCGAAGAAATGGTCCTCGGTTGAAACGTGATCGACCTTGAGCACCTCGGTCAGCGCCTGCGCGAGGAAGCGCTCGCTCTCCGTCTTGGCGGCGACCAATTTCGTGCGGTCCGAGAGGCGCGGCCGTTTGGGCTTGGGCAGCTGCCTGTGGTCCGCCTTGTTGCCGATCGTCATCGGAATGAACGGCAGCTCTTCAAGATAGGCGGGGACCATGTAGCGCGGCAGCCGGCTTCGCAGCGCTTGCGTAAGCTCGCCGTGCGACAGGATCGATGCGTCTTGCTTAAGCGCATAGTACGCCACGAGCTCGAGTTGGCCCGGCTCGGGCTCGTAGGTCGTCACCACCGCTTGCGCAATCTCCGGCAGATCCAGCAGTACGGATTCGATTTCGATGAGCTCGATCCGGTAGCCGCGGATCTTGACCTGAGTGTCGATGCGGCCGTGATACTCGATCTCTCCTTCCTCGTTGAAGCGGCCGAGGTCGCCGGTCCGATAGATCCGCTTCGAGGGATTGTTGGGGACGGCCAAGAAATCGGCGATGAACTTCTTTCGGGTGAGCTCCTCGCGGTTCAAGTAGCCGGCGGCGAGCCCGATGCCGGCGATCCCGATTTCTCCGAGCGCGCCCGGAGCTGCGGGGTGATCCGCGGCGGGATCGAGAATTATGATGGAATAGGTCGGCAGCGGCAGCCCGATCGTGACCGGCCTGTCCGGGGTCAATTCCGCCAATGTCGCGGTGACGGTAGCCTCGGTCGGCCCGTAGGAATTCAGGATGGTCCGCCGCGGACGATGCCAGCGGACCACGAGGTTGTGCGGGCAGGCCTCGCCGCCGACGAGTAGGAGCCTGAGCTGCGGCAGCTCCGTCTCGATTGTCCCGAGCAGGGTCGGGCAGCAACACAGCCCCGTGACCTTTCGTTCCCGCAGGAAGTCGGCGAGTTCATCCCCGAGCAACGTGACGCCCGGAGGGCCGGGGACGAGGGTCGCGCCGGTCATCAATGGCACCCAAATCTCCTCAACGGAGAAATCGAAGGCGATCGTCATGCCCTGATAGACGCGATCGCCAGGCTTGAACCCGTACCGCTCCGACGCGACCCGCACGAAGTTGCAGATGCTGGGGTGCTCAATGACGACGCCCTTGGGATTGCCGGTCGTTCCCGAGGTATAGATGATGTAACAGATCCGATCGATCGGCGGCCCGACCTCGCCGTCGTCCAGCGGCCTGCTCGCTTTCGCATCGATGGCCTGCTTGGCGGTGTCGAGCAGGACTTGGCGCAGGTCGAACGCGGCGAGCCGCGCGCCGAAGCCGGACATCGACACGATGGCTTTGACGTTTGCGTCGGTCAGGATGAAGCCGACGCGCTCCCCCGGGAAGCCCGGGTCGAGCGGCACATACACGGCGTTGACCTTCATCACCGCCAGCAGCGCGACATAGGTCTCGACCGATTTGTCGAGCAGGAGACCGACGCGATCGCCGGGTTCAATCCCCCAGTCGATCAGGTAGCGGGCAACCTGGTTGGCACGGCTGTCGAGGCTGCGATAGGTGATCGCGGCTTCGTCGGTGACGACCGCCTCGTTCTCGGCGAAACGCAGGCAAGCTTGTTCCAGGAGATGATGAAGCCGCTCGCCCTCCTTCCATCGGAGGGCGTCGTCCTTGTTGGACAAAACCAGCGGCCGAACGCTCGTTCGTTCCGAGCGTTCGACGGGTACGAGGAGGCCAGCCGGCTTTGCCACTTCCCCCGACGGGCCAGGCTCCATCCTACGAGCCATCGCAGTACTCTGGACACTGTCGACACCGCGCGCCCGCAAAAACGCGCCAAGGCCGCAGAACCGTAGACGGCTGCGGCTTCAAGCTGATGGGTCGACTCGCCTGTGAGGTCCCTCTTGCGGCGTCAATGCGCTCTTCGGGGAGCGCACATTTTTCCTCCGTTAGTATGGAAAGTCGTAGATGAACGGAGGCTGAATGAAAAGGGGGATCGTTGCCGCAGCCCTACCGCCGCCACCGCGGTGCAACGAGACTGTCGGGTCAAGCACGATCTCGCCCGGCCCCGCACAAATCGGCGACCGCGAGCGCGACGATCTTGGTCGCGGCGCGCAGGTCGTCGAGGCGCAGGTTCTCGTTGGCGTCGTGCGCGTTCGCTTCGCGAATCGAGCGCGGCCCGGCGCCGTAGAGCACGATCGGAATGCCCGCCGCCGCGTAATGGCGCGCGTCGGTATAAAGCGGCACGCCGGTCACGGGCGCGTCGACGCCCAGGATCTGCTTCGCGCGGCGTTGAATTGCGGCCACGATCCGATCCGTGCCCAGCTGCGGCCTCAGCGGCGCGGCCGACAGAAGTTGGCGCACCGCGACCTTGATTTGCAGATTGTGCCTGGCCGAAGTCGCGATCAGCTCGCGCAGCTCGGCTTCGACCTCGGCAGGGTTCTCTTCCGGAATCACGCGACGGTCGATGCGAAAGACGACCTGATCCGGAACCACATTGGTGTTGATGCCGCCCTTGATCAATCCGACGTTCAGGGTCGGCGAGACGATGCCCGCCGTGCCGGAGCGTATGCGCGCCAACGTCGCCCGATGCGCGTAGAGCGCGGCGAGAATGGCGTTGGTCGCTTCGAGCGCGTCGACGCCGGCCTCCGGCATGGCGGCATGCGCCTGCTTGCCCGTAACGGTCACCTCGAGATGCAGACAGCCGTTATGCGCGGTGACCACCGAATAGGAAAAGCCAGCCGCGATCACCGCGTCGGGCCGCACCAGCCCCTGATCGAGCAGCCATTTCGGGCCGACGATACCGCCGGCTTCCTCGTCATAGGTGAAGTGAAGTTCGAGCGTTCCGCCGAGCTTGCCGCCCTGTACGGCCGCTGCTTTCAACGCGAGCAGCGCCCAGGTGTAGCTGGCAAAATCCGATTTCGACACCGCCACGCCGCGTCCGTACATGACCGGACCGTGCGCGCCGTTCTCGATGACCGCCCCGTAAGGATCGAGGCGCCATCCGAGGCCAGGCGGCACCACGTCCCCGTGGGCATTGAGCGCGACGACCAGCCCGTCGCCGAAACGATGGCGGACGATGAGATTGGTCACACTCTTCATGCCGGCGGCCTCAACCGCCGCACGCGGCACCTCGTGCGTCTCGACCGCAAGACCGAGCCGGTCCAGCAGTTGCCGCGCGCGTTTCGCGTGCGCAGCGCAATCCCCGGGCGGATTGTCGCTTGGCATCTTAACCAACTCGGCGAGAAATTCGGTCTCGCGCGGGAAATCGCGATCGACGAACGCAGCGATGACGTCCGCCTGCGTCATGACGTTTCAGCCAGCCGAACCACGGCATCGAGCATGATGCGCGCCGCGATATCGGCATCCTCGGCGCTGACGATCTCGCGCGGCGAATGACTGACGCCGCCGTTTCCGCAGCGCACGAACAGCATGGCGACGTCGGTGAGGCCGTCGAACATCATGGCATCGTGGCCGGCGCCGCTCGGAAGATGGCGGGGCGTCACGCCCGCGCGCGCCACGGCATCGGCCAAGAGCGACTGCAGGCGCGGCGAGCACCGTACCGCGGCCGTTCGCTGCACTTCCGTGCTCTCGATGATGACGCCGCGTTTTGCCGCGATACGGGCGATCTCCGCCCTGACGTCGGACACGGCGGCATCGCGCGTCGCGTCATCGCCGGCGCGGATATCGAGTGTGAGGTCGCAGCGGCCCGGAATGATGTTGATCGCGCCGTTGGGAACGGCGAGCTGCCCCACGGTGCCGACGAGCGTGGGCGCCTGCGCGCAGCGCTTTTCGACGTAGAGCACGAGCTCGGCCGCCGCCGCCGCCGCGTCATGCCGCCGCGTGACCGTCGAGCGAACGGAGCCGGCAATGGCGCTCACGATCCCGACCGGCAGCCCCTCCTCGAGCAGAACCGGGCCTTGCTCGATGTGGACCTCGAGATATCCCATCAGCTCCTCGCGGCCGCGCGCGAGCGCGGGGATCTCCGACGGATCGAGACCCGCATCCCTCATGACCGCCGCCAAGGTGTGGCCGTCGGCGTCGCGCCGTTCGAGCAGTTTGCCGTCGAACCGTCCCGCCACCGCGCGGCTGCCGAGAAAGCTCGACGAGAAGCGCACGCCCTCCTCTTCCGAGAATGCGATGACGTCGAGATGAAACGGCAACTTGCGGCCAAGCCGCTTGAGGTGCTCGACCAGCACAAGCGCGGTCAGGATGCCCAGCCGGCCGTCGTATTTGCCGGCGTTGCGAACCGTGTCGTAGTGCGACGCCATGATCAGCGTGCGCGCCGCCGAATCGGCCGCGGCGTAGCGCCCGATGACGTTTGCGACCGCGTCGATCTCGGTGATCAGTCCCGCTTGGCGCATCCAGTTGCGGATTTCCGCGGCGACGGAGCGGTGCGCGGGCGAAAGATAGGTGCAGGTCAATCCGTCGGAGATCTCCGACCATTGCGCGAGGCGCTCGGCGAGCTCCATGATTCGCTTGCCGAACGCGCCCGGCTCGCTGCCGCCAAGCCCACACATCGCTTCCGCCACCATACCCATGCCTATTTCGTCGGCACAGCTCTTGCAACGTTCAACACGCGTCTGTCATCCTGCCGCGGCTTGACCAAGAGAAGAATTGGCCGAAGGTAAAGAGGGGATTTGCCGTCGTGATTGCGGTGCTCACCGAGTGGTCGAGCCTCATCGTCCGATGGCTGCACGTCGTCGCTAGCATCGCTTGGATCGGCAGTTCATTTTATTTCATCCATCTCGATCTCAGCCTCAAGCCGCGATCGGGCCTGCCGCAAGGCGTCCAGGGCGACGCCTGGCAGGTCCACGGCGGCGGCTTCTACCACATGGTGAAGTATCTCATCGCTCCCGCCCGCATGCCGGATGAGCTCACCTGGTTCAAGTGGGAAGCCTACACCACCTGGCTCTCCGGCTTCGCGCTGCTCGTGATCGTCTACTATCTCGGCGCGGAACTCTATCTCATCGACACAGCCGTGCTCGATCTGACCGCACCGACCGCCGCGGCCGTCGCGTTCGCAAGCCTCGTGCTCGCCTGGCTCATCTACGAGGCGCTGTGCCGGTCCGCGCTCGGCCGGCACGAGGTTGCGCTCGCGTTGGTGGGCTACGTCTTTCTCGTCGCGCTCACCTATGGCTTTACTCACGTGTTTAGCGGGCGCGGCGCCTTTACCCAGATCGGTGCGCTGATCGGCACCATCATGGTGGCGAACGTCTTCGTCATCGTCATCCCGAACCAGAAGAAGACCGTCGCCGCGCTGCTCGCCGGTAAAGCCCCCAATCCCGCGTGGGGCGCAACTGGCTGATCGTCGCGATCGTGCTGGCGATCGGTCCCGTCATCCGCCACTTCTTCAATTCGCGGCACGAAGGCAAAGGCAGCCCATGGTGGACGTGGGGCGTGGCCGCCGCCGGCATTATGGCCGTGGCATGGCTATCGGGCGCCGGACCCGCGGACATCGCTCCACGCGCCGATCGGATCGACATCAAGGCGGCGCACAATGCGATCCTCATCCGTTGCAGCATGTGCCACCGCCACGAGCCGGTGTGGCCGGGGGTGCACGCGCCGCCCAAAGGGGTCGTGCTCGACGATCCCGACAACATCCGCCGTCATGCGCATCTGATCGAGATCAACGCGGTGCGCTCGAACGCCATGCCGCCGGGCAACGTTACCGCGATGACGGCGCAAGAGCGCCAAATCCTCGCGGCCTGGCTCGCCGCTGGCGCTCCGTCACAGTGACGAGCCATTGAGACGGGCCGCGTGGACCGCCTGCATCTGCTTGTGAGTTCCGCTACGCTGCGCCGCTCTCGTCAAGCGGACTTCGGCAATCACTGTGCGGGCGCATGAAAATCGCGACCTTCAACGTTAACAATGTCAACAAGCGCCTCGCCAATCTGCTCGACTGGCTGCGCACCGCCAAGCCCGATGTCGTCTCCCTGCAGGAGCTCAAGGCTGCGGATTCGGCGTTTCCGCAGGCCGCGCTCGCGAAAGCGGGTTATGGCGCGGCTTGGCGCGGCCAAAGGTCGTGGAATGGAGTCGCTATCCTCGCCCGCGATTTCGAACCCATTGTCACGCGCACGGAGCTGCCGGGCGAACCCATAGACACGGAGAGCCGCTATATCGAGGCGGCCGTGCACGGCGTGCTGATCACGTCGCTCTATGCCCCGAACGGCAACCCACAGCCCGGCCCCAAATTCGCGTACAAGCTTGCTTGGATGGAGCGGCTCGCGAGGCATGCCGAGGAGCTCTATGGCGCAGGCGTCCCAGTCGTGCTCGCGGGCGACTACAACGTCGTGCCGACGGACCGCGATATCTATCCAACCAAATCCTATGCCAAAGACGCTCTCCTTCAGCCGGAAAGCCGCGCGCTTTTTCAGCGCATTCTGGGCCAAGGTTGGGTTGACGCGATCCGGGCGCTGCACCCTGAGGCGCCGATGTACACGTTCTGGGACTACATGCGAAACCGATGGCCTCGGGACGCTGGGCTTCGCATCGATCATTTGTTGCTGAGCGCCCAAGCGGCGAAGCGCCTTGTCGGCGCGGGCGTCGATCGTGAAATTCGTGCGAGACCAGGCGCCAGCGATCACGCCCCGGCGTGGGTCGAACTGACCTAGCGAGATCAGCGTCTTACGCTGGCAAACCAGCCCTCGCGGCGACATTGAGCGGCAAAGGGATTTCGGCCAGTGGCAAACCTTACTGCTTATAAGTCTTCCTATAGGGGGTTGAAGGAAACCGAATGAATGATTGATCGGCGCCAGAGATTTGCCTTCCTCGCACTTGTTCTGGCGAAATCGCTTTCAGTCGAGCAAGCGGCGAGGCATCGGCCGCGAACGCGCCACATACCCGGATAGAGCGCGTCCGGCTCGACCGTCGCCAATCGAACGCGCCACATACCCGGATAGAGCGCGTCCGGCTCGACCGTCG
>WNGL01008463.1_pt1 | contig 12027 bp, 16 predicted proteins | sample 5400591 | NCBI WGS metagenome assembly WNGL01 (sample SAMN13153377, study PRJNA577476) | soil metagenome | isolation source: 80 cm soil or saprolite under Garry oak tree replicate 1 | place: USA:California | collected 2016-06-15
TGTCAGTTCCGCGAGGTGGACTTCGGAGGCTGCCGGTGCCAGGCCGCCTTGCTCACAGGCAACGCGGCGGTGACGGACCCGGCTTGCTCGCTTTCGCCTTATCGGCAGAGCCTCGAGCAATTCGTCGAATCCGTTCAGGCAGCAACGGCCAACACCTCACCATCGGAGCTACCCTTCACCGCTCTGTCCTTCCGGCAGAACCCTGCTGGATAGATCGGGTACCATGTGCGCCACGAGTCCCTGGGATGTCATTCTCCGGCCATCTGTCGGTCAGCCGAGATGTTAGTGGATTCCGAAGGCCATCATTGGCCAACATGAACTCAAAGCAATTAGCGAACGTCCTGATCAAGGTTCTTGGGCTGTCGGTCTGCCTGCAAGGTATCCCAGGCTTCGTGTCGGGATTTCTCCGAGGGTTTGTATCAGGGCTCCGCTCTTCTGAGCCAGCTCGAGGGAGCGTATCCAATTATTCTTGGACGTATGCTGTGGGCTCCGCAGTCTATCTCGCAGTCGGCATTTTCCTTATCCTCCGCAGTCGGTACGTTGCTGAGAAACTGTTCAAGAATGACGATTAGCAGATCAAAGCAGCGACTAACCGGCAGGGTGGAGCGCACGGGAGACAGCCGTTTTGATCAGAGGCGGACCGGACCTCATTGGCGGCTGGCTCCCGTCGCTCACCCTGATTTTTGGCATCTGCGGTGCGCCCGTAAATGAACACGAGAGCAATCTGGAACCTTTTTCGGATCTTGGCAGTCGCCTTGTTGATCGCGGTCCTTGTTGGCCTCGGCTGGCGAGTCACGCTTCTGCGCGACCCAGCTTACCAGGGGAAGAGTCTGAGCGTCTGGCTCAGGCAATTTGAGGAGGCTAAATTTAACGGGCTCACCAGCCGGTATCACCTCAGTCCAATGGAATTTAAGGCTCAATTTGTCGAGCCAACACAAAACGCCGTCCGCCACATCGGCACCAACGCTTTGCCCACCCTGTTGAACTTGGTCCAGGCCAAAGATACGCCTCTCAACTGGAGAGCGATGGATCTTCTTGAAAGACTTCACCTCGGCAGGTGGAAGCCCGCACCGGAAACCGTCCGCCGCAGCATGGCTTTAGATGGTTTTATCTTTCTTGGCGCCAGGGCGCGACCAGCCGTGCCGGCGTTAATCGAATTGCTTAACGATAAGGATGGCGATGTCCGAAGCCGTGCGGCTTCGTGTTTGGGTTTTATTGGACCTGCTGCGGTGGAAGCCGTGCCTGCCCTGCTGCGGCATCTCACCGACCCTGATCCCTTGGTGTGCGATAGTTCTGAGACTTCACTGGGATTAATTCACGGGAGGCCGGAACTGGTAATACCCGCCTTGACTGAGCGACTACGAAGGAAGGACAAATGGCACACCTTGTCCGCACTCGGCTGGTTTGGGCCAGATGCCAAAGCCGCCGTCCATGTCATTCTTCCGCTCTTGAACGACGGCGATCAGGAAACACGTAACCGGGCAGCCATCGTCCTCAAGCGGATTGACCCTGAAGCCGCAGCCAGCGCGGAGGCCAAATCGCCGTGAGCAGGAAACTCCAGGCTAAGTCCGCCGTGCTCATGAAGAAACGCAAGCTCCTGTTGGTTGTCGGTGCGTGCGCCATGGTGGTTCCCGGGCTTTGGATATTCGGCATCTTTGGGGGTCGCACGAGTGACGCAGCAAGGCATCGGGCCTGGGGGCGCACCGGTCGCATCTGGTCTGAGTTGCGCTTGATTAACAAGCGGCTTCCGGCGGGTTTCGTCAGGGTTTTCCGCCTGTCACGGCTCGAGCAAAAGTACGAAGATAGATGGGGCGCCGAGCGTGACGCGCTGGTTGCTTCAGAGTATTTTACCAACGTGGCGCTCGCAATAACCAGGGCGGAAGAACCGCCAGATACCGCGCCCTATTACGAACACCGGCGGGCCGCGATCAGACTGACGGCGGAGCGGATTCGCAAGGCTCTTCAGGGTCACGGTGAATTCCAGTGTTCCTACCCAAGCAACGGAGTCGTGATTATTACCTGTCGTCCGCAAGATGTACCGCTGTGCGCCGAGGCTCTTCAAAGGTGACTAGAATTCTCTCAAGGCGGCAAACGGCCTGCAGTCACGGTCAAGAGCTTTTCGACTTCGGCCATGCTCTAAGGCCGAGGCACGCGGGGTGGGCGTCTGGGGCGCTACACCTGCCGCAGGACCGTTTGGATGTTGCGCTGGCGCAGTCCCGCGTAGAAGGAACGCACGGCGTTAATAGCCAGGTTAATGGTCGAAGGGGCTTGCTTGCGCTCGGCAATTAGGTGATAAAGCCAGTGCTGGATGTCGTCAGCGCCAAGCAGATCGGCAAAGCGCTGGCTAGAATTTGGCCAGCGAGTAGATGAAACTGACGTAGGACTGAACGGTGCACTCGGTCCCGCTCTTTGTGGTCATTTTTTGAGGCTTGACCTGGAGAAGCACAAAGAGCGGGGTTGTCCGTGAGATGCTCAATGAATTTTCGGGGTAAGAGACTCGGATTAGCATGGATGTTTTTCGAGACCCGGAGTGTGGAGCACCCGACGCTCAATTACGCCCCAAATCGTCCGCCCCGCGCAGCGGCTTCGTTCAACCATGCGCTGCGGCGAACTCGGCCATCGTGTGGTGGTTGCAAGCGTGGCCTCTCGTGGGCCGGGTCGCTGAGTCGTTAGGCCGCCTACGCACACGTCATGAGCCTTGAACAACTAACTGAAGAATCATGGAGCAAGTCTCTGGATTCCTATCTAGCCGCATGGGCAGACTGGGGTGAGAAAGTTGCCCGAGATGACAAGCCCTCCAGAGCCATCAACGGGTTGGCGCGTCATGTGTTGGTGGATTTGGCCGTGCATTCAAGAGCGAGGCTCGACACAGGAGATGATGTGCATGGTAGTGACCTCCATCCAGGAATCAGTCTCGTCTTTTCATCCAGCCCCGTCTTGAGGCATGTTGAGTTTGGTCTCTATCGTGACAAGTGGTTCGTCCAGATGCTTATTCCTTTCATCGACAGTATTCCGAAGGTGACCGAAGAGTTCTGGGAGGACATCTCGGCGATTTGCCGCCTTACCCACACAGAGTTCAGCGAAAACGGGGCCATTCCTGTCCACTCGCCAGAGCAGAAGCGACTTCTCAGGTCGGGGCGGAGCGTTCACTACCGGATTGTCCGGAACTATCTGTTGCGACGCAGTGACCCGACCTCAGATTCAGACGACATCGGCATTCTGTTATCAGAGGTGAGTGTCCAGATTCCATTCGCGACATCACTCGACACGCTTAGGCAGGTCTTCCGGAAGTACTACCGCTGTGTCCGCCAGCTTTACAGATGTGACTATCAGAAATCAAAGGGAGGTAAAGCTACGTGGGCCTAACAAAGATGGTGCAGCGGCATCTTACGGCGCACCTCCTCCAGCAACTTGGATTGTTGGTCTTGACCTGCCATGGGGCGGGCGTGAAATTCGATTCGGGTGTTTTGACTTGCAATAGCCTCAATATGAGAATATCAGGTCAGAGCAACTTGCCGACCAGCGGGTTAGGCCACTACGCACTATGAGCACCAAATACGAGCGTCCCATTCTCACAAGCATATTCTACATCCTCGGCATGCTTGCTCTTCTTATCGGAGCAGCCCTCTGCTTCTTCGAATCATTTGTTGCGGCGGTCACAGTTGCGGTGGCTGGCATTCTCTACTTCGGTATCGGTCAGGCCGTTGATTATCTGGCACGCACAGCACACTCCACCGACCGCCTCTGCACGCTCTTTGAGACGTCCGTGTCTGACCGTCTTAAGAGCATTGAGAGCAGCTTGTCTACAAGCAGTTCGGTGTCTTCGCAGCCATCGAAAGGTTACTTTTTTTCCACAGATGGGCAGCAGCAAGGACCAGTATCGGCTGCCGACTTGAGGAGTATGCGCAAAGACGGACTCGTTGCAGACCACACGGCAGTTCTTCGTGAGGGTGAGACTCAGTGGCGTAGGTTTCAGGATTTTTTGGCTTTGACCAGATGACAACGACGTGGCGTAGGGCCTATACTGCTTGGCTGGATTGGAATCCTGAACAAGTCCCGTTCAGGAAAGAAACAGCGCCTACGCCTGAATCCAAGAACAACTAGGAGGGATTTGTGGCACAGAAACTGCTTCTTAGGAACGCAAATATTCACGGCATGAAGCTAGATGGTTGGAACACTGTGAAATCTGTTTTACACGGAATTTTAGGTAGCCTTATTTCATCGCTCCCGGCCGAGGTTCAAGCTCAGCCCGAAACGGCTTCAGTTGTTGCCAACTGCCGCTCCGTCGCACTTCGTTCCTCCACCGGATTCATTTCGGGGGTCGGCACGGTGACTAACTTCTTCACGACCTATGATGGTAGCACTGGAATCCCAATGCACGATTTGGTAAATGGCTCCTGGCTCTTTGGTGAGGAGTTGAGACCACGAGCAGGGCAGCCCGGAGTTTACGAGACTGACTTCATCACCTACAGCACTTCCGGCTACATCGAGTACGGCGCGCTCACCATCAATCTGCCCACAACCGACTCCGATGGCAATGGCGTGCCCGACATTTTGCAACTAAACAAGGGCGTAAATAACGCCGTTTCTGGTGCTGGAACTATCGATTGGTCCATCACCGGCTTCACCGGCGCTTTTAGTGTTTCAGGCAGCTGGAGTCGAAGCGCAAATTCACAAAACGGTGCTTACTCGATTACGGTGAGCAATTCTAATGGTTCAGTGCTTTACGACGGCGTATGGGGTGTTCTATACGTTTCCGGCAGTATCACTTACAACCGGGGAACCACAAATACCCTCAATTTCAATCTCACCTCCTTTTCTCCAGACGGAAGCTCCGTGGGTCTGACGGGGTCAACTACATTCAGCGTGAACAGCACCAACCAAGTCGCGATTCCTCAGTTCTATCTCGCCGGCACCGACGGCAAGACCTATACCGTTCATGCTTCCGTCCTGAATCGCCTGGCCAACAGATACAGCGGGAACATTTCGCTGAGTGATGGGAATTCGGCAACCTCGTGGCCAGATTACACAAATTGGGTCCTCGAACTGACCGACACAAACGATTCAAACGGAAACGGCATCCCAGACCTGTCGGATGCACTTCCGATTCCGCCAGCGTCATGTATCCCTGCCCCTGGTGGTCTGGTCGCATGGTGGCCCGGTGATGGCAACGCCGACGATATCGTCGGTAACAGGAATTGGGTTGTGTTTGGAGGAACTATGTTCGTCCCCGGGAAGGTCGGCCAGGCATTTAGTTTCAACGGCACCGATGCCTATGTTGCGAGAGGACCCGATGTCGCAACGACGGCGGTTGATAATTGGGCAATGGCGACATGGGTTTATTGGAAGGGACTTGTAGGCACTCCGGGCAAGCAAGCGCAGGTTCTTCTTTACAACGGTAATGGAGGCGCGAATGGGTACGGCATCCTCATCCCGGAACAGGGTACTTGTCCGAGCATTCTCTGTCCGGAAGTTGGCAAATTGGTTGTTATGTATGGCGGTATCTCCTACATCGCAACAGGAGTCGCCCTGGACCTGAACGCATGGAATCATGTCGCGCTCGTCCGCGAGAATGGAGTGCTTAAGCTCTACAAGAACGCGACGCTCGTGTTTTCCAATGCAACGGTGAATCCGAATCCACCTTCCGCGAGCAATGGTTACATATATGTTGGGGGTGGATCAGAAAATAACTTCTATGGCTTGCTCGACGAAGTCATGTTCTTCAACGCTGCTCTTACCAGTGACCAAGCTGGTGCTCTTTTTGCCGTTGACACTTTCGGCGTATGTAAGCCGCTGAGCTTCGGTGGCGTGACAATATCGACGAACAGCACGGTCGTGCTGAACGTAAGTGGGCAGGCCGGAAAAAACATAACGATTTACGCTTCATCCAACTTGGTTAATTGGATTCCAATAATCACAGCGCCAAACCCTCAGGGCTATCTCCGCGTGAACGACCCAGCAGCAGCTACTTTCAGGTGGAGATTTTACAAAGCGGCAGCACAATAGTCACGTTAGCGTTGCCAACTGTGAGCATGGGGCGCGGTCGGTGGATGGACAACCGGTTTATCGAACGGCTGTGGCGCAGCTTGAAGTACGAAGACATTTATCTTCAGGATTACGTGGATGGTTTAGGGAGTACAACCAGCAACGACCGCACCAAGCTTTGTATTACAGGACGCCCGGGGAATGGTATCGCGACCCAGCCGCTCACGGAGACAAGCCGGATCCCGAGGTCCGGGGTCGTTACGGCATGAGGGGCCGCTGATATGGCGGCGCTGGCTTGGACCAACCAAGGCTCAGCGCCTCTCGACAAGAGACCCGCTCAGCGAGAAAGAGCAGATGGACAAGAAACGAACCGGAGGGGGGCGAGGAATGACAGCGGGTCTGGACGACAGCGATGCTTCTCTCTTCTCGCGCATCAACGATCCGATGTTTATAAAGTAAATGGTCATTTCGGTCTCGGAAATCGAGCCGCATCCCATTGGGTGATAATGCCTTCAAGGGGAGTATGCTTGGTTCCACTTTGGGTCAGCAATATCACCTCAAGCACCGGCTCAAGCGAGAAGAGGCCAATTACCTCCTCAACGGGAGCATCAAGTTTTTCGAAGTGAAAGATCGCGATTCCCCTGAGAGAGGGATCCTTTTCTTTGAGCAGCGTCCTGACGCTAACGTTTGCAAGGTTCACCTCGACCGAATTCGCTTTGACTCGGCGGCCGAGCCAACGGGTAATCTCATTCTCGGTGATCAGACCGCCGAATCCTCTGTCGGTGACCACAGGAAATTGAGAAAAACCATTCTCGAAGGCCATGGTGAGAACGACCGCGAGGGAGACTTCTGCGGAAACAGTCTCCACCTTCGTTCGGTAATGGGCAGCAACGGTGTCGGGTCGAAGAAGATTCTGGCGGATTTGCTGAAGGGCGCTGATTGAGTTGGGTGCAACCGCCACGGGATAGCCAGACACAGTGCTACGGTGATGTGTCAGCAAATTGCGAATATCCGCAAAAGTCCACAGTTGACGGGCTGCGTCTGTCCAATACGGGTTCCTCTCGAGATACCGCCTGATCATTTCGCTGACGGCCGTCGGATTGTTCGCCGGAAGATGTAGCTTCTTCTTCAACGCCAATTCAATGCCGGCAAACAAGTCCAGGAATTGTTCGACGTTTTTGCGCTGGCTTTTGGTTAATCCGGTCACGGTGGTAGCCATGGTTGTTCGAAGTTTGACAACAGTCAATTGCTGATGCCATACAAAGGGCAACAGGGGGTGCGGTCTTTTACATCGCCACGGAAGATGGTGGTATTATAGCAGGTTGCGCCCATTTATTTAAGCACAAGGGGTTAAACATTTGTACAAGAGCTACCCGCACCGAGTGTTCACCGGCAATGGCAGACCCTCGAAATGTTACTGAAGAGTTCATCCGTGAGATTTCCAAGACAGATGACCACGTCCCCGAACCTCTTTTGCTCGGAAATCAGCGCCGAATGACTCGGAGATTGGGAATCAGCACGAGCGTGGCATCGAGGTCAGCCTGCCGGTTGCCAACCGGCGATACTGCCGACTGCCAGTCGGCGCTACGCCGCTGGCGGCTACGGCGGACACGAAAACGAGAAATATCCGGGCAAGCGCCCAAGTCAGCCCGGAGACCTGATCGTGGCCATCAGGTCAATGTCTCTACGTACGCGGTACATTCCATGCAGGCGGAGACCTCTTCAAAATCAGGAGCGCACCACACTTCGTCTGGTTGAGTCGTCATAAGCAAATGTATGCCTGAAGTCGGGCAAAGTGTCAAATACCATTTTCAAGTGGCTCAATCCTTCCAGGGCGAGTTCAAGAACGCTCGAAACCGGTCGGCAGCGCGGTGGAAACCCTTGGAAAGGGTTAGGACACACAAGCCCCGCCCGACACCCCGATGAATACGGGGTGTTAATGAGACTGGTCGGAGTTTCTTGAACTCGTCCTGCAATCCCTGCTGCCTCTCGCGGGGGGTGCAGGTGATGGACAGTTTCTTGGCTACCACCCTCATGGCGGTGTTTCGCTTGGCAACCTCATCCACGTTCGGGCGACGGCCCGCGCAGGCATCGGCTTTTACCACGAATGGGCCAACGGGCAGGCAGCAGTCGTTTATTACTTCTGTCCTCCTGCCAGGACCGTTTCAAAATGCGGCGGCTGTTCTTCGCGCGCGACGACGCTGATTTCAATTTTCTTGAAGCCGGCCTCCTCCAACCAGCGATGCAAGTCGCTTTCCGCAAACCCAAGCCAGCGGTCACCGTAGAGTTCGCGCGCGCGCTCAAAGCTGTGCGTGAGCAAATCGAGGATCATTATTTGTCCGCGCGGGCGCAGGGTTTTGTAAGCCGCGGCAACCGCCTTGGCCGGCTCTTCCGCATGATGCAGCGCCTGGCTCAGGATGGCCAAATCAACGCTTTCGGATTCCACCGGCGGGTTCTGGAGATCACCCAGACGAAACTCCAGGTTCTTGAGATTGTTCTTCTTTGCTTTGGCTGCACCGAACGCGACGATTTTCTCCGAATTGTCCACCGCGATGACTCGCGTGCACCGGCGAGCCAATAATTCGCTCAACAGACCCTCCCCGGAGCCCAGGTCTGCCACCACCAGCGGCGGCACAATCCGCAGCAGCAGATGACCAAAGGCTTGCCACGACCGGCCAGGCCCATAGACCCGGTCAAACCTGCCCGCGACCTGATTGAAATAGATTTGCGCCTGCTCACGGCGGCGATTGATGATCCGTTTCAAGTTGATTTGGTCGCCGCCATGTTCGGGCAATTCCTTTGCCCCGCGAATAGCCAGCCGGATGAATTCAGCCACCGGGCCATTGGCGAGCATGTTCAATTTATAAAAGGTCCGTTTACCTTCGCGCCGTGAATGGACCAGGCCGGAATCCTGCAGCAGACCCAAGTGCGTGGAAATCCGGGACTGGCCCATCCGCGTGATCTCCTGCAATTCGTTGACCGACAGCTCGTCTTTCTCCAGCAAGGCCACGATGCGCAGGCGCGTGGCATCGGAGAGGGCTCGAAGAGATTTCAAGGTGTTGCTCATGAAATGGGTCAGTGACCGCGGACTACAACGTTATCGGAGTGCGCCCGTCCTCGGGCGCAGCGAGCACCGGTTGTTCCGATGCGTCCGATTCCATTGGGGCTGGCTCGCGTTCCGACATTGCTGCGCCCGAGGACGGGCGCACTCCGCCGAGGCGAGCCCCCGCCGTCGCTGACCCAGTACAAGAAGTCTGTTGACGAACCATGCCAGTTAATACATCGTTTTAGCCTGATGCAGCACATCCGATTTGCCGCCGCTGCGTGGGCCTTCTTGCCGCCGGCCAACCACCTACGGACAATTTGCATACCTGTTTCGCGTTCACGTTTCCCCGAGTGCGCAGCAGTAAACACCGGCCACGCATCACGCGCCCATGGCGAGCCCAAGAAACTCCCACAAGTCTCATTAATCCGCCAGCCCTTCAGCCACCACTTCGCATGAAAGTATGGTTTTGTTGATTGCCAAGCACTTGCGCGGTTACTTACGCGGTAACACCCCCGTATTTATATGCGTTAACCGTCCGGGGAGCGCACGCGCCTCGTGTGCTGTGTTCGGCGCCTCCCCGAACACACGTTCCGGTCGGCGAGCGTGCCGACCGGTGCATCCGAGGCGGCTGCCCTTCCCCGCGCTAACCAGGTACCCGTATTCATCCGGGTGTCCGGCGTGGCTTTTGGGTCTTAACCCGTTCAATTCCAAGGGTTTCCACAGCGCTGCCAGGCGGTTTCGAGCATTCTTGAGCTCCACCGGCCCCCTTGTGCCCACACCCTGCTTCTCACCTTGGTGGTTCATCCAGTTAAAGCCAGTTAAAGTCAGTTAAACCTAGTTAAACCAAAAACTTTTCTCCAAGTGCTAAACGGCCAACAAAAACCAGCGCTATCGCCGCCGAGGTGCCAGGACGCCGACCGACCTCACCTCGCAGGGCGCACTCGAGAAAGACGGCTCCATCTCATTAACACCCCGCTTCAGCGGGGTGGGGTTCGGATCGCGGAGCTTTTTAACCGTTTCAACGGTTTTCCCGCCGTTTGCCGGGCCGTTCGCAACGTTCTTGGGCGCACACTGATCAGGCACCGCTTTCCGAAAATAAATTGTTGACTGCGGCGCTTAAAGCATATATCATCTTATCTTGATACGTCAATATGATATTTTAGCCTCGGTTTCTTCAGCCTGATTCAATGAGCAAAAACTATATCTTCTCTTCCGAGTCCGTCGGCGAAGGCCATCCGGACAAAGTGTGCGACACCATCTCCGACGCAGTGCTGGACGCCTGTTTGGCCCAGGATCAGTACAGCCGGGTGGCCTGCGAGACTTATGCCAAAAGCAACCTCGTCGTAGTCGGGGGCGAGATCACTACGAAAGCCACGCTGGATTACAATGCCATAGCGCGCCAGGCCATCCGCGATATCGGCTACACGCACGACGACGACGTGTTTCATGCCGACCGGGTGCTTATTCTCAACGCGATCACGGCACAGAGTCCGGACATTGCCCAGGGGGTGGACGCCCGGGCGGCCGAGGGGAAAAAGACCTCCGAGCAGGGCGCGGGGGATCAGGGCTTGATGTTCGGCTATGCGACCAATGAAACGCCGGAACTGATGCCTGCGCCCATCATGTACGCCCACCAATTGGGCCGCGAGTTGACCCGGGCCCGGAAGGCCGGCGTGGTCAAATGGCTGCGGCCCGACGCGAAGAGCCAAGTTTCCGTGCAGTACGTCAATGACCAACCGGTGCGCATCACCAACGTGGTCGTCTCCACCCAGCATTCGGCAGACGTGAAGCACAAGACCATTGAGCGTTTCATCATCGAGGAAATCGCCAAGAAAGTGCTTCCCGCGCAGTTACTCGACAAGAAAACCAAATATCTGATCAACCCGACAGGCCGGTTCGTCGTCGGCGGCCCCCAAGGGGACACGGGCCTGACAGGGCGTAAGATTATCGTGGATAGCTACGGGGGCATGGGGCGGCATGGCGGCGGCGCTTTTTCGGGGAAGGACCCCTCCAAAGTGGATCGCAGCGCCGCTTACATGGGCCGTTACGTGGCCAAGAACATAGTCGCTGCGGGCTTGGCCACCAGCGCGGAGATTCAGTTCGCCTATGCCATCGGCCACCCCGACCCGGTTTCGGTTTGCGTGAACACCTTCGGCACTGGCGTCGTGAGCGATGAAGAGATCGAGAGGGCCGTTTGTGAAGTGTTTAGCTTCAAGCCGGCGGCTATTATCAAGCAGCTCAATCTGCTCCGCCCGATTTATTCAAAGACTACCAACTACGGGCACTTCGGCAAGATCGACCCGGACATCACGTGGGAGAAGGCCGACAAAGTTGAAGCGCTGCGCAAGGCGGCCAGCAAAATCAAAGTGGACGGTGCTGCAGTCAGATTGAAGAAGGCAGCGGCATTGCCTAACGGCCCACTCGGCTCGAGGGCCGCCGCACGGCCACAACTCGTCGCCTGACCCATCACGCATCACACAGATCACACACAGATCACTATGCCAACATTGACCAGGACCAACGCAAAGAAGACGGGGCCAACCGACGCCAAGTCGCGCGCCACCAACGATTACAAAGTTAAAGACTTGGGCCTCGCTGAGTGGGGCCGCAAGGAAATCTCGGTTGCGGAACAGGAAATGCCTGGGCTGCTGGCGTTGCGCGCGAAATACGGCGCGCATAAACCGCTCAATGGCGTGCGCATCTCCGGCTCCCTGCACATGACCATCGAGACGGCGGTGCTGATTGAAACATTGGTGGAACTCGGCGCCTCGGTGCGTTGGGCGAGTTGCAACATTTTCAGCACTCAAGACCAGGCTGCTGCGGCCATCGCCAAGGCTGGCCTGAGCGTCTTCGCCTTCAAAGGCGAATCCCTGGAGGAATACTGGGACTTTACACTGGCGGCTCTGACCCATCCCGGCAGCCAAGGACCCCAACTGTTGGTGGACGACGGAGGGGATGCCACGTTGCTACTGCATAAGGGCTACGAAATGGAGCAA
>WNGL01015235.1_pt1 | contig 12027 bp, 12 predicted proteins | sample 5400591 | NCBI WGS metagenome assembly WNGL01 (sample SAMN13153377, study PRJNA577476) | soil metagenome | isolation source: 80 cm soil or saprolite under Garry oak tree replicate 1 | place: USA:California | collected 2016-06-15
CCCAAAATCCTGAAGGCGTCAGCCGCGACCAGCGGCGCGCGACCATTGACGCTATCAACCAAATCAACCAGAAGACCGCCGCGGAATTCGGCGACCCGGAGACCCTCACCCGCATCAGCCAATACGAGCTGGCTTTCCGCATGCAGATGAGCGTGCCGGAGGCAACGGACGTCTCCACCGAGCCAGCCGCAATTCACCAGATGTACGGCACGGAGCCAGGCAAGAACAGCTTTGCTAACAATTGCCTGCTCGCACGACGGCTTTGTGAACGCGGTGTCCGCTTCATTCAGCTCTACGACTGGGGCTGGGACGCCCACGGCGACAACGAAATGACCTCGCTCAATGGTGGCATCCTGCGTAAGATGAAAGTGCTGGACAAAGCTCTAGCCGCCCTGCTGAGCGACCTCAAGCAACGCGGCCTGCTCAAGGACACCCTCGTTATCTGCGGCGCCGAGTTCGGCCGCACCCCCATGAAGGAAAATCGCAGCGGCAAAGACAACCCCTTCGCCGGCCGCGATCACAGCCCCAGCGGATTCACCATCTGGCTGGCCGGCGCCGGCGTCAAGCCAGGCTTCAGTTATGGCGCGACTGACGATTTCGGCTACGAAGCGGTGCTCGATAAAGTCCACGTCCACGATCTCAACGCTACGATTTTGCACCTGCTCGGCTTCGATCACGAGAAGCTCACCTTTTTGTTTCAGGGCCGGAATTATCGGTTGACGGATGTTTATGGCCGGGTCGTGAAGGACATCCTGGCCTAACAGGAGGCGAGCAGTCCGTAAGCTGACTCGTGATTGGTGGCGGGTTTGCTTGCCGGCAGCCAGTGTTCCTCAACCAGCCCGAACGCGAGTCAAATGCAATCCGGCAGCCAAACCAAAAGCCGTCACAAAGGAAGCCACCACGATTAGCGACGCTAAGAGCGCGTCAATGAACAACCTTTACAAGCGCGTGGGATTCGACTTGAGCAAAGCCTTCTGTTGGTTCTTCGTTTCCTTTGTTTGCTTCTGTAAAATTCCCCCGTTGCGCGCATCAGCTTGCGCGTGCCGCGAAAAAAATTTCATTCCCACTATTGAAATCCACGCGCATCGTTCTATAGTGCGCTTCGGGTTGACAAAATCGAAATGAGTAATTCTACCGACGGCACCGGGCCCTGGGAGATCCAGAGCGCTCGGAATCTGTACAGCGTCCATCGTTGGGGCGGAAAATACTACGACATCAGTGAGGGCGGACGGGTCATTGCTCGGCCACTCCAGGACAGCGGCGCCTCGGTGGACCTGACTGATGTCATCGAGGAAGCCAAGGCGCGCGGGTTGAAGTTTCCTGTGCTGATCCGTTTTCAGGACATCCTGCGTCACCGGGTGGAGTCCATCAACGTCGCGTTTCGCAACTCGATCACCGAATTCAATTATCAGGGCCGCTACCGCGGCGTCTTCCCGATCAAAGTGAACCAGCTCCGGGAGGTCGTCGAAGAAATCCTGGATGCGGGCAAGCCTTTCAACTTCGGACTGGAGGTCGGCAGCAAGCCGGAGTTGTTCGCGTGCCTGGCGCTGCAAAGCCAGTTGGGCAGCCTGATCATTTGCAACGGTTACAAAGATCCCAGCTTCATTCGCGTGGCGCTGCTGGGCACCAAGCTGGGCAAAAAAGTCATCATGGTGGTGGAGAAACTCGAGGAACTTCGCCAGATCATCAACCTCTCCAAGCAACTGGGGGTCGAACCGCTGATCGGCATTCGCGCGCGGCTCTTGAGCAAAGGCGCCGGCCGCTGGGCCGAGAGCGGCGGAGAAAATGCCAAGTTCGGCCTGAGCACCGCCGAGATTTTGGCGGCCGTGGACATGCTCCGGACCGAGAATTTGGGGCACTGTTTCAAACTGCTGCATTTCCACATCGGCTCGCAGGTGCCCGACATTTTGATCGTCAAGAAAGCCGTCCAGGAAGCGGCGCGATTTTACGCCAAGCTCTACAAGATGGGGTTCCAAATCGAATTTCTGGACGTCGGCGGCGGGCTGGGCGTGGATTACGACGGCAGCCGCTCGGCTTTCGTCAGCTCCACCAACTACACCCTTCAGGAGTACACCAACGACATCGTGTATTACGTCGCCGACGTCTGCAACGCGGAGAAAGTGCCGCATCCGGACATCATCAGCGAAAGCGGGCGCGCCATCGTCGCCCATCATAGCGTGTTAATCGTCGAAGTCTTCGGCGCAATCGAGAAGGTCCGCCCGGGCGACAACTTCCAATACGGTGAGAACGAGCATCCGCTGGTAAAGGAACTGCTGGACATTCGCAAGAACCTGCCCAAGTTGAACAAACTGGAGGCGTATCACGACGCCCTGGAGCGCAAGGAAGATGCCCAGCACATGTTTACGCTGGGGATGATGGATTTGCCGGAAAAGGCGAAGATCGAGAATCTCTATTGGGAAATCAGCCGGGCGGTCGTCGATGGCTTCAAAGACCAGACTTACGTGCCCGAAGAAATTCGCAAGCTCGAAGACAGTCTCGGCGACCAGTACCTTTGCAATTTTTCCGTCTTCCAGTCGTTGCTGGACCACTGGGCACTGGGCCAGTTGTTCCCCATCATGCCGATCAACCGGCTTAACGAACGCCCCACTCGTGAAGCAACGTTGGTGGACATCACCTGTGATTCGGACGGCCAAATCAACAAGTTCATTGACCTGCGCGACGTGCGCGACACCCTCTCGCTCCACCCGCTTAACACCAACGGCAACGGCCAACTCGAGCCCTACTATCTGGGCATCTTCCTCATGGGCGCCTACCAGGACATCATGGGAGACCTGCACAATTTGTTCGGCCGCGTCAACGAAGTCCACGTGTTCCTGGATCCCGACGAGCCGGCCGGCTACTACGTCGAAGAAATTATCGAAGGGACCACCATTGTGCAGGCCCTGGACGCAGTGCAGTATGATGAAAAAGAGCTCAAGCGCCAAATGAAAGCTCAAATTGACGAGGCCATCAAGTCCGACCGCATGAAACCCTCCGAGGCGATGCGGCTCCTCGACGACTATGAGCGCGGGTTGAAGGAGTACACCTATCTGAGCTTTTAGCCCCTTTGCATCAGTCTCCATGCAGCCGGACCGCGCCAGAAGCGATAACCATGTTGAGGCAGGCATGTCCTTTCTGCCTCTTCTGGGAAAATCGTCATTACCCACATCTTGGATAGGGAATGGCGCGAATCCCGAAGGGATTCTGCAACAAAGCCCAGGGTTGCGAGGAACGAGCTACCCTGGGTCGATCGCGTCGGGACGAGCCAACCTCAACGGGGTTGCGTCCGTGGGTGGCGAGCGCGGCCACAACCCCGTTGGGGTTGAGACGTGGTTTGCACGATTTCCCAGGGTAGCTCCTCCGCTCTTTCTGGGCAGGGACATCAATTCGACGGTGGGGTATTTTGAGCTTTTGGGTTGTGCTAACGGTGAAGGGTTGTCGGAAAGAGCGGAGTCGCAACCCTGGGCTGGAGGACGCAATCCCTTTGGGATTGGCCGCGACGGCATTCCGGGATTGTGGGTAATGCCTCTCCTGGGGAAGAGGGCGGAGGTGAGAGCGAGCGTTCTCCTGCCATTTTCGGAGTAAGATGGAGAATCGAGAATGGATAATCACGGTCGGCTGCTCCGAACCATCCTCTACCCACCAGCCTTCGTCCTCATCCGCGATGCTTGACCCGGTACCCAAAGACGAACTGTTGCGTTCGTTGGGCCGGTTGGTGCGCGGGCTTTCCTCTTTATTCTGGGGACTGCCCATCGCCCTCGTCGTTTGCTTCCACACGGCCAAGGCGGAGGGGCTCAGATCCTTCGGCATCGTCCCGCCTTTGGTATCCACAGGGTTGTTGGTTTACGGGCTCTGGCAACTGGGCGATTTCCAAAAACAGGAGCGCGTCTGGCGCAACGCGCTGGAACGGACCCGGGTCCTGAGCCTCGTCAACTTCGGCCTGAGCCCGTTCCTCTACTGGTGGAACCGCATCCCAGCCAGCGGCTTTTTCCTGGCGATGGTTTTCCTGCTGGCTTTTTGCGCCCTGCTGTTCCTGGGCAGCCTGAACCTGGTGTTGCAGCGCCTTGGGGCGATGCTGCCCGACGAAACGCTGCGGCTGGAAGTCAAACAGTTCACGGTCTTGAATCTCAATTTGCTGTTGGCGACGGTCCTGTTCGCGGCGCTTTATTTCGGGCTGGGCCGGTTTCACACCTTGCCACTGTGGCTGGGGACGGTGGAGAGGGTTTTGGATCGCGGCAGTTTGTGGTTTCTCATCCCGCTGGTGTTGCTGCCCCTGGCTATGACCATGGCGCTGCTGTGGAAAACCAAACAGGTCATCCTCGACAGCGTTTTTGGAGCGAAGCAGTGATTACCCTGGTTAATGCCTCACTGGACGTAGCGCCGACTGGTCCCGATTCCGAATCGGGATATCGCGGATTGGCAATCCGCCTTGCGCCCCCTGTCACTGACCGGGTACTACCCCGGAGCCCCGGAGAGGATCCATTTGACACTTCCTGAGGCGTAGATTAGTTTGCGTTGGTGATGAGCATGGAAGCAGATACCGCAATCCAACCCGTCGTGAGTCTGACTGAAACGGCTGCCGAAGAAGTCAAGACGCTGCTGCAGAAGCCGGAGAACGCCGGCAAAACTCTTCGCGTGTATGTGGACCAGGGAGGCTGCTCGGGCATGCAATACTCAATGGTCTTCGATGAAAAGCGGCCGGACGACTTCGCCAGTGAGATGCTTGGCATTTCGATTATAGTCGATCCCTTCAGCGCCCAATACATCCGTGGCGCGGTGGTTGACTTCAACGACAGTCTGACCGGGGGCGGGTTCAAGATTTCAAATCCAAACGCCCGCCAAAGTTGTGGCTGCGGCAAATCTTTTACGGCCTAGGCACGCAGTAACTGCCCAGGCTGAACAACGCCGTTCCGTGCGATGCGGAACGGCTTTTTTTGTTGGAACCCTGGTAAATAAGGGGTCTTTGAGTGCTCAGACCGTTTTCTGATCACTTTCTGAACAGAGGTCGTGCGACTGAAAAAACGAAATCAGTTCTTTTCAGTTGTATGAGCGAAAATATCGAAGTCGCCCACAAGGGCATAACCGTAAAAATTGCGCGTGTTCAGTTCAGCAAAAAGGGTTTTCTTTACCCTGCTTTTCGGCTGAGCGGCTACAGCAGCGGCAGCGGCATGCGGGGCGCGTGTTCCGAGTTATGTCGTCACCCCAGATCCATCTCTTCGGCGCAAACTGCGCGTGTCACCGTATCCGATGCGCGAAAGACCCGCGTCAGCCGTCCGGGCTCGCGGTCCAGGAAACACAGCGCCCTCCTCGGGCCCGGCCACAGGCCAAATTGTGCGCGACGGATGTCATCGTGTTTATGTTCGTGGCCACTAAGCCTTCGGCCCAACGGTGGCGGTGTTGGTCGGCATCGCCACGTTCGTTTGTGCGGGCCGGGATTCGATTACGTTGGTCACCGCGGGACCATCAGCCTCGAAGAAATAATGAACCATCGCCGCCCCGGTGTGCACATCGGCGGCCAACTGTCCGGAGACGACGTACCTGGCCATGGGGGATCGGCCCAGATCCGCCAGTGGGTCCTCCTTCGACCCCGCCGGCACTGAACTCGATACGACGGCTATGACAACCGCGACGAATCCCACCAGGCCAAGGGTGGCAAAGACGGCGGTTTCGGCCAACGACGACGACGGTCTGTACAAGCAATTCATGTTTCGTTTCTCCTCGCCAGAATGGTTCGATGTTTTCATGTGACTTTCTTTATGACCCACTCAGGGTAAATTTGTTCCAGAATATTTCATCATATTTGTGACCAGGCGCTCGTGGTCGGGGACAGCCCGCTTGCCCGGAGGGCGGAACACCCAGTTCGGCTGCGAACTCCGCCCTTCGCTTCATACAGACCGTCATAGGTCGTCGCGCCGGATACGGAGAACACTCTTGGCCCAAATCGATCACCTGCCTAGATGCAGATCGGCTCATTTCAGACCGACACAGTGAAGCCGATACAACTCGCAGCCACGGCCATTGGAGCATGCGATTCGTCTGGGGATTCCTTTCAGGGCGCCCCTCGCAAGCGGCAGCGCGTACCCGGGAGTGCAGCAATCGTCCCTGCATCTTACTGGTTTCAAAGGGAGGACAAACTCGGCCAAGAAACAACTTGCAGGCGCCCGCCGAGGGACTTAGCGGCAACTGAAAAAGTGTTCGGAATTGTTCGGAAAATCAGCGAGTCGCCTGCCGATGGCGATGCTGGCGGACGCGGCAAACCGAAAAACCGGCTCGCCGAGGAGGTGCTTACCGTAACAGGGCTGATTGCGGGTACGCCCTGCGAACGAACGTTTTGTTCGCCATTTAAACTCGAGACTGCATCCTTCCCGCTGTCGGGCGAAACCGCGCAACTGTCTACGATGGACAGTCGCTCGTGAGCAATCTCAGTTCTCGCTACCCGCTAATCGCCTCGGAACGGGCTTGGTGGACCAGGTTGGTCGTGTGGTTCGCGCCCGAATGGAAACCATGGCGTGCTGGCTTTCATGGGCGCATCTATGGCCGCTGGAACCGTGGCCGTGGCCTACGCCGGAATGCCCGCCACTTTTCGCAAAGCCCGACAGGCTGCTTGCAAGAAAGCACAAACCAGCGAGTATTGAGAACAACTCGGCTTTCATTTTAGGACGCTAACCGTAATCGACCGCCTTCGCAAGCGTCCCCTGTTGGCTTCGGTAGTCCTGCGTGGCTTAATCTCGGTAAATCAAAGCCGCACATAATGGCTGGCCGGGGGTGAGAACGAACGAGTAAGTGTTCGTCTAACTCGTCAGACGGATATTGCTGCCAGACTTCCCGCAGACGAGCCTTTCGTCGTGCCAGCCGCGCCCAATTCTGCGACCATGCCCAGCCGATGAAGCTTGTCATCACCAGTGACCTGCACCAACGGATCGCGAAATGGAACGATTTGGTTCCCGCCGTGGAAACCGAGAGGCCCAGGTTCGTCCTCATCGCGGGCGACCTGCTGCCCAAGGACGCTTTCAAGCAGCAGAAGGCGTTTTTCGCCGAGATGCGCAAATGGTTCCGTGACCTGAAGAATTTTGGCCCGATTACGGTGCTAACGTATCTGGGCAATGACGACGCCCACCTGCTGGAGCCGCTGCTGGACCAACTTCAAGCCGAGAGTCTGTGCATTAACCTCAACGGTCGCGTCCACCGGGAGCAGGGCCTTGTTTTCTGCGGCATGAACAAAGTGCGAGACTACCCGTTCGGCTACAAGCACTGGTGCGTTCCCGACGGCGATTACCTGGCTTGCGCTCGACAGTATTGTGGCCAGGGCCTGACGCTGAATGCGCGCGGCGATTACGTGCGCCTGGCCAACCTGGTGGACTACTTATCCGCCAAGCCGTCCATCGGCGAGGAACTTGACCGGCTCAAAGGCCAACTCCGTGCCGGTGAGATGGAGCGAAGCGTCTGGATGGTTCATCAGCCTCCGACAAGCTTGGGGATGGACATCTGTGGCAATGGGCAGCAGGTCGGTTCCCCGACCGTATTTAAGTTTATCAAGAACAATCAACCGCTGCTTGGTTGTAGCGGTCACATCCATGAATCGCCCTATCAACGCGGCGGAGGGTGGATAGCGAGGGTCGGCAGGACCGTCTGGGTGCAGCCCGGCCAATTGGAGCACAAACTCCATTACGTGAGCTTGGAGATCACCACCAGGCTCTCGGTCACCAAGGTCCGACACACCATCTTCGGGCGGGAAAGACCATCCCACTCCAAGCGCACCGGTGCTTAGCGTATCGGCGGACAGGACGAAGAACACTGGGGAGGAAACTAAAATGTTGGACTTTTTCTCGGAGCTCAACATGGCTCCGATTCGCGATTACTTGTCAGCGAAGGGCTGATTGCACAGAGTGCGGTGACGCGCCGCCCGAAGCGCTCGCCCCTGGTGTGGCCCGGTAAATGGCCGCGCAGTCGCTTACAAGAGGGAAACGGGTATTGCGAAAGCGCGAGGATTGAGCGAGAATGCGAGGGTTGAACGAAAGTCAATTAACAAAGGAAAAACTATGGAATCAGCAAATCGTGTGGAAACCGAGAACGAGAAGAGTGAACTGAGGGTAAAACTGGAAAACGTAATTGAGAAAGCCAAAGAGGTTTGCGAACGGCTGCAAGACCAGACCGCTGCCGCCGCCAAGGCTGCCGACAAGACTATCCGCGAGCATCCGTATCAGGCCATCGGGATCGCGTTCGGTGTGGGCGTGCTCATCGGCGTGCTGGCGATGCGGAGCCGAGGCGACTAAGTGCCGGTCGTCATCGGTCCTTGGGTGAGCCACTCGGCCCGGCCCGTTGAGAGCAACATGGCGAAGTAAATTCGCGGGCTGTTGACCAGTCTCTCCGAACACCTTTCTTAGTGCCCGGATTTCAAAGTGTTCGAGATGGAAACCATGTGAGCGACCGACAACATCTTGGATGGCTGGCCAACTTGGGCAAAGTGTCGGTCGGCTCGGCGTGCTTCCCTTAAAGAAAGAGTTGCAAGAAGTGAGCGAATGTTTCGTATTCATTTCTTAAAGTGGAGAGCAAGCGCCGCGTCTCGTTTTTAGTCGGGTGCCTCGCCGAGGCGGCATTGTTGCTAGTGGCAGGACTTTGGGGCGCAGTTTTCCACGTCGTTGTATTCAGGGATTTGAGTTGGAACCCGCACACGCGCTCCTTGGTTGCGTTGCTTCGATACCGCCCTTTGTTTTCTTTTTGTGGACGCTTCATTCCGGGTTGCGGTTGTTTGAGGCTCATCGCCAGCTCCTGGAGAGGATTCTTCTGCCTCTGGTTGGCGGCTGGTCGCTCCTCCAACTGACGGTCATTTCCGCCCTGGCTGGCCTCGGCGAAGAGTTTCTGTTTCGTGGCGCGATTCAGCGAGGCCTGACCCACTCCGTTGGGACAGGTGCGGCCCTGGTGCTGGCGAGTGCGGCTTTTGGCTGCGCCCACCTGATCACCTGGACCTATGCCATCATTGCCGCTCTCATAGGCGGATATCTGGGTTCGCTATGGATTTGGACCGGCAACCTGTTGACGCCGATGATCGCACACGCGGTGTATGATTTGGCCGCGCTGGTGTACCTTCTGAGGTTTTTTCAAAAGCGTTAGAATTTAGGCTTGGGCATCAGAAAAAGTCCGAAGTACCTCAGTGGCAGTGAAAGAGAGGCACACAAGCCGAGCGCCATGAGTTTGACCGAATGCAAAGAGATTTAGGCACCACTGTTGCCGACCTCAGCCGGAGACTGACGATCACTCTTAGGACGACCCGGACGGAGCCGATGAGCTCTTTGCGCTTGGCAGGAATCTTTGATCTCTGAATACGCCCGATGAGTGAGGGCTGACGCGGCACATCGACGCTGCGTTTCCTCGCGCCCATTGGTGATGGTCGGCTGTGAATTGGAAGCCGCTTGTTTTCATATTGCCGCTGGCATCCTGAGTGTGGTGACTCAAACTTCCCGCACTTCCAATGCCGCCGCTTGGTTATGACCATCAGGCACAACAAAGTAGCCACGCCCACAGTCAGGACAAACAACTCTCGTTGCTTGAGCGACACCTTTCAGCGAACCGGTGCGGCCAATCAACGGCAAGACTCGACGACAGACGCAAATCCACGCTGCGTTGTTTCCAGTTGAGACTGCCTGTCCAGGTTCCCGCTTGAAGAGCACCAACGGCACAATGCGCTGCTCTTGAGGCATACCTCATAAAGACCAGAAAGAGAGAGCCGAACAAGTCGAAACTCAGCCGCCAGCGTCGGCTTATCATCAACCACATTTTGGATGAGGAATTGCGCGAATCCCGAAGGGATTCCGCAACAAAGCTCAGGGTTGCGAGGAACGAGCTACCCTGGGTCAATCGCGTCCCGCGGGAGGCGTACGCGGCCACAACCCCGTTGGGGTTGAGACGTGGTTTGCGCGATTTCCCAGGGTAGCTCCCCCGCTCTTTCTGGGCAGGGGTATCAATACGGCAGTGGCGCATTGTGAGCATTTGGGTTGTATTAATGGTGAAGGGTTGCCGGAAAGAGCGGGGTCGCAACCTTGGGCTGGAGGACAGAATCCCTTTGGGATTGGCCGCGACGGCATTCCAGAATTGTGGGTAATGCCAACAGCTTTGGAGAGGGCTGTCAACTTGTCCGCCCTATCGTTGGTCTCCTGTGGTCTCCAGCTAATGCGGCGCGCATTGTGGGTCAGTAGCCTCGCTTCAGGAGCACGTAGATGGCTGCCATCAGCCCGAGGCAGATCAGCGACATCAAAAAGGCAGACAAGACGAAATACGACGCGGCGATCATCAACACCCCGCCGGCCATTGGTACCCAGGAACTCTGCCTTTTGCCATAGATGAAATAGCCGACACCGATCGACCCCCAGATCAGCGAGGCGAATAGAAAATGCGTGTTGAACATGGCTAAACCCGCCCCGTGCCTCGCAGCTTTATCAGGGCAACACACCCAGTTCGTCCAGATAATTGTGAAGCTCCGCAGTGTCCCGAAACACGCGGAACGCCCCGGCACGAATTAACTCGTCATCACCGTAGCCGCCGCTGAGCAACCCGATGCTGAGCATTCCCGCCCGCCGCGCTGCCAACAAGTCCCACACCGCGTCTCCAATCACGTAACAATCTCCGACCTTCACCTCCAAACGCTCCTGGCACTCAAGAAAGAGGTCCGGTTCTGGCTTAGCTCTTTTTACATCGCCTCGTTCCACGACGACGGTTGCTTCGCCGACTCCGAGGGCTGCAAGGGAGGGATTGATGTGCGGACGCTGGTTGGAAGTGGCGATGCCGTGGACCACTTTGTTCCGGCGCAGGAACCTGAGCAACTCGACCGCTCCGGGCAGCGGACGAGGCTTAGGCAGAAATTTATGGAACAGTTCACCGTGGCGCTTGTCCAGCATCTCCAAGCGCGGCAGCGAAATGCTGCGGCCAGCCGTCGATGGGCATACCGGCCTCGGCGAAAGCCAATTGCCAGGCGAGGACGTGGGCATAGACCGTGTCCACCAGCGTTCCGTCCAGATCGAAAATCAGCGCCTTCATCGCGCTGAGGTTAGCAGATTCGCTTGGACCTGATAAGAGATTACGGCGGCCAGCTAACCTGCATATTTCGCAGCGCGGCAAAACCGCAACCGAATGTCGCGAAGCGCCTGGAGTGCGTGGAGCTTGCTCCCGCTTTGGGGCGCGGTGGGTGGCCCGAAAGCGCCAGCAAGCTGGCCGCACTCCAAACGCTTCGCGAGGATCGCTAGCCGAGCGGGACAGCCGGTCCGAACTCCTCTTGAAAGGATCGCGGCTCTCCGCCATGCCGTCGGCGCCTGGTTTCCTGTTATAACCTTTGGGATTCCTCCTGACCCGGATATCTCCCGGCGCAGCAAAGCCAGCAAAGCCGCAACCACAGTTTTTCAAAAGAAGAAGAAGTTGAGAGAGTGGTACACTCCGATTGAAAGCACGACAGGCCGCCGCCGCGTGAGGGCACGCGGCCTACACGAACAGGCGGCCACTCTTGTAGGCCGCGTGCCCTCACGCGGCGGTTCGGGTGTGAAATATGTAGGCTAAGAGTCTCTGCAAAAATAATTCGCGAGACCTGGAATTGTTGCCTGCCAATTCTCCCGGAATTTTTCGGGAACCAGAATTGTCGTCATCCCTCTCATCTTTACGGACACCATTCAAGGTGAAAACAAACGCGGACAGAAAAAAGGTAAATTATGTTGAAAACAGAAAATCGCGCTGACGCCAACACGTACACTGAAACAAATGAAACCCTGCCTCGCCTACACCGGCGCTCTTTCCTCAAGCGCCTGGGCTTCGGAGGCACCGCTTTCCTCCCGGCAGCGGGCTGGCTTGCCAGTGGGGCCAGGGCCAAAGCGGATTCAGAGGGGGGACTTTCGTCCGGCGACGCGGCCATCCTGCGGCTGCTCGCTGCCGCCGAGATCCTCGAAACCGATCTTTGGCAGCAGTACAACGAACTGGCACTGGGCAACGCAGCCTTCCAACAGGCCCTGCAAGTGCTCGATGGCGACATGCCGACGTATGTGAACC
>WNGL01008466.1_pt1 | contig 12026 bp, 11 predicted proteins | sample 5400591 | NCBI WGS metagenome assembly WNGL01 (sample SAMN13153377, study PRJNA577476) | soil metagenome | isolation source: 80 cm soil or saprolite under Garry oak tree replicate 1 | place: USA:California | collected 2016-06-15
TCCCTCGCGCATCAGCATGGAGCGGATATAGACCTCGATATTCAGATCGATACCGCCCTCGTTTCGGTCTTTCTCGGATGCGAGATACGGAAGCGGCTGCGGGTCTCCGGGCGGCCGGAAAAACGCGGGCACACGATAAGGCTCAAGCGCGTCCCACGTCACTACCCACGGCGAAATCGTCGTCGCAAAGTTCTTCGAGAGGAAAGGGCCGAGCGGTTGGTACTCCCACGACTGGATATCGCGGGCCGACCAATCGTTGACGAGACAGATCCCGAAGAGGTGATCCTCTGCTTCATCGATTGGAATCGGTTCACCTCGGTCGTTTCCTCGCCCCACGAAAAAGCCGACTTCCGCTTCATAGTCGAGCAGCTGGGTGGGTCCAAACACGGGAGTGCTGGCGCCACCGCCTGAGGCCGTTGTCTGCCCGCTCGGTCTCTGCACCTCGGCGCCACTGATGATGATCGACGAGGCACGTCCATGGTATGCGATCGGCACGTACTTGTAGTTGGGAAACAGCGGAGTGTCTGGACGAAATAGCTTACCAACGTTGGTGGCGTGATAGATCGAAGCGTAGAAATCGGTATAGTCGCCTATGTCGGCGGGTGGAAACATTTCCGCTTCGGCCATTGGCACGAGCGCGCCCGGGGGAAGTGGGTTGATGACGCTGTCATCACCGGGAGTGCCCGCAAGCAGTTCACTCAACCGCGCGCGGAATTGCAAGAGAGAGTCCCTTGGCGCCTGCATCAACTCGTTGAGATTCGGCCGATCACACCAGCGAGCAACGTCGCGCGCCTTCCCACTCCACAGATTCGCGCTCAGCGATTCTCCGATGTCGATGATCTGGTCGCCCACTGCGACACCAACGCGCCGCTCCGTATCGCCTTTCCGCGAGAACACCCCGAAGGGAAGATTCTGGATCGGGAAATCCGTGTCAGGCGAGTTCGCTGACTCGATCCACGACGTAAGTGAAGGGTCGTGCGTCTCGTTCACTGAATCGTTGATTCGGCTCGTCGGGTCAGGCGCGCGAGCTCGTTGATGGGCTCACGGAAGGAGCAGGAACCGAACGAAATTGCAAACTCGGCACGCGCAGCACGAATCCGATCGACCGTGATGCGCTTATCACGCCATTGAATCTCGTCTTCTTCGAATGAGAACGCTGACGCTTCGCTCTCCTCGAGCTCCGAGAGTGCTGTATCATCACTCCCACCGGCATACAGAAGCACGGCGGCGATGAACACATTGAGAAACCCGTACATCATCCATTTCTGGCTGTTCGACTCATAAGTCAGCCGGTATTCGCCGCGCACCGGGTGATGCAGGCCGGCTGTAGCCTTGAAAGCAACGGTCTCGCGTCGGCACGCGCTCATGAAATCGATGATTGCGTGCGCCGGAGGAAACGCTTCCGGCGTTACCCCACCAGTGCGGATCTTTGCTCGCGCGCTAACCCGGGCAAGCGCTTTCACCAGTGAAGAGACATCGCCGGTGGAAGGAATCTCAAAATACGCGGTGATGCCAGGCGGCAAATCTGCACGCTGGTGATCGATCTCGCCCACAGTGCTCGCTTTGAGCTCCGCCACGTCGATCAAGGCGCGCCCCCGCGCCGCCCCCTTCGACGACGCGCTGGAATGACGCCGATTGAACTTGAGGATTTCGCCACCCGCGGCGCGGACATCCTCCGAGATCAGTACGCTGAGATGCCACGGTCTGGATTTCGGCCCGCGAGGCATCAACTCCGAGCCGGATTCTTCGAGCTCCTGAAGGCGCGAGATCGGTACGATAAATCGTCCGAGTGCTTTGCGGTCAGAGCCTCGCAGATACGCAGCGTAATTCTCGAGCGCAGGCCGCATGTCTTCGCTCGCCGGCGGAAACAGTCCCGCGTAATCAACCAGGCCTGTCAAAAGCGCGTCGATGGATTTCACTGAGGACGGCTCCCAGTAAGCTCGATCATCGCAGAGAAGTTAATTCCCAAACGACGAGGGCGCGCGATGTCAGCGATCCTTTAGCCTGCGCACGAACTTGAGTCCCGACCAGGTGTCATCGATGGCGCAGACCTTTACATCCACCAACTGGGAATCCAGGCCGAACTGCCGAACAACACCTTCGGTAAGGTCAGTGTCTACGGCTGATGCTTTCTTGGGCCACGCTACCCAGAGCATGCCGTTCGTCTCGAGCCTGTCGCGCAGTGGGGCAAACCTTTTCCGCAGCTCGGACAACGCTTGCACAAAGAGGATCGCGAAATCCAGCGTGCCTCGCGATGCCATCCTCGTTCCGTAGGGTAGCGTGCCGAGCAATGCCGAAAAATTAGCTGGCTCAGAAACGAACTGTAGTCGCGCGCCCGATTTTATTCCGAGCTTGTCGATTAAAGGAGTGCCGGAATAACCGAAAGTCCGAGGGCTTGCGCGGCCTATATTCGTCGTGTCGATCCCCGTATCAGACGCAGAATAAGGAGGAGCACGACAGCTCCGATGAAGGCGACGAAGATGATCCCGCCCATGCCACCGAAGGGCGTCGAGATACCGAGGGACCTGAACAGCCAGCCTCCGATAAAGGCGCCAACGATGCCGATGATTATGTCACCAATGATGCCGTATCCGGTGCCACCCATCACGAGAGATGCAAGAACTCCAGCGACGAGACCAACTACAATCCAGGCCACTATCCCCATTGTGTCCGTCCTCGAAAGAGTTTTGAGCCTTACGGTGCGGTACGGGAAACGGTTCCAGGCCTGAAAGGATAACAAAAAGGGAGCGCTCGGACGAGAGCGCTCCCTCTTCAAGAAGTCCTAGCTGTCGCCCAGCTTACCGCTTGTATTCGTAAGACTGGATAATTCCGGTACCGTCGTCTTCCTGGTAGTTGATCGTATATCTGCCATTCACATCGATGGTCAGCGTCCCGGTAACAGTCGATGCACCGTAACCATTTTGAGCTGGCACATTGAGCGTGAGATCCGTGCCGTTAATCGTCCACGTACCGAATCGGGAAAAGGTTTGATTTATAGCGGCCCCTCCGGTCGGCGTGATGACATAATTGTTCGTCTCGACGAAGGTTCCGTCATTCCTGAGAATGACATTACCGCCACTCACAACGAAGGTCGCGCCGTTCGGATACTGCGGGTAGTTCGGATCGCCGGCCTGGATGATGTACGTTGCTGGAATGCTCCTACCCGCGTAAACGGTCAGCTGATAAGTGCCGGCAGCATCTGCCAGTGGATTCGTTATGCTGTTGTCCGTGCACGCAGCAATGAGAAGGACAGCAATGACGCTCAGGAGTTGCTTCGATTGTCTCATGAGCATGGGACCTCGCGCGCTACAGGTTGAAGAGCAGAGCCGCTGAACGCGCGCGCGGCCCGACGATAAAATTGTATGCAATTACCGTACATAGTATCCACCAACGGCCCGGATATGTTCCCTGTTCCACCACGGGTTAAAGTCTGTTGCATCGCATCGGAAGCCGAGGCTGCCCTCGCCGTGCAAATGGGCGCCGCCGCGATTGGCCTGGTCTCGAGGATGCCGAGCGGTCCCGGACCCATTCCCGAACAGCGCATCCGCGATATCGCGGCTACGGTTCCGCCCGGCGTCGCGACGTTTCTTCTGACCTGTGAGACGACGGCCAAACCGATAATCGCGCAACAAAGACTCTGTCGGACGAACACGCTGCAGCTCGTCGACGAGGTCGAGCCCGGCGTACACGAGCGTTTGCGCGAAGCGTTGCCGGGGATTTCGATCGTTCAGGTGATTCACGTCCGCGACGAAGGCGCGCTCCGAGAGTCGGTAGCCGTCTCGGCCGTAGTAGATGCAATTCTGCTGGACTCCGGAAACCCGTCTCTCTCTACCAAAATCCTCGGCGGCACGGGCCGCGCGCACGACTGGGCCGTGAGCAGGAAAATTCGCGCTTCGGTGGATGTCCCCGTCTTTCTGGCGGGAGGTCTCAATCCGGAGAACGTGAGAAAGGCAATCGATCAGGTGGCGCCGTTTGGAGTGGATCTCTGCAGTGGGTTGCGCACGAACGGCAAGCTCGACGAAACAAAGCTCGCTGATTTCATGCGCGCCGTTCGCGACTCGGCAAACCGCGAGCCGTCATAAAACGTCCTTCACCGCGCGCAATGAGTCGCTCACCCTGAGCGCGTGTTCCTTCGCCCGCGAATGGCTCGTCTCAACCTGTGAACGGCGTACTTTCTACCCATCGCGAATCGTTACGAGGTTCATAACGGCACGACGACGGCGAGCATGACTAAGCCGGCGTCGGGGGTAGCAGGTACCTCGTCGGCCTGCTACCCCAGCCACTTCGCCCCGCACAGATTCAATTGATGCAGCTATTTGCAACCTCAGCGTTCGCGCCTCCCGAAAGTCTCCGACTCAGGCGCGACCGCGCGGAGAGAATCCTCAACGGACTCAGAGCGGCCGTGGTGTTTCTGCTCACGGCGGCGGCACTCATGTACGCGCCACACCTCTCAAAGGCGCTCAACACCGCCAATGTGCTGGTGCTCGCTCCGACACTGCTGTGGACGGTCGCGCAGTATCTGATCTGGTATCGCCGCAGCGAGCTACCGAGCTGGCTGTCGGCTGTAAATCCAGTTGTCGACGTCACTGCGGTCACAGCCATTATTGGCGGCTACGCGGTCGCGCAGTCGGGCGTGCTCGCGCTCAGGTCTCCAATCTTCCTGATGTATTTCGTGGTTCTCGCCGGTCGTCCCGTTGCGTCGTCAGTTCGCAAAGCCGCGTTCATCTCGGCACTGGCGTTTGTGGAATACACCGCCCTTCTCGTTTGGCTGTGGGCAACGAATCGAGTTCCACTGGTGATCAATCCGATCGATGCGGTCGCGCTCGCCCGAATTACCCCGCTCGACGAAGCTGCGAAACTCATTCTGCTCGGCGTCTTTGGGATCGTGTCGACTTACGCGACGTCGTGGGTCGAGCACCTGGTACGCGAAGCGAGCAAGGAGTCCGCTGAGCGCCAGCGAGTGGTAACAAGACTCGTTCAGTCCGAGCTCGACACACTCAAGCTCCAGCTCAATCCGCATTTCATTTTCAATGCTCTCAATAGCGCAATGGCGCTGATTGCAACGGACCCAGCGGCCGCTGAGCGGATGGTGTCTGAGCTGAGCGACTTTCTGCGACTGGTACTCTCGACCTCGAGCGAGCAGGAAGTGCCGCTGGAGCGAGAACTGGGGCTGCTCGACCGGTACGTTGCCATTCAGCGAGTGCGCTTCCAGGACAGACTCACTGTCAGCTGCAACATTGAAGATGGAGTGCGCGCCGCACTCGTTCCGAGCCTGTTATTGCAGCCGCTTGTCGAGAATGCGATTCGGCACGGCATAAGCCCCCGCGCTGGCGCGGGCTATGTTCAGGTTGGTGCCAAGCGTTTGGGCGACAAGCTCCTGATCACGATTCTCGACGACGGCGTGGGCGTACGTGCGCGCAGATCGCGTGTGCGCTCGCGTGGGACCGGTTTGGGCCTGACCAATACGACGACGCGGCTCATTCACCTGTACGGCGAAAACCACGAATTCGAGAGCGGTGCGCGCGAAGAAGGAGGTTACAGCGTGCGCATCACCATTCCGTTCAGGCTGGGCCGCCTATCACCGACCAGAACCGGCGTTCCTGTTGACGCCACCCCTGCTGCGGCGATCGAGTCATGATCGAGCAATCGCTCCGGGTTCTGGTGATCGATGACGAGGCGCTAGCGAGGCAGCGACTCTGCTCGCTCCTCGCGCGTGTTCCAGATGTCGAAGTTGTAGCCGAATGTCAGAACGGACTCGAAGCGGTTGCGGCAATTCGGGCAAATCAGCCCGACCTGGTATTTCTCGACGTGCAGATGCCGGAGCTGGACGGCTTCGATGTGATAACTGAAGTCGGCACTGACAAGATGCCTCCGGTGATCTTCGTCACGGCATTCGACGACTACGCGGTCTCGGCGTTCGAGTTCGGCGCGTTCGATTATTTGCTCAAACCCGTCGATCACGTTCGCTTTCATCAAACCCTCGACCGTGCAAAAAAGCGGCTGAGAGAGTCGCCGCAACCAAGTGTCTCGTCGCAGCTAACCGCTCTTCTCAAGTACGTCGGACAGCTCGATGCGCCAAAAAACAGGATCGGCGTCAAGGTGAACGGCAGGATTCTTTTCCTCGATCCCGACGAGATCTACTGGATCCAGGCCCGCGACGATCTAGCGAGAATTCATCTAGCGGAAGTCGCCTACGATGTGCGCGAGCCACTGAGCAGACTCGAGGCGCGCCTGCCGCATGACCGATTCCTGCGCGTTCACCGCTCGACCATCGTCAACACTGCGCAGGTTCGGGAGTCGCAGCCATTCGATCAGGGAGATCAGCTCCTGATCTTGCGGAATGGCAAACGAATCACCACTGGGCGGAGCTACCGCAAAGCGGTCCAGGAATTTCTCAAGCGGGCGACGTGAGATTCATCCTCGCAGGTGAAGACGGAGGACTTCCTCTAGTGCTTTCCCGCCCTGAGAGCTCGGAGCGTGGCGCCGAGCTGTTCGATTTCGCGTCCGTACTCCGCCCAGTTTCCCGCCCGTTGCGCAGCGATCGCGCGGTCGTAGTGCGTCTGCGCCTCTCGAAGCAGGTCGCTGACCGCGCCTGACGGCGCCACTCCCGGCGACGGAACCGGAACCACACCGCCGCCACTAACGACGGGCTCATTTGGCACAGTGCTGAGCGAGTCCTGAACGCTCGTCCTCGTTTGCGCCGCGGCACCGGCTCCAAATAAAGCGTCGAGCCCCTCCTCCAGAGTCTCACCCATTACGACGCGGTTCTCATGAGCGACGACAACTCGCTTCAGCTCAGGGATGTTCCCGCCCTCGGCGCGAAGGTATATCGGCTGCACGTAAATCAGCGATTCCTCGATCGGAATCACGAGCAGCTCGCCCCTGATTACCTGTGACCCGCGCTGATCCCAAAGCGTGAGCTGGCGCGAGATGTCGGTGTCCTGATTGATTCGGTTGGCGATCTGCTTGGGCCCGTAGACCAGGCTCTGCTTGGGGAATCGGTACACCGACAGCTTGCCGTAATTCGCGCCGTCCATCCGCGCTACCATCCACGCCGCGAGGTTGTCTTTTCCGCGCGGCGTGAAGGGCGTCATGAAGATGAACTCAGGATTTTTCTCCCCGGGCAGACGCATCACGATGTGGCGCATGAATGGATTTTCGTTCGTCGATCTGTTGAGGGCGCCCGGGATCTGCCACTGATCCTCACGGTGGTAAAACGCGTCGGGCTGCGTCATATGGTAAGTCGCGTGCAACGACGTCTGGAGTCTGAACAGATCGCCCGGGTAGCGGACGTGCCGGCGAATGTCTGCCGGCATCGCCGTGATCGGCTTGAAGATCCCGCTAAAAATTTTTGCGTAAGTCCGCACAACTGGGTCGTTCGGATCGGCAATGTACGCGTCGACGGTGCCGTCGTATGCATCGATGACCACTTTGACGCTGTTACGCATATACGTGGTTCCATCCGCCGTGCGCTGCGAGTACGGATAAGCGTCGCTGAGAGTGTAAGCATCGAGAATCCACTTCAGCTCCCCCGCGTCGGTGATCATCGGGTACGGATCGTTGTCGAAGTCGAGGAACGGCATCGCTGTCGTCGCGCGCTCTACGATACTTCGGCGGTAGAGAACCTTCGCGTTGCCTTTGATATCGTCTGAGAGAAGAATCTTCAGCGATCCGAACTGAAATGCGTACAACACCCGTCGGAGAAACGATCCTATTGGAACCCCGCCCCTTCCCTTGTAGGTCGTGTAGATGTTCCTCTCGCCAGCGGGATAGTCGAACTCCTGCTGCCGCGTTCCGACAAAGACATACTGGTCGGTAAGCTCGCCGTAATAGATCTGCGGACGCGTCAGCTTGATGGAGATCGTCGAGGCCGGCGGCAGATCCTTGATGAACAAAACCGGTAGACCCTCAGTGGTTACCTGATTTACAGGCGCCATTGTCAGGCCCATTCCGTGGGTGAACGTCAGCCGCTCATTGATGAAGGTGCGCGTGGGAAGTGACTCGGAGTTGAGCTCGCGGACAGAGAGGTGAGCCTGACGATATCTGCCATCGATCGTGTAGCGGTCGTCATCAACCGATACAAAGTCGTAATACGTTCGAATTTCCTGGAGCTGCTTGAAGGTCTGCATCAGGAGATCCCGCTCCCACAGCCTCACATTGTCGACGGTTGCGCCGTTGGCCTTTATGTCCGCCATTGTCAGCTGCACTTCTCCTGACAGGTCTCTGGCGTCGACTTTGTCGAGGCCCCACGCCTTACGCGTGGCGTCGATGTGGTCGCGGAGATAGGGCGTCTCGCGGTTCAACTCGTTGGGCGAGACCACCAGTCTTTGGAAAGCAGCCGGAACGACTCCACGTGCGAGCACGCTCACCACGATGTAGAACACCGTGGCAGAGACGACCGACCAGACAAGCCTTTCGCGCAGGACGCCGAAAGTGATCCATACCGCGGCTGCGACAGCCGCGATCGCAGAGATGTACAGCCCCGGCAGCGCGACGTGAATGTCGGTGTAGCTCGCGCCAACGAGCGGGCCAGTAGTCGAGAAGAGAAGGCTGGATGTGCCAACGATCCAAAGCCGTATTGCAAACAACAAGAAGAGCAGCGCGAGAAGTCCACCCAGATGGCGCGCTGCCCTCGGCTTCGCCGAAGCGCGGCGCGGTGGCAACGTAATGTCGTTTCGTAACCAGTACATTGCGGCGGTCGCAACGACTGACAGCAACGTGAGAGTTATCAGCGTCCCTAGTACGCCCGAGATCAGCGGCAGGCGGAAGAGATAGAACGAGATGTCGCGATTGAAGAGCGGATCTCGCGTGCCGAGCGGAACGCCGTTAATCCCCTTGAGAAGCGTCAGCCACCATGCCGAAAGCGAGATCGCCGCAAGGAATGAAAGGAGGACTGCGGCCGGGAAAAAGAGCCTGGTGAACATCCGCGAAACGTCGACGTTTACGCCGTCGCCGCGGTTCACGTACAGCACAGGAAATCCGGTACCTGTGCCGCGCGCGATTCTCACATTGCCGTAGAAATAAGCGAACGCGAATGCGCCTCCGAAAAAAAAGAGAGCGATTCGCCAGATCAGCGAGGTCGCGAAGACTGTCTGAAAACCGACCTCTTTGAACCAGAGCCAGTCAGTTGCGAAGCTCGCTAACCATGGAATTACGATAAAGGCAAAAAAAATCGCGCCAACAATCCACAACACGACCCGCCGAAACGCGCGCGGCATCGGAGGCAGTCTCGCCGGCCCCGGACGCTCGAATGGTGAACTCATGCGGAAAAGAAAATGCCACTGAATCCAAAGGCCTGCCACTCGTCCGCTCAAATCGCGAATTGGCGGTACACGATCTGCACCACTTAAGCAGAGTCAAATCAGGAGGACACAATGCCACGCGGGGACAAATCGAAATACACGGGCAAAGAGAAAAGGCTGGCTGATCACATAGAAGAGGGGTACAAGGAGCGCGGCGTTCCGGAGAAAGAAGCTGAGCGTCGCGCGTGGGCGACCGTCAACAAAGTGCATGGTGGCGGGGAAAAACCCGGCGGCGGTGGCTACGGCCAGCCTGAGAATCACGAGCCCATGCGCAAGGGCGGCCGAACTTCGCACTCAGGTCGAATGCGCTGAGCTTGCAAAAACAAAGGGCATCCAGCAGGATGCCCTTTTTGTTGTGACTATGTCTCGACTCGGTTGCTCTAAACTCATGAATGCGGAGCTAACGCCGCCTTGGTCGTGATGACCACGACGCCATACGATGCATCGGCTCCGTACTGTTTGAGCGCCGCGTGCCCCTTTATTACCTGGACAGACGCGATTTGCTCGCCGGTCAGCAAAGGCACCTGGTCGCGCTGAAGTCGCACACCATCCACGACGTAGAGGAGCGGAACCTGCGCCATCGCCGGACCAACAGCGAGAGTTTGGGAATTCCCCGCAGCCGGCGGCGAAAGGGCCCGCTCAGTTGTGCAGGCGGCGACAGCGACAACGAGGGTAAGACCGAAGGTCAGATGAGCAAGTTTCATATTCTTTTCCCGAAAGCGGCCGAACCTCATCAGTAGCATTGGCCGTGCCAGCCCGTTAACCCCTTGAAACATGGGGTCTAGCTCATCCGTTCGCTAGGCCCTCGGCTTCCACGTCCCTTTCGCCACCGCCGGCACAAACGCCTCGAGCCCGTTTGGTGGGAACTCCAAAGTCTGGCCTTTCTCAGCGCTCATGTAGGCAGACATGAGAATTTTCACGACCTCGTAACCGTCATCGAACGTGAGCATCGGCTTCTCACCGCTGAGAAACGCGCGAGCCATGTGCCGGTTTTCGCCGCTGTAGCCGTATGCTGATGCTTCCTCGGCGACGACGGGCATCAAACCGATCTCCGCGTTCTGTTTCTCGACCAGATCCTCGCCGGCCTTCCCCTTTACTTCCCTGCTGAAGAACATCTTGAGGCTCGAGTCGAGCGTGTTCCAGGACATCGAGTACTCAGGGCCGAGCAGCTCCGCGGACAGCCTGAGCCCTGCACCGATGAAGCTCCAGGAGGTCGTAACCTCACCTACGAGCGGTTCTCCATTTTCCGATTCATACTCGATCGTCGCGCGCGCAAAATCTTCAGAGGGACGTTTGGTGTAGTCGACATCCTTGCCCATCGTTTCGGACAGCAGCTTGGCGTAGTGCGGACGCGACCACTTGAGCGATGCGATGTGTGCGCTGATTCGCACCGGTTTGATTGACGACCGAGGCGAACCTGGCTTGGTTAGCAGATGGCGCACGACTTCGACGGAGTGACACATCATGTCATTCAACACGCCACCACCCTGCAGCGTCCCCTGCCAAAACCACGGCATATGTGGTCCGCTGTGCTCCTCGGCGGCGCGCGCGAGATATGGACGGCCAGTCAGAGATGCCCCGCGCGCCCAGATAAGTTCTCGTCCGCGAGTGATGTCAGGCGCGAATAGCTGGTTCTCGAGGTACCCAGTGTTGAGGCCAACGCTGCGCACGAGTTCAACGACTTTTTTTGCCTCAGCGACGTTCCGCGCGAGCGGCTTTTCGCAGGCGAGGCCCCTCAGCGTCCCGGCGCCGCTCCTGATCGCGCCAACTATCTCTTCGATGTTCGAGACACGCGCGTGATTCGGTCCGCACAGCCACAGTGCGTTGATCGCCGGGTCGGCGACCATATCGCGGATCGATTTGTAGGGACGTGCATCGCCGACGTCGAGCTCACGGGCGAGTGCAGCTGATGAAGCGGCGTTTTTTTCGTTGGGACTGTAGACTCCGCGTACATCGATTTCGCGTACGGAGGTCAGGGATTGGATGTGGAATCGGGCATTGAATCCGCTTCCTACGAAACCAATGCCGAGCCGTTCAGTGGTCATGTCGTTCGCCGAAAAGGTTCGGTGTCAGGAGAGGGAATTAGTCGGGAGTCAGACGAAGCTTGCTGCGATCGAACTTGGCGTAACTGACGCCGAGCTTCTGGAGAGCGGCGGGTGGGCAGCCGTTCCATTCGTGAACGAAAAGGTTGCCCATGTACTTCAGGTCCTTCACGCCAATCTCGCTCGACCAGAAGCCCGTCGACGTCAAATCACGGAAACGATTGAAAAAGGAAACCCCATCTGACATGCTGGCCGGCGCCCGCGCCGGCCACCCGATGTCGTTGAGGATCGCCTCACGCTGCGCCTGCGAAGCGTCGGCGAATGGCCTGCCGAATCTCGAATTTGACTGCGCATCGATCCACGCGAGTCCGTCCCTCATCCACTTCTGGCTGTTCGGACGGTCTGTCATGGTGAAGTCCATGAACTCCGGTACGCCGGCGTCGGTGGCGCTTCCGGAGCGTTCGTCGCGCGGAATGATCATGTCGGCGAGCACGCGCACTGTCCGGTATTCGGCCGCGGTAAAGAATTTCGGCGCGTATGGAGTGCCCCCCGCAGCTGCACGAAGCGCATCGTCGACGAGCCGTCTGACTTTGTCCTGCTCAGCGGTTGGCCATTTGAGAAAGGCGGCGACGGGCAGTGAGGCGAGCAGCTGCACGGCATCGCGCCTGCTCATGTCTCTCCC
>WNGL01013834.1_pt1 | contig 12026 bp, 16 predicted proteins | sample 5400591 | NCBI WGS metagenome assembly WNGL01 (sample SAMN13153377, study PRJNA577476) | soil metagenome | isolation source: 80 cm soil or saprolite under Garry oak tree replicate 1 | place: USA:California | collected 2016-06-15
TCCGTCCTGACCGGCCCGGGCATGGACTACTACACGCCGCTGCCGATGCGCAGGCAGTCCTACCGGGAGTTCATGCAGGAATGGATCGCCGGGCAGTTCCTCGACCAACTCGACGACTACGGGCTGAAAAAGCCCTGGTACTGGGACGAGTTCATGGCGGGCCTGGACACCTGGCACCACTCGATGCACCTCGGCGTCTGGTACTGGCGCCCGACCGTGTGGTGGAAGCCGCAGGGCGGGGTGTCCCCCGAGGAGCGGGACTGGCTGCACGAGAAGTACCCGCGGTGGGAGGAGCGGTTCGGCCCGATCTGGGACGTGATCATCGGCAACATCAACGACGACCGGATGGAGCTGACCCTGCCGGAGACGCTGCCGTGGCTGTGCAACCTGTGCCACCTGCCCATCGGCACGGCGGGCTCGCCGCGCAACGAGAAATACCCGGTGCGCAGCTACCCGCTCAGGTACAACGACCGCACCTACCACTTCTGCTCGCGGCCCTGCCGGCAGATCTGGTGGGAGGACCGGGACACCCTGTACGACCCGACGGTGATCGAGCGGCTGCTCGGCGGCCAGATCCAGCCGCCGACGGTGGAGGGCATCCTGACCTGGATGGGCCTCACCCCGGAGGTCAGGGGCGAGGACGCCTACGGCTACCGATGGGCCAGGCCCTATGCGCCGCGCCGACAGCCCGGGGACCGGCCCGGAAGACCTCCGAGCGGGCAGGCCGCGGAGCCCTCGGGACCTGTCGGTCAAGGACAGCCCGTACCGCTGAACGCCATGTTCTCCGGCGATTTCGTCAGCCAGCTCGTAGTCGTGCCGGACACCGACACCATGGACCAGGCCGCCCGGAAGGTCGCCGCGCAGGTGGTAGGCAGGCGGGTGCCCCCGCGGGACGCCGGGCTCGTGGTCCGTCACGACGGCCGGGTTGTCCCGGGCGATGTCACCGTGGCCGAGTCCGGGATTTCCGCGCTGGACATCGTGAACGTCGGCTGGGCCGAATAGCGGAGGGAGCACACCGATGAGCAAGCCGGTGGGACCGGTGCTGCGCATGTCCGACGACGTGGACGCCATCGTCGCCGCCATCGTGGACGACAACCCCGGCCAGGAGGTCACCGTCGTGGACCGGGGCGCCTACACCCGGGTCAGCGGTGACGGCGAACTGCGGGTGACCCGTGAGTCCATCGAGCGGCATCTCGGGCGTGACTTCGAGATGCGCCAGCTCGAGGGGCTGATGTCCGCCTTCGCCGGGCGTATCGACATGACCTCGGAAGAGGTGCGGTGGCGGCTCAAGAGCGGCGGGCCCGAGGGGCCGACATGACCGGGGTCCGACCGCCGCGGAGGCTGAAGACGTGGAGCTCGCTGGGTCAGCTCGGGCGCATTCCCAGCGAGTACGAGGTCGTCACGCACGCTCTCAACTACACCACCCGCCCTAACCGAACCTCGGCACTGGAGTCGAACCCCACCACTCCGGCCAACATGTGGTACCTGACCTACCGGAACAAGTCGCCCTTGCAGGCGGACGACTGGCTCGGCTTCCGTGATCCGGACGAGCTGACGTACCGCAAATACGTGACGATGCAGGACGAGCAGGAAACCGTCGTCGAGGGAGTCCTGGACGAGTACGGCCCGGCCGGGCACGATGCCTCGCTCCCCGGACGGTGGGTGGAGTGCCTCGCGACCCTGTTCACGCCCACCCGGTTCCCGGTGCACGCACTGCAGATGTGCACCGCCTACCTGGGGTATATGGCACCCGCGTCCTACATCTCCAACTGCGCCGTGTTCGGAGCCGGTGACCTGCTGCGCCGGGTGTCGCTGGTGGCCTACCGGACGCGGCAGCTGGCCGACGCGACCAGTTCATCCATCGGCGGCACCGAACGGCTCGTGTGGGAGCGGAACGAGGCCTGGCAGCCGGCCAGGGAAGCGGTGGAGAAACTGCTGACCGCCTACGACTGGGCCGAGTGCTTCACCGCCATGAACCTGGTCCTGCGGCCCACGCTGGACCACATCCTGCTCAGGCAGCTCGCGACCGCGGCCCAGGGCAACGGAGACGAGCTAACCCGGTTGCTGCTCGGCAACCTCGCCGTCGACGCCGATCGCTGTACCCGCTGGAGCACCGCGCTGGCCCGGTACGCGATCGGGCAGCGGGCGGGCAACCGGGACGTCTTGCAGCGCTGGGTCGCCCGCTGGACGCCTCGCGCCGAGGCGGCCGCGGCCGGGCTCGGCGCGCTGTTCGGGCAATTGCCATCGGGGGGTAGCGCGGCGGACACTGTCGAGAACGCCGCCAACGCGGCCCGGCGCCGGGTACTCGACGAGGCGGGGCTCGCGGGATAGGACGCCATTATGCCAGCGCGGGACGAGACGTGGCAGGTGGTGATGCCGGCCGACGACCTCTGGGAAGGAGAGCTGACGGGGGTGCGGCTGGGCGCGAAGAATGTCGTCCTGCTCAACGCCGGGGGCGAGATCCGGGCCTTCGAGGACCGCTGCCCCCATCTGGGCTTCCAGCTCAGCGAGGGCGACCTTGACGGGTGCACGCTGACCTGCGCGAACCACCAGTGGGAGTTCGACGCGCTAACCGGCCAGGGCACCAATCCGGGCAACTGCCAGCTGACCATGTTCGGCACCCGGGTGCGGGAGGACCAGATCGAGATACTGGCGCCGGGCCCCGATTAGCTTCGCGCTGAGCATCGGGTTACGGTCAGCCTTGTGAGCACGCCAGACGCCGGAACCGGCGCGGGCCGCACCGCCGGCGCGGGGCCGGGCCGTGACCAGCCGGACGAGGCCCGGCCGCGCCAGCTTGCCGATGAGCAGGCGGCGCTGCGGCGGGTGGCCACGCTGGTAGCCAGCGGCGCCCGGCCGGACGAGGTGCTCACCGCGGTCGCGGACGAGCTCGGCCGGCTGATCGGCGCCGAGGCGACGTTCGTCTCCCGCGTTGACCTTTCCGGTGCCGACTCGCCGGGGGTTCCCGCTCCTGGCGCGTCCGGGGAGCGCGCGGAGCCGGAGGGGTACATCACCGTCGTCGGTTCGTACGGCCGGATCAGGGATGAGGTGCCGGTCGGCTTCCGGGTGAAGCTGACCCCCGGGATGGTGATGACGGCCGCCCTGCGGACCGGTGGCCCGGCGCGGATCAACGGTGAGCGCCTGGCGAACGGACCGTTCGGTGCGATCGTTGGCAGGCTTGGCCTGCGGGCCGCCGTGGCCACGCCCGTCGTGGCCGGGGGACGTTACTGGGGGCTGACGGTGGCGGCGACCTCGCGGGAGGACTTCCCGGCCGGCACCGAGTCGCGGATGGCGGACTTCATGGAACTGGCCGGGATGGCAATCGCTAACGCCGAAGCCGAACAGAGACTGCGCCAGCTCGCCGACACGCAGGCGTCCCTGCGGCGGGTGGCCATGCTGGTGGCGCGGGGCGAGCCGCCCGAGGCGCTGTTCGCGGCGGTGGCCAAGGAGGTTCAGCAGTATTTCGGTGGCGGTACCGCCAGGATGATCCGGTACGAGCCCGACGGGACGGCGACGCTGCTGGCTAACGCGGGCACGGAGTCACACGTGAGGGTCGGCGGGCGCTGGGAGGGCTATCCGCCGACCGGGCTGACCGTCACCGTCCGGCGGACCGGCCGGGCCGCCCGCGCTCGGCGGCGGAACCAGATTCCGGACAGGCCGAGCTCGGTGCCGAGATCGCCGGCGTCGCCGCGGAGCTCATGGGCGTGATCGACGACCTGCGGGAGATCTCCCATGGCATCCACCCGGCCATCTTGTCCAAGGCGGGGCTGCGCCCGGCACTGCGCGCGCTCGGGCGGCGCTCAGCCGTCCCGGTGGAACTGGACGTGCGGGTCGACGGCCGGCTTCCCGAGCCCGTCGAGGTGGGCGCCTACTACGTGGTCTCGGAGATGCTCGCCAACGCGGCGAAGCACGCGCGTGCCTCGATGATCCAGGTAGACGCGGAGACCTCCGGCGGCACGCTCCGGGTGCGCGTGCACGACGACGGTATCGGCGGCGCCACCCCGGCGCGGGGCTCAGGACTGCTCGGGCTGAAGGACCGTATCGAGGCGCTAGGCGGGACGTTCTCCGTCCACAGCCCGGTGGGCCGAGGCACGACGGTGACCTGTGAGCTTCCGGTTACGGCCGGCAGCGGATATCCGGATACACACCTTGCCGAGTAGCCGACGCTGATGCGCCGGTCACGAGCCACCCCCGCGCCGCAGCGACGGCGGCCGCCGCAGTTGCTTGGCACGAACGATGTCGGGGTCTCGGAGGTCCAGCGAGAACTCCGGCTCCACCTGCTCGCGCCTGCCTGCGCTGGCCGCCCGGCGCTGTTTGGTGATCCGTATCTGTGACATCCTTCATCCTTCCGTGGTTCGGGCCGTGTCGATCCTTACCGTCAAGGGTCGCGAGGGAATGACCCGGTGTCGTCATGGCCAGCACCCGCACAGCCGCCCGGCGGGCTGCCACCTTGGGATACCAGCTAGCCGGAACGGCAAGCTTCTCGAGCACCCCTCGACCGCAGTGAACCGGTGGGACAACTCACCATCGTCATGCCGTCGATCGCCACGTAGGCGTACCCGGCGTCCTAGCGTGATGCAGCTGTCGGAGTTGCCTGTCGTCGGCACCGGGTCGGTGCTGCTTCCGGCTGGCTGCCCTGAACGGCTGACGCCTCAAGGGTGCGCAGGGGCGTACAGCTGCTATGCAGCCCTCCGGCTTCTGGCCTGCCGCGCCGGCTGGTGCTCGCTGGCCACCGCGGCGGTGATGCTGCCTGCTGCGGCCGCGTCGGTCGCCTTGCCGGGTGATCCGGCTCCCGCGCGGTCATGGCGGCGGGGCTCCCGGTCGGCTAGGTAGACGGCGATGAGCCACGCCGCCAGCGATGCGACTATGACCACGGCCATGATGGCCAGCTGCCATGCGGACAATGCGGAGTTCGGGCCAGACATGTGGCGGTATTCCCTCTGCTGGACGGGCTGGGCAACTGATCCCTGCTATTCATCCAAGGATTTCGCGCACGCCAGCCGAGATCATCGATGCCAGCGCCCATTTTGCGCCCCAGCTAGTAGCACCGGCCGGATCCTGGCTAGCTGCAATGCGCTCCGCAAACCCTTCGCTAGCGTGGAGTAATGCAGGACGATCCCATTTCAAGCGGCCGTTCCACGTCGTCCACCCTGGCTGGGAGCGCCCGGCGGGTGGTGGAGCGCCTAGACGAGGCTGAATGTCTTCGGCTGCTCGGCATCGAGAGGCTCGGGCGCCTCGTCTATAACAGCCGGTATGGGCCTACGGCGCTGCCGGTTGAGTACCAGGTGCACGAAGGTTCGATCGTTTTCCGCACCGCCCAGGACACCTTCACCGACGAGGATCTCCGTACTGGTATCGCGCACGCCGAATACCACGTCGCCGTGGAGATCGACCAGATCGATCTGGCGGCGCGCGTGGGATGGACTGTGCTGGTCCGAGGCGCGGCGCATCATGTGGACACCGAGGCTGAGCGCGCGTCGATCGTAGACGCCGGGGTCGAGCCGTGGATCGAGGGTGAACCTGAGCACTTTGTCCAGATAAATCCCACTCGTATCTGGGGCCACCGCATCAGCCGGGCATGACGTCGGCGCCCCCGATCGTTTCGGCGGCGCCTGCAAGGGTGTCCCTGAAGAGGTGGCCGCGGACTGGACAATGGACAACACGGTTCGACCAGGATGACCAAGTTCATGGCGTCGACTGCTCGGCGAGCAACCCTACTTGGCCGGTGACCGGAGCAACAGGGTGATCCGCATCAACAAATAGTTTGAGATCGAGGCAGGAGCCGACGCCCTATGACCGATCCGACTCACCGGCCCGAGTACGCTGCGTACCACGACCCGGAGCCCGCGCCCGGTCCCGAGGTGCTCCAGCTCGCGGAGAAGGTCTTCAACCTCGCCCGCCAGGGCGACACCGGCACCCTGGCCGCCTACGTGGACGCAGGTGTGCCGGCCAACCTGTGCAACGACAACGGCGACACCCTCGTCATGCTCGCCGCGTACCACGGCCACCCGCAGACGGTCGCGGCGCTGCTGGAGCGCGGCGCCGGCCCCGACCGGCCCAACGACCGCGGCCAGACCCCGCTCGCGGGCGCCGTGTTCAAGGGGGAACGGGCGGTGATCGAGGCGCTCCTGCACGGCGGCGCCGACCCCACCGCGGGAACCCCGTCGGCCGTCGAGACCGCCCGGATGTTCGGCAATGACGACCTGGTCGCGCTCTTCGAGAGCCGCTGATCGCCCTGACGCCCTCGGGTGCCCAGTGCAGCTGGCAACGTGGGCACGTACAGGGCACAGAGGTAGAGCGGTCCTTGCGGGCTAGTGGAGAATTCCCTTCGGGACGTATGAGGGCCCGGCACCTGCTGGTGCCGGGCCCTCGTCTATCGCGGTGCGATCTGGTGATCAGGGCTGTCCGGCGCGGACGCCCTTTTCGACCCGCTCGCCCAGTTCCTTATCCACGTTCCCGAGGTACCAGAAGGCGCGCTGGAGCACCGGTTCGGTCACGCCGTTGAGCAGGATCCCCACGATGTTGCTGACCAGCCGGTCACGGGCGGCGTCGTCCAGCACCTCGCGGACCAGGGTGCCGGGCTGGCCCCAGTCGTCGTCCTCGGCGTGCTGGACGTAGGCGGCCCGCAGGATCTCGCCGTCGGCGTGCCAGCTGGCCGGCTGGTACTGCTCGGGGTAAGCTTGCGGGCCGCCCTTGGAGTTCGGGAAGTACACCGGGTCGGTCCGGTTGACCACCCGCATCACCCCGTCCTTGCTGTAGGTGTTCACGGGCGCGGTGGGCGCGTTCACTGGGATCTGCTGGTAGTTCACACCCAGCCGGGCGCGGTGCGCGTCGGCGTAGGAGAACAGCCGGGCCAGCAGCATCCGGTCCGGGCTCGGCCCGATCCCAGAGACGAGGTTGTTCGGCTGGAAGGCGGCCTGCTCGATCTCGGTGTGGTTGTCGGTGGGGTTGCGGTCGAGGGTCAGCTTGCCGACCTCGATCAGCGGATAGTCGGCGTGCGGCCACACCTTGGTCAGGTCGAACGGGTTGAACCGGTAGGTCTTGGCGTCCTCGAACGGCATGATCTGCATCTTCAGCGTCCAACTGGGGTGCTCCCCGCGCTCGATCGCCTCGAACAGGTCCTTGGTGTGGTAGTCGGGGTCGGTCCCGGCCAGCCGGTCGCCCTCGTCCTGGGTCCAGAACTCGATGCCCTGGTCGCTGATGAAGTGGTACTTCACCCAGAACCGCTCGCCCTGCGCGTTGATCCACATGTAGGCGTGGCTGGAGTAGAGGTTCATGTGCCGCCAGGTCTTGGGGAAGCCGCGGTCACCCATCAGCCAGACCACCTGGTGGGCGGTCTCCGGCAGCAGGGTCCAGAAGTCCCACTGCATGTCGTTGTCACGCAGGTTGTTGTCGGCGCGGCGCTTCTGGGAGCGGATGAAGTTCTGGAAATGAATCGGGTCCTTGACGAAGAAGACCGGCGTGTCGTTGCCGACCAGGTCGTAGTTGCCCTCGGTGGTGTAGAACTTCATCGCGAAGCCGCGCAGGTCCCGCCACATGTCGGGGCTGCCGCGCTCCCCGGCCACGGTGGAGAACCTGATCACCATCCGGGTGGTGGTTCCCGGCTGGAACAGCGCCGCCTTGGTGTAGGCGCTGACGTCGCCGGTGACCTCGAACCGGCCGAACGCGCCGCTGCCCTTGGCGTGCGGCTGACGCTCGGGGATGCGCTCGCGGTTGAACTGGGCCATCTGCTCGATCAGGTAGCTGTCCTGCAGCAGGATCGGACCACCGGCACCGACGGTCAGCGAGTACTCGTCGCTCTCGACCGGGATGCCGGCATCCGTCGTCTGGATCGGGTTTGGCTGTGTGCTGGTCATACTTGTGTCTCCTTTGTGGATGGGCCCCAGGGCCGTCTGGGGTGGCTGACTGAGCGGTGGTGGCGCCGGACTCGATCTGACGCCGCTGGCCGGGTCACTTGTCGCTAGGGTTGAGTGCCCGGAACGCCAGCGCCGCCGCGATGCCGGCGCCGAGCTGGACGACGAGGTAGACCCAGACCGTCGACCAGGCGAACAGGCCGGCGGTGGCGGCGCCGAGCGTGACCGCCGGGTTGAACGCGCCACCGGAGATGCCGCCGACGGCGAAGGCGCCCGCCGCGACGGTGAAGCCGATCGCCAGCCCGAAGAACCCGTTGCCGGGCTGGTCCTTGCTGGTGGCGACGTTGAGCACCACGTAGCACAAGGCGAAGGTGATCAGCAGTTCCACCACGGCGGCGGCCGCCTCGGTGTGACCGGACAGGGTCAGGGTCTTGACCGTCGCCGGGTTGACCACGGCGCGAGCCAGCGCCCCGGCCGCTACGCCGCCGGCGACCTGCGCGATCCAGTAAGCGACCGCATCGCCTATCCCGATCCGGCCCCGCACCAGCACCGCCAGCGTCACCGCCGGGTTGAAGTGGCCGCCGGAGATGTGGCCGCCGGCGTAGATCATGACCATCAGGGTCGCGCCGGCCGCCAGCGGCGTAAACACGCTGCCGCTGAGCACGCTCATTGCGACGACGAAGGTGAGGAAGAACGTCCCGATCACCTCGACCGCGTACTTCCGGCCTGCCACGCCCAGTTGGGGGTGGGGCGCGGCGGTATACGTGCGGCTTGCTGCGCCCTGTTGGGGCGCGGCCACTACGTTCGTCGCTTCTTGATCCGTGATGACGTCCGCCATCTGCTTTCCTCCTTGAGTTTCAAGTGGTTCACTCAACGATTTCGCGCATGCGGTCCCGCCGTCATCGCGGCCAGCGGCCATTTATCCCCCCGGCTAGCGGAACTCACCGAATTCCTGCTAGCTGCAACTGTGCTGGTGACGCCAGCTTTTCTGCGCATACGAGATGCACTCGCGGTCATTATTGACCAGGCAAGGGAAGGGTGTGAATACGTGCAGAGGCTGCTTAGGACAAATACGGTGCTTAAGATAAGCAGCCTGAATTCTCCGCGTTGCCTTAACCGCGCAGTGTGCGCAACTGCCTGTGGGTCAGGACTCCTGACATAGTGCGGGCCGCCGAAGGGTCTGAACGTCGCTGACCTGCGCGCTTACTGGAATCGCTTGCGACCGGTCGGGCGGAAAGCGGGTGAGAATAGATGCAAGATAATTATGTAAAGCTGCTACACCCCCTCGCTTTGAGGCTCTTCGAGCCCGCATACCTCACATCGATTTTCACACTATGTCAGGAGTCCTGGTGGGTACGCCGCTCTTCCTCGGTGGTGCCGCCCCAGACACCAGCATCGCCGCTCCTCAACGCCCATCGCAGGCACGGTCCGCACACCGGGCACGTTCGGCATATCTGCTTGGCTTCGTCGATCTGAATCAAAGAGGCACCTGAGGTGCCGAGAGGAAAGAACAGGTCGGGATCCACGTCGCGACAGGCGGCATAGTCACGCCAGTCCGTACCCTCGGCGTCTCGTCGCCGCTGGAGAAGGCCTTGGCTCGTGTCACTCATCGGGCCACGCCACCTTTCCTCCTCGTGGGCCTGCGCGTCGCGGCTATGGCGTTGTCACGCCCTGGCTATCTAAGGATTTCGCGCGGCCGGCCGCCTGCCATCACTGCGAACGCCCATCTCTGCCCCCCGCTACCCGTACTAGCTGAACCCCCGCTAGCTGCAACGCGCACCCGTTCGGCAGGCTGGGGGCGAGACGAAGGAGGAAAGCATGAAGTACATGCTGATGTTCTGGGTCGATGAGTCCGGTGAGGTGACGGCGGACGAAGACGCGGCCATGATGATCGCCGTTAAGTCGTGGGTGGAGAAGATGGCCGAGCGCGGGGTCCGGCTGCATGGCGGCGCTCTTCGCTCGGCCAGCGACGCCAAGGTCGTCTGTGTCCGCGATGGCGGGCTGCTGGTCTCCGACGGGCCGTTCGCCGAGACCAAGGAGCAGATCGGCGGCTATGACGTGCTGGAATGCGCGGATCTGGACACGGCGATCGAGGTAGCCGCCGGGCATCCACTCGCCAGGACGGCCAGGGTCGAGGTAAGGCCTTTCTGGGACGCTCCCTGGGACCACTGACCGGCGGCGTGTGGAGCTGGACTGACGGTCTGGACCTCCAGTGTTGGCACGGCTATTACGGCTGGCCGAGGATCCGGCTGATGCCCAGCGCCGACAGCTCCGACTTCGCCAGGAATCCGGCTGCCGGGCTTTCGGCGATCAGCTCCGAGTAGTCTGCTTCGCTGTGCGTTGAGATCAAGATCACTTCGGCGCCGCCGCCCTGACCGTCTCGGGCCAGGAGCCGGGCCAGGTCGAAGCCGCTCTCGTCCCCGAGCCCGATGTCGACGAGGATGACGTCCGGCCGCAGCGCACGGGCCTGCCGGAGCGCCTCGGCGATGCTCGAGGCCACGCCCACGACCGTCACGCCCTCTCGCTCGAGGAAAACCCTGGCCGCCTCGAGGAAGGCATGGCTGTCATCAACTAGTAGGCACCGCAGCGGCATTCAATCAGGGTGCCAGCGATACGGCGCCGCCGCATTGCGGCTAGCAGGAAATTCTGTCGCAGCCCGGGCTAGCGGGCTTCGAGGAACCGGAGAACCGCCAGCACCCGCCGGTGCTCGGTTGCGCTCTCCGGCAGGTTGAGCTTGGTCAGGATGCTGCGGACGTGCTTCTCGACCGTGCCCTCGGTGACGAAGATCCGGCGAGCGATGCCCGCGTTGGACGCGCCCTCGGCCATCAGGGCGAGCACGTCGCGCTCCCGCGGCGACAGGACATCGAGCGGATCACGCCGCCGGCGGGCCCTGACGAGCTCCTGCACCAGGGATGGATCCACCACCGAGCCGCCCGCGGTGATCCGCTGGACCGTCTCGATGAACTCCGCCACATCGGTCACCCGGCTCTTCAGCAAATAGCCGACGCGCTCCCCGCCGGCCAGCAGTTCCATCGCCTCGTCCACTTCGACGTGCGCGGACAGCACGATGATTGCCGTTCCCGGGCAGCTCCGCGCGGATCACCCGCGCGGCCTGCAGGCCCTCGGTGGCCTGCGCCGGCGGCATCCGGATGTCGATGATAGCCAGGTCGGGCCGGGCCGAACGGACCAGGGCGAGCAGCCCGGGTCCGTTCCCCGCCTGGCCGGCGACGTCGAACCCGGAACGGTCGAGCAAGCTGGCGAGACCTTCGCGCAGCAGGACATCATCGTCGGCCAGCACGACCCGGGTTGCGCACCGGCTCTCCGGTGCCGCTTCGGGTGTCCCCAACGATGTCGGCATCCCATGATTATCGATCACGCGAGCATCCGACCTGCGGCAGGCACCGCCTCGCAGCGGTCATCAGGAAGCTTCTTGCTCCCACAGCCCCGGTCGCTCAGCACGGCGGCGGTTCCAGGCGCTGGGACCGCCTCTGGAAACGAGCACCTGCGCTGCCGAAATGTCGATCTCCGTGAGCTCGGCATGGAGCCTTCTGATCTCGTGCTCTCCCCAGGCCGGAGAACTGAACCGGTGATGCGTAATCGCCGTCACCATGAGGAATCGAGCCTGAGCGGAGTCGAAGCCCCCCTCCAGCCAGTCCGCGCGTTCCATGCCGGCCTCCTGCCTGCAGTCGGTGCGGCCTCGTCCACTCGGCTAGCTAGTCCGTCACGCTGTCGGCGAATGGGCCGGTTCGGCTTTCGGCTTAGCATCGCCCGCCGTCGGCGATCCGGCATCACCGCCAGCGCCCGTCGGCCCTGGACGCTGGCTGTAGTCCCTGCAGTACCGCTAGCCGGGTTATTCGCACATAGGCGACGTTGGGTCCGCCCGTCTCGCAAACGACCGATTCCGGGATTAGTGAGCGGTGAAGGCTCTGAGCTGGCCGAGGTGGCCTTCGTCTGGCAGCCCGTTGGCCAGGTGCCAGATGGCGAGGTAGAGGCGGCGGGCGGCCAGCAGCGCGGCCTGGTGCTCGTGATAGCCGGGAGGCAGCGGGCACACCGTCTGGTAGCCGCGGAGCAGGACCGGGTGGAGTTCCCCGGGGATGTCATCGGCCGCGATCGCCAGGTCCAGGGCGTAGTGCCCCCGCGAGGCGTCGTCGAAGTCGATCGGGCGGGCCTGGCCGT
>WNGL01008468.1_pt1 | contig 12022 bp, 9 predicted proteins | sample 5400591 | NCBI WGS metagenome assembly WNGL01 (sample SAMN13153377, study PRJNA577476) | soil metagenome | isolation source: 80 cm soil or saprolite under Garry oak tree replicate 1 | place: USA:California | collected 2016-06-15
AAAGACACATCATCGACGGGCTCTTCGACGCGACAGACAGGCCAAGACTGGCAATCACCGACACAACAGTACTAACCATTCCAGCGTCATCAGGAGGTCTGATGCGAGGATGCACCAGTGCACTCTATCGACCAACCCATTTTTTCGAATCGAGATCCATCGGAGTTTTCCGCGACATTGAGACTACTATCCCCTTTTCAATGAGAACTTCTGAGAAAGCAAAAGAAAGAATGGGGCCGGGATGCTCGAAGGAAAACAGTGAGTCATCCCAGGAGTTTTACAGCCTCTTCTCTAGGAACCGCGACCAATGTCTCGGTGTTGAGATAGTCTCCCCAACGCATCAAAGCTTTCAGGGCCGCTCTTTCACTGGGCGCCTCTAGAGTGACTATCGCGTCGTATCTGCCAATCGTCCAGTAGGCGCTAATCACTTTGCCTCCTTCTCTTCTCAACTGATCCCAGAGCTTGTCAGCCTCCCGTATCGTTTCTGGAGTGGGTTTCTGCTTCCATTTTGCTAGGCTGATGAAAATCGTAATCTATCACCTCCTCTATTGCCTGACTCTACTAGCCAACCTTGTCTAGTCCAAATATTGGCTAACTGTTGACGAGGTGTGCGCGTTAGAATATTTGAAACCTTTCACGGCCCGCGACTTGAGAGCCAGCTTCCAGTTCATACTAAGCGGGGACTAAGCCACTCCTCGGCAGATGTGATAACCCGAGTCGATCGACGAGATGAACGTGTTAAGCCTTCTGACACTCCTACTTGCCCTGGCACGATACTTGGCACTTATCCGAGGCAGTAGTGCTCCAAGTATCTTAGAAAGCGATAACAATCGGCTCAGGTCTGCGAGATGGCGCATCCTTCTAGGGTGAAGAGTAAGATCGCTGGGGGCATCCCACACATGCCCTTCCAAGAGTTTACAGCCACCAGCGTGGAACACCTGCTGGCTGAGCTGAAGAAGGCTAAGATTCCTGACGCACGAATTGAGGTGTCGACCTCTGAGGATGGTCGTCACTACGCTTGTTCAAAACCGCTGGTGAACGTGTTGGTGTATACTTCTCACAGCCTGGGAGAAGAGCAAGAATACAAAGATCTCATAGCTCTATACCAGTACTGCCCGGATTGCAAAAACGCCGTACGCGTCTTGTAGAGGTCTACCGGTGGGTCATACTGACTTCTTCGTTTGTTGAGATCGTGATTGTGCTTCGAACCGGGAAGGAAGAACTCAAAGTAAAACTTTGAAAAGGGCCGCGTATAATCCCCCTCCTCTGGGTCCATAACACCACATGGAGCTGGCGGAACCAGGTAAGAAGGGCGTACTGGTCCTCGAGGACGGCTCCGTCATTCAAGGGATTGGTTTTGGTGCCGAAACGGAAATTTCTGGCGAGGTTGTCTTCAACACTTCCATGATGGGATACCCAGAACTGCTAACCGACCCATCTTACCAAGAACAGATTGTAGTGATGACCTACCCGATCCTGGGGTCATACGGGGTACCTCCTAACTCTATTCGGGGCGATGGGGGAATTCCGCTTCACTTCGAATCCGATTCTGTAAAGGTCAAAGGATTTGTCGTCCACTCCCTCTCCCGACCTAGCCACTGGTCGAATCAGAAAACGCTTGACGAATGGCTGACCGAACAAGGAGTGCCGGGGATCTTCGGCGTCGATACGCGGGTCCTAACGCAGCGACTGCGAAACAAGGGAACAATGCTGGGGGTTCTGAAAGTCTCCAGTTCGCCCATCAACCCGGCGGCCGTGGCGGGCCGGATATCGGAACTTCAGGACCCGAACAAGCAGGACCTTGTACAGAAGGTCAGCCCCAAGGAGCCCATCTACTATGATGGAAAAGAACAGTCGACTATCGTAATAGTGGACTGCGGCGTCAAATACGGAATACTGCGCAGTCTCCTTGCCAAGGGGGCAAGAGTTGTCCGAGTCCCATACGACTTTCCTGCCGACAAGATACTCGAACTCAATCCCCGTGGAATAATTATCAGCAATGGACCTGGAGACCCCAAAATCGACCTTAGTACCATAGAAACCACCACGCGTCTGATGGAGACCGAGCTTCCGATGATGGGAATTTGCTTAGGTGCTCAGATTCTTGGGTTGGCGGCCGGGGCTGAAACTTACAAGCTGAAGTTCGGCCATAGAGCCGTTAACCACCCGTGTATGGATCTTGAAACCGGTCGGTGTTTCATTACAACCCAAAACCATGGTTACACGATCGATCGTAAATCCCTAGAAGATACCGACTTCTCTGCGAACTTCGTCAACATTAACGATAAGACTGTAGAGGGGATCAAACACAGGAAGAAACCGTTCTTAGGTGTTCAGTGGCACCCAGAAAGCTCGCCCGGCCCATACGATACTAGGTTCCTCTTTGACAGGTTCTTCGAGGAGGCCTTGAAGTCTTGAAGATAGATGGCATCAAGTCGGTTGTCATTGTCGGAAGTGGTGCTATCAAGATTGGAGAAGCTGGCGAGTTCGACTACTCGACCTCTCAGGCGATCAAGGCCCTTCGAGAAGAGGGAATTAGAACAATTGTCGTCAACCCAAACATCGCCACTATTCACACGGATGAGAAGTTCGCGGACAAGGTGTATTCAGTTCCGATAAGAACAGATTTTCTTGAGGATATTATCGCCAAAGAACAACCCGATGGTATTCTTCTAGGGTTTGGGGGACAGACAGCTCTCAACTGCGGCGTCGAACTCGCAGAACGCGGTATTCTCTCGAAATACAACGTGAAGGTTCTCGGCACTGGCATCGAGAGTATCGAGATTGCTGACAACCGGGAACTGTTCAAGAAAACCATGATCGAACATGATATCCCAGTTCCAAAAAGCCGGAAGGCAGTTGACTTGGAAACGGCGCTTGAGGCGGGACAGGAAATAGGCTTCCCTGTCATGGTCAGGGTTGCTTACACGCTGGGCGGTCAAGGGTCAGGCGTGGCCTTCGATGAACGCACGCTCGGAGAGATTGCCCTCCGAGGTCTCGCTTACAGTAGGATCAAACAGGTCCTGATCGAGGAATACCTCGAGAAATGGAAAGAAGTCGAATACGAAGTCATGAGGGATCGCGATGATAATTGCATCATAATCTGCAACATGGAAAACATGGACCCGATGGGCATCCATACTGGCGACAGCATCGTCGTCGCTCCCTCCCAGACACTCACGAACCGCGAGTACAATTTGCTAAGAGAAACAGCGCAGAAAGTCATACGAACCCTCGGCATAGTCGGAGAGTGCAACATCCAGTTCGCGCTGGATCCAAAGAGCGAAGAGTTCAGGGTAATAGAGGTCAATTCGAGACTCTCTAGAAGTTCCGCTCTAGCGTCGAAGGCTACGGGATACCCGATAGCATACATCGCGGCAAAACTGTCCCTTGGCTACGTTCTCCCAGAACTCTCGAACAAGATAACAGGGGTGACCTCGGCGTGTTTCGAACCCGCGCTCGACTACGTTGTTGTCAAGGCTCCTCGGTGGGACTTCCAGAAGTTCCGGAAAGTCAGCAAGGGTATCGGGACCCAGATGAAATCTGTTGGTGAGGTTATGGCGATCGGGAGATGCTTCGAAGAAGCCTTGCAAAAAGCGATCAGGATGCTCGACATCGGCAAGGAACTAACTGATAACGGAATCGCAGGACGAAGCGTCGAGAGGATCCGGAAAGAACTCAGAGAGCCTACCGATGAGAGGATCTTCTATGTGACAAAAGCGCTGAAAGCTGGTATGAGCATGGACGAGATTACGAAGCTGAGCGGAATCGACCCGTGGTTTCTGGACAAGATCAAGAACATCGTTGACATGGAAAAGCGGATCGTAAAAGAGAGAATCAATCCTGACATTGTTAGGAGGGCGAAGGAATTCGGGTTCTCGGACAAGAAGCTGGGAAGACTCCTAGGGAAGAGCGAGGCTCAAATTCGTGACTATAGAAAAGCACACGATGTACTGCCGGTCACGAAACAGATAGACACGATGGCCGCCGAGTGGCCCGCTGCGACAAACTATCTCTATCTAACATACGGCGGTGAAGCGGACGATTTCGAATACGTGCCTGGAGACAAGGTCGTCGTCTTGGGCTCTGGCTGCTATAGAATCGGGTCAAGTGTGGAGTTCGACTGGTGCTGCGTGAACATGGCCACGGCGCTCAAGAAGCGAGTCTCAGAGGTTATCATGATAAACTGCAATCCTGAGACAGTATCGACCGATTTCGACATTCTGGACAAGCTCTACTTCGAAGAGCTGAGCCTTGAACGAGTCTTGGACATACTGGGCAAGGAACAGCCACGGGGAGTAGTTGTGAGTGTTGGTGGACAGACCGCGAATAATCTAGTCAAAGGATTATCCGAGCACACGACGATTCTGGGCACGACCCCTGACAGCATTGACGCTGCGGAGGACCGGGCAAGATTTGGCCAATTGTTGGATAAGCTCAAGATCGAGCAGCCGAAATGGAACAAGCTCAAATCTCTTGAGGACGCCAGACGATTCTCCAAACAAATAGGCTATCCCGTTCTCATTCGTCCATCCTATGTTCTCTCCGGGTCCGCAATGAACGTCGCATTCAACGAAGCCCAGCTTACCGGATACATTCGAGAGGCAGCACGAGTCTCCAGGAAGAATCCGGTTGTAATCTCAAAGTTCCTGACTGGGGCGAGAGAGGTCGAAGTGGACGGTGTCTGCGACGGCTCAAGAGTTTTCATCGGAGCAATTATCGAGCACGTCGAAAACGCCGGGGTCCATTCTGGAGATGCCACTATGACTATACCGACTCTCTCTATAACTGAGGCTGTGAGAAAGAAGCTTCTATTCTACTCGGGAAGGATCGCTAGAAGTCTCAATATTCAAGGACCGTTCAACATACAATTCCTCGTTAAGAAAGGACAGGCCCTGGTTATCGAGTGCAACCTTCGAGCCTCTCGAAGCATGCCATTCGTATCGAAGACAATTGGGACAAACCTGATGGATATGGCCGCTGAGGCCATAACGAACGGGACCATAAAGCCTGGCCAGGGAATCCCTCTGAGAATCGGAGTGAAAGCCCCACAGTTCTCGTTTACAAGGTTGGACAAGGCAGACCCTGTGACAGGGGTCGAGATGGTTTCGACGGGAGAAGTGGCCTGTTTCGGTGAAACCTTTCAGGACGCATTCATCAACTCCTTGATCGCCAGCAACTTCTACATTCCAAGGAAAGACGACGCCATCCTCATCTCAATGGGCGAGACCCGAAAGGGAATTCTTCCATACGCTAGAATGCTAGCGCGAGCCGGCTACAGAATATTCGCAACACAGCATACAGCGGAGGAATTCGCGAAGAACGGAATCGAATGCAGGATACTATACAAGGTGAGCGAGAAGAAGAAACCGAACATAATGGACTACCTCCAAAAGAGAGAGATTCGACTCGTAATCAACATTCCGAGCCACGAAGGGGACCCGGCATCTCACCGGATACTGAAAGACGAATATCTCATTAGAAGAAAAGCGGCTGAATTTGGCATTCCGATCGTCACTAATCTAGAACTTGCCAGAGCATTGACGAAAGCGCTCGTTCGTCATAATGCTCGTCTAGAATCGAAGAGCCAACCCAGGTCAGAGGCATTCGTAGCTTCTCGTTCCCCTACGAGTCCAATCCCCGCGCCCGTTGGGGGCTCTCCTCGAACCGAGCCCGTCCCCGTCTCCGTACCTCAGACAAACTAGGATTCACTTTCTATCCTGAAAGTATCCTACCGCTGTTACTGCATGCCTGGCTTAGAAAGTCCCCTCTGACGATTCCGGACACCGTCAGTGGGCCAGAGAGCGCGAACTCGGGACCGGAACTGACTCGTTCTCCTACGCTAGGTCTTACAGGTACCCTTATAGAATTGCGGGCTCCAAATCGGAGAAGGTGGTTGTAGCATGAAACCCCAACCCATCATTCCGTTGCGAGTCTACGACGACATGGAGGCCGCCCAGCGGTTCCTCGTGGACGTCTTCGGATTCAAGCAAGGTCGACTCGATCGAGATCCCAGCGGTCGGCCGGTCCACGCCGAAGTATCCAATGGCGACTCCGTAATCTGGATCCACCGTGTCGCCCCCGAACATGGCCTAGTCTCGGCCCGGTCCCTGCCTGCCCAACCAGGCGGTCTCGTTGTCTTCGTCGATGATGTAGATGCTCACTATCATCATGCCAGAAGTGCCGGAGCCACCATCGATTCTCCGCCTGCAGACCAGGCGTACGGCCAACGGGAATATTCGGCCCGGGACCCAGAGGGTAACCTCTGGTACTTCGCAACGCGACGCTAAGACGGTCTCTCTTACCTGACTCCATCAAGGCAATTTGTCCACGTTCAGTAACCCGAAAGGCAAATTGATAAGAGACTGGACCTGTCAGCCTCGTCGCTGGCTGTCAAATGTTCACCTGCACCAAGTGTGACAAACGAGAATTCCAGCTAACTCAGCTCTCAGAAATGAGGCTACTGGCGGAGTGTCCCTCATGTGGTGCCTCGTTTATCATGGACACTGTAACAGAGAAGAGGCCTAGGGTGGAAGCCTCCGACCCAAATCAGCACATCATTTGGGACTGGAAAGCCGAGAAATGGGTTCCCGCTAAGAGGTAGACTTCTAAGACCGCTGATCTATTGGCACGTATGGAACTTGGGCGGGTCCTACGTATTCTGTTAGAGGTCTGATGAGTCTGTTGTCGGCGTACTGTTCGTAGATGTGGGCGATCCAACCGGATATTCGGTTGCAGGCAAAGACGGCTGGCATCAAGTCCTTGGGCACTCCAAGCGCGTTTAGGACGACTGCCGCGTAGAATTCGATATTGGGCCATAACTTCCTCTTGTCCATAACAATCCTCTCCACTTCTTCGGCAATATCGAGCCATTTCCGGCTTCCCCCACGTTCTTCAGCCAATTTTTCCGCGATGTTCTTCAATATTCTGGCTCTTGGATCGTAGGTCCGGTAGATTCTGTGGCCGAACCCCATTATCCTCCTGCCCGCTGCCAGCTCACTGTCGACGTACCCCTCAACTTTTTCGACGGTCCCGATCTCTTCGAGCATCTCCATTACGCGCTGGTTTGAGCCTCCGTGGAGGGGACCCGCGAGGGTAGCGATGGCACTTGTGACCGCTCCTCCGAGATCGGCTAGAGTGGAAATTGCTACGACGGCGGCAAACGTAGAGGCGTTCATTTCGTGGTCCGCGTAGAGGATGGAGAGCGTATCAAAGGCGGCTCTTGACACTTCATCGGGCTTCTTTCCCGATAACCCGAAGAGAAAGTTCGCCGCGTGTCCCAGTCGCGGATCCGGCCTGATCGGAGTCTTTCCCTTCCTTATTCGTTCGTAGCTGGCTACAATGGTTGGAAGAGTAGACGTGAGCTGTAAAGACTCGCGGCGGTTGAACTGGTCAAACGTCTCTCCTTTTTTCCTAGGGAACGTTGCCATGTAGGAGACAGCTGTTCGGGCAACCTCCATCGGTATCGCCCCTTTCGGAATGCCCCTTAGAAGTTTCAGGACTTGTGGCGGAAGGGGACGATGATCGGCGAGTTGTCGCTTGAATTCTGAAAACTGGGCCTTGTTTGGAAGGCTTCCGTTCCAGAGCAGGTAGGTGACCTCCTCGAAGTTCGATTTCGCAGCAAGCTCGTTGATGTCAATCCCTCTATACCGGAGGATTCCTTGCTGCCCATCGATGAACGTGATAGAACTTTTCGCAATAACAACCCCTTCCAGGCCCTTCTCGATCTCAGTTGTTATCAGTCTCACCATCGAACCGTTGGAATGGTATTGCTGGTAGCACGGATTCTAGTCCTAGTTAAGGAATATCAATGACACAAAGGAACGCGTCGAAGCTTCAACTCGGCCACATGTTGTGAGAAAGCCTTTTTCAACGGCAATTCGACGACCCTCCCACCGAGAGAACTTCCATGACGACAAGAGTGCACAAGATCGCAGTTCTACCTGGAGATGGAATAGGGCCCGAAGTCGTCGATGCCACGCTTATGGTCTTAGACGCTGTCCAGAAAACGGGACTAGTACACTTGGAATATCTGAAGGGCGATGCCGGATTCGACTCCATCAAAAAATTCGGCACAAACCTGCCGGAGAAAACGGTTGAGATGATGAAACGAACGTCTGCTTGTCTGAAGGGCCCAATGACGACTCCGGAGGAGCCTGGAACCCCGCGGAGCGCTGCGGTGACGATGCGCTCTCTCTTCAATCTGTACGCCAACGTTCGCCCTGCGCGGACCCTTCCAAACGTAACCGCTCTGAATCCCGGGATTGACTTGATAGTGGTGAGGGAGAACACCGAAGGGTTGTATTCTGGGAAGGAATTCGAAGTTACCCCTGGGGTCGGTGTGGCAATGAAGATTATTACCCGAGCCGCCTCGGAGAGAATCGCGAAGTTCGCTTTCGAGCTGGCGATGAAACGGAGAAGGAAGCTTGCGTTCGTTCATAAGGCGAACATTTTGAAGATTACCGATGGCATCTTCAAACAATCAGTCCTCGACATCGCTAAGAAGTATCCAGACGTGGAGCTTGAGGATCTCCATGTGGACGCTGCAGCCATGCAGCTGATCAGACGGCCGGAGAGCTTCGATGTAATAGTGACCATGAATCTCTACGGAGATATTCTCTCCGACGAGGCCGCGGCAGCGGTAGGAGGTCTCGGGGTTGCTGCCGGCGCGAACATTGGTGAGACCTACGGCATGTTCGAGCCTGTTCATGGTTCTGCGCCGAAGTACACTGGCCAGAACAAGGTGAACCCAGTCGCGACTATTGAGGCGGCGCGAATGATGCTTGATTATCTAGGTGAGAGCAAGGCTGCGAATCTAGTTGAGAAGGCAACGACTCAGGTATTGAAGGAAGGAAAGGTCTTGACCTACGACCTTGGCGGAAACGCGCGAACCAGTGACACGGGCAAGGCCATAGCTGAGAAAGTCGTGTCCTTGAAGTAGGATTTACATTCGTTCTGCGAGTTCTAGCCCAAGAAGCCCAGCAACAGTCTTCAAGACTGTCCTGACAGCCAGGACAAGTGCCACCCTCTGCCATTTGAGTTCGTTGTCGCTGACGTGGGATATGTCGGATTTCTCATAGAACTCGTGGAACCTCTGGGAAAGCAGGTTGGCGTATAGGCATAGCAAGGTCGGGTTGAGGTCATCAGCTGCCCTGGCGAAGGTTTCGGGAAACTTGGACAGCTCGAGAACCAATGCCTGTTCGACCGGGTCCTTCAGGAGATCGAGCTTCTCCGGCTCCGCTAGCTTCCCTAGCTTCCTGAGGATTCCTGAGCTTCTGGTGTAGGCGTAGTTGATGAAGGCGGCACTGTTCGCTTCAAAGTTCAGAACCCTGTCCCAGACGAAATTCGTAGATTTGATGGCGTCTACCGAGAGGATGGCGTATCTCACGGCTGAAATCGCGATTCTATCGGCTATTCGTTTTCGAATCTCGTCCGGGATGTTTGGTGACCGTCTGTCGACCTCTGACTTGGCGCGGGTGGCCGTCTCGTCTAGGACCTGGTCAAAGGTTACGAATCGGCCTCGACGGGCCGACATGTTTTGTCCTTCGAGCAAGAGGTGGCCGATGGGGAAGTAGATGAATTGCTCAGCCTCTTTCCGGTGCCCGGTAATCCAGAATGCGACTTTGACCTGAAACTGTGCAAGAGACTGTTCAGTTCCGATCACGTTGATGACCCTCTCGGCTATCCTGAACTTGTGAAGCGTGTAAGCAATATCCCGTGTCGGGTAGAGAGAGGTCCCATCTGATCGGGTCAGGGTGAGCGAGGGAAACTCGAACGTGGGACTAACGCCTAGCTTGTCCCGTAATCCAAATTTCTCAACTGCCTTGGCTACATCGAGCTCAAGTGCTCCTCCCTTGGTGAAGGTGAAACCTGACTCCCTCAGCTGGCCTACAATTTCAGCGACTTGTCCAGTCCAGAGCAGGTCACTCTCCCAATCCCAATGGTCGAAGTGGATGTGCGCCCTCTGCAGGGTCTGTTCGAACCCACTCAATACTATCCGGGTGACACGTCTCATCCGAGCGGTAGTCTCGGGGTCTTTTTTCTCGTACTTTCTGATGAGTTCGCTAATCGAATTCTCAGGGTCGGGGTCCTTAGAGATCAGCTTGCTTAGTTGCTCGAATTCTGCGGGGTATTTGCTTTGAAGATCTGCAGCTGTACCGACCCACTTGTCGAGAGATTTGGTTGTGGCAACGATATCTGTGTCTGCGGCGTTGGTCTTCTTGAGGAGAGCGAGCCGCTTCTTCAGTTCCTCTATCTCAACGAGCGTTGCGGTTACCGAGTAGATTTTTCCGATAAAATGGTCTGGCTTTTCTTTCGGAACTGGTTCATTGAGCATCTTGTAGCCATAGGCCATGATAGCGCACTGTCTGCCCGTGTCATCGATGTAGAAATGGGTCTGGACAACGTGTCCTCGGGCATTTAGCAGACGTGCTACAGTGTCGCCGAAGATCGAGTTCTTGGCGGTACCTATGTGAATAGGTCTCGCGGGGTTTGCGCTAGTATGTTCTACAATCGTCTTCTCTGGAGCATGTGTTTTGAGGAGTCCATACTCTGAACCGGCCTGTTCAACCGACTTCAGAGTGACTTCCGTGAGTCTTGCAAGGTTCGCCCGGAAATTCACGTAACCAGGCTCGGTCGCCTCAACTGATTCAATAAGGTCCAGTTTGGCGAGTTTCCGAATTGTCTCCGCTAGAGTCGTAGCGACTTCGATTGGTTTTCTCTTCTGGATCTTCGCCAATTCGAAGCTTAGCGAGCTCGCCAGGTGACCAAAGGCTGGATTAGGCGGATCTTCGAGAGTAGACACAATATCGAGATTTGGAAGACTGAGTCCCGAGGTTTTCTTGAGAGATAAGTATCCCGCGTTCAGCGCACTCTCACATTCGCGCCTGAGAGATCCGAAAGGGTTGGAGTGATCAGGTTTCATTTGTCCGGTTGCCTGTGCCAAGTTCGAGTCACGCGAAGGTCACATGATTCCGCCCATAGTTTCTTATTAGGACATTCTCAAGTTGTCGAAATTTGGTAACGCGTCCAACTCTTAATATCGGCTGTAGCGTAGCTCTATTCCCATGAGCGAGACCACCCCAAAGCTTCCAACAGAGTTCTACCGTATCAAGAGATTCTACTGGATTGTCGCGGGACTAATTGCTTTGACTGTTACTCCCACTATAGTCTATTACGAAATGAGCTACAATTCGGTGAATGGGACAGCGGTCCAGCTTGTTAGCGGTCGCCGCAGTTTCTATCTCGGTGTCACCTTCTACTTGGAGATTCACGTCTGGTCGTGGGCAACATCAATCTCTACTCATGTCAGCAATCCAATCTTCAACTTGGTGGTTGACTCATTTCCAATTCAGACTGTGTCCGCGCTAAGCGGTTCGTTTGAACCTGGCGGATACGTCTCATACAACCTGAAATTCCAATCGAGCGATACGTTGGCGGAGTACGCAATCTCCAACAGAAGCCCGAACAACTTGTTTGTCCAGATGAGTGCCTCGGTGAGCGCGGGATTCTACCAAGAACAAGTCACAGAGGCTGATGCCGCGACATGGACATTCTCTAGTTAGACTCAATCCTCAGAGAGTTTCAGCGTCCCATTACTAGTTTTTATTGACCCCGCCCGGAGAAGAACGCGCAACGGGACCGTAGTCTAGATCACGGGCGACCGCAACAGATCCCCCGCGAGGACAACCAGGATAGGACATCGGGCTCCGGCACCCATAAAGTGGAGAGACCCGAAGGTCGTGGGTTCAAATCCCACCGGTCCCGCTTTGACGTCATGGACTTTGTACTGCTTTCATTGGCTTTTCAAACTCAGTCACAGTGAGCGAGCACCTAATTTTTACGGGTTCTGAGATGGGAGTCTTCTATGGATTCTCCCGGGTCAACAGCTACACAGTAGTTAGTGGCCAGGTAGATCGTTTCCGCTGGTCAGAGGTTTCCTGTGGAGAAGAGACTGCCTCAGCCCACGCTATGACAAAGTCAACCAGCTGATGACGGAGCTCTTCGCCCTTAGACTGAGACC
>WNGL01017289.1_pt1 | contig 12019 bp, 10 predicted proteins | sample 5400591 | NCBI WGS metagenome assembly WNGL01 (sample SAMN13153377, study PRJNA577476) | soil metagenome | isolation source: 80 cm soil or saprolite under Garry oak tree replicate 1 | place: USA:California | collected 2016-06-15
GCCCCAGCCGCGGAGCCTGGGCAGCATGTACTGCAGCTGGGCCAGCTCCACCTGGGCCTTGCCCTCGCGGCTGCGGGCGTGCTGGGCGAAGATGTCCAGGATCAGCGCGGTCCGGTCGATGACCTTGACCTGCACCACGCTCTCCAGCCGGCGCAGCTGGCTCGGGGTGAGCTCGCCGTCGCAGATCACGGTGTCGGCGCCGGCCGCGGCCACGAGCTCCGCCAGCTCGCGGGCCTTGCCCGAGCCCACGTAGGTGGCCGCGTCGACCCGGCCGCGCCGCTGGATGAGGCCGTCGAGAACCTCGGAGCCCGCGGTTTCCGCCAGCCGGCTCAGCTCGCGCAGCGAGTTCTCCGCGCTGGCCAGGCTGCCCTCGACCCACACCCCGATCAGCACGACCCGCTCGAGTCGCAGCGCCCGGTACTCGACCTCGCTGACGTCCTCCAGCTCGGTGGAGAGCCCGGCCACCCGCCGTAGCGCGTGCCGCTCCTCCAGGTCCAGGTCGCCCAGGTCCGGCTGCTCCTCAAAGACCGTGCTCATTGTCCTCCGACGTCGCGGTAGTTTTCGTCCCCCCGATGGTGCCATGCGGCGGACGGGATTTCACTTTATTAACAAGCGGGCCGGCTCATATGTGCCCCGCCGCGGCTTGGGGGCGAAAGCGGGCAGGCGAGGGTGCCATGGGGTGGGAGCTGCGCTAGGCGGGAGAGGCTGGGGGGTCACGGGCGGGGCGCTTCGGCTAGGCGATGCAGCATCGCGGGGAGGTCGCCGTCGTGGACGACGGTGAGGCGGTGCGTGGCGCGGGTGATCGCGACGTACAGGTCGTGGCCGCCCGCCGGGGACTGGGCGAGAATGCCAGCCGGGTCGGCCAGCACCACGCGGTCGAACTCGAGGCCCTTGGACTGGCCCACGGTCAGGAGCGCGACCGGCGCGTCGAGCACCTCCGCGCGGTCGCCCGGCACGGCGTCCGTCAGCACCTGGGCCAGGGAGCCGATCCGGGCCGTCGGCGCGATCACGGCCAGCCGGCCGCCCTGCCCATTCTCGGCGCTCATCTCCGCCAGTTCTTCCGCCACCACGGCGGGGACCCGGGCGAGGCCGCGCAGGGCTCGGGGGGCGACGCCTTCCTCGCGGACGGACTCAGGCGGGCGCTCGCCGGGAGCGACCGCGGCCAGCGCGTCGGCGGCGACGGCCATGATCTCGGCGGGGGTGCGGTAGTTGACGGTGAGCAGTTCCTCGCGCCAGCGGCCCTTGACGAACGGGTCGAGCATCTGCGCCCAGGAGCGGGCGCCGGCCGCGCTGCCGCGCTGCGCCACGTCGCCGACCACGGTGAGCGACCGGGTGGGGATCCGGCGCATCACCATCCGCCAGGCCATCTCGGACAGCTCCTGCGCCTCGTCCACGATCACGTGGCCGTAGGCCCAGTTCGGGTCGGCCCAGGCGCGTTCGGCCGTGGTGAGCTGCTGTCCCGCGTCGCGGTTCCAGTCGGCCAGGGTAGCGGCGTCCACGAAGCCCTGCCCGGCCAGGCCGGTGATCTCGAGCACCTCCCGGGCGTACCGTTCGTCGGCCCGGCGCTCCCGGTCCGCCGCCCGGCGCTTCCGCTTCTCCGCGCTGTCGTCGGCGCCGAGCAGCTGGGCGGCCTCGTCGAGCAGGGGCACGTCCGCCACCGTCCACGAGTCGGGGTGATCCGGGCGTAGCAGCCCGGCCCGTTCGGCATCGGTAAAACCAGGAGCGGCCCGGCGCAGCGCACCTTCCTCGGCCAGCAGCCCGGCGACCAGCCGCTGCGGGGTCATGAACGGCCACAGCGCGTCGAGCGCGGTCCGGACCGGCGGCTCGTCCCAGAGCCTGGCGCGGGCGTACGGGACGTCCTGCGGGTCGAGCTGGCGGCCGAGCGCCCTGGCCTCGGCCTGGGCGAGCGCGCCGAGCATCTCCGTGACGAACAGCTTGCGGGCCACGTTGTGCGGCTTGCGCAGCCCGCGGGCCCGGTCCCTGGCGCGCAGGACCCGGTCCCGCGGCACGGTCATCAGCACGCCGTCCGCGGTGATCTCCAGGTCGCTCGGCGGCACCTGCTGCAGGTTGCGTACCGCGCGGCGGAGCACGCCGGTCATCCGGTGGTCGCCCTTGACCACCGTGGCGACGGGATCGTCGTCGGGCACGGCCGTGACGCCGGGGAAGAGCTCGCCGATCGAGCTCAGGACCACGTCGGTCTCGCCCAGGGACGGCAGGACCTGGCTGATGTAGCGGAGGAAGGTGGCGTTCGGGCCGATGACGAGCACGCCGCGGCGCTCGAGCGTCCGGCGGTGGGTGTACAGCAGGTACGCGGCGCGGTGCAACGCCGCGACCGTCTTGCCGGTGCCGGGCCCGCCCTGCACGACCAGGACGCCCTGCAGCGCGGAGCGGATGACCTTGTCCTGCTCGGCCTGGATGGTGGCCACCACGTCGCTCATCCGGCCGGTCCGGCGGCTGGTGATGCTGGCGATCAGCATGGCCTCGCCGGACAGGCTCCTGCGGTCAGGCTCGGACAGCCGGTCCAGGTCGAAGACCTCGTCGTCGACGCCGGTGACGGTGCGGTTCCTGGTGTAGATGTGGCGGCGGCGGATCAGGCCGGCCGGGTCCTTGGGTGTAGCGGCGTAGAAGGGATGCGCGGCGGGGGCGCGCCAGTCGATGAGCCGCGGCTCGTACTCGTCGTCGCGCAGGCCGATGCGACCGATGTACAAGGTGCCCGCGTGTTCGGCGTCCGGTGGCGCATCGGTGCGGCCGAAGCACAGGCCGTGCTCCACCGCGTTCAGCTGGGCCAGCCGGCGCGCCTGTTCGGCCGCCGTGAAATCGCGCTCGACCCGGGCCTGGAACGTGCCCCCGGCGCCGCCGCTGCCGAGCGTCTGGGCGAGCGCGCGCTCGGTCCTGTCCCGCGCCTCGTCGAGCAAGCGGTAAAGCACCTCGAGATAGGCCTGCTCCTGACCAACGGCTGTGGCAGCCGCGGAATTAGTTTGACTAAGCGTCATATCTATTGGTATACTTTCGTTGGCTTAGCTCTGGCGCGTTAGTAATACAGTGCGGGATATAACAGCTTATCATCTGAGGTCGGCTCTCGGTAGCCTCGATGCCGGCCAGCTTGCGAATCCCTAGGTCAGCGCCACGGCCAGCGGCAGCAGGATACCGCTGGAAAATTATCGCTGAATTCCTTCCGAGCGGATATCGCCCGCCATTATCGTCGCGCGGCCGGCGGTATTTATGCGGGCGATATCCGGCGCATGCCCCGGGCACCCCCGCCGGGCGCGGAGCGGCCCGCTCCGCTGCTGCCCCCTACCCACCCTAAGATGTAGGGCAGCCTTGTAGAAGGAGCTCAGACATGCCGGGAACCGAACGCGTGGAGATCACAGGTCCGTACGGTGATCGCTACGACGAGATCCTTACGCCGCAGGCCATCGACCTCATCGCCGCTCTCCACGCCGAACTCGGCCCGCGCAGGTCCGAACTGCTGGCCGCCCGCCGCCGCCGCCAGGCCCAGCTGTCCGGCGGCGCGATGCTCGACTTCCTGCCCGAGACCGCCGATATCCGGGACGACCCGAACTGGCGGGTCGCGCCGCCCGCGGCCGGCCTGGTCGACCGCCGGGTGGAGATCACCGGCCCGACCGACAAGAAAATGACGATCAACGCCCTCAATTCCGGGGCGAATGTCTGGCTGGCCGACTTCGAGGACGCCAATACCCCGCTCTGGGACAATATGATCACCGGGCAGCTCAACCTCAAGGACGCGCTGGACCGGACGATCGATTACACCAGCGCCGAGGGCAAGGATTACGCGCTGCGCCCCGACGGCGAACTGGCCACGATCGTGGTCCGCCCGCGCGGCTGGCACCTGGACGAAAAGCACATTCTCGTGGACGGCGTGCGGGCCTCGGGCAGCCTGGTCGACTTCGGCCTGTATATGGCGGCCTGCGCGCGGCGGCAGCTCGACAAGGGCATGGGGCCCTACTTCTACCTGGCCAAGAACGAGAGCCACCTCGAGGCGCGGCTGTGGAACGACGCGTTCAACCTGGCCCAGGACGCCCTTGGCCTCCCGCGCGGCACGATCCGCGCCACCGTGCTGATCGAGACGATCCCGGCCGCGTTCGAGATGGAGGAGATCCTCTACGAGCTGCGGGAGCACTCGGCCGGGCTGAACGCCGGCCGCTGGGACTACCTGTTCAGCGTGATCAAGAAGTTCCGCACCCGGGGCCGCGAGTTCGTGCTGCCGGAGCGGAACTCGGTCACCATGACCGCCCCGTTCATGCGCGCCTACACCGAACTGCTGGTGCGCACGTGCCACCGCCGGGGCGCGCACGCGATGGGCGGGATGGCCGCGTTCATCCCGAACAGGCGCGATCCCGAGGTGAACGAGCTGGCCCTGGCCAAGGTCAGGGAGGACAAGACGCGCGAGTCGCGGGACGGCTTCGACGGCTCCTGGGTGGCCCACCCGGACCTGGTGCCGGTCTGCAAGGAGGTCTTCGACGGCGTCCTCGGCACCAGCCCGAACCAGCTCGGGAAGCAGCGCGACGACGTGCACGTCACCGCGGAGGACCTGCTCGCTGTGAGCAAGACGCCCGGCGTGATCACCGAGGCCGGGCTGCGCAACGACATCAGCGTCGCGCTGCAGTACCTGGCCAACTGGCTGGGCGGCAACGGCGCGGTGGGCATCTTCAACCTGATGGAGGACGCGGCCACGGCGGAGATCTCCCGGTCCCAGGTCTGGCAGTGGATCCACAACGACGTCGCGCTCGACGACGGCGGGATCGTCAGCCGGGAACTGGTGGAGCGGCTGATCGACGAGGAGCTGACCAAGATCCGCGCGATGACCGGGCAGGCGTTCGACGCGGAGCGGTACGGCCAGGCGGTCGCGCTGTTCAGCGAGGTCGCGCTGGCGGACAGCTTCGTGGAGTTCCTCACCCTCCCGGCCTATGAAAGGATGCCTTAGCGGACGAGGTGGTGCGGCATGGGCAAGCTGGACTCCCTGGTGCCCAGGATGCGGGACATCTGCGGGCCGGGCAACGTCATCACCGATCCGCTTGAGCTGCGCACCTACGAATGCGACGGGCTCACCGCGCACCGCTGCGTGCCCGCGCTGGTGGTGCTGCCTGGTTCGGCCGCCGAGGTGGCTCTTGTCGTGGCGGCCTGCGCCCGGGCCGGGGTGCCGTTCGTGGCCCGCGGCAGCGGCACCGGGCTGTCCGGCGGCGCGCTGCCGCACCAGGACGGCGTGCTGGTCGTGATGACCCGGATGCGCTCCGTGATCGAGATCGACCCGGCGAGCCGGCGCGCGGTGGTCGAGCCCGGCGTCACCAACCTCGCGGTGAGCAAGGCCGCCGCGCCGTTCGGCCTGTTCTACGCGCCGGACCCGTCGAGCCAGGTGGTGTGCTCGGTGGGCGGCAACGTGGCGGAGAACTCCGGCGGGGCGCACTGCCTCAAGCACGGGTTCACCGTGCACCACGTGATGGGGCTCGAGATCGTCACACCGTCCGGCGAGCTGACCTGGCTCGGCGACGGCAGCGGCGTGACCACGGGCTACGACCTGGTCGGCGCGTTCACCGGCTCGGAGGGCACGCTCGGCATCGTGACCAAGATCGTGGTCAAGCTGATGCCGCTGCCCGAGGTGGTGCACACGCTGCTGGCCGCGTACGCGACCACCAGCGACGGCGGCCGGGCGGTGTCCGACATCATCGCGGCCGGCATCGTGCCCGCCGCGATCGAGATGATGGACGCGCTGTCCATCGAGGCGGCCGAGGCGGCGGTGCGCTGCAACTACCCGCCGGGGGCGGGCGCCGTGCTGATCGTCGAGCTGGACGGCCCGGCCGCGGAGGTCGAGGCCGAGCTTTCCACCGTGCGCGCCCTCTGCGAGGCGGCGGGGGCGACCGAGATCCGCGCGGCCAACGACCCGGCCGAGCGCGCCGTCATCTGGGCCGGGCGCAAGTCCGCGTTCGCCGCGGTGGGCCGGATCAGCCCGGCGTTCATCGTCCAGGACGGCGTGGTGCCGCGGACCTCGCTGGGCGCGGTGCTGGCGCAGATCGCGTCGCTGTCGGCTTCCGCCGGGATTCGCGTGGCGAACGTGTTCCACGCGGGCGACGGGAACCTGCACCCGCTGGTGCTCTACGACGACACGGTGCCGGGTGAGCCGGAGGCCGCCGAGGAGCTGTCCGGCGCGATCCTGGACGCCTGCCTGGAGCACGGCGGCTCGATCACCGGCGAGCACGGCGTCGGGGTGGACAAGTCCCGGTACATGCCGAAGATGTTCGACGCCGACGACCTGGACACCATGCAGCTGGTCCGGTGCGCGTTCGACCCGGCCAGCCTGTGCAACCCGGGCAAGATCTTCCCCACCCCCCGGCTGTGCGGCGAGGTACCGGGCCGCCGGCGGGCCGTACATCCGGCCGTATCGGCCGGCCAGGCGATAGAGATCTTCTTACATGAATACCGAACGGGCCCCGGTTCCCGCCCTCCGGCAGGCGCTCGCCGCGGTCTGCCCGGCGCTGTCCGAGGGTACTGCCGCCGATGCGGTCTTCGGGGTGGTCCCCTCGTTCGTGGCCTCGCCGGGGAGCACGGCCGAGGCGGCCGCGCTGCTCCGGGCCGCGGCCTCGTTCGGCCTCACGGTGGTGCCGCGCGGGGCCGGGACGGGGATGTCGTGGGGTGCCCCGCCTTCGTCCTGCGACCTGGTCGTGGACCTGCGGTCGATGGACCAGGTGCTGGAGCACGCGGCCGGGGACCTGGTGGCACGGGTGCAAGCCGGCCTGACGATGGGGCGGCTGGCCTCGGCGCTCGCGACGGCCGGCCAGGAGCTGGCCCTGGACGTACCGGCCGATGCGACCGTGGGCGGGGTAGTCGCCACCGGCACGGCCGGGCCGCGGCGGTTCCGCTACGGCACCCCGCGCGACCTGCTGATCGGCCTGACCGTGGTGCGGGCCGACGGGGTGGTCGCGCACTCGGGCGGCAAGGTGGTCAAGAACGTGGCCGGCTACGACCTGGGCAAGCTCTTCTCCGGGTCGCACGGCACGCTGGGGCTGATCACCGAGGCGACCTTCCGGCTGCATCCTTTGCCGGGCGCGGTGGCGTGGGTGACGGCCGAGTTCGGGCCCGCGGAGCGTGCGGGTGCCTGCTCGGCGGTGTCGTGGGCGGCGCGCTCGGCGCTGGTGCCCTCGGCGGTGGAGCTGGACTGGCCGGGCGGGGCGCAGCGGGCGCTGCGGGTCGGGGTGCTGCTGGAGGGCACCGAGTCCGGGGTGACCGAACGGGCCACGCAGATGTCCGAGCTGCTGGCTTCGGCGAGCGGCGGCTCGGTGGGTGTTGTTGATGCGGCACCGCCCCGGTGGGGCGTGCTGCCCCCTCGTGCTGTGGTAGTGCGGGTGTCGTTCTGGGTGCGGGACCTGGAGCCGGTGCTCGGCGCGCTCGCCACAGCAGGTGCCGACGGCGGGGTGCGGCCGGCCGTGAGCGGCCCGGCCGGGGCCGGCGCGCTGTACGCCTGCCTGGATCCCGGCGCTCCGGACGACGCCGCGGCCCGCTTCGTGACGGTGCTGCGCGAGCAGGTCGCGGGCTGTGTCGGTTCAAGGGGCAGCGTGGTGGTGCTGGCGGCGGCGACGCCGGTGCTCGCGGCGGCTGGGGCGTACGGCGCGGTCCCGGGCCTGGCCCTGATGCAGGCGGTCAAGGACCAGTTCGACCCGGACCACCGGATGTTCCCCGGCCGCGGGGTGGGAGGCAGCTGATGCAGGACGAGAACACGCTGCGCGAGGTGGCGAAGGACTGTGTGCACTGCGGGTTCTGCCTGCCGGCCTGCCCGACCTACCAGCTGTGGGCCGAGGAGATGGACTCGCCGCGGGGCCGGATCTCCCTGGTGAACCAGATCCTCGACGGGGCGGAGCTGACCGCGACCGCCGCCGAGCACTTCGACCGCTGCCTGGGCTGCATGGCCTGCATGACCGCGTGCCCGTCGGGCGTGCAGTACGACCAGCTCATCGAGGCGGCCCGGGTGTGGACGGAGGAGGTGCGGTCCGCGCCTGAGGCTCCGGCCCTGCCGGGCGGGAAGCGGCCGGACGGGAAGCGGGCCTTGCGGGGGGGGTTTCCGCGGCGGCGGCGCGGCCGCTGCCGCGGCGGGTGCCCGCGCTCGGCACCCGGCGGGCGGTGGTGGGCATGCTCACCGGCTGCGTGCAGTCGGTGTTCTTCCCGCAGGTGAACGCCGCAACCGCCCGTGTGCTCGCGGCCGAGGGCTGCGACGTGGTCATCCCGCGCGGTCAGGGCTGCTGCGGTGCCCTGTCGCTGCACTCGGGCCGGGAGGCCGAGGCGAGCGAGTTCGCCCGGCGCACGATCGCCCTGTTCGAGCAGGCCGGGGTGGACGCGATCGTGGTCAACTCGGCCGGCTGCGGCTCGGCTATGAAGGAGTACGGGCGGCTGCTGGGCCAGGGCTACGGGTCCGGCGCGGGGTGGGCCGAGCGCGCGGCCGAGATGAGCGGCAAGGTCCGTGACCTCGCCGAGTTCCTGGCCGAGCTCGGGCCGGTGGCGCGGCGCCATCCGCTGCCGGTCACCGCCGCCTACCACGACGCCTGCCACCTGGGGCACGCGCAGCGCATCACCAGGCAGCCACGCGACCTGCTGCGCGCGATCCCCGAGCTGAAGCTGGCGGAGATACCCGACGCGGGCACCTGCTGCGGTTCGGCGGGCGTCTACAACCTGCTGCAGCCCGAGGCGGCCAGCGAACTGGGCGCCCGCAAGGCCGCGTCCGTGCTGGCCACGGGCGCGTCGCTGCTCATCTCGGCCAACCCGGGCTGCTCGCTGCAGATCGCGTCGGCCCTGACCGGGCGCGGCCAGGCCATCGCCGTCGCGCACACCGCCGAGGTACTTGACGCCTCGATCCGCGGCCGGCCGCTCTAGGGCCGACCCCTCCCGGACCATAGGAAAGAGGGGCCGGCTTGTCTCCGGCTAGCTGCCGGTACTCGCGCTCCCTGAAGCGCCAGGTGCCCCGCTGGTCAGCGGTAGTCGGGGTTCTCGAAGTCGAAGCGGCAGCCGGCGTCCCACTGCGAGCGCTGGTTGCCGTGGGCGGGGATGCCGCCGGCGTCCTTGAGCATCCGGGCCAGGTGCAGCAGGTTCCAGGTCATGAATGTGGTGTTGCGGTTGGTGAAGTCGTTCGCCGGGCCGCCGGAGCCGGGGTCGAGGTAGGACGGGCCTGGGCCGGCCTCGCCGATCCAGCCCGCGTCGGCCTGCGGCGGGATCGTGTACCCGAGGTGCTGCAGGCTGTACAGGACGTTCATCGCGCAGTGCTTGACGCCGTCCTCGTTCCCGGTGATCAGGCAACCGCCGACCCGGCCGTAGTAGGCGTACTGGCCGGCCGGGTTGAGCAGGTGCGAGTTGCCGTAGAGGCGTTCGATCACGCGCTTGGTCACCGAACTGTTGTCCCCCAGCCAGATCGGGCCTGCGATGACCAGGATGTCGGCGGCCAGCACCTTCTCGTACAGGTGCGGCCACTCGTCGGTGGCGGCGCCGTGCTCGGTCATGTCCGGCCACACGCCGGTGGCGATGTCGTGGTCGGCGGCCCTGATCGTCTCGACCCGGACGCCCTGCTTGCGCATGATCGTGGCGCTGACCCCGATCAGGCCCTGGGTATGGCTGGGCTCGGGGGAACGCTTCAGGGTGCAGTTGATGTAAAGCACGCCAAGGTCGTCGTAAGACGGGCCGGTCATGGGTTCCCCCTCGGGCTCAGATGGTGATGATTAGTCCAGGCCGGCCCGCTGGCGTTACGCATGGCTCGGGGGCACGTCGAGGGCGGGGTTGCGGTCGAAGAAGCCGAACGGCTTGAGCCAGAACGAGACGATGTCGCTGGGCATCACCGGCCAGTCCTCCGGCCGGGTGACGTGATGGATGCCGAACACGTACCAGAGCACCACGTCGGTGTTCTCGATCGGCCGGTCGGCCTGCGTCCAGACGGCCAGGCCCGAGTCGTGCTCGCTCTGGACCGGGAAGTCCCCGCAGGGCCAGCGCTCATCGTCGCGGTAGGGAGTCACCCAGAGGGTGTGGCCGATCACCTCGGCTCGCTGGCGGGCCGGAGAGGCGGGGTCGAGCAGGGGCGGAAACGCCGCCGAGGGCACCAGCTTGTAGCCGACCGGAGTACCCAGCCCGTTCGGCACATTGTCGTTCACCACCTTCCAGCCGCGCTGCGTCCCCCAGTCGTAGTCCTGTTTTCCCTCCGCCTCGGTGCGCAGCGGGGTGTTCCTGACCACCAGGCCCAGCCCGTACGGGTCGTCGCCGCCGACGGCCGCCGCCTGGGACTCGGTGGCGTAGACGGTATTGGCGGCCCCGTCCACGTCCAGGTCGAGCCGGGCCACGATGAAGTGCTGGTGGAACGGGGCGTAGATGCCCTGGTCCACCAGCGTGCCGTTGGCGGGCCGGCTGCCGGGCGCGGCGGTGTGCGAGGTGACCAGGATTCCGGTCGCGCGGACCTCGCACTCGATGTTGCCGTCCTGGTAGAACCGCCAGTACACGAGGTACTCGTAGTTGGCCACGGTGACGTGGAAGGAGACGACGAGCCGCCGGGCCCGCCGCACCTCGACGCCGGCCCGCTCGTCTACGTGCTTCCAGCCGACCCCGCTGTCCTCCTCGTGCACGCAGATCGCGTTCGGTATGGTCCTGGGCTCGCCGCGGGAGTCGTGCACCACCGCGTCGAGGTAGGTGATGTCCCCCAGGCAGTCGCAGCCCAGCGCCAGCGAGGTGGTCATGAAGCCCAGGCCCCACTCGCCGATGTCGAACGCGGTCCGCCGGTAGTGGTCCGGGCTGGCGTCCCGGTACGGGACCACCATCTCGGCGAACGAGAGCCGGTGCGCCACCGGCCTGAGCCGCTCTCCGTCGCGGAACCCCACCTGGTGCAGGACCAGGCCCTCGCGGTGGTTGAAGCCCAGCCGCAGCTGCCAGTTCTGCCACGACAGGAGGTGCCCGTCCAGGGTGAAGCCGACCCCTTCCGGCTGGCGGATCTCCAGCGGCGTCACCTCGCGCAGCGGCATCGGGATGAGTCTGGGCAGGTACTCGCCCATGACCTCGGGGTCGGCGCCCGTGCCGTCTTCGTAGTTGTCCTCGAGCTCGAGCAGCGTCATCGTGTTCAGGTCGACGACGGGGTGCAGGCCGGTGACGTGGTGGGCGTACGGGTTGCCCTGGTCGCTGTCCCGGTACCAGACGTCGGACCAGCCGATCCTGCGGTTTTTGTAACGCTCGGGGACGAGCGCGGCGCCGTAGGCCCACATGTCGGTCAGCACCCGGGACATGTCGGTGATCCCGCGCCGCGCCAGCGCGCCGGCCAGGTCCTGGTGGGCGCGGAGCATCTCGTCGCACTCGTGCCACTCGTCCACGGTCATGTTCGGGTGCTGGCCGGGCAGGTGCTCCCAGTTGGTGACCTCGTTCCCGGTCAGCGACACGGTGGCCCGGTAGGCCTCGCCGTCGGCGCGGTTCCAGCAGACCGCGAGCGCCTCGCGCCGGGCCAGGTCCCCCTCGGCGGCCAGCGCGGGCAGGTCCGCCTTGGCCGGCTCCTTCAGCTCGATCGAGGCGAACCGCCAGGTCTCGCCGACGCTGTGGTCGCGGCGGACGACGGCAGCCGCCCGCCAGATCTCGTCCGCCGTCAGCGGGTCCAGCGGATGTGAATCAGTCACGATCGTCCCTCCAATACCGCGGCACAGCCCATCTTGGCCGATGGCCGGCCGCCGGGCCAAGATCTGACGACGGAGTCGATGATCAGGTCAGTGCTCGCCTACGCGGAGAACCGGCTGCGGCTGGACCCGGTCCCGCTGGATCAGGGTTCCCGGGATCCGGCTGAGCTCGACGCGGCGCTCAAGGGGCTGCCCGGTCCCGGGCCGCACACCCCCGACCAGGTGCTCGGCGTCTGGGCCTCGGCCCTGGCGCCCGCCGTCATCTCGGCGGACAGCCCGCGCTTCCTCGGGTTCATCCCGGCCGCGCCGACCAAGGCCTCGCTGCTGTTCGACATGCTCATCTCGTGCGCGTCGATCCAGGGCATCTCCTGGCTGGAGGCGGCGGG
>WNGL01034029.1_pt1 | contig 12018 bp, 13 predicted proteins | sample 5400591 | NCBI WGS metagenome assembly WNGL01 (sample SAMN13153377, study PRJNA577476) | soil metagenome | isolation source: 80 cm soil or saprolite under Garry oak tree replicate 1 | place: USA:California | collected 2016-06-15
TGGTGAGGTTCACCGGCCCGCCTTTGTAGATGTGCCAGATCGCGTAGAGCTCGTTGAAGGCGTCTTCCGCCGATAGGCCGTCGATCGGCACGACCGCTTTGTAGCCGCGCTGCGCCGCGCCGTTGGTGGTGCCCCCGACCGCGCCCTGGGCCGACGTGCCGGTCACGATCACGGTCTTGATGCCCCTGTCCTTGAGGCCTGCATCGAGGTTGGAGTTGACGAACTTGTCGGCGCCGCCCGCGCCCTTGACCAAAAACTCGCCCGCGCGCGGCGCGAGACTTTGGTCGACCATGTCCTCGATCTTGCCCGCTCCGGTCAGGTTGTAGACCACCATCATGTCGTGGGCGCGCGCCGCATCGATGAGCTTCTTGACGTTGGGCACGGTGGCGAGGCAGCGCGGCCGCGCGCCGCAATTGGCTTTCATCATATCGAGAACCAGGAGCGCCGTGGTCCTGGGGTCGACAGTCACGGGTTTCAGCTCCGGCACCGGCGGCAGTTTTACGCTGGCCCATTCGCCGGTAATGCCCTGGTCTGCGGGATTTGACATGGTTCTCTTCCTTGGCCCGAGGCGCACAAGGGCAAGCCTGCAGGGCGGATTAGCGAGCGTCATCCGCCGCTGCGTCGCCACTCCCGCCCGCGGCGCAATACGCTTCGCTATTGCGCCCTACGAGTTCAACGAGTTCAACGTAGGCGACGCCTGCGCGCTCCACACTCCCCTCAATTCCCGAACTTGATCAAATCGCTGCGCGTGAGCGTCGCGTTGCTGGTGAGATTGGCAGGGCCGCCCTTGGCGATGTGCCACGCTGCATAGAGCTCGTTGAAGGCGTCTTCCGCCGACATGCCATCGATCGGCACGACCGCCTTGTAGCCGCGCTGCGCCGCCCCGTTGGTGGTGCCGCCGACCGCGCCCTGGGCGGAGGTGCCGGTCACGATCACGGTCTTGATGCCCTTCGCCTTGAGTCCCTGATCGAGGTTGGAGTTGACGAACTTGTCCGCGCCGCCAGAGCCCTCGATCAGAAATTCGCCCGCGCGCGGCACCAGGCTCTGGTCGATCATGCCCGCCGGTGTCCGATCCTGACCGACCAGCGTGTAGAACAGCATCATGTTGTGGGCGCGCGCCGCGTCGATGAGCTTCTTGACATTGGGCACGGTCGCAACGCAGCGCGGCCGCACGCCGCAATTCGCCTTCATGAAATCGAGCACGAGCAGCCCGGTGGTCGCGGGATCGACGGTCACCGGCTTGAGCTCGGGCGCCGGCGGCAGCTTCACGCTCGGCCATTCGGTGGTGACGTCGGCGCCCGCGGCCGGCAGCGCGGCGAAGGCGGCGGCGGCGACGAGCGCGGCGCGCCCGAATCGTCTGGTGAGATGCATCATGGTGTCCTCCCTTGGCCCGCCCCAGTGGCGGAGCGCTTTGCGGCAATTCTGCCGGGAAACGACCGCGGCGCAAGACCCTTGGCGAGCGTAGCTCGCCACATCCTTCTAATAGACGCGCCACAACGCCGACGATTTGGCAGCCGTCAAGATGCGCCTCGATCGCGTCGGGCGCTCAATGCGGGCCACAGAACTCCCCCCGCCTGCCCTTTCTACACATTGCCAACACCCACGATTGTTTGAATCGATCGTCCCTGCGATCCTTCTCTGGCGGAGAGCGCCATGAGCCTGTCGAGAACGCTGCTTGCGCTGGTGCTGTTCAGCTCGGCCGTCCCTGGTGCCCATGCGCAGCAGGAGGGAGACAGCCGCTTCGACCTCAAGCCTTTGGTCCCGCCGGTCTTCAAACTGCCGCCCAACTCGCAGGTCTCGCCCGGCGCGCTCGGCCGGACGCCCTTGCCCAACGACCCCCTGCCGCCGAACAATAATTTTCAGTCGCCGACGCCTCCCGCCCCGGGCATGAGAATTACCATCCCGACCAGCCCGACGAGGTAGCGCGCCGGGCGCAAGCGTGGACCGGCGCACGGATATGCCTCCCCACGAACGCGGGATGGCGCGGCGTTCACCCCACCACCAGCGCCGCGTGTTCGCTTTGGCCTTCGGTGAGGCCCCTCGCCTTCATCCAGTCGTAGGCGCGGCCGAACAGGGTCGGATCGTAATAGTCGACGTGCTTGTAACGCACGAACGCCCGCAGCAGCTCGTGCGGCTCCAGGGCTCCCTTGGCGTGCGCGGTGACGTGGTGGGCATATTTGTAGAAATCCGCGTTGATGAGATCGACCGCCTTGTTCTCCGCCTCGTAATAGGCCTTGCGCTGCTCGGGCGTGAGATCGGCCGCAATGACCTCGCCGCCGCGATAGAACGAGGCCGCAATGATATGCGCCCCCTCCTTGAGGCCGAGGCTGATGAAAGGCTCCATCACCGTCACCGCCCGATAGGTGCGGTTCTTGAGCCCCGCCCAGCGCATTTGCGGGAGGCCGCCGCGCTCGATCTTGACATGGTCGGGGCCGACGGCGCTTTCGAGCATCTGCAGCGTCGTGTAGTGCGAGCCGGTGAGCTCCTGCACCACGACCGGGACATCGGCGAGGTCGCGCGGCACCTGCAGCTTGTCGTCGAAGCTCAGGATCGCCTGCGCCGCCACCGCCGCGCGTAGCGCCGCGATATTGCCGCCGCGGCTGCCGCGCTCCAGCCGGTCGATGCTCGCCCATTCGCAGACGTTGTAGCTGTCGGCGGAGCCGCGATCGAACATCTCTTCCTTGAGCCGGGACATGACCGGACGCCCGACGCTGTCCTTCTCGCGGTCCGCATGGGTCGCCGAGAAGCGGACATCGAGCCCCGCCCGCCCGAACAGCCCCTCCTCGATGGCGACGATGACCGGAAGGTCGAACACCTGGTTGTTGGGCGCAATCCGGACTGCGGGCTTGTCCTCGATCGACGGCATGGTGTCCCTCATCACGTTGGGTTCAGGAAAAACGCCAAGCTTTTCGGGTCGGCCAGAAAGACACCCGAACATCGAGCGAGGTCAATATTTTTCAAGCGGGCTGGCCAGGCGATCCAAGATTTTGTTCCTATTGCATCTCCCCCGTTCGTAGCGGGAACCTCCCCTCGGCCAACCGAACTTTCTACTTGATGCAGCCTGTGAAGAAGTTTTTTATCGTATCGCCCCAAGTCGGTAAAATGTTTATATCGACTTCTTCCCCGGGCTAGGCCGGGCCTGCATGCAAAAACCGATGGTCGACTCATCCCTATCCGCCGCGGCGGCGGCTCGATCTGCAGTCACTGTCCGCGGCATGGCGCCCGGTCTCGCAGTCTCGGCCGCGGTCGCCATTTTGGCAGTCGCCGCCGCTCCGATCGTGAGCCAGGTCATCCCGCTCCCGGCGATCGTCATCGCCTTGATCGTCGGCATTGTTCTCAGTCCGATCTCCGCGCACTCGCAATTTCAACCGGGCATCGCCTTTTGCGTGCGCACGCTGTTGCGCTGCGCGGTGGCATTGCTCGGCCTGCGGATTTCCCTCGGCGACATCGTCGCGCTCGGATGGAGCACGGCCATATTGGTCGTCGGCATCATGGTCATGACCGTCTCCAGCGGCTTCCTGTTTGCAAGGCTGTGCGGACAAACGGCTTCCTATGGCGCGCTCACCGGGGCAGGGACCGCTGTGTGCGGGGCCTCGGCGACGCTGGCGACCGCGAGCGTCCTGCCCGACTACCCGGGAAAGCAGGCCGACGTTGTCTTCGTGGTCGTGGCAGTCAATGCGCTGTCGACCCTGGCGATGGTGCTCTATCCGCCGCTCTGCGGCTGGCTGGGATTCGATGGGCAGCTCACCGGCATCATGCTCGGAGCGACGATCCATGATGTGGCGCAGGTCGTGGGCGCCGGATATGCGGTCTCCGAGGCGGTCGGCAATGCAGCGGTGATCGTCAAACTCTTCCGGGTCTTTCTGCTGTTTCCAGTCGTCGTTGCGATCGGCTGGCACTTCGCCCGTGCCGCAGTGGTGACGAGCTCCGTCGCGCCTCCTATTCCTGTCTTTGCGCTGGCTTTCATGGCTCTCTGCTTCGTCAACAGCGCCGCTTCCTCGTTCGCGCCGGTCACGTCGAGCTACCTGCTGGTCAAGCCTTTGCTGGTCGAAACAGCGAACTGGGGACTCCTCGTGGCCATCGCCGCATTGGGGCTCGGGACGTCATTCTCGGCCATCGCCGCACTCGGATGGCGACATCTCACCGTCGTCATGGGAACGACGCTCGTCATCCTCGCCGGCGCAGTTGGCGGCCTGCTGCTCCTGCACTGAAATCATCGCCCCGGGGGACGCCAGCACGCCGCGCCAGCCTCCGGGCTCATGCGGCCGCCAGCTCCTTGTCCTTCGCCTCGGCGCGCCGCAGCGCCGGGCGTTCGGCGAGGCGGGCGGCATAGGCGGTGAACTCGGGCCGCTCGGGCAGGAGCTTGAACAGCATGCCCCAGCGCAGGCCGGAGCCGATGACGACGTCGGCGGCGGTGAACTGCGTCCCCATCAGGTAGGGAGCCTCCGCCACTGCCTTCGCCACGACTTCGGTCGCGGTGGCGAAATCGCCAAAGCCGAGCGCAGCGCGCGGCGCTTCGTCCTTGCGCGGGAAGGCGCGATCCATCATCGCCGGCTCGAGGCAGCTCGGGCCGAAGAACAGCCACTTGAGATAGACCCCGCGCCGCGGATCGCCGACCGGCACATTGAGCCCGGCGCGCGGAAATTCGTCGGCGAGGTAGCTGCAGATCGCCGCCGCCTCGGTGATGACCACGTCGCCATGCCTGAGCGCGGGCACCTTTCCCATCGGGTTCACCGCGAGATAATCGGGCGCGCGGTTCTCGCCGCGCTTCAGGCTCAACAGATGGATGTCGTAAGGCTCGCCGATCTCCTCCAGCATCCAATGCACGATCGACGAGCGCGAGGGTGCCGCGTGATAGAGTGTGAGCTTCGCCATGCAGAACTCCTCTCTTCTTCACGACCGGCGCCTTAGGACTCGTACGGAATTAAGTGAATCGGTTACTTCGTGGTTCAGCCTGGGAGTGACTCCCATTCCAGCATCGTCCAAGTGGATCGGCGGCGGTGCCGCGAGCTCGGTGCGCTCCCTCTCCCCATTTGGGGAGAGGGTTGGGGTGAGGGGGGGCCGGATCTATCGAGAGATCCGGCCCCCCTCACCCGGCGCACTTCGTGCGCCGACCTCTCCCCATCCGAACTCGGGTTTACCCGAGTTCGGTCGTTTATACTGGCCGAAGTCGGATAAATCCGACTTCGGCCGGGGAGAGGTGGAGTTTGCGGCCCGCGCGGTGATCACACCAGACGATTCCAAATTTGCATGAATGTGCTCTCCTCCATGGTCCAGCCTGGGAGTGACGCATTCCAGCATCACTGTGAAGCACTAATTTTCGTATGGGTCCTTAGCGCCCGATCATGTCGGTTTTGCGAAACACGCGCGGCGCAACGGAGTGTCGGCAAAACTCGATAGAAGTCACTTTAGGAACTTGCGAAGCGCGCCTGGTGATGGCATGACCGCGCCATCATGAACGCACGAACGCAGATCACTTTGAACCCGGAGCTGCAACGGCGGGCGCAGGCCAAGGCCGCAGAGCTCGGGATTTCGTTTGCCGAATATGTGCGCCGGCTGGTAGCCCGGGATATCGGCGAGCCCAAGCGCAAGGTCGATATATCCGCCGTGTTCGATCTCGCTGCCTCCGGCGAGCCGACCGACATCGCCCGCGACAAGGACAAGATGATCGGTGAAGGCCTGTGGGCGGAATACCTGCGCAAGACCGGCCGCAAGCCGCCGCGTCCGGCTCGGCCGAAGGCTTCCGAGCGTTGAATCGCGACGCGAATTCCACCCGTTCAAGTTCAACCCCAGCAGGCCAGGGGCGGGCCCGAGGGCGACGCCGACGGTGGCATCCCCGCGTCTGCGCCCCCGCAACCCCCGAAACCATCCTCGGTCTGCGGCGTTACCTAGTCGGAGGCGCTGCGCGCTTTGCCCGCGGTCCGCAGCATCGGCATGGCGGATCTCAAGGAGGCGCTCATCCGCGGCGTCGACGATTTTAGGGCGATGCCGAGCCACGCGATCTTCCTCTGCCTGATCTATCCGCTGGTCGGCTTCTTCCTCGGCGGGCTGACGCTCGGGTACAATGTCTTGCCCCTCTTCTATCCGCTGGCCGCGGGCTTCGCGCTGGTCGGCCCCTTTGCCGCGATCGGCCTCTATGAGCTCAGCCGCAGGCGCGAGCAGGGGCTCGATGCCTTCTGGACCGATGCCTTCGGCATCGTGCATTCGCCGTCGTTCGGCGCCATCGCGGCGCTCGGGCTCACGCTGATGGCGATCTTCGTCGCCTGGGTCGCGAGTGCGCAGGCGCTCTACCAGTCCCTGTTCGGCCTGCACGCGCCGCAGTCGACCATGCTGTTCCTGCGCGAGGTGCTTACCACCCCGGCCGGATGGTGGCTGATCGTCCTCGGCAACTTCATCGGCTTCCTGTTCGCATTGCTGGTGCTGACCATCAGCGTGGTGTCGTTTCCGCTGCTGCTCGACCGGCAGGTCGGCGCGGTCGAGGCGGTGCTGACCTCGGTGCGGGCGGTTCTCTTGAACCCGCGGACGATGGCGATGTGGGGCCTGATCGTGGCCGGCCTGTTGCTGATCGGGTCGCTGCCCTTCTTCCTCGGCCTCGCGGTCGTGATGCCGGTGCTCGGGCATTCGACCTGGCATCTCTACCGCAGGGTGGTCGTGCGCTGAAGCGGAAGTCGGACGACGGAAGACAGACGACGGAGGACAGAGGACAGAGTCTCAGACGCGGGAAATCGCAACGGGCTTTGCGGAGCCGGTTCTGTCGTCTGTCGTCCGTCTTCTGGCGTCCGACCGCCACCACGCGCGGACAATGTCAAGAGCGACCACGGCGAGGCCGGCGCCGAGCACCACCCAGCCGGGGCGGATCACGTCGAGGTCGAAATCGAAGGCCATGTCCAGGACCATCAGCGGCGAGACCTGGAAGGCAATCCCGATGCCGATCGCCTCGCCGAGAAAGACCAGCACCGAGACCGCAACGGCGAGCCCCAGCAGCAACCAGGCCGGGGGCTCGGCATTGGTCTTGCGCCGCCAGATGACCAGGCGGTAACCGATCAGCCAGGTGAAGAGGCCGGCCACGAAGGTCGGCACCCACACGTCCAGCTTGGTCTGCTGGAAGAAGTGGATGAGCGCGAGCAAGGCGATGGCATAGACCAGCTGTTGCAGCCGCTGCCAGCGCCCTGCGCCGAGGCGGCGCACCATGCCGTCGGTCGAGGTCACCGCCAGCGCCGTGAGGCCAAGCAGCGCGGTGAAGCCGATCGTGAGATAAACTCGCAGCACGATTTCGCTTGCGACCTTGGCGAAGTCGAACATCTGGTCGACGATGTAGAGCGAAATATGCGTGGCGGCATAGGCGAAGGCGCCGACCCCGATCATGCGCCGCACATCCATGACCCTGGCGAAGCGGCCGATCCGGCGCAGCGGCGTCACCGCCAGGGCCAGCAGCACAAACACCAGCGCCCAATAGCCGGCGCGGTGGATCAGGTCGTTGATCGGCCGGGCGCCGAACCCCTCCTCCGTGAATGCCGCGGCGACCGCGAGCACGATCGGCGTCACGAGCAGCAAAAGCGTGACGATGCGGAGCGCCGACACTCGGCCGCGACGGTCACGCCAGAGCTGAAGCGAAGCAGGCATGGGACTGCGACTACCACGCCGGACCTGGCGGCGCACAGGGGCCGGCGCGGAAAACCGGCGTGGTTGACAGGGATTTGAAGATTCGACCTTGAATGCGCACGGCGCCTTTACCATCCCTGATAACGATTGCGAAGTGATTTGCCGTCACCATCCGCCGGCGAGTGTCACCCGACCCGGTGTCGAGCATGCGATCCAACTCCAGCGGCAAGTCTCGGCGCCGGCGAGCGGCCGGCTGGCTTGGCCACGATGGCCGCCGGGCGCTCGTTGCCTGCCTGTGTCTCATGGGCCTGCTCGGCCTGGTGATGTTGGCCGGGGCCGGATCTCCGTCGGCGATGCGCTGGGCATCGGGCCAGGGGTATGACGGCGATGAGCTGGCCACGGGCTCCATTCTTTTCTTTCCGGTTTTCGGCAATCGCTGCCGGCAACGCCTGATCGACAATGCCACCTGGCGCATCTCGGACGCCGGGGAGGTCGACTGCAAAGCCGCCCTGTCCGAACCGGCAAGCGCGCGAGCCCCACAATGGTCCGCCTCGCGCGTCGATGTCATCCGGGACGGATTTCGCAAAAGATAGAGCGCGCAACCTCCTGCGTCGGAGCAATGACCGCGCCCTGCAGCGGCCCCGGTCGCTCGGGACCCGCTCATTCCCCCGCTTGCAGTCGATTGTGACCCAGTGGCCTGCACGCTCCCGCGCCCGTTGGCCGCAAGCACGGCCTTCGGTTACACTCGATGACCGACAGTTGGCGGCCGGGGTCGAGGGTCTCTCGGTGTCATCGTCCGCGAATGCGGACGATCCAGTAACCACCGAACTCGGGAAGGGGCATTACTTCGCTTCAATAGCTTGCTCGGTGGTTACTGGATGCCCCGCCTGCGCGGGGCATGACGACGGAGAGATCGAGGCTCCAGCTTATCCTAGCGCCTAAGGGTTGGGGGTGAGGTCGTGTTCAGGAACCTTGGTGGAGCGTGCGCGCTCGTGGTCCTTGCCGTCGCGGCGTCGACCTCGGTCCTTGGCGAGGATGATTTTTCGATCATCGGCACCTACACCAAGGATCAGCCCTGCAAACCCGATGGCTCGAACCCTGCCGACGGGCTGGTGAAGATCACCCGCGAGGACATCGAATCGAATATGGGGTTCTGCTCGATCCTGCACACGGAACGCGACGGTGGGACGATCCAGGCGCATGTCGCGTGCAGGGTGCCGGGGGGCCAGCTCATCCTCGGTGATGTCACCTTCAAGATGCGCGACGACAAAACCGTCGATTTCGACGATCAGGACCACACCTCGCCCGCAACCCTTTATCGGTGCGTCAAATGAATGGGCGGCTTTGACTGCCGCGCGGTTCGCGCAAGCCGCCGGCTTGCTTCGTCTGCTGCGCCCGGCAACATGCCAACGGACTGCACCCGGGCATGGTTGAGCCCGTGTGTCGGCCAGCTATAATCGGTTTCACCTGTCACCCGAGCAACGGTCGAGGACCGTCATGCCCTACGAAGGTCAGCAAGCGGAATTGGTGTCGTTTCGCGGCCACAATGGCGACATGGCCCAGGCCTATTACGCGCGTCCGGCCCGCCCCGGGAAAGTTCCTGGTGTGGTCGTGCTCCACCACATCATCGGCTGGGACGAGTGGACGACCGAGGTGACGCGCAAGTTCGCCCACCACGGCTATGCGGCCATCGCCCCCAATCTGTTTTTCCGCTTCGGCGAGGGCAGCCCCGACGACGTCCACGGGCGCCATGGCGTTCCTGCGCGCGCAGGCCAATTCGAACGGCAAGATCGGGGTGATCGGTTTCTGCTCCGGCGGTCGCCACACTTATCTCGCGGCCTGCACCATTCCCAATATCGACGCCGCTGTCGATTGCTGGGGCGGCAACGTGGTCGTGAACGATCCCGCCAGCCTCACCGCCAAGCGGCCGGTCGCGCCCATCGATCTCACCTCGACGATGAGCTGTCCGCTGCTCGGCATCTTCGGCAACGACGACATGAATCCCTCGCGCGCGCACGTGAACAAGGCCGAAGAGGTGCTCAAGCGCCTGGGCAAGACCTACGACTTCCACCGCTATGATGGCGCCGGGCATGGCTTCTTCAACTGGCACGCGGCAGCCTACCGGCAGCAGCAGGCCGACGATGCCTGGCAGAAGGTCTTCGCCTTCTACGCAAAATACCTCACCCCGCCGACCACGGCCGGCGCCCGCTAGGAGGCCACCATGTGTTCCTACATCGTCAAGAAGGCGGCGCTCTACGGCAGCGCCAAGGGCCCGAAGGGCTGGATGCGGATCGACACCGCCAATGTCTATTACGACCACCCCTTCCATGCCCCGCTCGACCACGCCTTGGCCATCGACTTCATCAATGAGGCGGAAGGCGGCCGTGAGCGGGTTGCGGTCGAGCTCAGCGCCGAGGCCGCGCGCGAGCTGGTGAAGCAGATCCTCGCCGCGCTCGAAAGCGGTGAGGCCGAGCATGCCCAGGCGATGTCGGCGCCGGTCGCAATGTCGGAATACCTGACCTGAGTATCTTCAAGCCGCTGCGGCATCAAGTTCGCAGGTCAGCGTCACCGGCTGCGGAAGCTCGCAGCCGGGTGCCCGCTCGTAGCCGAGCGCGCGCAACACGCCCCTCGCCGGGCACATTTCGACGGCAAGCCGAGTGAACGGGTTGAGCACCGGCGGCGTCACCCAGTCGAGGCTTCCACGCACGAATGGCCCGCGCCAGGCCGCGAGCTGCTCGCGCCGCCTGCGGCTGTTCTCGGCGGCCGCATCGTAGCTGCGCCTGAACATGACCTCGGACGAGACCCGCGCCTCCCAGGGCGGCTTGCTGCGGAGCCAGTCGTTGGCCGCGGCGGTGTTGTCGAGGCGGCTCGCGCAGCCCTCCTCCGTGCGCTCGATCACGCAGCGCTCGCCCGCTTCGCAGCCGACCAGCGTGTAGATCACCGGGCGTGCGACCGGCGTGGTCTCGAGCCTATGCTTCGCCTCGGCGAAGCTCCCGCAGGTTTCGAATATCGCGCGCAGCAGGTGGTCGGGCGGAATGAATCGGATGCTCCAGGTGCGCAGCGCATTGAGCGCGATGTCGTAGGGCCGCAGCCAAGGACGGCGGGTCCGCCGCCACAACGGCGCCTGGTTGATGGCGGCGGCGAACCGTCCCGGCGCCGATGCGGTCAAGCATCCGACATAGCCCGGCCAGGTCACGTTATCGAAGTCGCCCGCATCGCCGCGCATGCGTGCGATTTCGAGGTGACGTCCGAGGCCAGGAAACGGCCAATCGAGCGTGCGCACGAGCCACGGCGCGCCGAGCTCTTCGCGCGCCAGCGCGGTGCAGCCCCACTGGTAGCAGCCGTTGAGGAACCAGGCGCCGGGAAAGCCGAGCGCGGCCGCGACCGCCTCGGCCTCGGCCAGATAAGGCGAGCAGGATCGCCGCAGCCAGGTTCGCGTCGCCGCGTCCATGACGGGCAGCATCATGCGCGCCGCGGGCGGCAGCCAAGTCACGCAATTGTCGCGCAGCGCGCTCGCCCGCGCCCGGCCGTCGATGGCGTGACGCACGACCCCGCCGTCGCGAATGTCGACGATCGGAATGGCGGCAAGGGCGGGATCAGGCGGCATCAGGCGGCATCAGGCGGCATCGTCATCCAATGTGGACGATCAATAACCGCGAATAATGCCGGCCGCCCTCCCCTGTCAACTCGCAGGCCTCCGCGGCCTGAGTGACACCTCAGCCCCGGTTGCGCCGGCGGGATCGGCTGTCTACTCTCGTGCAGCCATCGATGAAGCGACGACGCCCGAAGGTCGGAGACATCCAATGAATGTCATGACAAAAACCCGGTTCGAGGTGGTTCCGCTCGGCAAGCATATCGGCGCGGAGCTGCGCGGGATCGATCTGCGCCAAAGGCCCGACGAGGACACCATCCGGGCGATCTACCAGGCGTGGCTCGATCACATCGTGATCATCTTTCCCGATCAGAACTTGTCGCAGGAGGATCTCATCCGCGTCACCGGCTATTTCGGCGAGCAGGGGATGCCGCGCCGGCCGCCGAAATTCTTCCCGAAAGGCTATGCCAAGATCCTGCCCGGCATCATGCTGATCTCGAACATCCGCGAGAACGGCGAGCCGATCGGCGCGCTCCCCGACGGCGAAATGATGTTCCATCACGACATGATCCACTCGGAAATGCCCGACAAGGGCACGCTTCTCTACTCGGTCGAGATTCCCTCGGCTGGCGGCAACACGCTGTTCGCGAGCGGCTACGCCGCCTACGACACGCTCGATCCGGCGGTCCGCAGCAGGCTCGAAGGCCGCAAGGCCATGCACCACTACAATTATGGCTCGACCCAGAAGGGCGACGGCCGCGGCACCGAGGCCTTCGGCCAGTGCGTGCACCCGGTCTTCCGCACCCACGAGGACACCGGCAAGA
>WNGL01008477.1_pt1 | contig 12015 bp, 17 predicted proteins | sample 5400591 | NCBI WGS metagenome assembly WNGL01 (sample SAMN13153377, study PRJNA577476) | soil metagenome | isolation source: 80 cm soil or saprolite under Garry oak tree replicate 1 | place: USA:California | collected 2016-06-15
GGCGGCTCAGCCCGGCAGCAGCGCAACGCCGCCTACCTGAACCACGCCCTGGCCACTGGCCGCTACCCCCAGCTCGCGGAACTGCTCGCAGCGGCCTCACCAGCGCAGGTGAGCCCGGCCGAAGCGGCCGCTGAGCCTGCCGACCGCTACCGCGACATCCTGGCGCGCATCCTGAGCGGCCTCCTGACCACCTCGTAGCTACGTTCGGCGGTCAGGGATCAGACCTACCGCCTGCGGGGTTCGGCCCAGACGTTGAACTCTTCGGGATGGTCGCGCCGGGCAAGTGATTCGGCCATCAGCCGGTCGCCCTGCGCCTGGGTCCTCCGGTCGCGGACGCGCTCCATGTGGGTCTTCTCGCCCATGTACCTCGAGACCCGGGCGGGCGGGTCGAGCGGGTCGGTCCCGGCGGGCTGCGAGCAGACCCGGCATTCCCACTGCGGCGGCGGCGTCACGGTCCAGATGAACGGCACGAGGGTCTGATGCTTGTTCGCGCAGTGATAAAGCACGACGACTTTGGCGACGGTGGATCCACGGCCATAGGGCTCACCGGCAGGACCTGCTCCTACCCTCGTCCCCTGCATTATGCCGTTATTTATAGTCCGCATAAATGCCTCCATCAATCCTCATTCTACAGGGCAATTCCGCGTGGTTTTGACCGTTATCGCCGGGTCGGGAAGACTGTTCAGGCCTTCCGCCTGGGCGGCGGCCCGGCGGTCCAAACGTCGCTGAACTCTTCGGATGGTCCCTGCGGCAGAGTGACTCGGCCATCAAGCGGCCCCGGCAGACCATGATCCGCATTTTTGTTCGTCTTTGACCGGGCGATTCCGCATGCGGAAGAGTTGAACGCGGTTTATTTGAAGGGACGAGCAGGGGAGGAAATCCAGTGAGCAGCTTCACTAAGTGGAACCGGGATGCCTAACCAGCCCGGGCATTCACCCGACCGGAGGCGTGCACCCGGACCCGTTCGGCCTCAATCGCCTGGGCCCGCCGTTACCTTGAACTCGGCGCCCGCCAGGATCCGCGGGTACATGTCCTGCTCCAGGTCGGTTGACGCGGACAGGGGTAGCGTCTTACTGTCTTAGGTACATAAGACAGTGGAGCACCGACATGATCAGATTCCGGGTGAACGGGCGGGCCGCAGCGCCGCCCTACCAGCAGATCGCACAGCAGGTGCGGCAGGCGCTGCGGATGGGGGTGCTCGCCGTAGGCGACCAGCTCCCGAGCGTGCGGGAGGTGGTCGCGGCGACGGCGGTCAACCCCAACACGGTGCTGAAGGCCTACCGCGACCTGGAGCGCGAGGGCCTGGTCGAGGCGCGCGCCGGGCACGGCACGTTCGTGCGGGGCCGGCCGCCAGGTCCCCCGCCTGGTACGCACGCGCGGCTGGGCCGCGGGCTGACGGCGTGGGTGCGCGAGGCGCGCGCCGCCGGGCTGGACGACGAGGCGATCGAGTCCCTGCTGCGGGTCGCGCTGCAGGCGCCAGCCGAGGAGGACATCGCATGACTGCCGTGATCGAGACCAGCGGGCTGGCCAAGCGGTACGGCCGGGTCACCGCGCTGAGCGACTGCACGGTCAGCGTCCCCGAGGGCCGGATATCGGCGCTAGTCGGGCCGAACGGGGCGGGCAAGACCACGCTGCTGCGGCTGCTGGCCGGGCTCGCCGCGCCGACCGCGGGCGAGGCCGTCGTGCTCGGCGGCGCGCCGCGCCAGGACCCGGCGTACCTGGCGGAGATCGGCTTCCTGGCGCAGGATATCCCGCTGTACCGGCGGCTGACCGCGCGCGACCATATCGGCATCGGCGCGCACCTGAACCCGCGCTGGGACGGCGAGTCGGTGCGGGCCCGGCTCGGCGGCCTGAAGATACCGTTGGACCGGCCGGCGGGCACGCTGTCCGGCGGGCAGCGCGCCCAGGTCGCGCTCGCGCTCACCCTGGCCAAGCAGCCCCGGCTGCTGCTGCTCGATGAGCCGCTCGCCGCGCTCGACCCGCTGGCCAGGCGGAACTTCCTCGGCGCGCTGGCCGAGGCGGCGGCGGGCGGCGACCTGACCATCGTGCTGTCCTCGCACCTGATCACCGACATCGAGCGGGTCTGCGACCACCTGATCCTGCTGGCCGCATCCCGGGTACAGCTGTGCGGCGACACCGAGACGCTACTCGCCGGGCACCGGATCCTGACCGGCCCGCGCAAGGACACGACGGCGATCGCGCGGACGCACGCAGGTTCTGGGCCTTCCAGGGCATCGAGACCGGCATCTTCGTGGTACTCGCCGCCGTCCTGCTCGGCATCACGTTCTGGGTGCTCAAGCGGCGGGACGCATAGCGGCCGGTGCGGCCGGGCGTGATCTTACGATGCCCGAACGGCACGGCGCGTCGTCCGGTATGGGGTACTTACAGCAGCTAATATCCGGATCAGCGCTTCGTTTCTTGTTCGTCCCTAGGTATCCGAAGTTGAAGATCACTCCTCTCGTGCTTTGCCCGCAGCTGCCGCTAGACGGCATCGCATCGGGAATCTTCCCCTACCTCGACGGCTCCGTCAGCGCTGATCAGCTGCGGTCTGTCGTGATGGCCTATGAGAGCGCCGTCGTGCCGGGCAGGCAGGGAGCCAAGCTGGCTGCGAAGGCACCCGGGGTCCTGATCGATCCGGCCGTGTATGTCCCGCAGGCCAGGACCGAGCCGGAAACGCTCTTCGACTACGACGACTGGCTGATGCGCCAGCGGGCGGCAGGCGTGCCGCTCATTCTCACCGACACGCCCCGAATCCGGAACCGGGATATATCGGCGCTCCGGAAAGCGCTGGCGCGGTGGGACGCGATCGACGAACCCACCCTGGTGGTCGTGCCGATTGAGCCCTGGTGGCTCCGGGAAGGGCTGCCCGACCTCGTCGAGGAGGTCCGGGCGGCCGGGCGGCCGGTGGCGGTCGTCCTGCTGCACCGGTACAACGGCCTCGACATCAAGGGAGCGGTAGCGGGTCTCCTGAGGTTCATAGCCGCCGTCAGGCCCCTGCCTGTGGTTCTGTTGCGCAGTGACATCTCCGCTGTCGGTGCGGTTGCTCATCAAGCGTTCGCCGGTTTCGTGGGCTGGTCGGCACATAGCAGGCACGGGCCTCTTCCCATGCACCGGCCCGAGGGCGATGACGAGCGGGACGAATCCCCGTCGGTGCTCGTGCCCGCGTTGAACGATTACGTCAAGACCAGCAAGCTCTCCGTGTTCGCTCGCATCCGGCGACCCGATGTGCTGCGCTGTGATGATCGCGTATGCCGCGGTGACAGCCTGCTCAGGATCGCCGACCTGAGTGAGGCCGATCTCCGCGACGGCCGGATGCTGGCGTGCCTGCACAACCTGGCAAGTACAGAGCAGCTCGCGAGACGCGTTCTCGCGGCCGCAGATCCGCGAGACGCATGGTGGGAGACCTGCACCGCCGGAGCTGGATCGATCGCCTCGCTAGCGGGAAGCGGAGTCAGCTTGCCCCAGCATCGCTGGCTCCGTCACTGGCTCGAGCTGGGTTCTCCTGCTCATGATTACCGGCCCGTCGGGTAAGCCAGCGCCGGTACGTCTTTTCCTCCAGCAGCCACGACCAGCCATCCCTGGTCAGGCCCTCTGGCTCCTCGGCCGGCCGCAGCTGCCTGCGATGCTGATTGATGATGCCGACGCCGCACAGCTGTGCCTCCAGCATCGCTGCGTCTGGTATCCGGCTGGGCGTGCCCGCCATCCAGCGGCGCGTGAAACCAGCGAACAAGCTGGCGTCCTGGACGGCGCGTAGTTCTTGGCCCGCGGCCGCACCCACTACGACATCGGTGATCGTGAGCGGTGACTCCAGGCGTCGCGTGATCCTGGCGCCGTCCTCATGGCGTTCGGCTACTGCGCGCGGCTGATCCGCCATCTCCGCCCACGCCACAGGATCGGTCACTGAAATTCCGGTGGGCAGGTCCATCAGACGCTCCAGCAGGGCCGGATTGATGACCGCGCCCAGGCCTGTTGTCTCGCGGCGCCGGTGCTCGGCGATGTTGATGATCGCGTAGGCAGTGACCCGCACGCCGAGCAGCATGACACCCACCGGCACGCCTGGTGCGCCCCCGTATGGAGAAGCCAGCGGAGCTGGCGAACTGGTAACCGCCGGGAGATGCATGCTGTACTCGCATGAGCGTGAATTTTTACTATTTAGATTTTAGATAGTAGTTATCAGCGCGTAGATGTGGACACGCCGTTGGATGTGAAGGAAGTAGGCAAGGAACTCTTCGGACGACCTTGCCGGCTGGCGCTGGCCCTCTGGGTACTCGAGCATCACAAGTCACGTTTCTACCAATCCGAACCACCCCGCGAGGTGATCCTGCAAGGAGAGGTGGCTAAGGAACTCCGTCGGCTCGTCCGCCTCGGCATGCTGGAGGAACTGCGCCCAGACGACGCCCGGCGTGTTTACTACGACCGCACCGATAGTCCCCTCTGGAAGATCATCGAAGCAGCCGCCGATGCGGTTGATCCTCGGTGACCTGCCCAGTGAGCCACTCCTCGAACGTCGGCCCGGCCAGCTTGGCGTGCGGTCCGGGGAGCAGCGAGCCATCGGCGGCCGCCTGGCTGTCCGGGTCGGCCCCCTTTACCTCCTCGATCCGGACCTGGTCGCCGCGCCGGGCCGCGACCAGCCGGGCCAGGCTGGCGAGGTTCTCCTCACGCGGGCCCGCGAGCTCCGGGACCGGCGCCCCGGCGGATTCGGCCGCCCGGGCGCCCCCGAACTCGGCTTCGGGGCCGGTGGCCATCGCGGCGAGGGCTTCGGCGACGGTGCGGGCGGCGATGATCTGGGTGCGCATCTGCGGCAGGTAGATCACGTCGCCCTGCTGGCCCATGTCCATCAGCACGCCTACGAGCTCGTGGAACTGCGTGACGCGCAGGATCCTCGCGGGCACCGGGCCGGCCAGCACGGCCTGCTCGTGGGCGAGCTTGGCCGACCCGTAGCCGCCGGCGGACTTCTCGATCCCGACGATGGAAACGACCACGTACCGGGCCACGCCGGCCCGCTCGCCCGCCTGCTGCAGGTTCGCCGCGGCCGTGGTGAAGAATTCGGTGGCCGCCCGCTGCTCGGAGCTCGGCCCGGCGGTGACGTCGATGATGGCGCCGACGCCGGTGAGCGCATCGGCGAGACCCTCCCCGGTGATGACATCGACGCCGGCCGGCCGGGCGATCGGGACGACCTCGTGGCCCGCGGCACCGAGCACCTCGACGACATGACGCCCGAGCCGCCCGGTCGCGCCGGCCACGGCGATCTTCGCTGGCCCCATGATTGCCTCCCTTGTGTTGCGTGCTGAACGAACACAAGATGCCGGCCACCCGATCCTTGTGACAGCCCGCGGGTTACCCGCCGGCCCAGATTCCATCGGTCAGCTCGAGGCGGGCGCGGACGTCGGAGACGAGCGTGCCCAGGTCCGGCCCGGGTTGCGCGAGCCGGTCCTGGATGGCGTCGAGCCCGGCCCGTTCGGTAAGCCGCTTCTCGTTGAGGATGCTGCCCCACTCGCCCGGCGCGAAGACCCGCCCCGGCCAGCCCAGCGCGCTGATGTCCGCCGGGTCGAGACCGCCCCGGTAATACAGCCCGAAGTCCCAGTCCGAACCCGCCACCGCCGCGCCCACCGCCCGCGACCCCCCGAGGGTGACCGCCACCACCCCAGGTACCGCGGCCAGCCGTTCGGCGAGATATTCCACCGAACGAGTATCGAGCAGCGGCCCTTCAGCGAGCACGCCATTATCCGGCCGGATCCTGAACCCCGGCTCGCGCATCAGCGTCGCGATCGGCGCGACCGGAGGCCGAGGCGCTGGCCAATGACGCCGGATACGCCGGCGTTGACGTCCGGGTGGAGCGATACGCAGCCGACACGCACGTTTTCCAGATGTTCTGGTCGTTCCTGCCGGAAGCTGCCGATGCCATCGGACAGGCCGGCGGCTTCCTCGCCGGTCTCCTTGGGGCGTCACCCGCCAGCCCTCGACTGCGGCCGTCGCCGCGGCAGCTATGAACACCGGTAGGAGTGCCGGTGGCAGACTGGTGTCATGCGCCCGACGCGGCGAGGCTCGGCCCTCGTCACCGCGGCAGTGATCGCAATGCTGCTCGCGGGCTGCACGAGCGGCACCGCTAGGTCCAGCACCGGGAAGCCCGGGCGCTAAGCCGGACGCGGATCGCGGGACGAGCGTCGGCGTGCCGACCTTACTGGGTCCGGTGTAGCGCAACAGTTACAATGTAGTTATGACGACTCCGCTCTCCATCCGCTTTTCTCCATCGTTGCTGGCCCGGCTGCGGCAACGCGCCAACGCCATGACGGGCGCCAGCGCCGCCGGGCTGGCACAGCGGCTGATCGATGAGGGTCTGCGAATGGCCGATCACCCGGGCGTGATCTTCAAGGACGGGCCGTCCGGCCGCCGGGCCGCGCTGGCCTACGGGCCCGATGTCTGGGAGGTCATCAAGTTCCTCCGCGAGGTCGATGAGCGCGGACCCGCCGCGATCGACGCCGCCGCCGAGGTATTCGCGGTCGACACCAGCCGGATCGCCACAGCGATCAGCTACTACGGGGATTACGCGGGCGAGATCGACACCGAGATAGCAGACGCCGACGACGCTTCGGCCCGTGCCGAAGCGGCCTGGCGGGTCCAGCAACAGCTCATCGCATGAACCGGCGGCCTGACGTCAGGCTCCTGCTGGACGAGATGTTCTCACCCGCCATTGCGGCGGAGCTCCGCGACCGCGGTCACGACGTGATCGCGGTCGCGAACCGGCCTGACCTGCGCGCAAAGTCCGACGAGGAGATATTCGCGTGGGCCATCGCGGAGCGGCGATGGCTCCTCACGGAGAACGTGAAGGACTTCAGGCCGATCATGCTGCGCGCCTTGGCGGGCGGCCAGCCGGGCTGCGGGTTGCTGTTCACCAGTAGCCGTGCCTTCCCGAGATCCAGGAAGAATCCCGGTCCGCTGATCAACGCCCTTCACGCCTGGCTGACCGCTGAGCCGCCAGCTCCGCCCGTAACAGAATCCTGGCTTCTCGGCGCATCAGACTCCCGATAAGTCCGGCACCGGCGTGGTCCGTCTTTTACTGCATGGATGCCGCTCCCCACGACCGCCGCGTTCACCGCTGGCCGGCCGCCCGGCCAGACCGTACCCGAGGCCAGGCTGATCGACGAGCTCCGCGCCGGCCCCGCCTGGCTCCCGGCGCTGTCCCTGGTCGCGCTCACCCCGGCGGGCGAGGTCATCGGGCACGTGCTGGGCACCCGGGGGCTCCGCGGCACGTTCACCTACCCCGAACCCTTCGACCGCACCTGAGCCCCGATAACGCGCCCTGCCTACCGCTTAGCGGAACGGGTTGGTGACCCGGACGCCGCCGTAGTCCTGGCCGTCGCTGAGGTCCTCGGACAGGACGTGCGTGCAGCCCATCGCGCGGGATGCCTCGATGATCGCGGCATCCCAGTACGAGAGCTGGAAGCGCTGGCGGGCATCCAGGGCTGCCATCATGATCCCGCTCGTGATGTCCTGGACCGGGAAGCGCCGGAACGACTGGATAAGCAGGACCGCCTGCCGGTGGCCGATGGCATCCGGGCGGCTCGCGCGGGTCGCCTGGACGTAGAACTCCTGTAGCACCTGTACCGACAGCGCCAGGTCACGCTCGGCCAGGATGTCGCTGGCCTGCTTGGCCTTGTCCTGCTCCGCCGGGTCGCGGGAGATCGCGTAGAGCAGGACGTTGGTGTCAACGAACCGCACGGTCGTGCGTCTCGTCACGGCTCAGCCGGTCGGCGGCGCGGAACTGGCCGATCCCGGCCTGGACCTCGCGCTGCAGTGCCTCGAGCCTGGCGAACTCGTCCATCCGGCCCGACAACTGCTCAAGGTAGGCGACGACCAGCGCGCTCACCGAGGTGTCACGCTGCGCGGCGGCGACCCTGGCATTGCGGTAGACATCATCCGGGACGGAAACCGTAATGTTCTTCACAGTTTCACAGTAACACAGTTTCTGTGCTACCGGCCAGGGCTGTGCTACCGCCCCAGCAGTCCGAGGTCCCGCAGGCTTTCCGCGGTTTCCGCGATCGTGGTCTCGGCGGGACGCGGCCGCCAGCCGAGCTCGTTGCGGGCGCGGTCGTTGTGGATGACCAGCTCGGGCAGCTCATCTCCCGGCGCTTCCTCGTTCGGTACCCGCTCGGCCAGCGGGCCGAGCCGGTCGCGCAGGATCCGGGCCAGCTGCAGCCAGCTGATCGTCGGACCGTCCGCGAGAACCAGGAAGCGCCTCCCCGCTGCCGCGGGCGTGGTCATCGCCCGGATGTGCGCGTCGGCCACGTCGCGCACGTCGGCCACGCCGAACCGCTGGCGCGGCACGACGGTCATCGCCCCGTCCAGCATCGCCGCGATCAGCTGGAGCGTGGAACGCACCTCCGTGACCAGGGAGGGCCCGAAGATGCCCGTCGGGTTGACCGACACCAGTTCGGTGCCGCCGCCCTCGCGCTCGATGAAGTCCCAGGCGGCGCGCTCCGCGATCGCCTTGGAGCGCGGGTATGGAGGCAGGCCCGGCGTGTCCGGGTCGGTCCAGTCCGCCTCGGTGTAGTCGGCGCCCGGCTTGGGCGTGTAGCCCACCGCGGCGAACGAGGAGGTCAGCACCACGCGCCTGGCGCCGGCATCACGAGCGGCCCGCAGCACGCGGAGCGTGCCGTCACGGGCGGGCGCGATCACCTCGTCCGGATCCTTCGGCTGGATCATCGGCGAGGCGACGTGGTAGACGTCCGCACAGCCGGCCACCGCGCCGGGCCAGCCGCCGTCGGCCATCAGGTCGGCAACCACGACCTCCAGGCCAGCGTCGTCCGCCCATGGCGCGCAGGCAGGCCAGCATCTGGACCAGCACTTTCAACCACAGGGTTGACAGATGGACCACCAGAAGCCTAGAGTACTTTCAACCATCAAGTTGAAACGGGGGCCCCGATGACCGCGGACACGCTGTCTCAGGTCTTCGCCGCCCTCGCGGACCCGACCCGGCGCGACATGGTGGCCCGGCTTTCCGACGGCGACGCGACTGTAGGCCAGCTCGCCGAGCCGTACCGGATGTCGTTGCAGGCCGTCTACAAGCACTTGCGGGTGCTCGAGGACGCCGGGCTCGTCAGCCGGCCACGAGGGCCGCAGCCCCGGCCGGTGCGCCTGGAGGTGGAGGCCCTGGACCTGATGGACACGTGGATCGAGCGCCACCGGGCCCGCGTCGAGCAGCGCTACCGCCGCCTCGACTCCGTCCTGGCCCAGATGAACAACGGAGACGAAGATGAACAAGATCACGGAAACGATCATCGAAGCCGACCCGAAGCTGCCGGTCATCCGGATGGCTCGTGACTTCGCCGCCAGCACCGGACAGCTGTACCGCGCCCACACCGATCCCGCGCTGTTTGCCCGGTGGGTCGGGCCCGACGCCATGACCACCCGGATCGAGCACTGGGACGCGCGTACCGGCGGCAGCTGGCAGTACGTCTCGGTGCACGACGGCACGGAGTACCGGTTCCACGGCTGCTTCCACGACGTTCGGCCGGACCGTATCGTGCAGACCTTCACGTTCGAGGGCGATCCCGACGGCGTCGCCCTGGAAACGCTGTGGTTCGAGGATCTGGGTGACGGCCGTACCCGGCTGCGGACGCAGTCGCTGGTCGACAGCTTCGAAGGCCGCGACGCGTGGCTGCGCAGCGGCATGGAGACCGGCGTCGACGAAGGTTACGCCAAGCTGGACAGGATGCTCAGCGATGGCACTCTCTGACCGCCCGGCCGAGCGGCACCGGCAGGTAGCCGGGCTTTTTACCGAACGGGCCTGCGGTACCCGCTCCTGGGATGCCCCATCGCCGGTCCCCGAGTGGACGGCCCGCGACGTGGTCCGCCACCTGACCGAATGGTTCCCCGCGTTCCTGGCCTCGGGCGCCGGTATCGACCTGCCGCGCGGCCCGTCGGTCGACGAGAACCCGGTCGCCGCGTGGCAGGTGCACTGCGACGGCGTGCAGGCGGTGCTGGACGATCCGGAGACGGCGCACCGCGAGCTCGCCAACCCGCACATCGGCCGGCTGCCCCTGGGGACCGCGATAGACCAGTTCTACACCGCCGACGTGTTCATGCACACCTGGGACCTGGCCCGGGCGACCGGCCAGGACGACCGGCTGGACCCCGATTTCTGCGCCCAGCTCCTCGGCGGGATGGAGCAGATGGAGGAGGCCATCCGCTCCTCCGGCCAGTTCGGCGCCCGGGTCGACGTACCCGTCGGCGCGGACACCCAGACCAGAATGCTGGGCTTCATCGGCCGCGACCCCTTCTGGCCTGGCCGCTGAGCCGGTGGGCCAGGGCGCTGGCCAGCGGGCCCGCGCAATTGGCGGCCAGGTGCAGCAGTACCGGCGCGGCGAGGCTGCCGGAGCGTTCCCGGAGCAGGGACAGCAGCGCGCCCGCCCCCGCGGTCCCGGCCGCTACGGCGGTGACCGCGGTGATCCGGGCGCCGCGGCTGGCCGCGAGCCGGTTGACCGCCAGCGCCTCGGCGGTCGGGCGGATGTGCCACAGGCCGAACACCGCGCAGCCCGCGGCGGTGGCCGCGGGCTCGGCCAGCACCCGGCGCAGCGCGGCGTGGAGCACGCCTCGGAACGCGATCTCCTCCCAGGCGACGGTGCCGACCGGGATACGCAGGAGCACCTGGTAGGCGAGCTGACGCCGGTCCAGCCCCGCGATCCGCTGGTCGTCGAGCAGGGGCCGGGTGGCCGGGATCAGCGCGGCCACCCCGAACGCGGCCACCACCGGCGCGGCCGCCGCCGATCCGCACCTGAGCCCGCCCCCCAGCCGGTCCCGCCCCAGCCCAAGGTCGTCCGCGGTCAGCCCGCCGGCCGCCGCGACACCAAGGGCGGCCGCCGCGGCGCACCCGTTGACCACCGGATACCAGCGCCGGTGCCACGGGTGCAGCCCGACCAGGTTGTTGTACCCGGCCAGCACGACGCAGGCCGCCGCGGCGAAGGCCACGTCGGCCTGACGGACCCGGCGGAGGCCCCGGCTACGGATCCGGCGGGGCACGCGCCTATTCTCCGGCGCGGACGAGGCCGCTCTCGTAGGCGAAGACCACGGCCTGCGCCCGGTCGCGCAACGCCAGCTTCATCAGCACCCGGCTGACGTGCGTCTTGACCGTCTGCTCCGCCACGACCAGGTGCGCGGCGATCTCCGCGTTGGACATGCCGCGGGCGACCAAGCCTAGGACCTCGGTCTCGCGGTCGGTCAGGTCCTCGAGGTTCTTGCGGCTGGCGGCCCGGGGCGCGCCCAGGCGGGCGAACTCCGCGATCAGGCGGCGAGTCACCCCGGGGGCCAGCAGGGCGTCACCCGACGCGACCACCCGCACGGCTTCGGCGAGCTCGCCGGCCGAAGCGTCCTTGAGCAGGAAGCCGCTGGCGCCGGCGCGCAGCGCCTCGTACACGTAGTCGTCCAGGTCGAACGTGGTCAGGACCAGGACCCGGGGTACGCCGTCGCCCGCCGCCATGATCTGCCGGGTGGCCTGCAGGCCGTCCATCACCGGCATGCGGACGTCCATGAGGATGACGTCGGGGCTCAGCTCGGCGACCCGGGCGACGGCCTCCTGGCCGTTGACGGCCTCGCCGACCACCTCGATGTCGGGCTGCGCGTTGAGCAGGATGGAGAAGCCCGACCGCACCATCCCCTGGTCGTCGGCCACCAGCACGCGAATCGTCACGCCTCCTCCTCAGGCGGGCTCACCGGCAGGACCGTGGCCACCCGGAATCCCCCGTCTCCGGTCGGGCCCGCGTCCAGGCTGCCGCCCAGCATCGTGGCGCGTTCCCGCATGCCGACCAGGCCGTGCCCGCCCCCGGCCGCCCGGGTCCCGCTGGGCACCAGAACCGGGGCGACGGCATCGTTGCGGATCTCGAGCTCCAGGCTGTCGGGGCGGTACGCCACATGAACCTGGACGTGCGAGCCCGGCGCGTGCCGCATCGCGTTGCTCAGCGCCTCCTGCACGATGCGGTACGCGGACAGGTCCACGCCCTCCGGCAGCGTCACCGGATC
>WNGL01008480.1_pt1 | contig 12013 bp, 5 predicted proteins | sample 5400591 | NCBI WGS metagenome assembly WNGL01 (sample SAMN13153377, study PRJNA577476) | soil metagenome | isolation source: 80 cm soil or saprolite under Garry oak tree replicate 1 | place: USA:California | collected 2016-06-15
AGGCCGCAAAATGCGCTGTATTTATACTGGCTAGCCCGCCTGGACTACGACGGACGCAACTACAGTTCCGCCATGGGCCGCCTGAAAACAGTCATCGAACTGGATCCGAATATGGCGCGGGCATATGACACCTTGGGACTCTGCTACGACTACCTCGGCAGATTCGACGATGCAGTCGCGAATTTCAATCGAGCCATCGAACTGAACCGACTGCAAGCCAAGCCTTCCCCATGGCCCAATGTCGATCTGGCCAATTCGCTGATTGCGTTGAATCGGCTGCCCGAAGCGGAAAAGAATCTGCGTGCGGCAGTCGGTTATGACCAGCGGCTCCCGCAGGCGCACTTTCAGCTCGGCCGGGTGCTCGAGATGCAAGGTCGGTATCAAGATGCTTTAGATTCGCTCAAGGAAGCCGTAACGCTGGCCCCCGACTACGCAGATCCGCATTACTTGCTGGGCCGGATTTATCACCGGCTGGGCGATGAGCCACAGTCCAAGTCGGAAATTGCCCGGTTTCAGGAGCTAAAAAGGGCCGCTGAACGGCCAGCTTCCACAGGAGCGTCACAACCTCAGATGTAAGGCTCCTCGGGCATCCCACCGCTCCGAGAGCAGGTTTCCTAACCTGTCGGTCAAAAAAAGAAACGCCCCGACGAAGAGTCGGGGCGTTCTGCGGTTAAAAGTTAAATTGAGGGTTGGTTAGAATTCAAATCTTGCGCCTAACTGAATTCTACGCGGCGCGCTAACGTTGCCGGTCCAACCACCGAAGCTAGACGAACTGATATTAGTGTTGAAGGCGTTATTTCCGCCTATGTTGAAATTGCCGTCGTCGACGAACAAATGGAAGTTAAACGCGTTATAAAACTCGGCGCGGAAGACCAGCTTAACTCGCTCATTGACCTTGGTGTTCTTGGTCAGCGCAAAGTCCACGTTTTTGTAGTTCGGTCCTCGGAACCCAAAAATGCGCGGACCTTTGCCTGTGTATCCGTACACTCCGGTGCAGCCCGGGCACCCTCCAGCAGGTTCGAAAGTTGTCAGAGGCTCAAATGCGGCTATGTTGAGGAGTGGCCCCTTGGCAGGATCGAAATTATTGGGATCTTGCAAGAGGGGCTTCACTCCCGAAACGAGCCCGGGCAAGCACCCTTGTCCTGTGTAAGCGGTAAGGCAATTTCCCGAACGGATCCACAGCGGAGTACCCTTCGAGTAGCGAATGATCGGGCTGATTTGCCAGCCACCGACCACGCGATCCAGGGCGCTGTTGTTATTTAGATACTTTTGGCCCCGGCCAATCGGCAGTTCGTACACGAAGGCTGCCGAAAGCGTCTGCGGAACGTCGTCAGGCGCCAACGAGCGATTGCGCCTCTGTTCGAACGGCGAAATTACTCCTTGCGAGCCGTTCCACGTTGACGCCACCCTCTGCGTATTATCCGCGGCATCGGTGATGAGTTTCGAGTTCGTGTAGGAAACCAGCATGTAAAGGCCCTTGCTGTAACGCTTCTCGAACTTCAGCTGGAACGAATGATAGATGGAGCTGCCGTGGTTTTCATTCAGCCCCTGTAATGCATCGCAGAATTGTGGGTACTTCAAGAGCGCCTGACCGACCGTCGGAGAACAATTGCCGGCGGCGTTCAGCTCTGCTACCCAGCCTGGGTACGGCGTCTTAACGCCATACAGTACCTGATTGTCCGACGTAAATGGAACGTTGAGCTCCGGCACGTACTTGCAATTTCCCGTCGGGGTGCTCGTGGTACAGGACGGATCGATCACCAGGGTGTTCGCTTCCAACGCCTGAATGTTGGGATCAAACGGATTCAGGACGTTGATCGGATTCAAGTTTGACGGCAACCGCGTGCCCTTGTTTCCCACATAGGCCACACTCAGGAAAACATCTTGTGGGAGTTTGCGCTCGATGGTCACATTCCATTGTTGAGCGTACGACCGCTTGTTGGCGTCCAACGGGCGATACAGGATGGAGTGGCCATTGTCGTAGGACCCAGAGATAAAGGGCGGAGCTTGCGCCGGTGCCGGAACACCATTGTCCAGATAAAAGGCAGGGTCAGCTTGGTTGGTGGTCGGATCCTTGAGCGTGCCGAAGGATTGATTCAGGTTGAACCCATCCAGCGAGATTCCGCCACCCCAACCCGGGTAGAACGCTTGTGTGAAGAATACGCCGTAGCCTGCTCGAACTACCGTCTTTTGGTCGTAGGAGTAGGCCACGCTCAGCCTCGGCGCAAAACCCCTGCGCCATGGCTTCTCAGGGTACTGCGCGCCATAACAAGCGGTCTGGCAAAACGAGCCACTTCCCGCGAAGGCCAACGTCCCCGGTATGCCGTCCGGATTCTGCCCGTTCGGATCGAAGAACGAAAGGTGGTTGAATTTCTCCCTCGATGGCGAAAAGTAATCCCACCGCACGCCAAAGTTCGCCGTGAATTTTGAAGTCACCTTCCACGAGTCATTTACGTGCAGCGCCCAGGATTTCTGGCGAGGGAACCAGGCGCTGACCGTTCGACGGTCAACCGAATCGCCCGTCACGGCCCCGAGTAGAAAATCCGCAATCGGGGCACCGCTATTAGGCCCGGGTATTGCCGTGGCTGAACCAGTGAAGCGATAGCTTCCTGCCTCATTCGTGTGCTGGTGAATATTGCCCTGGATATTTCTCCAATCAAAACCAAAGGTGATCGTATGGTGTCCGATGATTTTGTTTGCTGTGTCGTTCAGGTCCCAGGTCGGGCGGGTGGTGACGTTCCCTCCCGGCGGGCCGGTGCTATTCGAAATCTGGTTGAAGGTGGTAAACGTGAATTGGGGCAGTGAGTTGTTGCCTGCTGCTCCCGGCACGGCCGGTAAGGTTCCAGCCTTAGCGGCAGCCAGGACCTGCGGTTCGGAACCATAACCTTCGTTGCGGTTCAGATATCCGAGAGTCATGTGATTGGTCAGCGTCGAAGAAAAAGTGTGTTCCCAGTTGAACCGCGCGATCGGTGAATTCTGTGGCCGGGTCGGCGACTCGGTCGAAATGATTGCGGGAAGTGCGGTCGCCGTGTTGTAGCCCGTGAACTGGCGCCACCAGAAGAAATAAAAGTGGTCTTTGTCCCCGTAGTTGTGGTCAATACGCGTCATGAAAACGTTGCTGTTCGAGACCAGGGAATCGGGTACGGGTTTGGAAAGCGTGTAATTGTTGAACGGCTGAGTATTCGTGGGCTGCGGCATTGCGGCAAGATAAGCTTGAGCAATTGGGCTGATGCAAAGCGAAGGGATCATATTCCCGGGGAATTGCTGCCCTGGTCCTACCCCGGCCGCAGTTTGACAGGTGGCGCTGGCATTGCCGGGCATGTAAATGGGGATCACATTGCCACTGCTGTCCTTCCAGTCCGTGAAATTCCCGCCTCGCTCCAGGACCGAAGGAATCGAGAGAGTGGGCACGTTCGAGCCGCCGGCCTGGTGAAATGCCTCCCAGTCAAAATAGAAGAATGAATGATGTTTGGAGGTCCCGTGATAAAGGAACGGAAACTTGATCGGGCCGCCGAAGTTAGCGCCAAAGTCATGCTCATTGTCGAGCGGGCGGCGATCACAGCCTGGACTGCTGCAGCTGGAATTCCAGGGAGCCGCATTGAATACCCTGTTGCGGGCGTACTCAAATGCTGCTCCGTGATATTGGTTCCCGCCAGACTTGCTGACCATGGTGATCTGCCCCGAAGAAGATGACCCATACTCGGGAGCGTAGTCCGACGTGAGAACCTTTACTTCCTGCACCATGTCGGGCGACATCTGGAAATCGCCCTGGATGGAGACCATGCCGCTCTGGCTCATGAAGCCTTCCTGCATGGTTGCACCATCGAGAAGGGCTTCGTCGCCGGACTGCAACCCCCCGTTGATGCGGGCGTTGAAAGCCTCATTGCTGCTGCCGGTGGACACGCCGGGGAGAAGTACTGCGAAGCTCGCTGACGAGCGGGGCTTGCCCGACACGATCAACGGCAGATCCTTGACGGTTTCAGGATCAATGCCTCCCTGGACCGTTCCGTTTTCGTAGTTGATGAGGGTATTCTCGCCTTCTACTGTGACGGTCTCAGTGGTCGTGCCTACCTTTAATGTCGCATCCGCACGACCCGATTGGTTGATTGTCAGGACTATGCCCTTCTGAACGTAGTTTTGGAAGCCGGCTTTGACGACTTTCAGGTCATAGGTTCCGGGAGTCACGTTGCGAAAGGTATATTCGCCCCGCTCATTGGAAGTGGCTTTTGCCTCGAAGCTGGTCGCTTGATTGACCAGTGTCAGTTCGGCGTCGGCCACGGCGGCGCCAGAAGGGTCCATTACAGTACCGCCCAAGGTCGCGTTTCCAATTTGTGCCCGTGCGGAAAGAGCCAGTGCCAACGACCCCAGACAGAATGCTATTAGTAAGCCAAAACGAAAAATCACCGAACTAGAGAGTTTGTGGAACATAGTCGTCACCTCGCAGCAGTTGGACTCCCTCGCAAGGTCCCCAAGAACTGAATTCCAGGAAGGTTCCCACTCTTGGAACGCCTAAGCGCGTACGTAAGCGCTTACGTCCCTAATGGTTTTGGATTATTCGCCGCCGCCGTTTCTCCTGTCAAGCGTAAAATCAAAAAATCCGCTTTTCTCAATCTGCGTTTCTCATGGCGCGTAGTTCCCAACGGCCTGAACAGAGGACTTGCTAAACTCAGTTTCCCTCCAAAACCATATCGTACCCTTCGTGAGACCATGAGCCATTAGCGGTATTCTTCCCAGGCAGTCGCGAACGACCAGCGGCCTCCTCCTTCAGAAAACTTTTAGATTGCCACCATCTGCGATTCGGGTCTCCGTTTCAAACTTGAATTTCTAAAGATTCAGTTCAGGGATACTGCATGAGCTGCGATTTTGCAGTGGAGAGTCAGGTCGTCACCGAGCTACGAATTTGAAAACAGCGGAAGGCTTCAGAACCATCACTAGAACGGAAAACGGAGAGCTTACTTCAAGAGCGGGGCTGCATGCGTAGACTGCCGTACCACGAGTCGAGTGGAAATCTTGATTTCGCGGCCTTGAACGGAATTTGTTTGTAATACAGCCTCAACGGCCGCGGTCCCGATTTCAGTTCGCGGGATCATGATGGTAGTTAACTGGGGATCAGTCAGCTCGGCGAGCGAGATATCGTCGCACCCTATCACGGAAACATCCTTCGGAACTTTCAGACCTGCACGACCTAGCTCACGCAGGGCTCCCACAGCCATCAAATCATTGGCGGCAAGGATCGCAGTTGGTCGGCTCTTCAACGTCAGCATTTCTCGAACGAGGTGCTCCCCGCTCTCCAGCCTGAAATTCCCTTCGAGAATTAACGGTTCCGTGTGCAGTGACGCTCGATGACTCTTCATCGTTTCGAGGAAGGCCTGCCTCCTGAATTGTGCCGATTTGAAGCGCACCGGGCCACTGATGAAAGCGATCTGACGGTGTCCAAGCTCAAGAAGGTGTTCAACCGCTTCATGAACGCCCTTTTCATAATTGACTCGGATGTTGCTGGTATGCGGACCTACCTTTCCGATGTCGAGAAAGACCACAGCGATTTCGCGCGAGGACAGACGCTCGATCACGGAAAGATCCATCTCCGTGGTCAATATCATGACGCCACGAACTCTCAATTCCAGTAATCGCTGCACGTAACGAGAGTCGCGCTCCGGCTCGTAATTGGTATTCAGAACAATAACGTCGTAGCCCAACTCCAGAGCTCTTTCCTGAATGGATTTCACAAGGTCTGGGAAGAATGGGTTGGTAATGTCCGAAATGATCAGTCCCAGCGTCCGGCTCTGGCCGGACGCCAGATTGCGCGCATGGATGTTGGGCGTGTAACCGACGCGTTCAATGGCGTAAAGAACCTTCCGTTTGGTGTCATCACTAACAAATCGAGTCTTGTTTATGACGTGAGAAACTGTGGCAGTAGAAACTCTCGCCAGCTTCGCGACTTCTTTTATTCGAACAGTGGTCATTCTCGACGCTATCCCTCGTATCGATCGAAGGGCCCGAAATCATTCTGTACAGTATAGCGTTGAATGCGTTTTGCTCAGCGCGAAGAGGAGAACCAAAACATTGTGGGACGATTCTACTGCAACTTTCTCCGCCATAGTCCCTCAAAACTCAGCCAGCAGCTCGTTTTCCGTGTATGCTTGGACCAAATTGCAGGGAGAGGGGCTTTATGGCGACGCTGAGCCAAACGAAGCCGGCCACGGAAACGACTCCGACCCTGCGAGAGTCGGTGCTCGTAGAACCCGCGACAGCGCGCAACGTCTCAGTGGATGCGTATCGCGGGTTGGTCATGTTGTTGCTGATGGCCGAGGTGTTGCAACTTTCGCGTGTGGCTGCGGCGTACCCGACGAGCGTGTTCTGGAGAGTCCTGGCCTTCAATCAAACGCATACGGAGTGGTTCGGCTGCTCTCTGCACGATACGATTCAGCCGGGGTTCTCCTTCCTGGTTGGTGTGGCGCTGCCGTATTCCATTGCCAGCCGCATGGCGAAGAGCGCGCGCTTCATGGAATTATTCACGCACGCGCTTTGGCGTTCCTTGGTGCTGGTTGCTCTGGGTGTATTCCTCCGGTCGATGGACCATTCCATGACCTATTTCACGTTTGAGGACACGCTCTCGCAAATCGGGTTCGGATATCCATTATTGTTCCTGCTCGGATTCTTTTCCTCAAAAGTGGAATCGCTCAAGTGGGTATGGGGGGCGCTCGCCTTGATTCTCTTCGGATACTGGCTGGCGTGGGCCCTGTATCCCGCGGCGCCCGCGAATTCCGATTGGCAAAACGTAGGCGTCCCCGCGACGTGGAACGCGCAACACAACTTCACGGGATTCGCTGCGCACTGGAACAAGAACTACAATTTCGGAAACCGCTTCGACCAGTGGTTCCTGAACCTGTTCCCGCGCGAAAATCGCTTCGTGTACAACTCGGGTGGATACCTCACACTGAGTTTCATTCCTACGCTGGGCACAATGATCCTGGGCTTGATCGCCGGGCGCTGGTTGCGGGAATCCCGGCCCAAGATCCCGATGAAGAAGCTGCTGATTGCCAGCGTTTCGGGGATTGCGCTTGGATTGGCGCTGCATTACTCGCACATTTGCCCTGTGGTGAAACGCATTTGGACGCCGTCCTGGACCATCTTCAGCGGAGGAATTTGCTTCTTGTTCTTGGCTGCATTTAGTTGGATGATCGACGTGAAGGGTTTCAAAAAATGGGCCTTTCCGCTGGTGGTCATCGGCATGAACTCGATTGCTGCGTACTGCATCGCGCATTTCATGGAAGGATTTCTGGATAGCACCTTCCGGATCCACTTGGGTGCGAACTTCTTTCAATTTGCCGGCGCCGGGCTGCAACCTTTTTTTGAGGGCGCGGCGATTCTAGTGTGCTATTGGCTCGTGCTGCTTTGGATGTATCGGCGGAAACTGTTCCTGAAGATCTAGGGCCTCTTGAATTAACTTGGGAACAAGTTGGGAACAAGCATTGACGAATATCGTGCAAAACCGTGATATATGACATAGGAAAATGCTAGACGGACCAACTACTTAGCGTTTCTGCTCTTACCTTGGGCGCAGGAGGTCCCGAGTTCAAATCTCGGCGCCCCGACCACTTACTTCTTTGTTTTCAATGCACTGTTCTTGATGCTGCAGCGTCAGAAACTGAACTTGGGTCCAACTTGGGTCCAAGTACAAGCCTCTCGACGCTCTCTACTGCGCAACGTTGTTCTTCCGGTACCGCGTGCAAATAAATCTCGCGCGTGATTTCCGGCGAGGAATGCCCCAGGAGCGATTGCATCGTCCCTATTGGCGTGCCCACGGAATCGAGCATCGTCGCGTGGCTATGTCTCAGAAGATGCCACGTGACGCCTGGAAGCCCTAACCTCTTCGCTGGGGGCTTCAGGTGCTTACGCAAGAGATTCCATCGATCTAGCTAATCCGTCGCGTGAGGCAAATACCAGGGCCCTTGCATCAACAGCCGCAGGATGAATGGCGGCGAGAATCTCTGCCGTCTCCGTCCCAATCGGGATGGTTCGTGCACTGCGCTTCGTTTTGGGTCTATCAAAATGCCCGTCATACACCGTCTCGGCGACACGAAGCAGACGAGCTTTCAAATCAATGCTTCCCCATCGAAGCGCAAGCAGTTCTCCAACCCGCAGACCCGTCAGCACCAACAACAACGTGATTGATCGAGCTGGCTCATTCAAGTTCGCAGCTATGCCTAGTACGTGGGCCGGAGTAAGTACCGCTCGCTCCGTTCCATGTTGCCTCTGTGGAAGTTTCGTTCTCTGAGCTACGTTCTCGGTGATGTAGCGCCATTCCCCGGCCGTTCCGAGAATCTTGCTCAGCCCACACTTGAAATGGTGAACGGTTTCCCACGAAAGCCCGCTGTTAAGCTTGCGGCACAGGAACTTCTGCAGTTCTTCGCGCGTAAGCTCCCTAAGCTGCGTGTTGCCGAAAGCCGGAATGAGATGCACGTCAAGCATGTACCGGTAGTGCTTTTGGGTTGCGCATTTGAATGTCGGCAAGATCACAGGCATCCAGTCCTTTTTGACAAATTCTCCAAATGTCCGGATAGACTGTGGTCGAGCCTCACCGCTGTTGATGGAACTCAGCCTCTGAGACATTACCTGCATGGCCTTTCGGCGCGTTGGGAGTTCTGCGACGCTGCCGATCACTTCCGACCGTCGCAACCTCCCGAGCGTGCCGTCTTGTTGAATTACGTCCTCCCACCAGCGCGCTACCCAGACTTTCCTCCGAGTGCCCCGCTGGAAAAGTGATCCTTGCTGGAACCCTCTTCGAGCCATCGTTCCTCCATAGATGGCCCGTCCAGATTGTTCTGCGTCGCTTTTCAGTGTATCCCGCGTGTCAAGCGACATGAGAGTCTCGTCTGTGGCACTTGACTCAAGCAAGGATTTCCTCCTGGCGAAAGCGCCAGTACTTCCCTACTCGATAGCCCGGAAGCTGCTCTGTAGACCGTTTGCGCAGGCGTCCATAGACCCAGGACACGGGCACCTGCAACAACTCGGCAACTTCGTGAACGGTGAGAAAAAGACGTTCGTCTCTCTTCTCTCCCTCAGTGGCCACGTGTCGTGAGGCGGCATGCAATGCGTTTTGGTGTAGCTCGGGGCTTGCTTCTTCAACGCAGATTGCTTTCGAATGGGACTCCACTGAAAGGCGCGAGGCATGCTGTCGTGGAGACTTTCCGGCCCAGGGAGAACCGGTTTGAGCGAATGCAGGAGCAGCAAGAATCAAATACGCTGCGAGGACAGCGAGATGCCGACTTACATATTTGAGTCGCGATGCCTTGAGCCGAAATGCCTTCATCGTTGGTCTTCTCCTTATGTGAACTTCACTTAAAAGAATTAGAGGGAGTTCTCACAGGTGCCCGCGGCTGGCGGGAGCAATCAGAGACACGAAGCGAGGGCCACTGTCCGGTTGATTGCGCCTTGATCTGCCTCAATGCACACCTGAAGCGGGCGCTCCAATGAGAGGGTTTCTCCCTTCGCATCCAGCTCGGAACCATCGAGCGGCACGCAACTAAGCAGGGTGGCTGACCGCTCCACCAAGCCTACGGGGGAAATCCAGTGAGAACTCCCTGAACCATGTGATCGATTCCCACCGGAGTCTGAAACATTCTTCACGCCGGAGCCCTGTGTCTACAAGAACGGCGGCCACTGAACCCACTTCGACGAGCATGGCTGTAGCTTCATGCCCCACCGAAACCCGTTTCCAGGCGAGAAAATCCACCCGGGACCGTACCGCATGGGGAAGGGCGTGGGAGGACGCCAACAACTACAGGGTCGGTCATCTGGATCTATCGTGGTCTCGGCCTCCTGGGGCCGGCGCCGGGGCAGAGGCGCGAATTCAGTTCATGGAGGGACGGTTCGTTGGACCGAAATCGCTGCCTTTCGGCGGGACAGCAAGAAGGCCGGCCAAACTATGCCACTGAGTGGACCAATTTCACATGGTAAGGCAGAATCAGCGCGTTTAGTACGTTGCGTGCCCCGCAACCAGCCATCTTAAGAACTAGCAAGGGCCCGGGCAGTTTGGTCAGCCCTGCCCCTGTGATCTTACCTCCGGGCGCTGCTCTCCTTCAGCGGCCGGAAAGATGTCATAGACATAATCGTGCGCGGCCAGAGCGATCTTGTCCAGGGTACCTGCTTCAACGCGCTTGGCGACTTCCTGACGAGAGAGGTCGAAGATCGCGTCCAGAATCTGCGCGCGCTCCTGCTGATTCGCCTGCCCCACGACGAAGAGCACGCGGGCGCTGTGCTGGATGTACCGGGGCGAAAGCAACTGGCGCTTTAAGATCTCCATGATGACGGGTGCTTTGGTGCGGTCAAAGCGGCCTGGATCGCCTCTGCGGTCCAGCTCAGTGAAGAACTCCGCTGTCCATTCGTTGTGGAAGTTCCACAGCTTCTCGAACAGCTCCCTGGTGAAGCGGGTCCCGGCCTTGACCTCTAAGGCATTCACAGCCGGTACGACTCCATCCTCGGTGAGCGTCGGCCTCTTGAGGTAGCCGTTCTTGGTGATGGCGGCCTGGTGATGGACGAGGCTCCACAGCCACGACACATCGATCCGGTAGGTGGCTAGGTCATTCATGAAACGCAGTGAAAGTTCGTAGTCGTCAATCGCCGCTGCGAAGTTGCCGTTGAGGATCTGGAAGCCGTAGTTCGCCGCCATGTAAAGCGCATGTTGGATGTGCTCGACGGTGATTTCACCCTTCGGCACGCAGTAGATGGCATCCCAAAGTTCCTGCGTGAAGAGTTTCTCCGGAGTGTCAAACATTTCCCTGGTGATGACCCGGGGCGTGATCTTGCCCTGCGGATCTAATAAGCCACGGGATTGCAGCAGGAGCCGCTCCGTGTCAACGAGTCCGCTGGCGACCGTTGGCACCGGCTTGCCTTTTACATCCACAGTTTCTCGCGGCGCATCCAGGATCGCCTGGAGCTGCGTCACAGGGGCCCGCAGGGGCGCATTGCCGGCGGCGACGTAGGCCGGTTCCGGGCTGGCGACCCAGCTTTGCCGGTAGGCATCGTAAAGCCGCCCCTTCGCTCGGCCTGCAAGGATGTCTTCCAGGGTAGGCTGTTGAGCCGCAGGAAGCGGCTCTTCGGCCACAAGCATCAAGCCCAACAGGCGCTCTCGCAGCTTGTCAATCACCATCGCGCGCAGGGCCAACTGGTTATACCTCGAGCGGCCATAGACGTCGGCCGGTTGATAGATCATCACCGCCGCCATCCCGCCAATGGGGGCACCCTGGCTGAGTTCACCATTCTTCATGCCCGCCATGAGCATCATCAGCGCGTTGTACCGCTGATATGCAATCATATTCGGCGAGGCCATGCCGATGGATTGCGGATCCGGAAAGACGCCCTGCGCGTCGTCCTTCCACATCTCGATGAGGCTGGCCAAGTAGTCCCAGCGGCCGACGTTCGTGCCGAGGAGCCGGCGCCGCAAGACCCAAGCGATGGCAGGCATGAACCGCCCCGCATTTCCCTCCTCATAAAGAACTTTGATCTTGATGGTGCCAGCCGGGACTCCGATCACGCCTTCCAGCCGTACAAGGAGCTTCTCCACGATGCGAGCTTCCTGTGGAGTCTGGATCTTCGGAATGTAGTAGTACACACCCGTGCCCGCGCGCGTGAGGGACCCGTAGTTGTTGAGGGCCCAGAGGAGAGTGACGGGAATCACGCCGGGCGCCGGTTGGCCATCGACGCGGATGTGGTCATAGCGCACGTGGATGCCCGGAGGACGCGCAAAACGGCTGGGCCACTGCGCCGGAGGCTTGTTGATCTTGTACGCGCGCTTTTGGCCTTTCTTCACCACCTCGTAGGGGCGGTCCGACCAGCGGCCTTCGAAAATCTCTTTGGCGTTCTGCATAGCCCCAAAAATCCCCACCGGCTGATTTGTGGGCGTGCCGTCGGGCTGGAAGTGGGGCGGGGAGGCGTCTTCAAAGTCCGGCATATTCACGGGGGCAGGGCTATTCAACGCGTTGAAGGCCATGTCCAGCGGATGCCAGGGCCC
>WNGL01022040.1_pt1 | contig 12012 bp, 12 predicted proteins | sample 5400591 | NCBI WGS metagenome assembly WNGL01 (sample SAMN13153377, study PRJNA577476) | soil metagenome | isolation source: 80 cm soil or saprolite under Garry oak tree replicate 1 | place: USA:California | collected 2016-06-15
TGCATCCCCAGTCCGAGCCCGGAAACCGTGGTGGGGCGAACGATCCTGGCCGAGACGCCGGACTCGCCGGGCAGCCTCGGCATCGCGACCAGTGAGGCGCTGGAGACCGCGGCGAAGGACCCGTCGCTGGGATACGTGCTGGGCAGCGCCGCCAACCACGTGCTGCTGCACCAGACGGTCATCGGGCAGGAGGCACTGCTCCAGATGGACCTCGCCGACGACTACCCGGACATCGTCATCGGCTGCGCCGGTGGCGGCAGCAACCTGGCCGGCCTCACGTTCCCCTTCCTGGGCGCCCAGTTGCGTGGCGGGCCGGCGGTGCGCGTGCTGGCCGTCGAGCCGGCCGCCTGTCCCACGCTGACCAGGGGCAGCATCGCCTACGACTACGCCGACACCGGGCAGTTGGGGCCGCTGTTCCGGATGCACACCCTCGGCCACAAGTTCATGCCGCCGCCCGTGCACGCCGGTGGCCTGCGCGCGCACGGGATCGGCCCGCTCGTGAGCCGGGCGGTCGAGGACAAACTGATCGAGCCGATCGCGGTGCGCCAGACCGCCTGCTTCGAGGCCGGGGTCCAGTTCGCCCGCACGGAGGGTATCCTGCCGGCACCCGAGTCGACGCACGCGATCCGTGCCGCCATCGACGAAGCGCTGCACTGCAAGGAAGAAGGCAGGGCGAAGACCATCCTCTTCGGACTGTCCGGGCACGGGCACTTCGACCTCGTCGCCTACGACAAGTTCTTCGCGGGCAAGCTGGACGACGACGTGATCACCGACGAGATCCTGGCACAGGCCGCGGAGTCCATCCCGGTCGGGATCGCATCATGAGGGTGGCCGTCGTCGACGCGGACGTCAGGGGCCGGCCCATCCCGTCCGCCCTGCGCGCGCTCGGGCTGGACACGGTGCTGGTCCGGTCGCAGAACCCGCCCGTGTACCTGGCCGGTTCGGGCGCGGCGGACGTACGGCATGACGGTGACCTGGCGGCGACATCGGCGGCCCTGGCCACGCTGGGTGTCGGGTTCGTGGTCGCCGGCCAGGAGTCGGGTGTGCTGCTGGCGGACGAGTTGTCCGCCGCGCTGGGCACGCCCGGCAACGGGATGTCCCGGCCGAGGGCCCGCCGGGACAAGTACGAGATGGCGCGAGCGGTACAGGACGCCGGGCTGGCCGTGGCGGCGTCGTTCGCGACACCGTCGGGGCTGGATGCCGCCGCGTGGGCCGAGGGCCTCGGTAGCTGGCCGGTCGTGCTGAAGCCGCTGGCCAGCGCGGGCACCGACAACGTCCGGATCTGTCACTCGGCCGAACAGGTGGCCCGAGAGCACGCCGCGATCATGGCCAGCACCGACCGGTACGGCCTGCGCAACGAGACCGTGCTCGCCCAGGAGTACCTGCACGGCGAGGAGTACTTCGTCAACACCGTCAGCAGGGACGGCGTGCATCACCTGGTCGAGGTGTGGCGCTACCACAAGCGCGCCATCGCGGGCGGCCGCTGGATGTACGACTACGAGGAGCCGGTGCGGCTGGACGGTCCCGGCGTGGCCGGTCTCGTCGACTACGCCCTCGCCGTGCTGGACGCCCTGGAGATCCGCAACGGCGCCGCGCACACCGAGGTGATGCTCACCCCGACCGGGCCGGTGCTGGTCGAGTGCGGGGCGCGGATGGGCGGCTCGCACAACCCGGACGTGGTGTCCCGATGCATCGGCACCAACCAGATCGAGTGCCTGGCGCTGGCCATCGCCCGGCCGGCCGAGGTGATCGAGCGGCGGCTGCCGACCTATCAGCCGCGTTCCTACCTGCGGTACGTGACCCTGATCAGTCCCGACGACGGGGTCGTGCCCGACGTGGACGGGTTCGCCGCCGTGCGGGAACTGCCGTCGTTCCTGGAGATGGTGCTCACCACGCCGGCCGGCCGGCCCGCACCGCGCACCGTCGACCTGGCCACGTCGATGGGCTACGTCTACCTGGACTCCGACGACCCGGAGCAGGTCGAGGTCGACTACAAGCGGCTGCGTGACCTGGAGGAGAACGGCTTGTACACAAGGCAACACCTACTCACGTGAGGCGGTAACGACGGTGACGAAAGCAATCCCGGTGCTCGACGAACTGGCCGAGGTCCCCTCGGGATGGGTGCACGTCGAGAAGCGGATCCAGAGATCAGCGAGCAGGCACGGGACTACCTGCGGTCCGAAGTGGACGCGGGAAACATCGTGTTCCGGAACGAGCTCGGCTTCACGCTGCTGCACCGCGATGGCGGCTATTACCTGATCGTGGCGGTCTGGCGGAGCAAGGACGAGCTGTGGACCGGCATCTTCTTCCGTGACGAGGACGGCGCGTTCAAGAAGTACCCGGTGAAGCCGGACGCGCTGCGGGCCACCATGAATGTGGTCGAGCTGGACGCGACGGCGCACGAGCGCCGAGCGTGGGCGCGCTACCTGCGTTCGGCGCGGGACGAGGCCGCCAAGCGCACGTACATCGAGGACTACTGCACGGGTGTTGTCGGAACTCCCTGATCTGGCACGGCAAAGGGGCGCCGGTCCGCGGGATCGGCGCCCCTTTGCCGTGATCAGGCGGCCTGGGCCTGGTCCAGTGGCCGGGTGCGGACCTGGATGTCGTCGACCTTCCGCCGGCAGTTCTCGACGGCGGCGTCGGCGTTCTGGGCGCGGACCGCGACGTGGCCGAGGCCGTCCCACTGGCCGTCGAACGACCGGACGACATCCCCTGGCGCGATCGGCAGGTCGACGCCAAGCGTGGTCGGATCGGCCTTGACGTCCTCGATGCCCATGATCTCGGTGATCTCACCGGGCCGCGCCACGACCAGCCAGCTCGCGGCGGCACCGTCGGGGGCCGGTCGGGCGTCGATCGGCTCGGCAAGGCGGTGCGGCCAGCGCATGGTCAGCGCGTACATGTCGACGTTGTAGACTTGGCGGACCAGTACGTTGAGCAGCGCGCCGCCGATCCGGTTCTGCGACTCGATGATTACCGGTCCGCGCTTGCCGCTCACCTTGAACTCGGTGTGGCTCGGGCCGTCGCGGTACCCCATGGCGTCCAGGAAACCGGTCATCATGGCGAGAACGGTCGACTCCACCTCGGGCGTGAGCCGACCGGGGATCACATGGCCGACGTGTACCAGGTTCTCCGGGTTCGTGATCGCCTCGGTGATCGCCAGTAACTCCGCGCTGTAGAGGGTGCCGTCGACCCATTCCTCCATAATGTACTCGTCAAGGTCGTAGACAGACGTCAACGGGTGGCTGGAGTCGTTGCGCTGCCGGCAGATCGCGTCCCACACGGCGTCGATCTGGGACTGCTCGGTCACCTTCTGCACACCGTAGCTCGCGGTGCCCTGGGTCGGCTTGACGATGAACGGATAGCCGTACTGGTCGCCGAACTCGGTCAGGCTGTCCCGGCCGGTCACGATCGCGGTGCCGATGACCGGCACGTCCGGCGGCGCGAGCTCGGCGATCCTGCTGCGCATCACGTTCTTGTCGGTGAACCGGTGACTGACCTCATAGGACGATCCGGGCAGGCCGAGCAGGTCGTTCACCCTGGCCGCCGGGTCGAGGCCCGGCTCGGTCAGCGAGACGGCGTGAGTGAAGCCCCAGGTCTCGTGCGCCGCGGTGACCAGCGGACGGAGCGTGTCCCAGTTGGTGTAGTCGGTGAGGACGGCCCCGGTGACGAGCGGGCCGTACTCCGCCTTGTATTCATCGGGGAACTGGACGTACACGACCTCGATGCCAAGATCGGTGGCGGCGTGGAAGTGTTTCGGGTTGCCCCCGATGAGCAGAATACGTGGACGTGTCGTCATTGCTGGTCACTCCGTCCTGGCGAGCTCGTCCGGTACCACAGGTGCGGCCGATGCCTGGCGCGGCTGCGGGATCTGCGTGGCCAACGGCATCGTCCGGCGGACGGAGGGCAGCAGCAGGCAGCCGAAGCCGCCGACGACGCACGCCAACGCGGAGAGCCCCACGACCGTGGTGGAACTCATGTGTTCCAACATGAGCCCGCCCAGTGCCGCGCCGGTGGGCGACGACGCGACGATGACCGAGCGCCGCGCGCCGAACACGGCGCCGTGGCTGTCGTTGCCGACCGCGTTCTGGATGACGCTGATCTCAGTCGACGCGTAGGGCGCCCACACGAACCCGCCGACGAACATGATCACCAGCGCTATCGGCAGGTTGTAGACCAGGACCAGTGGCAACAGGACCACGCCCCACAGCGCGGCACCCACCGAGTTGACCACCGCCGGCCGGAACCGGGCCAGCCGGGGTATCGTCACCAGGCCGGCCAGCGCGCCGACACCCATCGCCGACCACATCGCGCCGTATCCGGCGCCGCCGGCGTGCAGACGGTTCTGGGCGAACAGCGGTATCGCGGTGAGCAGCGGGCCGTAGGAGACGTAGTAGATGACGGTCAGGATCATCATCGCGCGCACGACGGGAATCGTGACCAGCGGGGCGAAGCCGGCCACCCAGCCGTTGCGCTTCTTGCCCTTGCTGTTCCGCGCGACCGGCTGCCGCACAGGCGCACCTGGGCGCAGCTTCACCCGCAGGATCAGGATCGTCCCGGCGAAGCACATCGCCGCCGGGACGACCAGTGCCCACGAACCGGCGAACCCGGCCAGCGCGCCGCCCAGCACCGGCCCGACCAGGTAGGGAAACTGGTCACCGATGGTCAGCACGCCGTTGGCGACGTGCAGGTCCTCCTGCGGGATCAGGCGCGGCGTGATGACCCTGGTGCCGACCTTGGCCAGCGGGTTCGTGATCCCCATGAGCAGGCACAGCCCGAGTACGACCGGCATGTTCAGCGTGCCGGACTGCGACAGCAACGCGATCACGAGGATCGGCGCGCCACGGAAGACGAAGCCGATCGCGGTGAGCCGAACGGGCGGCCAGCGGTCGAACCAGGCACCGAGCAGCGGACCGGAGACGATCTCCGGCGCGCGCCGAGCCAGGATGGTCAGGCCGGACATGGCCGGCGAGTGGGTCTCGACCAACACGATCCAGACGAGGGCGACGGTGGAGAACGAGTCGGCCGTCTCCGACAGCAGGCTGGCCGAGGTCAGCGCACCGAGGCCGGGGAACCGGCCCACTACCGACCGCCGCCACCGGTTGGCGATGAATCCGGGTGTCAGGCTCATAAGTCACGCTCCTCTATGGTCGGCCAACAGGTCACCGGTCCCGTCCCGCAGATGTTCGCGGTGTCGGCCAAGCGTCCGTTTCGACAGCGGAAGGCCGCCGGGGTCCAGGTAGCGCACGGCGCCGGTGGTGTCGCGCTTCGGGATCACGAGGGACCGGGCGTAGCGGCTGGCGCTGAACGGGATGTCCAGGCGGCCGTCGTCGAACGCGGCGACGATCGCCTCCGACGTGTTTCCTTGCTGGAGCACCGGATCCACGATCTCGGCGACCTCGGTCATGATCCAGGCGAGTTCCTCGGCGACCTGCCCCTCGTCCAGCGACATCAGATGGACGAGCGGTGAATTGGCACGTTCGGCGAGGCGGAGCCCATCGATGTTGGCGCGGGCGTCCGGGATGCCGGCGGCTTCGAGGTAGGTCTTCGTGATGACCTTGGCGGCCCCACCCAGCCGCGCGACCAGCGCGCCGTAGAGAATAAGGTCCTCGGCATCACGACGCTCGCGCGGAAAGACACCCATGAACTCGTGCAGCACAGGAAAGATCTCGATGCCCTCGTCGAGGTACCGTCGCGCCAGCAGTGGAATCGCGCGCAGGGCGGCCACATCCTGAGCCATGTGCCCGCCCTGCGGGTAGGCGACCGAGATACAGCGCACGCCGGCCCGACTGGCCAGCACAGCTTCCAGCACGCTGATCGCCAGGCTGATCGACGGCGGCACGAGCACCGCGGTCAACGTCCCGAACAGCTCCCGCTCGACGATCACACCCAACTCGGCCAGCTCGCCACACTGCTCGTCCACAACGGACCAGGCGGCGAGCGACTCGGCCAGCGGCACGTTCTTGGCGTAGGGCAGGTTGTAGGAGATCCCACCGCCCTCGAACGAGGTCAGCCCGGCGGCCACACTGGTCTCGAAGAGGGCACGGGCGTCGGGCGAGCCGTGCCGCACCTCGATCGGCGCCGAGACGGATTCGTTGAGGTCCCGACCGCGCCGCCACCCGTGCGTGACGAGCGGATAGCCGTTGAGATCCTGCGGCCGGGTACGGAGGGTGCGCGCGGCCTGGTCGAACCGCTTGAGGCGGGTGTGTGAGTCGATGGTGAGGGTGAGGATGTCCGGTTGGGCTTCGTTTTCCAGCGTCCGCAGCAGGGCCTTCATCTCGGCGTGCCCACCGACGCCACAGCGTGGCTGAACGGCAACCCGTCCACTGGCATACGAGTACCGGAGTACGTCGGCAACGGTCGGCTTGCCCAGCGACCGCACATAAGCCGCCGACTCCCGTAAGCTGGGCGGTGCCACCCGAAGCCACTCCGTCATGACGCGGCGCGCACCTGTCGGGTGGACTCGTCCCGCAACTCGTCCAACAGGGCGGGCAGGTCGGCTGGATAGTCCAGGATGCGATCCACCCCGAGCGCGTAAAGCCGATGCCGAATCCCCGGATCCTCCTGACTGCCAACGGAGAGATTGCCACCCAGGACGACGGGACAGTGAATCCGCCCGGACCGCTTGGCGTCCGGCAGTTCACGCAGGTCGTCCGCGGCATGCCCATTCAGACTGCCGATCAGCACGGCCTCCGCGTCCGGGTGCTCGGCACAGGCACTCGCGAACTCGTCCACCGGGGTGCAGGCCCCCAGGTTGACCACGTCAAACCCCTGCGCACGAAGACTGTGCGCGATCAACTGGTTGGCCACGACGTGGCTGTCACTGGCAGCCACTCCCAAGATCACCAGCCGGCGCGCCCCGCCACCGGCCCCCTGCACGTTCGATGTCATAGGTCATCTCCGAGACGGACGGGTGTGCGGCATGGTCCAAGATCCCGCGTAACCGTGTCGCGCCGCATCTTCCAGATTGCGGCCAGTGGCCCGGTACCTCCCGATCTGCCCGATAGCTGCCCGTTCCACGGCACCGCATCTCGGTGAAGCAGTACCTGACAGCCGCCCTGGGGCACGCCGGTCCTACCCGCGATCGCGGTCGCGCTGCCGGACCGGTCCAGCGGGAGGTGCTCCGGCGTCCACAGTGGTCTCGGGGCGGGAGCGGCGGCATGGGCGGCACGACAGGAGAAGCAACCTCGTCAGCGCCACATCGACGCCTGGCCCACCGCCGTATCCGGATAACTCAGCCAAATCGTGGCCGATCCATACCGGGATGCGGGAGTATGTCAGGCCTGCCACCTGAGACATGTCCGCTCGACCGGAGCGAAACGGAACGGGGATCCCGCTCTCCAGAAGCAGGTCAACACCGTGCGGCGACCGTTGGCGCGCATTAAATGATGCCACGGAATTGCCAGCCTTGAATCGACCCCGATATTCGGGCATGGTCGCGCGAAAATCGGCGGAATAGCAATTGTTTTGCACATCGCGCCTCATCGCGGCGCTCGCCGGAGCACAGCGGGACAAACCGAGGCTGCCGACGGCGCAATGTGCGAGAAGCACCCATAAGTACGCGGGAGTTAACGTGGTGCTCGACGGGCGTTTCGATCCGTCGAAACCAATGCGACACACTGTGTTGGAGCAATCGTGGCGGGATCACGCTCGTTGTTGGGATGTCTCGGTGAGCACGCACGCGTCCGGCCGGACTCGGTGGCACTGGTCATGGGCGGCGAACGGGTCACGTACGGCGAACTCGTCTCGATGTCCCTGGCGGCCCACACGCGGATCGGTTCGTTGCGCCTGCCCACGGGCGCCCCGGTGGCCGTGCACGCGAACAAGTCGATCGGCACGGTGGCGCTCATCGTGGCCTGCCTGGCCGGCCGCCGGCCGTTCCTGTTGCCGTCCACCGAGCTGGGCGCCGCTGCCACGGACTCGCTGCTGGCCAACGCGGATTGTTCGGACGTGCTGACCGTCGTCGCGGACCCGGAACACGTGACCGGCGATCGTGTGCACGTCATCGACCGTACGCCCATCGACGGCGTGTCGATCGCGGACGCGGACGAACCGCTGGACGGCTCGCCGGACGACATCGCCTTCCTGCTCACCACGTCCGGCTCGACCGGCCTGCCAAAGGTCGTGCCGCTGTCGTTCGGCGCCGTCGACCGGTTCGCGGACTGGGCCGTCGGCCGCTTCGGGATCGGGCCGGGCACGTCGGTGCTCAACTACGCACCGTTCAACTTCGACCTGTGCCTGTTGGACATCCGCGCAACGCTGAAGGTCGGCGCCACCACCGTCATGGTCGAGCCCGAGCGGGCCACCAACGGCAAGTATCTGGCGGAACTGTTGCGCGCCAACAAAGTCGACATCGTCCAGTCGGTGCCGATGATGTTCCGGCTGCTGGCTGACGCGCACCGGGGCGAGCCGTTCACGTCCGTGCGCCACCTCATCATGACGGGTGACAAGGTCCCACCCCGCCTGCTCGGTGAGCTGCCCGCCCTGTTCCCGAACGCCACGCTGTACAACATCTACGGCTGCACCGAGACCAACGACAGCTTCCTGCACGAGATCGACGTGGCCACCGACGACGCGGCCGCACTGCCGATCGGCCGGCCGCTGCCCGGTGTGGACGCGGTCGTCGTCGACGAGAACGACCGGGTCCTGCACGGCCCGGCGACGGGAGAACTGCTGGTCAGCACGCCATTCCAGACGACCGGTTATCTGGACGTCAACGGGACGGCCAAATTCGTGCCGCTGGACGACGGCCCCCGCCGGTACTTCCGGTCCGGCGACCTCGTGCGCCGCGACGCCGACGGCGTGTACACCCTGGTGGGCCGCAACGACTTCCAGATCAAGGTCCGGGGCACCCGGGTGAACCTGGCCGAGATCGAACACGTCCTGCTCGACCACGGTCGGGTTGCCGAGGCCGCCGTCGTCGGCGTGCCGGACGATCTGGCCGGCGTGCGCATCTACGCCGTAGTACGCGGCTCGCACCCGCCACTGGATGTCATGGCGCTGCGCGAACACTGCCGGCTCCGGCTGCCGAGGGCCGCCCTGCCGGCCGCCTACCGGGTGGTCGACCACGCGCTGCCCATGACGTCGACGGGAAAGGTCGACCGGAAAATCATCATCCGCGAGTTGCTGAACAGGAGCTGACATGGCTGACACGTCCTATGCGGACGACATCAAGGGATTCATCTTCGCCGAGTTCCTGCCCGGCGTGACATCGGACGAGCTGGCCGACGACTACGACCTCGTCGCGAACGGCGTGATCGACAGCCTCGGCCTGCTGCGGGTGGTGTCGTGGTTGGAGAACCGCTTCGACATCCCGGTGGACGAGGTGGACATCTCGGAACAGGACTTCGTGTCGGTCGCCGCCATCTGTGCGTTCGTCGAGCGCACGGCGGGGTTGGGTGTATCAGTGCTGGAATCGGCTCACGGGGGTGGGACCAGTGATCGTGCGTAGTCTGTCCGAGGTCGCCGGTGTGGAGTGGGGCAACGGCCTGAGCAGGCGGTTCCTCGTCGCGGCCGATGGTATGGGGTACAGCCTGACGGACACCCTGGTGCGTGCCGGGACGAAGTCCCCGCTCCAGTACCGCAACCACCTGGAAGCCTGTTACTGCATCGAAGGCAGCGGTCTGGTCATCGACGCCCATGGCAACGAGTTCCCGATCACGCCGGGCACCATGTACGCGCTGGACAAGAACGACGAGCACTGGCTGATCGCGTCGCCGGATGAGGACCTCCGGCTGGTCTGCGTGTTCACCCCTGCGCTGGAGGGCGACGAGGCGCACGACTTCAGCCTTGAGTTCTCGAACTACTAGAGGGGATCGCTGTCATGCGGCAGTGGACGGACAAGCAGCGCGAGTTGCGGGACAGCTACACCGACCGGTTCGTGGCGTGGGGCGAGGAGCACCTCCAGCACGACCGGCTCGGTGAGTTTCCGTTGCGGGAATGGCGGCGCATCAGCGAGTCCGGCCTGTTGGGACTGCCGTTCAGCCAGGAGTGGGGCGGCCTCGGCCAGGACCTGCTCGCCACGATGTACGTGCTGGAGGGCCTCGGCCACCACTGTCGCGACGGCGGCCTGAACTTCTCCGTGTCCACGCACGTCGTGAGCACCGGCGTCCCGATCCAGCGGTTCGGTTCGACGGAGCTCAAGCAGCGCTACCTGCCCGGCATCTGTGACGGCAGCAGGCTCGGCGCGCACGCCATCACGGAGCCGCACGGCGGATCGGACGCTGCCGGCATGCGCACCACCGCGACGGCCGACGGTGACACGTATGTGCTCAACGGGCAGAAGTGTTTCATCAGCCTGGGTCCGGTCGCCGACGTGTTCCTGGTGTACGCCAGGACATCGCCGGGGGCCGGCCCGTTCGGCATCAGCGTGTTCGTCGTCGATCGCGACACGCCGGGCTTCGAGTGCGGTCCGCCGATCGACAAGATGGGCCTGCGGACGTCCCCGTTGGGCAATCTCACGTTCACGGACTGCGTCGTGCCGGCGTCGAACCTGGTCGGTCGGGTCGGCAAGGGGTTTCTCATCCTGGACTACGTGATGAAGTGGGAGATCCTGTGCTCCTTCGCCATCACGCTCGGCGCCGCACAGCATCGGCTGGGCCGGTGCATCGACTTCGCCCGGACGCGGACCCAGTTCGGCGCGCCGATCGCGTGCTGCCAGATGATCGCCGGCAAGATCGTCGACATGAAGATCGGCATCGAGACGGCGCGGCGCTGGCTGTTTGACACGGCGGAGAAGTTCCTGGCCGGCGAGGACGTGATGGTGGACATCGCGATCGCGAAGGTTCTGGCCAGCCAAGCGAACCTGAGCTCGGCCGCCGACGCGGTACAGATCTTCGGCGGCCGCGGCTACATGACCGAGCACGGGATCGAGAAGGACCTGCGGGACGCCACGGGCGGCACGATCTACTCGGGCACCACCGAGGTGCAGCGGGACAAGATCGCCCGGATGCTCGGAGTCAACTGAGACGAAAGGCGATGACGATGACGGCCGACACCACACCGGGCGAACTGCTCGCGGTGACCGAGTTTCTCGACCATGACCATCCGGTGGTCCAGGCGTTCGTCGAACGCGCGGTCGGGGACGCCGAAACCCCCGTGGAGCGGGCGGTCGCGTTGTACTACGCGGTGCGTGACCAGATCCTCTACGAGGTCTACGACGCCGACCTGAGCCGGTCCGGCGTGCGGGCCAGCGCCATCCTGACCAGGGGTCAGGGTTTCTGCGTACACAAGTCCATTGTGTACGCGGCGGCCTGCCGGGCGGCCGGCGTGCCGAGCCGCATCGTGCTGACCGACGTCCGCAACCACCTCGCGTCCGTCCGGCTGCGCCGGCTGGTGGGTGGCGACATCTTCCGGTTCCACGCGCTGAACTCCGTGCACCTGGGCGGGAAGTGGGTCAAGGCGACGCCGGTGTTCAACAAGCGGCTGTGCCGCCTGTACGACATCACTCCGCTGGAGTTCGACGGCACCGAGGACAGCGTGTCGCACCCGTACGACCAGCACGGCCGGCGGTACATGGAGTTCCTGCACGAGTACGGCGCCTTCGACGACTTCCCGTACGAACTGGTGGTGGAGGGGATCCGGGCCGCGCATCCGAAGTTGTTCGCCGGCAGGTACGAACTCACCGGCGGATCGCTCATCGCCGAGGCGGCGTAACGGCGCCGGAAGCCGCAAGCACGGAGATGCGGCACCGAACGCACGCCGGTCACTATTGATTCGACATGAAAAACACACATCGGACGATGTGATCGCTGCACTTGCGCGTTGCCAGCGGAGGTCGAAATGACGATATTCGAGTACCTTGTGCAAGCACGGCACATCCTGCCTACGGACCCGGCGTACGCGGCACGGAATCTCAACCGGCGCGTCGCGCGCGGTCGCAGGCGTGGTGCCGCCGACATCACCGTCAGCGAAATCCTGACGCTGGCGTACGCCGGCCCGAAGTAACGCTCCTGGCGCGTCAGGGAGTGGTGAGGCAGAACGGGTGTCCGGCCGGGTCGGCGAAGACCCGGAACG
>WNGL01040900.1_pt1 | contig 12011 bp, 10 predicted proteins | sample 5400591 | NCBI WGS metagenome assembly WNGL01 (sample SAMN13153377, study PRJNA577476) | soil metagenome | isolation source: 80 cm soil or saprolite under Garry oak tree replicate 1 | place: USA:California | collected 2016-06-15
GTTACGGACGGGTTGGTCGAGGTGGAGCGCAAATCTTACATTGACCTGACCGAGAGTGGTGAGGACGTGGCGGTCGCCGCCGCAAGGCTCGGCAATCTCCCACTTAAGGAAGCGGCCTTTGGAGTTGGTTGCGCGAACACTGGCATGGCCATTCGAGCCGCCGCGGGCCATGGCGGATTCGTAGGCGCAGACGACTTCGTGGGTGGGGCCGTCCTGACGGACGGAGCCCGCGTCGATCCAGACGACGCGGTGGCAGAGGCGGCGAATCTGATTGAGCTGATGGGAGACGAGGACGACGGTGCGGCCGGCGCGGGCCACGTCGCCCATTTTGCCCAGGCACTTCTTCTGAAAATTGATGTCGCCGACGGCAAGGACTTCGTCGACGAGGAGAATCTCCGGCTCCAGGTGCGCGGCGACGGCGAAGGCCAGGCGGACGTACATCCCTGAGGAATAATGCTTTACCGGCGTGTCGATGAACTTATCGATTTCCGCGAAGGCCACGATTTCGTCGAATTTGCGGTCGATCTCCCGCTTGCCCATTCCCAGGATGGACCCGCTCAGGTAGGTATTCTCCCGGCCCGTCAGTTCCCCGTGGAACCCTGTCCCGACCTCCAGCAGGCTGCGGACGCGCCCGCGAATCTCCGCCCAGCCCGCCGTCGGCCGCGTGATGCGCGACAATATCTTCAGCAGCGTGGTCTTCCCCGCGCCGTTGCGCCCGATCAATCCAAGGACTTCGCCTTCTTTCACTTCCAGCGATACATCCTTCAGCGCCCAAAACGTGTCGTAACTCGGACGCCGCAAGGCCGCCAGCGGGTCGTGCACGAAGCGGTCCAACACGTGGCGCAGGCCGCCCTCGACGGGCATCCCCCGCCGGTACTTCTTTCCCAGCCCTTCCCCGTGTATGACGGTGTTAGTCATGGGGATCGGGAACGTTGGAAGGTTTGCAGGTTGGCAGGTTTGCAGGTTGAAGAGAGGAACTTCGTTTAGAGGTTTGCAGGTTTGAAGGTTGGGACGGAGAGGCAAAGCGTTTGTGCTTCGGAAGCGATTCAAGATAGGAAGCAAAGCCGCTGATCTGGCCGCTGCATTTTTCGCACTGGTCCTGCAAGGTTTGAGATTGTGCTGGCGTTAGATACCCGGCATCGCTCGCGACATAGAATTGGGCACGAAGCTCGCCTGCGGAGCCTTTGGCGCGGCCCAGAAATTCCAGGAATAACCCGCTGGTACGGCTTTCAAATCCCTCAGCGATATTGGACATGATGGAAACCGCGGCGCGGCGCATTTGATCGCGCAGGGCAAAGTCCCGCGTAAACGATCCGCTGGCGGCAAGGGCGTAAACCGCCTTGGTTAGCTGACGCGCGGTCTGCCAAGCCTCGATCTCCTCAAACCTGTGAATCGTACTCATGTGCTTGTTCCTAGCCTCTTAACCTTGCAACTTGCAAACCTTCCAACATTCAAACGGTTCCTCAAACGCGGTCGGCAACAGTGGTCTCCATGCGATTGAAAAAAATCAGCCCGCCCACGAACACCACCGCCACGCCTCCGGCGGACGCCAGCAGCTCGAGCCCGGGAGGCTGGCCAACCCCGGTCAGCGCCCAGCGAAACCCGTCGATCACTCCCGCCATGGGATTCAGCCCGTACAGCCAGCGCCACCGTTGCGGCACCAGCGAACTGGGGTACGCCACCGGCGAGGCGAACATCCAGAACTGCACCACGAACGGAATGATCGTCGTGAAGTCACGGTACAAGGCGTTGAGCGCCGAGGTCCACAGCCCCACCGCCAGCGCGGTGAACACCGCGAGGAGGATCAGCGCCGGCAACAGCAGCACCGTGGCCCCCGGCCGGATCCCGAACGACAACGTCACCACCATCATCACCACTAAACCGATGCAGAAATCCACCAGCGGAGAGCACACCGCCGCCAGCGGCAGCACCAGCCGCGGAAAATACACCTTGGTAATGACGTGCTGGTTGCTTACCACGATGTTGGTGCAGCCCGTAAGCGCGCCCGAGAAATACGCCCAGGGCACCAGCGCCGCAAAGTAGAACACCGGATAAGGCAGCCCCTGGGACGGCAGCTTCGCCAGCCGCCCGAAAAAAATCGTAAACACCCCCATGGTCATAAGCGGCTGCAACACCACCCAAGCTAGTCCAATGACCGTTTGTTTGTAGCGGATTTTGACGTCGCGCCAGATGAAAAAATAAAGGAGTTCGCGGTAAGCCCAGACTTCGCGGAGGCGGAGCTCGAAAAGGCCGCGCGGAGGCTCGATGCGAATGGTGGTGGAGGCGCCGGAAGGGAGCGGGAGAGCGACGCTGGATTGCGTGAGCGAAGCCATGAACGTTCGAACGATTACTCCTGAGAGCGGAACGAAGCCTTGATAAGAATATCAGAGATGGGAGGAAGAGAGAGCCGGCAAGGATGCCGCGCTACAAAGCGCTCAGGGGGGCGGGGGATTTTTTTGGAGCTGCTGGAGGTCGCGGTCTTCGATCTGCTGCATGAGGGCTTTGCGCTTGAAGACGTAGCGGTGGACGTTCGAGGCGAGCTGGCGGGGAACGACGAAAAATTGATTGTGCGCGATTTCGGAGAAAGAGACGGAGCCGCGCGCGGGAATAAGATGCGAGCCCCACTGAAACATCAGGCCGGCGTTCCACAGAATGAAGACGACGAAAAGAACGCAAGCGGCGGCGAGAGCGGCGCGGCGGGAGCGAAAAAGTTTTGCGGCGCGGTCGAGGAAAACGGCAAGGCCGAGAATGAAAAGCGAAGTGAGAGAAACGAAAAAACGGTTGCCGTAAGAAGAGATGCCGGCCCAATCGGGATAACAGGAAATCAAAAGATAAAAAGCGAAAAAGGCGGCGAGAAGCGGAGTGCCGGCGCGCGGCTCGCGCCGCCAAAAAAGAAAGAGGCCGACGATCGCGAGAAGAAGAATGGGCGTCCAGGAGAGAAGTCCGTGATTGGAAGAGAAGAGCACGGAGAAAAAGACGGGCGAGCGCCACAGCCAGTCCTTGAGCGGAATGTAGCCGGATTCGAGTGCGCTGCCGTAAATGAGATAGCGCGTGATGAAAGTGGGAAGCAGTGAGATGAGGAGAACGACGGCGAAGAGCGAGTGGCGTAGGAGGAGTTGAGAGAGGCGCAGAGCGGAGCCGGGTGTGGCGGAAGCGTCAGGGCGAAAGGCCAAGTAATATTGGCGCGCGATTTCGATGGCGAGGACGGCGAGGACCATGGCGTTGGCGTAGTAAACGTTGAGCATGAGGCCGGCGATGGCGGCGAGAATGAGCCACTGCGTGAGGGAGCGCGAGGGGCGCGTCTGATGCCAATACCAGAGAAAAAGGGCCACGGCAAAAGCGGAATGTGCGTGGGACCACGAAGGATTGAAATACATGTAGACCGGGAGCGAGCTGGCCCACCAAATGGAGAGTGTGGCGAGAAGGGCCCAGCGCTCCTCGATATATTCGCGCGCGAGGCGGAAGGACAGGAGCAAACCGAGAAAAGCATAAAAGGCGGTGGCGAAAGCCATGGTGACGCGGTAAGGGGTGGAGAAACCGTCAGCGGCGACGGAGGAACCCAATGCGCGCGCGAGAAGAACGCTCATGTGCGTGAAGAGGAGAAAGGGCGCCCAGAGGATCGCTGGGCCGACGCTGAAATGATTTTCGAGATGGCCTGTGGGCGTTCGAAAGTCTGGTCGGGGCTGGTTATTTAGGTCGAGGCGTGGGCCGCGGAAGCTTTCGTTGGCGTGGCGGTAATCTTCGGTGAAATCGAGATTGTGCTGGATGAGTGGAGCGCGAGCAAAAGCGTAATAGCCGACGCCATCGCCGCGCACCCAGGGATTCAGAAAAGGAAGCGAGAAAAGAAAGACAAGAAAAAGCAGGCACTCTGATTTGCGCGAGCGGCGCGCGGGCGATGCGCTGAAGTCTTGCTGGTCCACGAAGGAGATACCTGTCGAAACCTTTCCTGTACGCGGCTGCCATTATGGCTGGGCAGCGTCACGATGGGGAGCTAATCTCCCGGGACCGAGGAAGGGACCTGGTAACTATAAATAGCCGTGGCGGCATTGTACCGCAGGACTTTACTTTGGAGTTAGATATCCGCGAGTTGAAATGGAGTTGCTCTCTTTCGCTTGGGCGTTGGCCATTTCATGAGTAAATCGATGTTGAGTTGATGTGGCCAGCAGCCAGGGCAGTCCAGCATGCCCTGGATAACTTCCGTGTTGCCGACAATCCGGGAGTTAATCGGTTCGGTCAAGAGTTAATCGGTTCGGTCAACCCTGCCGCGTTACAAGGGATCGATGTGAGATCGATGATGTCTCCTGAACCATGGTCCGGTCAAACGGTCATGTAGTATTGCCACTGCTTCTTCTGATCGGCCATGAACTGCACGAAGCGCGGATTCTTCCTGATGTTGTTCAGGTTGGAATCTCGATCAAAGAGCGGATAACAGGGAAAACCGTCTTCGGCGGCCATTCGCAGGTATTTCATAGCTGGCTCCGTTTTGTTCATCAAAGCATAAGTCGAAGCGATGATGTAGGCGGTGTGATGGAAATGTTCATAGCCTTCCCCGATCTTGATGGCGCTCCGAATTCGCTCTTCCGCACAGCGCTGATCACCGGCAGCCGCTGCAAGCAAGGCCTGCATGCTGGTGAGCAACCCGCCGGTGTCTTGAGGATCTTTCTTTAAGAACTCGTTCACCCGGACTGCAGCCTCATCCTTCCTTCCCAGTTGATAGAGAGCGAAGGAGGATTGAAACGCAGAGAGTGACGGAAAAAACCGCTGCGAATCTCGAAATGCCGCGAGCGACTCTTCGTATTTGCCTTGGTAGAGAAGATTAATCCCCACACGGAATCTCGCTCCCGTATTGCGGGGATCGAGAGCAACCGCCTTCTGCGCTTCTCCAGAGGCCTTGTCAAGAAGGCCGATATGGTTGTAGACGCTTGCGAGTTGATGGCTTTCTCCTCCCACTGTTTTCCCTTTGGGTCGACGATAAAAGCCTTCGTCCGGTATTCGCGCCCCAAGGCCGCATAGGCGGGTGCGAACTTGGGATCGCGAGCGACGGCCTGCTCCAGCAACTCGACGGCGGCCTGATTGTCCTGGCGATTTTCCAGGCCGACGTGCACCAGCGCGCGCAGGTAAAGGTCATAGGCCTCGGAATTCGTGCGCTGCGAACGAGCCAGTCGCGCCTGTTCTTTCGGCGTCAACTGGACTTGCATTGCATGGACAATGTCGCCAGCCACTTCACTCCGAGTACTTGTGATGGGCACACACTCTTCCTTGTAGGACAGAGCTGCATTTGGCGCGCCCGCCCCCTGATTTGTTTGTGTCACCACACGCTACATCGCAGATAGACAGCTAGTCCTCGCCACCCACATCCTCAAAGCGCGTGCCCGTGCCGCTGGCGCAGGCCACTGCCAGCACGTTGCCGTTGGTGTCGAAAAACTGACTCGAGCCGTTGAAAGTCATCTGGTCGCCGTGAACCTCGATGTCCCGCATGAGCCGCTGCACGCCTCTCTTGAACGGGAACCCGGGAACCGTTGGAGGAGTGTCAAAGAGAATGAAGACCTCCCAAACGGCTTTGTAGGCATTGGCCTGCGTGTGGCTCCAGACGCCAAGGCCTGGTGTCACTTGGCCGGGCAGGAACGCTGCGGCGTTCACTACTTCGGTGAGCGTGCCGCCGCGAGCGTACGAATCCAGAGCAGAAAAGGAAGGGATAGGGAGCGGAGCGCCCGTTTGACAGTTTATCGGAGTGACCTGCACCCGCCACGTCCCTTGCAACGTGCCCTCACCATTCGGCCCGGCGGTTGCGTTCCCCCCAAAAGGCTGAACGAGCGCACCCGCTAAGACTAAGACCAATACAACAACCACAGAGGATGTCCTGCGTAATTTCGCATTCATGGTTGTTCTCTCCTTTGGAATTTAATCAAAACTAATTACCTGACAGCGACAATGAAAGGTATCGAAGCGGTAGTACTGCCCGACATTGCGTTGACCGCGAAGTGTCATTCTAGTGCTCATTTCGACTGCTACTTCTGTATAACCGTGATGCCGCTACTGCGGCCCGGGCCCACGTCGATGGCTACGAGATCGGACGGCGAGATCAGGTAGAAAATGCTTGGACCCCCGTCGAAGCCGTTGATGTCGATGGTCTGAGTTGCTCTCCCGTTCGCGGCCACGCTGTACGTACTGCTAAGGCCGAAGTTGAGACAGCCGAATCCGGAGGTGCTGCCCGCGCCGTTTGCTGTGAGAACGCCGCAGCCACCGCTGGCGCTGCTGACGGTGCCGGGGCCGCCGAAGAAGTAGTCTCCACTGACCGAGGCGTTCGAGAACGGCCCTGCGGCTTGCGCTTCGGCAACCCCGAACTGGGCTCCGGTGTTGGTGTCCATGATGAACACTTTGTTGGGCTTCTCGAAGTAGATGGTCTTGACCTTCGGGTCGCCGGCGATCGTGAGCGTGCCCCTCCCCAGGCCGTCCGCATCCACAGTGTAGGTTCCGGAGAAGGTCTGGTTGAGCACAATCACGCCTGCGTCGTTCTGATCCGTTACGCCGTTGAGACTTCCCGCGCCATTGGCCGTGGCCTGCCCCACAAGGACGCTTGTGTCCGTTCCGCTCACCCCTTGTAGGGCCACGACGGCGTTGCCGCTGAGCGAACTCACGAGGAACGGTCCTCCGGACTGCTCCTTAATCGTGCCGCTGAGGGCGCCTTTCACCGTCGCGCTGCGCGCGTCCGTCTGCATGGAAAACAGTTCCTTCCTGGAAACGACGTAGAAGCTCACATTGACCGGATTGATCACGCCGGTGATGGCCAGTGCGGCTGTTCCGCGGCCGCTGGCGGCCACAGAGTACGCGCCGGTCATGCTGGCCTTGTCGATGAGGGTCCCTGCGGAGTTTGCGTCAACCTGACCATTGGTGAGCGCCCCCCCGCCATTGGCATCGAATCTGCCGGCAACCACGAATCGCCCGCCCGTGTCGTTGACGCCCTCGAAGCCGAGAACGTAAGAGCCGCTGACGGCGGCCGCGGAGAACCCGGCAGGGTCCTGCTTCTCGAGCTGCCCCACGCCGTCGGCGCCTGCTGTGGCGAAGGTTCCCTGGAGGCTTCCCTTGGTGGCCACGCCCATATCAAGGCCGCCCAGGGCGAACACGAACGTGGAGGTGACCGCCGGGTTCGTGGAAGTCAGCGTCATGCTGCCGAGGTTGTTCGCCCCGGCCCCGACGGTGTACGTGCCGGTGAAGGACACGCTGGTGATCACGCCGGAGACCCGGCTGATGTCCTCGAGGCCCCCGGTGATGTTGCCGTTGCCGTCGGCCGTAAAGCTGCCGGCGATGACCACCGCTCCGCCCGGGTCACCGCCGTTGAACAGGAAGGCGTACGGCCCGGTCAGCTTGGCAAGGTCGGCGGGGGCGGGGGCAGTGACGGTTATGGTAGCGAAAGCGGACTTTGTCGCGTCAGTCACCGAGGTCGCGGTGAGAGTCACGGTTGCGGGCGTGGGCGCGGTCGCTGGGCCGGAGAAACCGTAACCCCAGCGGGCGGTTGATTTATTGACTGGCCCGTTGTGCCGCCACATCCCACCAAAAACACAAGGCTCGCGATTCCGAGAACGGCGGGCAATTTCTTCGCCAGCATTTTGCTCTTCATCTCGTCTTCCTCATAACACGCGTACGCTTATCGCGCTTAGCGCCCCCACTCTCGGGGCAAGCGAGGCTTTCGATCAATGGATGAAGGCTGGCACGTGGCTGGAATGATTCTGACGGTGTAGGTAGCTGAAAAGAGGAAGCTTGCGGCCCACACCACGGGCCAACCCCCGGCCAGCCGGACCGCTGTGCTATACTCCCGAGCAACGCAGGCACCCATGGCAATAGATATTCCATCCGACCGCGTCCGCTTTGCAACATTCGAAGTTGACTTACACTCTGGCGAGCTACACAAGCAGGGCATCAAGATCAAGCTTCACGATCAGCCCTTTCAAGTCCTGGCCATGCTGCTCGAACACCCGGGCGAGTTGGTAACCCGGGAACAGCTTCATCAGAGGCTTTGGCCCTCCGACACGTTTGTCGATTTCGATGTCGGCCTTAATTCTGCGATCAAAAGATTGCGCGACGCGCTGGGCGATTCAGCCGAGGAACCCCGCTACATTGAGACCCTGCCCCGCCGCGGCTACCGCTTCATCGCCCCTCTGGCGGACCGCCCAGAACAAAGGACACCTGAGACACAGGGTCCCGCCGAACCCGCCACAGAACTGCACGCCGCTATGGAAGCCATGGACTCCCCAGGGTCCGCCGCATCGCCGGCGCCCGCCCCCGGCGCTCGTGGAGCCCGGATTGGTTGGGTGTTACCCGGATTGGGAGTTCTGGTGGTGCTGCTCTTTGCGATCATGCGCTTTGCGAACCCCCCCGCGGTTCCGCCCGCCGGCGCTGGGGTCAATGCCGCGCCCCCTTCGAAGACTCAACCCGCAGTAGGGAGCGCGCTCCTGATCGGGCATCCTTCGGCCAATGCCGAAGCCAATGAACTCCTCCAGCGGGCTCTGATTTTCATCCGCTTTCAATATGATCCCCTGCGCGCCCGGCCGATGCTCGAGCGCGCTCTGCAGCTCGATCCGAATTTCACCGAGGCCCGCGTCTATTATGCCCTCACCTACATTATCGCCGTCGAAGGCGGGCTCTCGAATGATCCCGGAGACGTCTTCCGGGCTGAGGCAGAATTGCGCCGCGCCGTGAAGGAGGATCCGGAAATAGCCCTAGCGCACGCAATGCTGGGCGCCGTGCATTTCTACCAGGGCCGCCTGGACTTGGCTGCACAGGAACTCCAGCAGTCGGTCCGATTGGCGCCCAGCGATTTGGGCGGCAGAATGTGGCTCTTGGTTCTAGGGCGCTTCCTCGGAGACGACGAAGAGGGCGCGCGCGCGACACGGAAATTCATCGAATCCGAGCCACTCTTCTGGCCCGCTCGGTACCACCTAGGGGAATTACGCCGTGAGCAAGGAAGGATTCTGGAGGCCGTGAGCGAATTCAAGAAAGTGCTGGAGCAGGACCCTCGGAATTCGACCACGCTTCGCTGCCTGGCGCGCGCTTACTTGGACGCCGGAAACCTGCCAAAAGCCCGGCAAACACTCGCACGGATGCGGCCGCAGGACGCGCAGAACTTCCGGGCGCGCATGGTAAGAGCGCAACTCCATGCAGTAGAGGGCAAGGGCGCCCTGGCGCTCAAGGAAATGGACGAGGAGGTGCTCAAACACGCCGACCTGCAACCCTTCGCGGCGCTCGATGCAGCAGAAGCGTATGCCGTCCTCGGCGAAACCGACAGGGCCATCGAGTGGCTGGACCGTTCCATGCGCAAAGGCGACGACCGCGCCGCTTGGCTGCGCATCGATCCTCTGCTGGCCAATGTCCGCCAGCATCCCCGCTTCAAGCAGATCCTGAATTCCATGGAATTCCGCCGGCAGCAGCGCATCGCACTTGCAAAACAGCAATAACAGTTGGTTCGAGCCATGCGCCTTCGTGGGTTGGCTCAAAGAGTAAGAGGTCGTCGTGAACTTTCCCCGTGAGTTCCATTCCCGCATGGGCGGTGATACTGAAAGGCTCCACCCAATTCTGGGGCGTTTTCCACCTCACATTCGGAGGATCCCACCTCTCTTTGAGGTCGCCGGCTGCCATCCGTGCCGCTAGATTTGGGCTCGAGCAGACTCTCACGTGGTGAGTGCGCCACACATCGTTTACGTGCGATTCGAGCCAGGACTCGCCCAATCCTTCGGATTACTCCCGAATGACGAGCAACTCGGAAACAATTGAACTCGTCTTAGTGCGCGCGAGTCGTGAAACTGCGCGAAGTCCGAACTGATCGAACTGCAGATTCTTGTCTCTGGTGAAAAGAGATAAACCGCTCGCTCTAAGGAGAATGCAGGAGCTCAGTCACGGACCCAGATGAGGCGAACCTGAGGAAGTGCTCCGGTAAATGTAGCGGGGCCGGTTTAGCCGGCCCCGCCACGTGGTTAGGGGTTCAGGATAATTATTGCTGGATGTCGGCGGAGGCTTCTTTTTCCGCCTGCTTTGCGGCCGACTTGCTGTCCGCGGAGCTCATCGTGGGCTTGAGCGTCTGAATGGCCTGCCCGAGGTGCGAACCCTTCGACGGCACGGTCATGGTTCCACAAGCGGTCGAGGTCGCCAATTCGGTGCACTTCAGCTGGTCAAACGGGATGTCCAGATTGTGAGCGACGTGCACCGCCGCCACGAATTGGCCGAGGTTGCGGAAACCGGCGGCGGCCGCCTGAAGGTCGGTACCGGCCGGCAGAAGGGAGCTCAGCTTCGTGGAAAGCTGCGTGTTCTGCGTAAGCAACTGGCCCGGCGAATGCGTGCCGGATGTTCCGGAAGCGTCCACGCCATGCCCTCCGCCCATCGAACCGGCCGCGGCCGATCCGCCGCCGGGGTGGCTCTGACTACGGCCCTGCCCAGCAGCCGGGATCGCCAGGATCCAAGCCGCCGCGGCCACTAACGTGATAGTCATGACTATGCGTTTCATCTGTTGCCTCCTTGAAGGAACCACACCGAATTAGTACGTCATTTTACAAAACCTAGAAACCTGGATGGCGCAAGATCGCGCGCATGTTCAGGGCGATGCCAAAAGAAACGGTATTGAGAGCGTAATGCGTGCTTCGGCTGTAGGCGACCATGAGATCGATCCCCTTGACGGGCAAAAGATCCACGCCAGCGCTGAATCCATTGTCTGCGGCCAGACTCGACCCGCCGGTGGTCTGGTGGCTTAGCGTAAACGGAGGGCCGTGACCAGTGGAAGCGACAGATCCGGTCTTGATAACGCGGCTGTCAATCGTTTGGGTTCCCCACGGCGCGACATCGAAGGCCGACGCCGCTACGCTAAACCAGTTGACAACGTGATAGGCGGCTCCGGCCTGGAAGTGGCCGAGTTCTCCATAGGAGGCGAAAGGCCGCCGATAGACGAACGTGTCAGGTATGGAGTTTGCGAGGCCCGCCTCAAGAAATGGAGTCCAATGGCCGAAGTTGCGATCGAATCGATTCGTCCAGTCATAGGTAACGTGCCCGGTGGAGATTCCGTCGGACGTGCTGCCGGTGGGCGCTCGTCCTGTGAGCTGCGTCTTGAAATTCAGCATGGGATTGGGAAACGATAGCCGGGCCTGTCCGTAGACATCGCCCAGCTCCGTAAAGGAACTCGTCGCCGAAGCTCCGGAGCTCGTAGTGGTATTGGCGCGAACAAAATAAATGGGAACGCCCCCGTCGAACAAAAGGTGGCGCCCGAACAGGTAGCCTACCGAAGAATCAAGCAGCATCACCTGGCCTTCGGTGTTGGAACTTCCGTCAAATTGCTCGATCCACGTAAAGTGGTCTTCAGAGCGCGCTGCCGGAATCGACGACGAGGAATTGCCGCTTGACGCAGTGCTGTTGTTTGCTTGCGCGTGCGCCTGCTGCGGAGCTAAAAGTAGCGCCGTCGCTACGACGAGCAATGAACCGCGCAGGCTTGCGGTCTTGTTGGCAGATTCGATCTGACTCCTCATGGGACCAGGCACTATTGGTGCACTCGCTAGTGTGTAATCCATTTGTGATATGACGTTTTTTGGCTGGAGCGACGCCACCCTCCTTAGACACAGCCGAACCCAGTTAGATGCGGCAAGCTAGTTGCCAAGCCGCCCGGGTGCGGCTGCCTGGTCATAAGTGCTTGGTGCGCAGGAGGTTAGAAGGCAAAGAGGTAATTTTTAGCAGTATGGTGGCAGACTTTTACCCGCGCACTTATTACATGGTCCTAGGGGGAGAATTCTAGACAACCTTATTCATAGCGGAGGGCGGCCATGGGGTCGAGGCGGCTGGCACGGAGGGCGGGGATATAGCCTGCAGCACACGCGACGAGGGCGATGCGAATGCACACTTCGAGGGTGGGCTGTGAAGCGCAAGCATTGCACGGTTTAAGGAGGATTTAGTCGGCGCCGGCGGTGGCCAGCTTTCGGAGCTCGACGCCTTCGGTGCGCGGCTGGAAAAATGCGGCCACGCGGTCGATGATCTCGTCG
>WNGL01008483.1_pt1 | contig 12010 bp, 13 predicted proteins | sample 5400591 | NCBI WGS metagenome assembly WNGL01 (sample SAMN13153377, study PRJNA577476) | soil metagenome | isolation source: 80 cm soil or saprolite under Garry oak tree replicate 1 | place: USA:California | collected 2016-06-15
CTTGAGGCGGGGAAACAGCGTAAAGACACGTTCGACGTCGGACTGAAAGTGCGCGGAGTCGGCGACCGCGGCGCCCATCTGCAAGTTCTCCATCACGGTCATGCGCACGAAGATACGACGACCTTCCGGCGCCTGCGCGATCTTCAGCCGCGCGATCTCGTGCGTGGGCAGCTGCGTGATGTCGCGGCCGGCGAAGGTGATGCAGCCCTCGCGGGCGCGCGGATTGCCGAAAATCGTCATCATCAGCGTCGACTTGCCGGCACCGTTGGCGCCGATAAGCGCCACGATCTCGCCCTCGCCGACGTCGACGTCGACGCCCCTGAGCGCGGCGATATGGCCGTAATAGGCCTTTACCCCGCGCACACTGAGGAGCGGCAAGCTCATTGCGGCACCCGAGTTCCGCCGGCTCGGACGCGGCGCGCGCGGCGTCCGATCCGGGACAAGCGTTGTGCCCTGCGTCTCATTGCGAGCCGGCGATTCCGGCCTGTTCCACGACTTTGCCCCATCGCGTGATCTCTGTCTGCACGAACACCCGCAGGCTGGCGACCGAGGGCGTGTCGATCGGGAGCAAGCCCATCTTGAAGGCATGGTCCTTGGTCTCGGGCTGCACCATGAAATCCTTAATCTCCGCGTGCAGGCGTTCGACGATGTCCTTGGGCGTGGCCGCGGGCGCCACCACCATCTGCCACGACGCCGCGTCGAAGTCGGCCAAGCCCTGTTCGGCAACCGACGCAAGATCGGGCAGCGCGGCGACACGCTCCTTGGTGGAGACGCCGAGCGCGCGCACCTTGCCCTCGTTGATCAGGCCGAGCGCCGGCGGGATATCGCAAAACATGAGCTGAACGTGTCCGGCCGCAACATCGGTCAGGGCGGGCACGGAGCCGCGGTAAGGCACATGCGTCATCTCGACGCCGGTCATGCTCTTGAACAGCTGGGCAAAGAGATGGTGGCGTGCCCAGCCCCGCCGAAGCGAAGGAGAGCTGGCCGGGCTTGGCCTTGGCGAGCTCGATGAGGTCGGCGACCGATTGCACCGACAGCGATGGCGTGACCACGAGCACGTAAGGGGTGGCGACAACAAGCGCGACCGGCACGAAGTCGACAGCCGGATCATAAGGGAGCTTCTCGTGCAAGGCGACGTTGATGGCCATGACCGGAGAAGGCGCCATGAGAATGGTGTAGCCATCGGGCACGGCGCGGGCGACGGAGAGCGCCCTAGTCACTCCCCCGCCGCCTGGCCGGTTCTCGATCACGAACGGCTTCCCGAGCCGCTGCTCGAGCCTTTGTCCCAGCAGCCGCGCCAGGAATTCGGTGCCTCCGCCGGGCGCAAAGGGCACGACGAAGGTGACGGGGCGGGTGGGATAGGTCTGCGCGCTGGCGCACACGCCCGCGGCGTCCACCGCCACCAGCGCAAAGAGCGAAAATCCCAGGAGCGTCTTCATGACGACCTCGCTAGTGTGGTGGATTTGAAGTTCCTACGCATTTGCAGCGAGCTCGCATAGGAACTTCAAATCCAAAAACCACACGAGAGTCATAAATTTGCTAGTGCCCCTAGATTCCGAAGTTCGCACGAGAGTATGCCGCATGGGCTTGCGAATTTCGGAATCGGGACACCAGCGGGGGCCATGCGCATCATTGCATCCCGATCGCGCGCTCGGCGACCTCCTCCTCTTCGACGCCGAGATAGGCCGCGATCACCCTGGGATCGTTGCGAATCTCATCCGGCGTGCCGTCTGCGATCTTTTGGCCATGGTCGAGCACGACGATGTGGTCGGAAATCTCCATCACCACGGTCATGTCGTGCTCGATCAGAAGGATCGAGGTCGCATGCTCGTCCCGGATCTTGTGCAGATAGCGGCCGAGCTCGGCGCTTTCATTCGGATTGAGGCCGGCGGCCGGTTCGTCGAGACAAAGCAGCACCGGGTCCGTGCACATGGCGCGGGCGATCTCGAGCCGTCGCTGGCCGCCATAGGGCAATTCGCCGGCCGGATCATCGGCACGGTCGGTGAGAGCGGTCCGGTCGAGCCAGTAGCGCGCCTTGTCGATGGCGGAGCGCTCCGCCCGCGCGTAGGAGCGCAGGCCCAGCGCGCCGAGCACGGTAAATCCGGACGCCCACATCAGGGAATTGTGCTGGGCGACCAGAAGATTTTCCAACACAGTCATGCCCTGGAACAGGCGGATGTTCTGAAACGTGCGGGCGACGCGGGCCCTGTGCGCCACCAGATAGTCGGGCATGCGCTCGAGCAGAAACAGCATGCCGTCCCCGCGCGTGACGCTGCGCGTGCCGCGCTCGGTCAAGGCGCTGAGCTCCTCCCACACGCCGGGATCACCGAATTGCAACGCGATGCGTCCCTCGCTCGGCTTGTAGAAGCCGGTGATGCAGTTGAACACCGTCGTCTTGCCGGCGCCGTTCGGCCCGATCAGTGCGGTGATATCGCCCCGACGGGCCGCGAACGAGAAATCGTTGATGGCCACCAGGCCGCCGAAGCGCATGCTGAGGTGTTCGACGCGCAGCACGGGCGTGAGGTTCGAGGGTCGAGCGGTCCCGCTTGGGCGCGCACCGGCCGCTGCCGCGTCGTAGCTAGCGACGCTCATCCGTGATGCTCCCGCACGAGCGAGGTCTGCGTCCCCTCGCTCTGCCGCTCGCGGGAGAGGAAAGCGTTGCGCGCGTTGAGGAATGTCGAGGGTTCGCGCGTCGCGATCAGCCCGCGCGGCCTCCACACCATGATCAGCACCATCGCGAAGCCGAACAGCAGCATGCGGTATTGGGTTGGATCAAAATTGCTGCCGAACACGGCCTTGAGGAAATCGAGCTCGCGCATGATCTCGGTGCCGGCGATCATGATGACGGCGGCGATCACGACCCCGATCAGGCTGCCCATGCCGCCGAGCACGACGATGGCGACGATCACCGCGGATTCCATGAAGGTAAAGCTCTCCGGCGAAATGAATCCCTGCCGCGCCGCGAAGAACGATCCGGCAAAGCCTGCGAACATCGCGCCCATGGCAAAGGCGGTGAGCTTGGTGTTGGTGGTATTGATGCCGAGCGAACGGCAGGCGATCTCGTCTTCGCGCAAGGCTTCCCATGCCCGCCCGATCGGCAGCCGCCGCAGCCGCACCGTCATGGCGGCGGTGATCAGGGCAAGCGCGAGGATCAGGTAATAGAGAAAGATGGTGCGGTAGATCGGGCTGAACTCGAGCCCGAAGCGCGCAGCAAAGCCTTCGTCCGAAGCATTGAACGGAATGCCGAAGAAAGTCGGCCGCGGGATGCCGCTGATTCCGGCATAGCCGTTGGTCACGGGCACCCAGTTGATCAGGATGAGCCGGATGATTTCGCCGAAGGCGAGCGTCACGATGGCGAGATAGTCGCCGCGCAACCGCAGCACGGGAAATCCGAGCAAGATGCCCCAGAACGCGGCGAGGCAACCCGCGACCGGAAGCAGGATCCAAAATGACAGGCCGAAGGCGTTCGCGAGCAGGGCATAGGAATAGGCGCCGACGGCGTAGAAGGCGACATAGCCGAGATCGAGCAAGCCGGCGAGCCCGACCACGATGTTGAGCCCCCAGCCGAGCATGACGTAGATCAGAATTTGGACGCCGAAATTGTCGATCCATTTCACCGCGCCTTGAACGCCCGTGATCGAGAGCACGAGCGGCGGATAGACGATCGCGAAACCGAGCGTAAACGGAACGAGCCAGCGCGCGAGCCGCGCGCGGGGGGCGTGCTCGGGCCGCGGCCGCAGGGCGCGACGTGCGAGCCAGGGAGCGATCAGCAGCGCGTGGAGAAAGCGACCGCCGGCGATGATTGCGACCAGCGCCGCGAGCAATGGCCAGCGCGTCTCCAGGATGAGCTCGTTGTGGATGTTCTGGACGGTGTTGAAGCCGATCAGCGGGAGCAACAGGCCGAATGCGATGAGACCGGTGATCGCGGCCTGGCGCAGCGCGCGAACGACGTCGACGCGGGAGGCGAACTGTGACGCCTCGTGCGCCATCTCACACCTTCTCCACGTCCGGCCGGCCGAGGATGCCCTGTGGCAGGAAGATCATGGTGATGGCGAGGATGGAGAAGGCGGCCACATCCTTGTAGTCGGTGGAGAAATAAGCCGACCACATGGTCTCGATAAGACCGATCAGCAGGCCGCCGAGCACGGCGCCCGGGAGCGAGCCGATGCCTCCCAGCACCGCGGCGGTGAACGCCTTCACGCCCGGCACGAAGCCGTCGGCAAAGCTCACCACGCCGTAATACATGAGGTACATGGTGCCGGCTACGGCGGCGAGCGCGGCTGCGATCACGAAGGTGATCGAGACGGTGCGGTCGACGTCGATCCCGAGCAGCGCCGCCATCTTCTGATCCTGCTCGCAGGCGCGTTGCGCGCGCCCGAGCGCGGTCTTAGTCACCACGAACCAGAAGATCAGGAGCAGGCCCGCGGTCACCAGCCAGACCACGATCTGCTTGTAGGACACCGCGACGTCGTAACCGCTGCCCGACATCAGCACGATCACCTCGTTGAAGAACGGCGGAATCGATTTGACGCGCGGGCCCTGGGCGACCTGCACGAAATTCGAAAGGAAGATGGACATGCCGATCGCCGAGATCAGCGGCGCGAGCCGGAACGAGCCGCGCAGCGGGCGGTAGGCGACGCGCTCGATCGCCCAGTTGACGAGGGAGGTGAACAGCATGGCGACGATGAGCACGATCAGGAGCGCGACTACGAACGAGCCGATGCCGAGCCAGGTCGTCAGAAGCAGCAGTGTAACGAGCGCAATGAAGGCGGACACCATGAACACGTCGCCATGGGCGAAATTCACCATGCCGATGATGCCGAACACCATCGTGTAGCCGATGGCAATGAGACCGTAGATCGAACCGAGCGTGATGCCGTTGATGAGCTGCTGGGTGAAGACTTCCATGCCCGCGCGCCTAATGCTGAGGCGTCCTCCACGATCCGGCAACCGGTGAAGCTCTACCAGGGGGCCGCACGACCAGCAACGGCGCCGACCCTTCTTCCACGTGCCCTGTGGGCAGATGAGACTTGTTAGGGCGAGAGGGCTAGGAGCCAAGGTTCCGCGCGTGCGTTGTCGGACCGATCACTGGACGGATGATTAAGAATGGGACGTTACCTGTTGCTATGGCTTCTTGGCGTGCCGATCCCGATTCTGCTGTTGATCTGGGCGTTCGGCGGGCTTTATTGAGCGGTCGGTGCGGCGTTTGGCCGGCCCCATGGGCTAGGCTTTCAGGTCCACTCGGGCGATAAACGAGGAGGCCGCGCGCTTGCGGCCCCCTCGTTATTTGCCGCCGCCGATGCACCTCGAGGACCTGATTCGCATCTGCGCCTTCGCCATCGTCTTCGCCGCCATGGCGTCGTGGGAGATCGTTGCCCCGCGCCGCGCGCTCGCCGTCGGCCGGCGGCCGCGCTGGGCGAGCAACCTCGGAATCCTCGCCGTCGACGTGCTCGTCGTGCGCATCCTCATTCCAACCGCCGCGGTGGGAGCCGCGCTGTTCGCCGCCGGCCGCGGATGGGGGCTCCTTCAGCTCACGGGGCTGCGGCTTTCGGTCGCCGCGCTGCTGGGCTTCCTGGTGCTCGATCTCGTCATCTATGTGCAGCACGTCGTGTTCCACAAAGTGCCGGTGCTGTGGCGGCTGCACCGTATGCATCACGCCGATCTCGACGTCGACGTCACGACCGGCGGACGCTTCCACCCGTTCGAGATCCTCATTTCCTCGGCTGTCAAGATCGCGACCGTCGTCGCCTTCGGCATTCCGGCGGTGGCCGTGCTTGTGTTCGAAGTCGTGCTCAATGCGACCTCCATGTTCAACCATTCGAACGTCGCAATGCCGCCGTCGCTCGACCGCCTGCTGCGCCTTCTGGTCGTGACGCCCGACATGCATCGCGTGCACCATTCCATCCTGCGGCGCGAGACCGACAGCAACTTCGGCTTCAACCTGCCGTGGTGGGACCGCCTGTTCGGGACTTATCGCGCGGCGCCGGAAGCGGGCCACGCGGGCATGACGGTCGGGCTGACGATCTTTCGCGACAAGCGGGAGCTGCGCATGGATCGCCTGCTGACGCAGCCGTTCCGCGACGATGTTGCCGGCGCGGCCTAGGGGGATGATCGCAGATGCCATCGTGGCGATCGTCAAGCGTCGAAGTCCTGACGGGCGCGCCCGAACGGCGCCGAGCGCGCCGGGGGGCACAAGGGACAGGGGAAGACTCACGCGTCAACTTCCAGCATGGTATGGTCGCGGGTGATCCCGACGTCGGCGCGATTGATCAGTGTGTCGCCAGCGGCGGACGCGTCATCTGAGACGCGAGGAGCCGCCGTCGCGAGCAAAGCGCGCCGATGCGACGTGCGGAAGGAACCCTAGTGCGATGAAGTCCGAGGACGTCATAGCTGCGAAAGGACGGCCGTTCACGGGCGCGGAATATCTCGCCAGTCTACGCGACGGGCGCGACGTCTATATCTATGGCGAGCGCGTCGACGATGTGACCACGCATCCGGCGTTCCGCAACGCTGCGCGCTCGATCGCGCGGCTCTACGACGCCTTGCACGACGCCAAGACAAAGGACCTGCTCACCTGGCCGACCGATACCGGGTCGGGCGGCTACACCCACAAATTCTTCCGCGCCGCACGCTCGCGCGAAGAGCTCATTGCGCAACGCGATGCCATCGCCCAGTGGGCGCGCATGTCCTACGGCTGGATGGGGCGCTCGCCCGACTACAAGGCCTCGCTGATGAACACGCTCGGGGCCAATCATCGCTTCTACGGAAAGTTCTCGCCCAACGCGAGGGTGTGGTATCGGCGCGCACAGGAACACGTGTTGTTCATGAACCATGCGATCGTCAATCCGCCGGTCGACCGCGCCAAGGCGGCGGACCAAGTCAAAGACGTGTTCATCACAATTCAGAAGGAGACCGACGCCGGCATCTACGTCTCCGGCGCCAAAGTGGTTGCGACCTCGTCCGCGCTCACCCACTACAATTTCCTGGGCCAGAATGCGGCGGTGCCGACCCACGACACCGATCTCGCGGTCATGTTCATCGCGCCGATGAACGCGCCGGGCGTGAAGCTCGTTTGCCGCACCTCCTACGAGATGATGGCGAGCGTCATGGGCAGCCCTTTCGACTATCCGCTGTCCTCGCGCTTCGACGAGAACGACGCCATTTTCATATTCGACAATGCGTTCGTCCCGTGGGAGGACGTGCTCCTGCACCGCGATCTCGAAAAGCTGAAAACCTTCTTCCCCCAGTCGGGCTTCCTCGCCGGCTACCAGTTCCAGGGCTGCACGCGGCTCGCGGTCAAGCTCGACTTCCTGGTGGGCATCATCGCCAAGGCGCTGCGTACCACGGGCGCCGACGAGTTCCGCGGCAATCAGGCGATGCTGGGCGAAGTGATCGCTTGGCGCAATCTGTTCTGGGCGTTGACCGACGCGATGGCGGCAGAGCCCACGCCCTGGGTCGACGGCGCCGTGCTTCCCAACCTGCAATCGGGCTCGAGCTATCGCGTCTTCGCGGGCGAAGCCTACGGCCGCGTCAAGGAGATCGTGGAGAAGATCATCGCCTCGGCGCTGATTTACCTTCCGTCATCGGCCAAAGACTTCAAAAATCCCGAGATCGACAAGTATCTGGCCAAATACGTCCGCGGTTCGCACGGCATCGATTACAAGGAACGCATCAAGGTGATGAAGCTGTTGTGGGACGCGATCGGTACCGAGTTCGGTGGCCGCCACGAGCTCTACGAGATGAACTACGCCGGCAATCACGAAGACATCCGCATCCAGGCGATGTGGAACGCGCGCACCAGCGGCACGCTCGATGGCATGATCGCGCTGGCGGAGCAGTGCCTTTCCGACTACGACGAGAACGGTTGGCGCGATGCCGCCTGGCTCGACTCCGATGACGTGGCTTATCCGGGTCTCGCCGGCGTCAAACGCGCTGCGGAATGAGCCCAATGAGCTGGATCGACCAACGGCCCGATGATGCGATGGATGGCGCCTTCACGGCGGTGGGACCGGAGCCCGTGCGCACGGTGGAGCCCGCGGTCTTTCGCGAAGCGATGAGCCGGCTCGGCGCGGCCGTCCACGTCATCACCACCGCTGGTCCGGGCGGCAAGGCCGGCGCGACGGCAACCGCGGTTTGTTCGGTTTCGGACGCGCCGCCCACGCTGCTCATGTGCCTCAATCGCCGCAGCCAGACCAATCCGGTCGTGGTGGAGAACGGCGTATTTTGCGTCAACACGCTGGGGGACGGTGGCGCGGAGATCGCCGACATATTCGCGGGCCGCACCGGCATCACGGGCGGCGATCGGTTCGCGCGCGGAGATTGGCTGACGCTGTCGACTGGCAGTCCCGTGCTCGCCTCGGCCGTGATCGCGTTTGATTGCCGCATCGTCGAGGTCAGATCGGTCGGAAGCCACAACGTGTTTTTCGGCGCGGTCGAAACGGTGCGCGCCGGGCCCAACGGTCCCGCGCTCGTCTACCACGATCGTGCTTACAAGCGGGTGTGAACCGGCTTTCAATCCGCGGCGGAACTTTGGCGAAAATTAGCGCTGATATCGATGCGTGTTTCGCACGCAATCGGCCGTTTTGCGTCGCAACTTTCTGCGGTTCCACGCGTTGACGTCGGGGCTCTCTGGGGCAACCAGTAGGCAGGAGAAAGTACATGAACAATCCGAACCAGCCGAAGCCGAGCCAACCGCAGCAGGGCAATCCGCGCCCGGGTCAGCAGCAGGGTGGCGGCGGGCAGAAGCCCGGTCAGCAGCAACAGGGTGGCGGCCAACACAAGCCTCCTCAGCAGCCGGGACAAGGCGGTCATCAGGGAGGTCAGCAAGGCGGCATGGACCGCTGAACTCGACCTGTCCTTTGTCACGGATGGCCCCGCCCGCGCGGCGGGGCCATTTATGTGTGGGATTGATGTGTATGGCGCCGTCCAACGCATGCGGACACGTTTTCTCTTCGAGCGAGCTGGCCTATGATTTTGCATGGCCACGGCTGCGCTCCCGCTCTTCCATCTCTACGGCGATCCGCCTGACGATCAGGCCTTCGACTTCATTCACATCGAGACGATCGCATCGCGCTCCTCGATTCACGACTGGACGATCCGAGCCCATCGCCACCGCAATCTGTTCCAGATCCTGTTGATCGAGCGCGGCGGCGGCGAGATGACCTTCGAAGCCGCCACGATTGCCTTCGATGCGCCGTGCGCGATTCTCGTGCCCGCGACCATCGCGCATGGATTTCGCTTCCGCCCGGCGCTCACCGACGGCTGGGTGATGACTTTTACCGAGGACGTCGCCGAGGCGATGGGCGATCGCCGCGGCGAAGCGCTCGCACGCCTCAAAGGGCTCGCGGCCGAGCCGGTCGTGCCGCTCGGGGAGGTCGAGTGCGGCCGTCTGTCGAAGCTGGCCGTGGAGCTGCATGAGGAGCGGTTCCTCGCCCGCGCCGGCTTTCGTATCGCCATGCGCGGACTGCTCGCGCTGATCGCGGTCGAGGTAGCGCGACTTGCGGCCGGCCGCGCCCGCGGCAGCGCCGATGCGATCGCGCTCGAGCCGACCGGCGCAACCGTCGACACGCTGCGCAAGCTCGTCGAAGAGCACTTCCACAAGGAGCGGCAACTCGCCTTCTACGCCGACAAGCTCGCAATGACGGTCGACCGCCTCAACGATCACGTTAGGCGCGCAACCGGCGTCACCGCCGGCCACCTGATCCGCCAGCGCGTGCTCACCGAAGCCAAGCGCCAGCTTGTGTTCACCAGCCAGCCGATCCACGAGATCGCCTACGATCTCGCCTTCTCCGATCCGTCCCACTTCGCCCGCTTTTTCCGCAAGCAGACCGGGACCACGCCGCACGAGTTCCGCGCGGCACGGGGAGGGTAGCCGGAATCGGCCCCGCAAACTCACTGCACCCGAGGTTTGTTCTGGCAGGTGCACCGAGCAGAGCTAGGCGGATTTCCCGAGTTCCTCGAGCACCTCGCCGGCTTGACGAAAAGCGTGATTACCAACCGGCACGCCGCAATAGATCGCTTGTTGCAGAATGATTTCCTTGATGTCATCGGGAGAGAAGCCGCCTTCGACCAGCGCTGCACGCAGGTGCATGCGGAATTCCTCCCACCTCCCGATCGCCATCATGGTGCCGATGACGAGCACGCGGCGCGTGCGCTCGTCGAAATGCGGTCGCGTCCAGATCTCGCCCCAGGCGCAGCGGGTGATGAAATCCTGCCACTCGGCGTTAAACGAATTCCTGTTGGCATCGGCGCGATCGACCCAGGCATTGCCCAAAATCTTGCGGCGGGTGTTGGCGCCGCGTCGGTAACGCTCCTCGTCGTTCATCGCTTCGCTCCGCTCAAGGTATCGGCCAGCAAAAATCCCAGCACCGCATTGGTGTAAGCCTCCGCCTGCTCGACATTGGAAATATGCGCGGCGTCGAGTAGCGCGAGCCGTGCGCCGGGAATGTGGTTCTTGATGTACTCGTTTGCCTCGGGCGGCGTCGCCGGATCATGCTTGCCGGCGATGACGAGGGTGGGCGCTTTGATCTTCGGCAACAGGTCGCGGTGGTCCATGTCGCGCACCGCCTCGCCGCAGGCGATGTAGCCTTCGAGCGGCGTCGCGGCGAACATCTGCTGCAACCACGCGACGGCGTCGGGCGAGCGCTCGCGGAATCCCTTGGTGAACCAGCGCTCCATGTTCGCTGCGGCGAACGCCGGAATGCCTTTCTCGCGCACGAGCTTGAGACGGTCGTTCCAGGCGGTCTTGTCCGCAAAGTGGCTAGAAGTGTTGGTGAGCACGAGCCGCTCGATGCGCTCGGGCGCATTGGCGCCGAGCCATTGCCCGACCATGCCGCCCATGGAAAGGCCGCACCAGTTGATCCTCTTAAGGCCGAGCGCGTCGAGCACGGCGAGCACGTCGCGGCCGAGGCGCTCCATCGTATAGGGCCCCTTGGGGACGCCGGATCGGCCGTGACCGCGCCGGTCGTAGCGCACCAGGCGAAAGTGCTGCGTGAACGGCGCAACCTGCCGATCCCACATGTGTAGCGTGGTGCCGAGCGAATTCGACAGCATCAGCACGGGCGCCCGCTCCGGCCCCTCGACTTCGACGTAGATCGGACAGCCGCCGGCGTTGATTACAGGCATGGGTGCCTCCCTCGACGATTTCCGGAGCGTGACACCTTTAGCTGCCTACAGGCGGAGCGCCAACCCCGACGACATTCACGCAAGCGCAATGCCGCGCCGTGGCGAAAGCGCTTTCCCCATTGCCTGCCAGCGCTTTATATCAGGACATATCAGGACGCCAAAAATGACGGAGAAGGCCGATGGCGATGACGATGAATGGGCAGGTCCAGCTCGCTGCCAACCGCGAGGTGGTCTGGGCCAAGCTCAACGACCCCGAGGTGCTCAAAAGCTGCATCCCCGGCAGCGAGCAGTTTGACAAGATCTCGGATAACGAATTCCAAGCCATCGCCACCGTCAAAGTCGGGCCCGTCAAGGCGCGCTGGAAGGGCAAGGTCCGCCTCTCTGATCTCGATCCGCCGAACAGCTATCGCATTTCCGGCGAAGGGGAGGGGGGCGTTGCCGGCTTTGCCAAAGGCGGCGCCAAGGTGTCACTCACCGACAACGACGGCGGCACGCTTCTCACCTATGACGTGGAGGCGCAGATCGGTGGCAAGCTCGCCCAGCTCGGGCAGCGTCTCATCAACAGCGCGGCGAAGAAGACCGCCGACGATTTTTTCGTGAAGTTCGCCGCGGCGGTGACGCAACCGGGGTGACGATGCTGCCGGGATGACGATGCCGGCGACTGGCAGAGTCGCAGCCCTATACCCTTGACCGGCCGTGCGCCGCAGGTTCAGAGTCGACTTGTTCCAATCCATGTCCCGGGGCAAAATCGACCCGATTTTGACCCGATCCGCCGCCGGTCTCGCCGGTCGGTGCGAAAAACGAGGTCTTTGGCCGGATTTTCGAGGAGGAAAGCCATGTCCGCCGTCGCACTGACGGTGAACGGCAAAGCCGTCACCGGTGACGT
>WNGL01011517.1_pt1 | contig 12009 bp, 9 predicted proteins | sample 5400591 | NCBI WGS metagenome assembly WNGL01 (sample SAMN13153377, study PRJNA577476) | soil metagenome | isolation source: 80 cm soil or saprolite under Garry oak tree replicate 1 | place: USA:California | collected 2016-06-15
GAGCTCGTCCTCGGGGCGCTCGGGCAGCTCCAGTTCGAGGTGGTGATCTACCGCCTCGAGTCGGAGTACGGCGTGAAGGTCCGCCGCGAGGCGGTGCCATATCAGCTCGCGCGCTGGGTCTCCCGCGCCGACGGGGCGCCGCTCGAGGTGGACGCGCTCTCCGGCGCGTTCGAGGGGCTCGTCGTCCTCGACGTCCGCGACCGGATCGTCGCGCTGTTCGACCGCGACTGGGCGCTCCGGACCGCGGAGAAGTTCCACCCCGAGCTCCTCTTCGCCGAGGCCGCGTCGGGCGTGGTCGTCCGGGCGGCCTGACCTCTTCGTCCGGTCGCGGCCCTCCGTCGCAGTAACGCGAACGGGGGAGGGCGGCGCTCCGCGGACGCCTCCGCGGGGAGATCGTGACCCACGTCACGCGCCCACGTACCATCCACGCGGCATGGTGGCGCATCGCTCCGGTCAGGTAGCCTGTCCCCTCCCGGACGGCCCCACCGAGGAGTCCACATGCGCCGCTACCTCCCGCTCTTCGCCGCGGCCCTCGCCGCGTGCGGAGCCCCGGAGCATCAGAACCCGTTCGACCCGGCGACGCCTGCGTCACAGCAGGCGCGCGCGACGCTCACCGGGTCCGTCCAGCTCGAGTCCGTGAACGGCGTCCCGCCCGCGCTCGAGGACGTGCGCGTGACGGTGACCGGTCCCCGGGCCACCCTCGTCGCGTACACGGATCCGAGCGGCGTCTGGACCGCCGCGGACGTGCCGGTGGGCGCGTACTCGATCTCCGCCGCGAGGACCGGCTATCGCTCGAGCTTCCTCACCGGCGTGCAGGTGACGCTGGACGACGGCGACACGGTGCTGCCGATGCCGCCGCTCGCGCTGGTCGCCGGGCGCGGCGAGGTCTACGGCGTCGTGAAGCTCGTCCTCCCCGACACGACGGAGGAGCTCGCCGGAGGGGCGGCGGTCTCGCTGCGCGGGATCCCCGGGACGGTCCTCTCCGCGAGGGACGGCGCCTACCTCCTGACCGGCGTGCCCGCTGGCGACTACGTCATCGACGCGACGAAGTACGGCTACCAAGCGGGCTCGCTCGGCGGCGTGAGCGTCACCGACATGGGGATCGCCTCGGTCGCCACGCTCCCGCTCACGACCGAGCCGGGCCTGCTCGCCGGGACGGTGTCGCGGAACGACGGCGGCGACATCCGGCAGGCGCTGGTGCGCGCGCGCGGGTTCACGCTCGGCGGCACGCCCTGGGAGTCGCAGGCGCACCCGTTCGCCGACGGCACGTACCTCATCTCGAACCTCCCCGCCGGGAACTACCAGGTGACGTTCGAGCTCACCGACTTCGCCACGATCACGATGTCCGCGACCATCGCACCGGCGGAGCCGACCGATCTTCCCTCGGTGACGCTGCTGCGCGACACGGGCTCGATCGTCGGCGTGGCGCGGCTCGCGTCGGCGTCGGACCATTCCGGCATCGTCGTCTCGCTCACCCCCGCGCCGACCGCCGGGAACCCCACGCCCACCGCGCTCGCGTCGGCGGTGACCGACGCGACCGGCAGCTGGCGCGTGGACCTCCTCCCGGTCGGCGCCTACTCCGTCGACTACGTGCGGAACCCCGGTTACGTCACGCGGGGCTCGTCACGCTCGCGCTCGACGTCTCGGGCGGCCTCTCCGGCTCGGCGGTCCTCTGGGACGACGTCGGGGGCATCGGCACGAACGCCACGTCCATCGGCGCGCAGGTGGCGATCGCCGGCACGAGCTTCACCGGCCTCGTCTGGATCCCGGCTCCGTTCATCACGCCCGCGTCCGGCGCCTGGTCCTTCACCGGGCTGCCGCCCGGCACCTACGACGTGGTGGTCAGCTCGACCGGCCGCAATTGCGCGACGGGCTCGACGCTCGTGGTCGCCTCCGGCGCCACGACCTCCGCCGGTGCCTTCCGCTGCACCGACGCGGTCGCGCCCGGCGCGGTCGGCCTCGGCCAGCCGCTCCCGACCGGCGGCGGGATCTCGGGCTGGGTGAGCGGCACGACGGTCACGATCCCCATCGCGCAGGCGGCGACGGACGGGACCTCGCCCACCTCGAACCTCCGCGGCTACCAGGTCGTGGTCGGCGCCGCGCCGAGCTGGGACGCGGCCACGCTCGTCCCGGTCGCGCCCACCCCGCCGACGCAGCTGACCGCGGGCGGGCTCGCGGCACCGGGGCGGACGCGGATCCGAGCTTCCTGCGCTACGAGGCCTGCACCGCCACCGTCGCGTCCACCTCGACGTGCAACCCCAGCCCGACCTGCTCGTTCGCGGCCGTCCCCCAGAGCGACCCCGTCGCGCTCCCCGCGAACCAGCGCACCTGCCTGTGGGCGCAGACCGTGGACAAGGCGGGGCGCACCAGCGCCACGGTGGGCACCTCGATCGTGAACGACTCGGCCGCGCCGTCGCCGCCGATCTTCCGGCCGAGCTACGATCCGGCCGCGGTGACGGTGCGCGCGGAGTGGGTGGACTTCTTCCTCGCCACCGCGCCGACCGACGCCGCGTGGGGCCCGAGCTGGAAGGGGATCGCCTGGATCGAGGTGGACCGCGGCCACGGTTACGAAGCGCTCTGCCCGGCGGCGGCGTGCCACGCGAACGACACCTACACCCCGTGCGGCTGCGGGTGCTCGGACGGCCTCCTGCGCTGCGACGGGACGACCTTCACCGGCCTCCGGATCCCGCTCGCCTCGGAGAGCGTGAACTCGGTCGCGTTCCGTTCGGTGGACCTCGCCGGGAACGCCGGGAACGGTCTCTCCCAGGACGTCGCGACGGAGGCCACCGCGGCTGTCGTCGCGGCGACCATCGGGAACGAGCTCCTCCCGTCCATCGCCGGGAACGTCGTCACCTGGCAGACGTCCAATCCCGTCGACAACTCCGTCGCGCAGGTCCTCCTCGACCTCGGCTCGAACCGGCACCCCGACGCGTCCGACCCGACCTGCTCGATTCCGAATGCGTGGAAGGGCGTGATGGCCTCGCGGACGCTGCTCGTCTATTCGCCCATCTCGGGCGACATCGTGATCCGCCGCCCTGCGGCGGGGGCATCCTTCTGCGGCGTGGGCACGGACACGACCACGTCGCTCGGGTTGCCGGCGGTCAGCCCGTACCAGCTCGCCGCCTCCGGCGAGCGCGTGGCCTGGAGCGACAACTCGTCGGGGAACTTCGTGTTCAAGGTCCGGGAGCCCGGCCCGAACGCGAGCCTGGGCGATCCCGACGACGTGACCACCACGCTCTCGGGCCCCACCTTCACCGCGAACTGGAACCTCCAGCTCGCCGGGACGCAGCTCCTCGCCCGGACCTACACCTCGGCGGTCGTCGGAGGGTACGTCCACCGGATCTGGTCGGCTCCCACCGGCTTCGGGTCGAACGTCTCCACCTTCGACCTCGCCATGTACGCCGGCATCCCGTCGGCGCTCTCGCCCGACGGCAAGATGCTCGCGTATGTCTCGGGCGGCAGCATCGTGATCCAGCTCCCCACGAACGGGCGCTACACGGCCGGCGACGCGAAGGCCTCGAAGGCCCTGCCCCCGGGCTTCTCGACGGGCGAGGCGATCGCCATCGACGGGACCCACCTCGTGCTCGCGGACGTGACCGGCGGCGCCTTCGTCCACTGGGACGCCGGCGCGGACGGGACGTTCGGCACGGGTGACGACCTCTACGCGACCTTCGCGCCGTCGAAGACGAAGCGGCCGTACCTCGCCCTCTCCTCCGGGATCCTGGTGTACTCGGAGAACAGCGACATCTTCTCCCGCGACCTCACCAGCGTGCGCTGGGAGGACGTGCCCGCGGGCTACAACACCACCGGCCCGACGATGGCGAACGCCTCCGGCTCCGTCTTCTTCGGCGGCTACAACTCGTTCGGCGGCAGCCCGCCGCTGCTCACCGCGCGCTGCCCCTCGGGGCGCGACACGTCGAACGGCACGAACCCGGTCTGGTTCGCCGCGAGCGGCGACTACCTCACGACCGGCATCTGGGGCTCCGGGGTGTACCTGCACACCCGCGACACCACCGGCGCGAGCCCGTCCGGCTGCTTCTTCACCGGCTCGTCCACGACGCGCGCACTGTTCGGCCCGGCGCAGGACGCGACGTACGGGAGCGCACCCCTCGCCACCGCGGTCCTCGGCGACGCCGTGCTCGTCGGCAACTGGCCGTGGGGGACTCCCGACACCCGGATCTACGTGCTCGAGCCCCACGTCGTCGGGTCGACGATCGCCGCGTCCGGCGCGGATCCGGTCCTGGTCTCCACGAACATCCAGTACCCGTACGGACTCGGGCTGACCCCGAAGCAGGCGGTCTACTTCTGCGGACGGAGCAGCGGCGGGTACCAGATCTGCGTGAAGGGGAAGGGGACCATCGCCGGTCTCTTCCGCGACTCCAACGCGCCCGCCGAGCAGGTGCTGGTCCACCCGTCGGACGCGGCGAAGGTCGCGGACCGCGGGACCACGCTGCAGGGCCAGCACGTGAAGGTCGGCGGGAACCGGCTGGTCGTGAACACCTACACGTCAGGGACCGTCGTGGTGGACGCGGGGATCGACGCCGTCTTCAACACCTCCGACGACCACGAGACCACGCTCGTGCCGTACCGTCTCGACGGCGCCGACTACGCCATCGCCGGGAGCTGGGTGGCCTACGTCGACGCCGGGTCGCCCGGCGGCGATCAGATCTACCTGTTCAACGCGGTGGACCACACGGTCCAGCAGCTCACCTTCCACGTCTCGGCCAAGACGAACGTCTCGGTCGACGCGAGCGGTCGGACCTGGTGGGAGGACAGCGTGTTCGGGAGCACCTGGTCGGTCTGGGTCCGGACGCCCTGACGCGGCGCGCGGCGCGGGCGCTACGGCGCGCGGGGCCCGGCCTCCGGGCCGCGCTCGGCGCGCGCGGCGGCCGCGCCGAACTGCAGGGTCGAGATCGCGATCCCGACCTCGCGGAGGAGGCACACCAGCGCCGCGACGTAGGCCGTGATCGCGGCGATGAAGAGCACCGCGACGACCGGGCCCACTCGCGCGTCGAAGAGGTAGCCCACGAACGCGACCGCGATGAGCAGGCAGACGAGCAGCGCCGAGGTCGTCCCGAGGGTCATCGCCCAGTGGATGAGCCGGACCCGCCCCTCGAGCGACCGGAGCTCCACGACCGAGCTCTCGCGGATCGCCCCCGTCTCGTCGCGCAGCCGCGCCTCCACCCGGCGGGCGCGGTCCACGATCCGGGCGAGCCGCGTGCCGAACATGGACAGCGTCGTGCCGAGCGCGGTGAGGAGGAACACCGGCGCGATCGCGAGCTGGATCGTGTGGGTGATGTCCTGAAGCGGGTGCATGGTGCGAGCGTACCAGGGCGGGCGCTATAGTTCGCCCCCGATGCGGCTCACCCTCGGCATCTCCCCCTGTCCGAACGACACGTTCATCTTCGACGCGCTCGCGAACGGCGGCCTCCCGACCGGCGACCTGCGCTTCGACGTCGTGCTCGAGGACGTGCAGACGCTGAACGACTGGGCGCGCGCGGGCCGGCTCGACGTTTCGAAGGTGAGCTACGGCGTCGTCCCCGCGATCCTCTCCGAGTACGCGGTGCTCTCCGCGGGCGGCGCGCTCGGCCGCGGCGTCGGGCCGCTCCTCGTGGCGCGCCCGGGCGCGGGGCCGTTGCGGCCGGAGCGGGCGACGGTCGCGATCCCGGGCCGCGACACGACCGCCCATCTCCTCTTCTCCCTCGCGTACCCGCAGGCGCAGGGCAAGCGCTTCCTCGTCTTCTCCGAGATCGAGGACGCCGTGCTCCGCGGCGAGGTGGACGCGGGGGTGCTCATCCACGAGGGGCGGTTCACCTACGAGGCGAAGGGGCTCGAGAAGGTCCAGGACCTCGGGGAGCTCTGGGAGCGGACCACCGGCGCGCCCATCCCGCTCGGCGGGATCGTCGCCCGGCGCTCCCTCGCGCCCGCGATCCGGCGCGAGGTCGATCGGCTCGTGCGCGCGAGCCTCGAGCACGCGAACGCCCGGCGCCCGACGCTCGGCCCCTGGGTGCGCGCCCATGCCCAGGAGCTGGACGAGGCGGTCATCCGCAAGCACGTCGAACTCTACGTGAACGAGTTCTCGCTCGGGCTCGGGGAGGCGGGACGGCGCGCGGTCCGGACGCTCCTCGAGGTGCACGCGCGGACGACGGGCGGAGAGGCCCCGCCCGACGACCGCGTCTTCTCGGAGTGACGCCGGGCGCTCATGAGTCGTCACATCGTGGCGGAGTGGGGCCGTTACCCACGGCGCTATTCGGCGTCTAGAACACCGCATCCGCGCCGAGGCCAAGGAGCGTCGAGGTGTGCGTGAGCTTCCCGCGCAACTTGTACGCTCCGCCCTTCTGAAGCCCCATCACGACGTTCTTCGCGTCGCTGTCGTAGGAAATCTGGACGTCTTGAATGAGCGACGGAGATTCCGGGTAGCACTTCGCCTGGACCGTGTAGCCGCTGAATGTTCCCGAGCTGACCTCGGTGATCTGCAGCGTCCACTCGAAGTACTTGCCCTCGAAGCTCTTCCACGCTTCTTCCTTCTGAAGGTCGGAGAGCTTGGAACCGGGCCCGAATCCTCTCGCGAGAGTGAGGCAGGATTCCTTGATGTACGTCCTCTGCGGCGCCGCGAGTGCGGGCGTGGGTACGGGCGCGGCGGCGGGAGCGACGGCACTCGGCGGAGTTGACCGCGAACCAGGGTCCGGTGCCTTCGACGCATCACGCACCAAGTTGAGGAACCACAGCCCGAATACGACCGTAAGGACGATCCTGGTCGTCTTCGACCACACCCCACCCATCCACATCGCGAGGGCGCCCAAGGGGTAGACGAACACCAACATCAGCGCGACGAAGAGCCCTCGGTAGTACCAGGGACGAGGAGTGAGAAGGGGCGGCGTGGGCGTCTGGATCGCGGGCTCGGTCATGGATCCCCCTTGCGTAGGCGCTACGTCACGATGAGTGTGGCAAGAAGGTTTCCCTTCCCCACCAACCTACCGGCTGCATCTCGCGTCTGGTCCGCCTTCGGATCGTACGTCCCCCGAAGCCGTCCCGCGGCGTCGCGGCCTTCGAGCTTTCCGTTGCTTAGTTGCTTGATCTTCCCGATAAGCCGTCCAGCCTTGTCTCGCAGCTGCTGTTCCGACACGCGTCCTCCCTTCGAGAGATCTGTCGCTTCTGCTCCACACCCCGAGTTCTGTCTAGGTCTCGAGCTTCCCGTGGTCCGCGAGCCAGCGCTCCTGAAAGGAGCGACGCGCAGCCCAGCCTACCTCCTTCAGCCACCAGCCGTTCGCCGATCCGCCGATGACCGCACCGACTGCGGGAACGACCGCCAGTGCCTTGCGTTTCGTGAGGTTCACGCCGAGTTGCTTTGCGAGGTTGCGGAGTGCGATGACGGCGCCTTCCTTGCTCACCTGGGAAACCACCGCCTTCTCGGTCATCGCCTTCCACGTCTGCCGAATCAGCATGACTTGGAGGGTTCGCAACAACGCGAGCGCCGATACCTTCTCCTTCACGGAGTTGGCGCCCGATGCCGACAGCACGCAATAAGCGAACTGGGCATCGCCCTCGTCCTTCGCCTCGTACCCGTAGCACAGCCCGATCTTGTGAATCGTCCGCAAAGCCAAGGTGATGACAATCGGTATGTCCGCGACCAACCCAGCGAGGCCAAGCGCCCCGGTCGCCGCGCCCTCGGCCGCCGCGACGCCCACGGCCCAGTTGTGGACGACATCTGCGAGCGCGTCGAGGCGCTCCAGTTCAAGGTCGTGCAGCTCCCGCACGGAGGAAACCTCCGCGTCGCGAAGAAGATCGTCTACGTCCGCCAGGTGACTCGCGACGGTATTGCTGAAGTCGAGCGCTCCATGAATGGCCGCCTCCGGGATCGCCTTCTGCGCGACCCACGCCAGCGGAGCCGTCACCTTGGAGATCGCCTTCGAAACTACCCCCGGGCCCTCAGCCTCCCAGGACCTGATCCGTTCGAGCTGCGTCGCCTCGTACTCCGTCAGTCGCACGGCGTCCATCTCAGGTCCTCCTCGGTGCTGAAACTCCGTCAGCGACGGCTTGACCGACCCTGAACAGCGCGAAGATGAACCACTGCGTCTCGACGACACGGCCCTTCCGCGGCCCATCATCCCGACGATAGGCGATTAACGGCTGGGCGCCCCAGACAGCGTCGCGCTCGGAGACCAACCGCCAGAGCGCGTCGAGATCGCCACCGCTCGGATCCGCCGCGTTCACGTTCTCATCGAGGAACCACTCCGCGTATTCTGGTTCCCACGTCGTGCCACCGACGAGACCCCACGTGCTTTCTAGGCGAATGTCACAGCGCTCGAGGCGCGGTGCCGTTCGCGGCGAGAACTCCAGGATCCGTTCCGCGTCGGTCGCGAGGCCGCCGACGGTCTTCGCGAACACGCGCTTGAATTCTCCGACGAGCAGCGTGGACTCACGCGGCTCCAGCACCAGGAGATCGAACCGCCGATTCGTATCGCCGTTCCGGTGGGCTTCCGCGAATGCGAGGAAACCCGCGTCCAAGAAGGCACGGCCGACGTGAAGGGCCTGGTTGGCCTCGGGGATCTCGTTCAAGCCGTTGCTCGGCCAGTAGAACGAGAGACTCTCGGCGAGCGAGAACGCGCCGCGACGGATCACCTTCTCCAGCGCGTACTGATTCACGAAGCCTCCGCTCGACGAGCGCCGACCTGCGTGTCGTCGCCGGCCGGGATCACTCTCAGTCGTCGGTCTTGCAGTCGCGCTTCCGGTCGAGATGAATACCCGCGGCCGCGATCTCGCTCATGAGCTTCTGACGCTGGTCGCGAAGGTAGATGCGAGCAGTCGCGTTCTGCCGCTTCTGGTATAGGTTCACCGTTCCGGACGCCGCGTCGATGCGGCGCTGCATCTTCTCGGCCTGCTCAAGCTGTTCGAGGCTCTGGAGCGTCTGGCAGAGTTGCTCGATGGCCTCAGCGGCATCGGCGCGTGCCTGCTCGGACTTCTTCAAGGACGCGACTCGCGCAGAGGCGCCCTTCAGCACCTTCATCGCCTCAGCAGCGTGGGTTCCGGTCGGGTGGTTCGAGATATATGCCTCGACCTTTTCACAATCCGTAGACGATGTTGGGCGGGCGCACTTGTCGACGGGCGTTCCCTTCCAATTGGCCTCGTCAACGAGCAGCGCCAACCGGGGCTCGGCTTCCTTGAGGTAGGTTTGCGCCTGCTCAGCGTGGCGGCCTGCGCCGTACTCCGCGATGTACTTGCGGACGCCCTCGCACGCGGTGAGTTCATGCGGCTGGCGACACGCATCGGGAGAACTCGCCGCCCATGCGTCATCATCGGCTCGTTCGGCGTGCTGCGCTTCTTCCGCCTTTCGCTTCTCTTCGGCGAGTCGGGCTGCCTCTTCCTCTCGTACCTTCTTCTCGCGGGCTACCTGTTCCTTGCGCGCGCGGTCGCGCTCCCACTCTTGAAGCTGGCGAGCGAAGGCTTCGAGCTTGCCGCTCGAACGAACCGCGGCCAGGGCCCGTTCCAGTTCTTTGTTCGGGACATCGATGGTCAGGGCGCCGGTTCGCTCGATGTCCACACTGCCGCTCGCGGAGAAATCCTGTCGTACCTGGATGAGCACCGCCGTGTCTCGGGCCGCGATCGCCGTCACGGACAGCGTGCCCTCGTAACAGCGCCGATACTTACCGTTAAGGTTGACGTTGAAGAAGCACTTCTCTTCTCTCGCCGGGATCGAGACGTCGATCCGCACATCCGCGGCACGAGCGTCCTGAACGATCGCGTAGCCCGCCGACATCATCAGGTCGGTCACTCTGGCGGCGATCGCTCGGGTGTCCATGCCGGTCGTAGACCGGTCCACTGAAACCGCGATCTTCAGGCTCGCGACTTCGGCCGCAGGCTGCTGTGACGGGGGTTCTGCTGCCCAGACTCCCGTGCACGACGCGATCCCGACCACGACGCACCGCGCCCGGTTTAGTAGCGTAGCTCGCACCCTTCCCCTCCATCGCCTCTGAGGCGCGAGCACAGCACGCGCCACCCGATCACTTTCTTGTGGCAGCCTAGCAGAGGGGCGGACAACGTGTCCGGGTGGTCCTTGTACCGCGCGGTCAGGACGCGGCCCGTCTCCTACCGATGGGTTGGTTTTATGGTAGCGCACACCCCCGCACCGTGCCGGGGGGGGGGTCCTTCAGAAGCTCGCCGCCTGATGCGCACCGTAGGCCGCCGCATCGCCGAGATCCGCGCCAGAAAGCAGCACTTCCCCGAGCGTCTTCTCCCGGACAACCCGGTTCATCCCGACCCACGCTGTCGTACGAAGAGCGCATTCGCGGCGAAGGACGAGCCCGAAGGTGACCGGGGTCGGGCAACGAAGAGGGCGGCGGCCGGGACGTCGCCGTGAGCGGGAGGCGTCGTGACGAGATCGGCTTGCGGCCGGCCGCGAGCTTCTCGTTGGACGACCCGCCCCGATTTCCCAGCGCCCAGGTGCTTGACGCGTTTCACCGTAAGATGATCTCCGCGATGAGGAGCGCGCGGGAATGCCGCTCCTGGCGCCGTAGAGCTCGCCTCGCGCGCGCTGAAGGCGTGCGAGGGGGTTCTCGAGGGCCCGCTCGCGTTCGCGCTCCCTGACGCGAATCCGTGCGTTTCAGGAGGTCCCGAAATCGCGTGCGATGCTCGCGCCATGTCCTCCGCACGCGACCTCTCCGCCCACCTCGCCGACCTCCTCCACCGCGAGCGTGCCGCGCTCGGCGAATTTCTGGTGGCTCTCGCCGACTTCGACCGAAAGCGGCTCTGGGTCGAGCTCGGGCACGCCTCGCTGTTCTACTTCCTGCACCGGGAGCTCGGGCTCTCGAGCGGGGCGGCGTTCTACCGGAAGACCGCCGCGGAGCTCATCCAGCGTTTCCCGGAGGTCGTGGACCCCCTGCGAGACGGGCGACTTTGCATGACGAGCGTCGTCGAGCTCGCGAAGGTCCTCACGCCCGAGAATCGCGACGACGTCCTGCCGCGGTTCTTCCACCTGTCCAAGTCCGGCGCGAAGGCGGTCTCCGCCGCGCTCCGGCCGAACGAAGCCGCGCCGCACCGCGCGGTCGTCACGGCCGTGCGTCCCACGGCGGCCACGACGGCCCTCGCCGCGCCCGTCCTCGCCGCGACCGCAGCGGAGGACCCCATCCTGGAATCCCCGTTTCATCTGGATGAAGCGCCGCGTGCCAACCCGGTCCGGGAGCCGACTCCGCCCGTCCCGCCCTCCCCGCCGCGCACCACGGTCGAGCCGCTCACCGCCGACCTGAGGCGGTTCCACCTGACGGTGTCGCGCCGGTTCATGGAGAAGCTCGCGGCCGCTCGCGCAGCGCTCTCCCACTCTTATCCCGGCGCCACCGAGGACGAGATCCTCGAGGCCGGGCTCGACCTCCTCCTCGACCGCCATGCCAAGCGGAAGGGGCTCGTCGAGAAGCCACGTCGCGAGCCGCCGCCTGCGAAGCCGGACCACGTCCCCGCCCACGTGAAGCGGGCTGTCTGGCTGCGCGACGGCGGGCGCTGTCAGTGGCCGTTGGACGGAGGCGGCATCTGCGGCTCCACCCACCAGGTCGAGCTCGATCACGTGACGCCGCGGGGGCGGGGCGGGCCGCCCACGGTCGAGAACACGAGGTGCCTTTGCAAATTCCACAACCAGCTCGCCGCGCGCCAGGTCTACGGCGACGCTTGGATGGACCGGTTCAGGAGAGGAGGCACCGCAGGGGAACCCATCGCGGTTTGGTCGGCTTCTCCGCGTCGCGGTGAGCGCAGGTCGCTCGAGGCCGAGCGTGCTCGCCTGGACGGCGGGTGAGCCAATCCGGGGCCCGCGGCGACGCGTTGCCCGCAGCGAGCGAGGAGGCTACGGCGTCGCCGGCGGCGGGATCATCCGCGCGAGGAAGCTGCCCTTCTTCACCGCGGGCAGCGCGTCCACCTCGGCGAGCGCCGCGGTCATCTGCGCGTAGGTCGCCTCGTGCGTCACGAAGAGGATCGGGACCCCTTGGTCCTCGCCGCCCGCGCGGCCGCGCTGGACGAGGGATTCGA
>WNGL01030752.1_pt1 | contig 12007 bp, 9 predicted proteins | sample 5400591 | NCBI WGS metagenome assembly WNGL01 (sample SAMN13153377, study PRJNA577476) | soil metagenome | isolation source: 80 cm soil or saprolite under Garry oak tree replicate 1 | place: USA:California | collected 2016-06-15
AGAAGAAACGCACCGAAGGGAACGCCAGAACACAAATCACGAACTTGACTGAATCACAAAGGAGAGACGATGCACTTAGTTTACGCCACTGGCCAACCCGGACAATTCGACTTTGACATAGCCCAAACACGCGAGCGAGTGCCGAGGGGCGCGCGCGTTTTCGCCACCTGCTCTGGAAAGTCAGTGGCTGAAACCCTGGACGAGCACACCTTTCAGGCAATGACCGACGGCGAGTTCTACGCGTTGCAGGCCTTGATTCGCCAGGCGTGCGAGCGGGAGGCCCGGCGCGAGCGAGTGAGGAAAAGCGCGCTCGACAGAATTCTGCGCCGGCTGTTTGCGCGGTAAACCTCAAATCCAACTTGACAACTTAAGAGGCGAAAATCCGAAGGAGGAATTGTAAAGAAGAGAATCGAGAATCCTAAGTCAACCGGAAGGGCCATCGACAATGACGTGTTATCGCGAGTTGGGAAAATTATGGGATTGGTTGTCCAAGGCGTGCCGTCCCCACGCTCGCGAGCGATCGGCGCTTGTCGCGATACAGATGCTTGGCGTCGAGATCTTCCGCGCTCGACGCATAACCTCACCCTGCAGCCGAGCGGCTGGGTGGGAAGGAGCAGCAACCATGTTCCCTCAGTTGCGGTTCACTCTCACGTTTTCCCTCCTGCTGACCTCGATATGTGCCTCGCTTTCCCCAGCTCAAACGCCCGCCAAAGGCCCACTTGAGACCATTGCCATCCGGGTGAGCGAGGGTACGGATCTCGGCTTCGACCTTTCTTCGGACGGGCGGTTCATCGTGTTCGATCTGTTGGGGCAGCTTTGGCTGGTTCCGGCGCAAGGTGGTAAATCCCGCCCGATCACGGACGCGGTGCGCGATACGGCGGAAGACCTGGATCCCTCCTTCGCGCCGGATGGCCGCCGCGTGATGTTTCGCGGTGAGCGGAATGGGCGCACGGGCTTATGGTTGCTGAGTCTCGATTCCGGTGGCCCCCGTCAGCTGACCCAGCTTTCCGATCCCGAGGGGTGATCACGGGTATCCAGGATGGATATTTGCGCGATCCGGTTTGGGTCCAAGGTGGTGGAGCGATCGCATTCATTGCGAGCAAAGCGCCAAACGCACGTGACGGTCGAATCTGGATCGTCCCTGCCGCTGGTGGCCAGGCGAGTCCCGTCACGAAAGAGTCCGTGCAGGCGCTGGCTCCCACTTTTACCGCGGACGGCCGGCGCATGGCGTATTTTGCCCCCGACTCGACCGGCCGGATGCAGGTTTGGGTGCAGGAGATCGCCGGCGCCGCCGCCGGCTCCCCAATCCGAGTGACGAACCATGTCGACGTTACGACCACGCGGATCCGATGGGTCCCTGACGGCAGTGCGTTGTTGTATTCAGCCGACGGTCGCTTGTGGAAGGTCGCCGCGTCCGGCGGCCAACCCAGGGAAATTCCTTTCACCGCTGAGCTCTCACTCAGCCGTCCGCGGCGCGCGCTTCCGCCTGCACGGTTTCCTGAACCCGGTCACCAGGAGCCTGCGAGGGGTTTCATGGGACTGGCCCTCTCGCCAGACGGACACCAAATTGGAGTGCTCGCGCTTGGTAAGCTGTGGCTCATACCGGTGGGCGGGACTCCACGCGCGGTTGCGGACGTTCCGTTTGAAGCGACTTCACTCGCGTGGTCTCCGGATGGCGCCGAAGTCGCCTGGTCCGCTGGGGTGGCGGACCATCAGGACCTGTTCGCGACCGATCTGATGACAGGCACTACTCGACGGGTCACGGCGTTGCCCGGTCGCGAGGCATATCCTGCTTATTCTCCTGATGGCCGCTACCTCGCGTTCGTGCATCTGCAGGAGGACGGAGTCTTGCGCGTGGTGGACGCTCGTGCCAACAACGTGGCGGAAATAGGACAAACCCGGGACTTGGGATCGATCGGTTTGAACTGGACCAGCACGCCGCAATGGAGTCCCGAATCAGACGGACTGCTGGTGTGCGGCGGGCAAGATCCGCAGTCCGCTCCGGCGAGCTTTGTGCCGCTAACTGGCCAGCGGCAAGCGGTGACCCGCTTCCCCAATGCGCCAATCTTTCTGCACTGGACACCGCAGCACACGATCGTGTTCGTCCGCCACGACCGCCTCTGGCAGGCGCCTTTCGATCATACCGGGATGCTGTCCGAACCGCAGCCGATCGGAAATGACGCAGCGCTTTATGCCTCGTCGTCGCACGACGGTACTCTGCTCTTCGTCTCCGACGGAGGACTGCGGTTGCGCTCGCCCGATGGCCGGGAACAGAGACTCGGATGGCCGATCTCCTACACGCCGCCTATGGCGGAACCGACACTGATCCGGAACGTTCGGATCGTCGATGGAACCGGCGGACCGATGACGGCTCCCCGCGACATTTTGATTGAGCGAGGACGGATCGCCCGGATCGCTCCCGCAGGCAGCATTTCCCCCGGTAGTGCTCATGTGCTTGACGCTGCCGGGCGCGTCGTCATACCCGGCCTCATGGATCTCCACGCACATACGTATCGGCCGGACCTGCTTCCCGGTTTCCTCTATTTCGGCGTCACCACGATACGCGATCAAGGATCCTCGATGGCTCCCCTGGTCGCGTATGCGAATGCCATAGCAGCCGGCGTGCTTCCAGGCCCACGGATCGGCTACGGCGGCTTTCAGTTCTACAGTGATTGGCCCTTCGATGAGGAGCAGGGGCGCGGGATCGAGCCTGAGGCGGATCCAGAGCACATCGGGCGCGCCGTGGACCTGGCCGAGGCCTTCGGTGCGCAGCACATCAAGACCCGGACGTTCCGGCGCTGGGACATCAACGCGCGGATGATCACCGAAGCCCATCGCCGGGGCATGCGAGCGACCGGACACTGCGCGCACCTTTTGCCCCTGGTTGCAGCCGGCATGGACGCGAAGGAGCATATCGGTCTCTGCGAACCGCGCGGCAACACCTATATGTACGACGATCTGATCCAGCTCTTCCGAGTTGCCGAAATCGGCGTAGTACCCACGATCTCCTATTTTGATTTGGCAGTTCGACTCAACGAACGGCCGGCGCTCCTCGATGAGGATGGGGAACTCGCTCCGTTCCTACCGGCGCGGGAAAACTTCGACTGGATGTTCAAGCTGACCGCCGCGCAACGGCAGCATTGGATCCAGGGCGCTCAGCAATCACGTGAAGCGGCGGCCAAGCTATGGCGCGCCGGGGTGACCATCGGCACCGGAACCGACATCTGGCAAATTCCAATCGGTGTGCACATGGAGCTGGAGCAGTTGGTCGCGGCGGGATTAACGCCGGCGCAGGCGATCCATGCCGGCACGGGCGGCGCCGCGCGCATACTCGGCGCGGATAAGGATCTCGGCACTATCGAAGTGGGTAAGTGGGCCGATCTCGTCCTCCTTGACGCCGATCCGCTCGCGGATATTCGTAACACGCGCCGGATCTGGCAGGTGGTGCACTACGGCCACCTGGTTGATCGACCGGCGATACTCAAGGCGGTCAGACCACGATAGCCAGCCAAGAACCAATAGACATAAGCAAGGCCGAACGCGAGATGGAGCGCTATGAACATTTCTACATAGTGCACTCGATCGGCGACGCGATAGAGGAGCGGATGACTCTCGATGTCTCTTAGCATTATCAACGTGCCGATCTTTTGACCGCAGAGTTAAAGCAGGCGCGGGAGAGCTTAAACTCCCGAGGCTTAACCAGACCTCCGCATTGCAGACAAAACATTTAAGTTGTTACAAATGACTTGGGTTGCGGAGCGTCGTGTTTCACTCGTTTACCCTTCGTTCCCGTTTTCTACGGTTTACTAACATCCCATGCAGTTTTTTCCGGCCACATATTGGCCCACTCAAAGTGGGTCTGTAGGAGTTGCGATTGTAAATGTTTGAAGGATTGATTCTATTGGTGGAGCAGAGGGGGATCGAACCCCTGGCCTCCGCATTGCGAACGCCCAGCGTGGGCCACTGCATTGCTTATCATGCAATGTCAGGGAATTGAAGAAACGGAAGCTCGCAGAAGAATCAAAAGACGGGGTTTCAATTCCCATGCATAGGAATGTTCGCTACATCATACTCATTCTTCTGTCACAGATTCTTCGAAGCAACGGAAGGAGGGCTGGGTTCGAACTCCTTCCTGCCACAGATGTTCCGCAACTCGTAGGCGCACTGTCAGAGCTGCTTGCTAAGCCAACAATGCCGTCCGCTGAACATGTTATTTCGTTAGACATGCACACAGTGGGAGTGGACGTTAGCTCTGTACCGATTGACGAGATTTTGTCGTTTCGAGCGGAGAATCAGGAAACATACCGCTGCTTGAATGTAAGGCATTCCCGCATTTTACGGAAACTTAATGTCTAGAGGACGGAAATATCTTGAGGAAGAAAAAGGCTTTCCGGTAGCCCTTCCATTCAACATTTTCATGAGATTCTGGCCGCAGAGAGGTCATCGTTCTTCACGAACATCTCCGCGAAGGGCAGCTACGACGCACTCTACGAGAGCATTTTGGTTACTATAATGAAGTGCGACCGCATCAATCGCTTGAAAGGAATGCGCCGCTGCCGCGTGAGGTCGAAGCGCCGGAGAATTTGGTGTCAACGCATACGTGCCCTACCAGAAACTCCGTCCACAGTGTAATCAGTCCGGAAAGATCCCAATGTGAGAGCGGTTGCCTCGCCGACGGGGACTTGCAGGATGCGCCCCGATTGACAGTAACAGCGTTCGGAAGTATAAGTACCTACCGTACGGTCGGTAAGCTAGCATTTTGATAGACAGGAGTCCAAGGCTTTGTCTTTAACCCCTCCTTAGTAGTAGACCATGAAAGCACAAAAGAAATCGGCGCTCAAAGATGAGCGATTGGCTGAAGTTTACCGCACGGCGGCTCAGATCATTCTACGCAAGGGTTATGACGCTACTTCGATTAACGACATCGCTAACGCGCTCGGCATGACGAAAGCGGGACTCTATCACTACATCAACGGCAAGAAAGAGCTGCTTTTCGATATTATGAATTTCGGTTTGGACGAGCTTGATGAGGAGGTGGTGACACCCGCGAAGTCCATCGCCGACACGGGCGCGCGGCTTCGCTTTATTATAGCCAGCCACGCGCGGTTAGTGACTAGAGGGCAGGGGGCCATTACGATCCTCGTTGACGAGATTTCGGCACTTACTCCCGCTCAGAATAGAAAAATCACGCGTCGTAAGCGCGCCCACTTTGATCGCCTCCGTGACCTGCTGGATGAACTCAAGGCGGAAGGGAGGTTGCACGAGGTCGATACGACGGTGGCAACTTTCAGCCTCCTGGGAATGATTAACTGGCTTTCCCGCTGGTTCAGGCAGGATTGTGCTCTTACAGAGGAGCAGGTTGCAGAGCAGATCGTCAAGATCGCTCTTCACGGGTTGTTGCGTCCCGAATCACGCACCACACACAAGGGTTTGCAACTGGTTAGAGACTGAAGTCTTACCATTTTCGATTTTTGATTTGCGATTTTTGATTGGATAAGGATGAAATCAGACGTTTCAAATTTCAGATTACAAATTTAGAGTTCTTCATCCTCTTCCAATCGCAAATCAAAAATCTAAAATCGCAAATCCTTAAATTCGTTCATGAACATCCTTGTTTGTCTCAAACAGATCCTCGACCCGGAGATACCGGCGCGCGACTTCCGCGTTGACCCGGCCAGGCGCGAAGCAGAACGCGGCGCGGCCAATCTCGTCACCAACATCTTCTGCGAGAATGCGCTCGAAACAGCCCTGCAGTTTAAAGAAAACATTGGCAACGGCAGCATCTCCGTGCTCTCCTTCGGGGCTCCGACGGCTGAAGACTGTTTACGCAAGGCATTGGCGATGAAGGCCGACGCTGCTGTGCTGGTCGTCAAGGACGGCAACGCGAATCCCGACCCGCTCACCGTAGCACGCGTGCTTGCCGCCGCGATCCGCAAGCTTGGCTCGTTTGATCTGATTATGGTCGGGCGTGAAGCTGGTGATTGGGGAGCAGGGCAAACCGGCGGACTGCTGGCGGAGGAATTGCGACTGGCCTGCATTTCTTTCGTTGATCGGATCGAGCGCGCCGACGGTAAGCTCCAAGTCAGGCGACAGACGGACAGCGGCTGGGAAGTGATCGAGGCCGAGCCGCCCGTTGTCGTAACCGTAACAAACGACGAACACAACGTCCCGCGCATCCCTAAAGTGCGCGACGTGATGATATCGTATCGCCAACCACTGGTGACGTGGACGCTCGCCGATCTCGACATAGATGTGGATGAAGTGCGCGCGGGAAATGCCTATTACGAGGTGGTCGACCTTTTCATCCCTCAGAAAGAGACACGTTGTGAGTTCGTCGTCGGCGACACGCTTGAACAAAAAGTTGAGGCTTTCGCCCGTCGCATCGTCGAAGTTACGAGCACACTTTAGACCAACTGAATTCGAAGCTTACAGAGCTGCATCTTTTTCATGCTCTGAGATGCCCAGACCGAAGACTGGCAGAATCTGGATCCCTATCAATGAAGGATGTTGTGATCTGTTTCTTCGCTGCGGGCGGCTACGACAAGAGCGCGCAGGGACTCGCCGGTGCCGGACGCCGCCTTGCCGATGTGTCGCTGATTCCACGACTGTCGCCGATCAGGCGGAGTTAGCGGAATATCACTCGGAAGTTTGTTTGAGCGCGCTGGCAACGCTGTGCGGCGGCCTCTCACCGCGCGCCGTGCTGCTCGGTAACGATGCGTATAGTCAGGAGATCGCTGCGCGCCTCGCACATCGCCTCGGCGGCAGTGCGGTCGGCGACTGTGTGGAGGTGCGTGCCGAAGCGGAGGCGTTGCGCGTTACCCGCCAGGTCTACGGCGGCAAGGCGCAGGCAGTGATCGAACTGAAGCGTGCGCCTGGGGTTGTTTGGTTGCGCGCGCGCTCGTTTGCTCCGGCGCCCCCACGCGAGACTGCCGCAGAGATTACGCGCGTGGCGCTGGAACTCCAGGCCGAGGCACGCACGCGCATCGTTGAGCGCCGGCGTGCGGAGATAGGCAGTGCCCGGCTCGAGGATGCACAGGTGATTGTGTCGGGCGGGCGGGGTATCGGTGGGCCCGAGCCGTTCACCACGGAGTTGCGGCCGCTCGCCGATTTAATGGGCGCGCAGATAGCAGCCTCGCGAGCGGCGTGCGATGCAGGCTGGGTGCCGCCTACGTGGCAGGTCGGACAGACGGGTAAGAAGGTCGCGCCTGACCTATATCTTGCTATTGCTATCGCAGGCGCGAGCCAGCACATGGCCGGCATCTCCGAGGCCAAAAACATTGCGGCCATCAACATCGATGCGGACGCGCCAATCTTCAAGCACTGCCGGTTCGGCATCGTCGAAGACTATCGCAAGGTCGTGCCGCTGCTGCGGGAGAAGCTCGCCGCGCTACAGGAATGAACACCGCTGAAGCCACACGCCAGATTTACTGGAACGTCTCGCACATCTGGGTGATGTACGCGCTGCTGTTGCCGACGGCGGCGATAACCGGCTACGGCATCTATCGGCAAACGAACCGTTGGCGACTCGGGCAATCAGCCGCCCGCTTTGACCGACCAGCCGAACGCATCAAGTTGGTGTTCAAACACGCGGTCGCGCAACAGCGCACGGCACGGAGTAAGTTCACGGGTTTGTTTCATCGGCTGATCACGAGTGGCTTGGTCATTCTCACCATTGCAACGACCGTCGTCGCGCTCGACGCGGACTTCGGCACCACGGTCATGCGCGGGCGGTTTTATCTCTACTTCCAGTCCTTCACCGTTGACGTGTTCGGTGCACTCGTTATGGTCGGCACGATGATGGCCGCCGCGCGCCGTTACATCATGCGACCGAAGACGCTTGTCTATACGGACGAAGCGACGTTGATTCTCGTCGCCATTTTTGCGATCTGCCTGCAGGGATTTTTGGTAGAAGGCTGGCGCATTGCGGTCACGCGCGATCCGTGGGCGGCGTGGTCGCCGTTCGGCAACCTGGTCGCACTCGCCTCACGCGCACTCATGACGGACGCGCAGATGCAGGCGGCTCATTGGGGCTTGTGGTGGTTTCACCTAGCGACCGTGTTCGGCTTCATCGCGTGGGCGCCGTATACGAAGATGATGCACGTCATCACGGCTCCGCTCGCCATCTACACCGCCAATCTCGCCCCACTCGGCGCGTCGCTCAAAGACATTGATTTCGAAAAAACTGAGAGCTTCGGCGTAAACGCGCTGGCAGACTACACCTGGAAAGACTTGCTAGATCTTGATGCCTGCACCGAGTGCGGACGCTGCACGGCAGTCTGCCCCGCGAACACCGTCGGCAAAGAGCTCTCGCCGCGCGACATCATCCTCCAACTGCGCGACCTGATGCACGCGGAATTTCGGATTTCGGATTTCGGATTTCGAAATGACCTAAACAGGTTCGGTAATGACGCAAACGAGTCAAGTAATAACTCTGAACAATCCGCAATGCGAAATTCGAAATTCGGAATTATTGCTGCTGTGCCGGCGACCTCCCCCGTCTCGCTCTGGCAATGCACGACCTGCGCGGCCTGCATGGAAGCTTGTCCGGTCTTCATCGAGCAGATGCCGAAGATCGTTGACATGCGCCGTCATCTGGTGATGGAGGAGGCCGATTTTCCCGATTCGATGCAACAGGCGATCACCTCGCTGGAAAAGCGTGGGCATCCGTTTAGCGGTACGCAGGCGACACGCGTTGATTGGACGCAAGGACTGGGTGTCAAACATGTCAGCGAGGTGAAAGACGCCGAGGTCCTTTTGTGGGTCGGCTGCGGCGGTGCGCTCGTCGAGCGCAACCAGAAGGTGACTCGCGCGACCGCACAACTGTTGGCGAAGGCTGGAGTCAACTTCGCTATCATGGGCCGCGAAGAGAAGTGTTCGGGCGATCCCGCTCGGCGTATCGGTAACGAGTTTTTGTTCGAGACGCTGGCTAAAGAAAACCTCGAAAATATGAACAAGTACAAAGTCAGGAAGATCATCACTGCCTGTCCCCACTGCTTCAATACGTTCAAGAACGAGTATCCGCGGTACGGGGGCAAGTTCGAGGTTTACCATCACAGTGAATATCTGGCAGACCTGGTTAGTGAGGGCAAGCTTAAACCACTCGCAGAGTCCGAAAGAAAGATCACGTTCCACGACCCATGCTACCTGGGTCGGCAGAACAGCGTGTACGACGCTCCGCGCACGCTCGTGCGAATTTCGTCACGCAAGAAGCCAGCCGAGATGGCGCGCAGCCGCGAAAAGAGTTTTTGCTGCGGCGGCGGCGGGGGAATGAGCTTTATCGAAGAACCTCCCGACCACCGCGTCAATCAAGAACGGGCGCGTGAGATTTTGGAAACGGGAGCCGACACAGTGGCTGTTGGCTGCCCGTTCTGCATGACCATGCTCGAAGACGGCATCAACGCGCGCAAAGGCTCGCGGGACGTCTCGGTGATGGATGTTTCCGAACTTCTTTGGGAAGCAGCGAAGCCACGTGCCGCGCCAGAGACAGACTTGAACGTCTAAAGGAACCGTTTATGGACTTGAATCTGACACCGACCGAACAACAGTTCCGCGATGAATTCCGTGCCTGGCTCACGGCCAACGTCCCACCGGAGTGGACAGGCGGCGGCCTCGGTGCCGAGGACAGGGACGAATACCTCGACTACCTGCGCGACTGGCAGCGCAAGCTCTACGGGGGTGGGTGGGCTGGCATCTCGTGGCCAAAGGAGTTCGGCGGGCGCGGTGCATCGCTCATGGAGCAAGCTATCTTCCAGGAAGAGTTGGCGCAGGCCAACGCCCCACAGTTGATCGGCACGATCGGCCTCTCTCTCGTTGGTCCGACGATCATCGCCATGGGCACGGAAGCGCAGAAATCACGCTACCTCGCGCCGATTCTTTCTGGCGAGGAGATTTGGTGTCAGGGATTCTCCGAGCCGAACGCAGGCAGCGACCTCGCCTCGCTCGGGACGAAAGCCATTCGCGACGGCGATGACTTTATCGTGAACGGTCAAAAGATTTGGACCAGCTTTGCGCAGTTAGCCGATTTGTGTCTGCTGCTCGTGCGCACCGACTCACAGGCGCCCAAGCACAAAGGTATCACCTGCCTGCTGCTGAACATGCGCAGCGAAGGCCTTTCAGTGCGCCCCTTGCGGCAGATGTCCGGGGACGCGGGCTTTAACGAGGTGTTCTTCTCGAATGTCCGCGTACCAGTCTCGCAGGTACTCGGCGAGGTCAACCAGGGTTGGACCACTGCCATCACCGCCTTGATGAATGAACGTGCCAATCTCGGAACGGGAGTTCAGGTAGTTTTCAAGCGCAACCTCGCGGCCCTGATCGCGCGTTCGCACACCATCGAACGTAACGGTCGGCGCGCGAGCGAGGACCCGGTCATCAGGCAGAAGCTCGCGCAAGCCAATCTCGAGTTGGAAATCCTGCGGCTGAATACGAACCGCGCGCTGACTTCATTAAGCAAAACCGGCGTCCCTGGCCCAGAAGGCTCGATTCAGAAGCTCTACTGGAGTGAATGGAACCAGCGCATGCAGCAGACCGCGCAGGAGATCCTCGGCCCTTACGGTCAGCTTTCCGACTTCGAGAACGGTATGTGGCAGTACGGTTATCTACGCACGCGCGGCAACACGATTGAGGCGGGCACTAGTGAAATCCAACGCAACATTATCGCCGAGCGCGTGCTCGGTCTACCGAAGAGCTACTAAAAGCAGTCTGGAGTCAAGAGTCTGGAGTCAGACATTCCGGCTTTGACTCTAGACTCCAGACACCAGACTCTCGACTCATTCTTATGGACTTCGATCTCAGCAAACCACAGAAACTCTTGAAACATTCAGCGCGCGAGTTTTTCGCGCGCGAATGTGAGCCAGAGCGCGTGCGCGAGTTAATGGAAACCGATACGGCGCATGACGACAAGCTCTGGCAATCGATCGCCGATCAGGGCTGGACGGGGCTGATCATCCCTGAAGAGCACGGCGGCCTCGGCCTCGGTCTCGTGGAAATGGCGGTGGTCGCGGAGGAGATGGGGCGGGCCTGCCTGCCCGGAGCATTTCTTTCGACGCTCTTCGCTGCCGCGCTGATTGCGCGCGCTGGATCGCCGAAGCAGCGGTCAAAATATCTTGAACCCATAGTGGCGGGTGAGATAAAGGCCACGGTCGCCCTGCTTGAACTGAGCGCCGATTGGGACCTGGGAGCAGTCAGGCTCAAAGCGGAGCGCAATGACAGCAAGTTTCGTTTGTCGGGACGCAAACTTTTCGTGCCGGACGCTGAGACTGCGGACCTTCTTATCTGCGTTGCCCGCAACGGCGAGAGCCTGGCGCTAATGCCCGTCACGTGTGGCGCTGATGGGCTCCAAACAAAGGCGACGCCTTCAATGGATGCGACGCGTAAACTCTATGAGGTGACGTTCGCTGACGTCAGTGTGGCAGAGGCTGACGTGTTCGGCGCCGACGGTGATGCGCGGAGCGCGCTTGGTCAGGCGATCGAAGTTGCGACTGTGGCGCTCTGCGCCGAGATGGTCGGTGGGATGCAGTGGGTGCTCGATACGACGGTCGAGTATGCGAAGACGCGCCAGCAGTTCGGTCGCGCCATCGGCTCTTTTCAGGCGGTGCAGCACCAGTGCGCCGACATGTTGTTGATGACGGAAAGCGCGCGCTCGGCCACCTACTACGCGGCGTGGGCTTTGACTGCAGGCGACTCGTCGGCGAGCGTCGCCGTCTCGATGGCGAAAGCCTACTGCTCGGACGCTTACCGCGAGGTCGGCAACCACGGCATACAGGTTCACGGCGGCATCGGCTTCACCTGGGAGCACGACTTACAGCTTTACTACAAGCGGAGCAAGGCCTCTGAAGTGATGTTCGGTGATGCTGCTTTTCATCGTGAGCGCATCGCACGATTTATAGTGGACGGCGGCGCGGCGTAAACGAGCGGCATGTCAGAACCGGGAGCGGTAGCGGGCGGGCCTTGGGGTTCCGGCCGTCGCTATTGACTATGTGATTAACGGTCAGGGTGATGACTTGCCAGA
>WNGL01044767.1_pt1 | contig 12006 bp, 8 predicted proteins | sample 5400591 | NCBI WGS metagenome assembly WNGL01 (sample SAMN13153377, study PRJNA577476) | soil metagenome | isolation source: 80 cm soil or saprolite under Garry oak tree replicate 1 | place: USA:California | collected 2016-06-15
GCGTTTCCGCTGGGTCGCGGCAGCACGCCGGCCAGTTCGCGCAGTTCCGCGGCCGACATTGCTGACAGGCTGCTGAAGGCGGCATCGACCAGCACATGCCCGCGATAAAATAAGACGCGCGAGTTGAGCGAAGCTGCCTGGTCGCCGATTTGCTCTTTTGACATGTTGGGTTGCAGATAAAACGTATAGGCGCCGAAGGCTCCGCTGGCATCGGCAAAGCGAGCTGCGCGAACTTTCAGCGTGCGGCCATCATCGCGACGGTATGTAGCAGACGCGAAATCGCTGAAGCCGAACTCCTTCAGAATGGCTGCGTTCGCGGGGTCGGCGATTCTGGCGTCTGCGCTGGTTTGGGCGGTGCCCTGCACCTGCCACCCGGCGAAACCCTGGGGCAAGATGGGAGTCGACTTCGCGTCGGCAGCGACCGGCGGCGTGTTGGCGGCGAAAGCCAGGCCGACGGCGGACACGGAAAGAACCAATATGAGAACAGACTTTGAAAAGCTCATGAAGGTAGGCGTGAACCGTCCCTCTCTGTTAATTAGACCACACAGAACAGGAAAAGTTTCCGAAACGAACCTGCAGGATTGAACCTAAGACGGCTGGGATGAGGGCTAGGAGTGCGGGGGTCCCTCCGACGAGCTCAGGGAAGGCCTTCGCTTCGCTGCAGAGACAGGGCGCGGGTTTGTGCGTACAACCCCGATCCAGAAAAAAGTTATTGGCCGGCAGCCTTCTCTATCTTGCTCGCAACCTTCACGCCGCTCAGGCCGTTTACGTATTTGGCGATGCCTCGGTAGAGCGACTCAGCGATGCGGCGGCGGTATTCGGCGGTTTCTAAGCGATGCTCATCGGTGGGATTGCTCACGAAAGAGATCTCGGCAAGGATTGAAGGCATGTTGGCGCCGATCAGTACGATAAAGGGAGCCTTCTTTACGCCGCGGTTGCGGATGGCGGGACTCTTCAGGGCAAGGCCGCTGTGCAGCGAATGCTGCACGTCCCCGGCGAATTCGCGAGACTCCTCGATCTTCTCTTTGAGAGCGATCTTCTTCACCAGGTCCTGAAGTTCGTAGATTGATTTCTCTGAAACCGCATTTTCACGTGCTGCCACTTCCAGCGCTTCGGGCGACGAGGTGAAGTTCAAATAGTAGGTTTCAACTCCGCGTGCGCCGGGATCGCGGCTGGAGTTGGCATGAATGGAGATGAATAGATCAGCTCGCTCCTGGTTGGCAATGGCGGTGCGAGTTTCGAGCGGAACAAAGGTGTCATCCTTGCGCGTGTAAACCACTTCTGCGCCCAGCCGCGTCTCCAGCATCTTTCCCAGGCGCCGGCCGACTTCGAGCACCAAGTTCTTCTCTTCCAAGCCGTGCGGACCAATGGTTCCGGTATCGTGGCCTCCGTGGCCCGGATCGATCACGATTCGACCAATCTTCAATCCCAGCGCGCGAATGAGCGACCGCGCACCACTAGCTGTGGGCTGTGCCTCTCGCACGTCGAGTTCCGCCGCCAGATTGCCTCTTTTGCGTCCCGACGTCCCACGGGAAGCGGCATGAATAGAGCGGTTAGCACTGGCATCAGGTATGCCCGCCACGACAAGGCTCGTTGGCGGGGACCAGGAATCGTTGCCTTCGTCATCGGCTTCCACTACTTTTTTCACCGGCAGAGATTCGGGTTTCGCCAAACCGGATAACGCTGCCGCAGGTGAAACAGAACCGGCGCGGCTCTGCTGGGGAGAGATCTTTGCATCGTCCGCCACGTCCATGCTCGCGACCGGCGCCTTTCCCGCTTCGGCCTTGATCTCCAACTTGATTTCTTGTTTCAAGCTCGAATTCCCGCCGCTTGTGTCTGTTGCCTTTGAATCATCGCTCGCCGCCAGTTCGATACTCTTGGGCACTTTGGCGGTCGCATTCTTGCCATGAATATCGATAATCAGGCGGTAAGGATTGGGCAGGAGAAACGCTTCGTAGTCGGAAAGATCGTGCACCTCGAGCACCACGCGGGTACGTCCGGGTTGGTACTGCGCTACGCGGATCTTTTTCAGAAATCCATCATCCACGTCGAAGCTCTTCCCCACCAGCGTGGAAGCCAGTTTGGTACCGCGCAAGTCGAAGAAGATGCGATCAGGATGCGAAATGCGTTGAGAAGCAAATTTGACTTCGTTTTCGACGTCTATCACCCGTGCTATTTGCCTGCTAGTGCCTTCGCCCAGAGCTGTATTGGCGGCTGCCGGCCGGGAAGCTGTCTCTAGGCTCTGAGCGTTTCGGGATTCCTTGACATCTTTTCTCGGACTTTGCTTATTAGCTGCTTTGTCTGCCTCAGGTTTGTTGCCGGGCTGGACTTCCCGATCGATTTCGGCGATCGCCTGACGAGCGTTTTCGGCCAACCGGTTGGTGGGATAGCGATGGAGGAATTCCTTGAAGGTGGAGCGGGCGTGGTCAGGAGTGTTTAAGTCGTCTTTGTAGATTTCCCCTATGGTAAAAAGCGCGTCGAAGCGGTATTTGCTGCCGGGATATTCGCGTCGCAAGAACTTGTACTGGCCAATGGCATCGTTAAGAACCTTGTCGTCGTCGAAGCGCCTTCCCATCTCTACCAGTATTTCCGCCACGGCCACCACGCTGGGATCGGCTTTTGTGGACGACGGCGCGCCATAATAAACGCTGCGGTAGGCGTTTATCACCCGCTGGTAGTCATGCCGGGAACGGTCGGCCAGGATGCGTCCGTTGAGGGCCTCCCGCATGCGTTCGGCGGCCGCGAAATGACTGCGGGCCCAGGCATCGCCGTGATGCGCACGGGCGTGCACCGGCAAGGTCGGGAGCAGGCAGAACAAAAGAAACGCTCCCAAGCGCAAGCCGCGCTGGCTCGATAAAGTGTTCAAGTCTCTAGCTCGTATGCTTTTCGTTAAAACTGCGTGGTCGCTGAGAGATACGTGTAAACAGATGCCGGTAACTTAGTCCGTGTTGCTGATGTAAAGAACACCCCTCGCATCCCGTTGAACCCTAACGGGATCGCGCGAAAAGGCCCCCGCCGTTCGGCTCAGATCGAAGCCGCCGTAATAGAGGTTGGTGATGCGCCGCACGTAGTTTTGAGTCTCGAGATAATGCGGAACTCCCGCACTACGTGCCACCGCGCCCGAACCCGCGTTGTAGGCTGCCAGAGTCAACTTCACGTCGCCGCCATAACTTTCCAGAAGCTTCTTCAGCTGGCGGACGCCGGCATCTACGTTCTGCTCAGGGTCGAAGGGATTTTTGACCTTCAAGCTCCGGGCGGTTGACGGCATCAATTGCATCAGGCCCATAGCGCCTTTGCGCGACACAGCATTGGGATTGAAGTTAGACTCGACCTTCACGACGGCTCGCACCAGGTTTGGATCGACGTTGTGGCGGGCCGCAGCCTGGTCGATGGCAGAATCGATATCTTGCTGCGTGGTCACTTTACCGCCAAAATTGGCGGTCACTATTTTCGCCCGCGCGGATTCCGCGGACTCGTTGCCGAAATACTGATTGACTTCAGCCGCTGCCGACCGGGCGGCACGCATCGACGCCGCATTGGCAGGAGGCACGGGTTTCCATCGGCTCTCTTTGACACTCCAGTACATCAGTCTCCGCCGCGTTGGTTCCGAAGACTGCGGATGCTGGAGATGAGTTGCTCGCACCGCATCGTTTACATACACCTTGCGGCCATTTTCGTCGGTGCTGGTGATGACCGGGGAGGAATCATCCGGTCCGGTAGCAGCCTGCACCCGGGGCGCAGAGAGAGAAGCGGAGGTCGCGACCGCCATAACGGCCATCAGGGCGATTTGCAGGTTCTTTCGCATAACCGGGTTTCTTCCCTTCGCCTTGCAGAGGGGCAGACTTCACCCTCCTGTCTTCTCACCCGGAACCTGACGGAGAATGCTGATACCAGAGTGGAACAATTATAGGCTTGCACGGATAAGTGGGCAATGACTCCGAAGGGCGTAGAACCACTAGAGTAATCTCAGTAACCAACAGAAAACATTAAAGTTAACAAAAATTACTGGGCTTTGGAATTCCTCCCCCCGGGCGGCATGCCGGTTGCCTGCCGGCAAGCCAGCCCCGATCCACTCCTTCAGACTCTCTCCAGTGCTGTCGCAAAGGCGTCAAGGGATAGGGGACGCAACAGGTTACGCCGCATTCCGCGTTCGACCTCGGCCAGTCGGTCGGACGCCAAAGCAATCCAACCGAAATCGGCGGAATGGGCCAGCTTCTTGAGGTCGTCCTGAATGTCGGTATTGCGAACAAGTTCGGGCGCGTCTGAGGCCAGGAACATCAGGTCTCGTAACAAGGAATAGAGGGTACGGATTAGTTGCTCGGTTTTTTCTCGACCCTCGGCACCAGCGCGATAGGACTCCGTGATCTTGAAAAGCTCGCTGTGCTCGCCGCCCCGCAAGGCCGACTTGAGGATGTTCAGCGCGTTGGCGCGGGCTGCGATGTAGGCAGCGAGATCGAAGCTGCGGGCGCGCCCAATGGCTCCTTCGCAAAGGCGTGCGACCAGCGCGCGCTCTTGCACCTTCCAATCGGGGCGGTGCTGTGCAAGGTAGGTTTCGATTTCTTCGGCCGGCAAAGCGCCCAAAGGAAAAATCATCGAGCGCGAGCGAATCGTGGGCAGCAGCTCGCCAGCATTTTCAGTGAGCAGGAAGATGGTCGCAAACTCGGGCGGCTCTTCCAGCACTTTGAGTAACGAGTTCGCCGCCTCTTTCATGAAAGCCGAGTTGGTGAATATGTAAATCCGTTCCTTGCCTTCGGACGGGCGATAGTAGATGGTCTCGATGACGCGGCGTACCTGATCTACTTTGATCATCATCTGCGGAGGATCAGGCGGAACGATGAGCACGTCGGGGTGAGTCTGCACGAAGAGGCGAGTTTCCTTTTTGTCGGTCTCTCGTAGATTTTCTCGGGCTTGGACCGCCTCGGCGAAACGGGCGTCGAGGTCGGTGGCCTGAGCGATGCGAGTGCAGTTCGCGCATTTGCCGCAGAAGTCAGGCAGGCCGTCGGCTTTGCTTGGGGCGAGGCAGTTAAGAGTCTGGGCGAGCATCAAGGCCAGAGTGTACTTGCCCGAGCCTGGCGTGCCGGAAAGAACTACGGCGTGCGGGAAGCGGTCGCGCCCCAGCATGTCGCGCAGGCGATGGATGGTTTCGGCGTTGCCGTGGAAATCAGAGAAGGCCATTAAACACTCAATCGCAGCAGAAACCGAAGAAATCTATTGTAAATCGAGCACGCTGTGCGTGGACCCTTCGGACTGGCGGCACATCACGGCTTGCCCCTAGGTTTCTTACAGATCGTCTCGCTTATTCCGTGTCTCTGCGGGAAGTCACGAGATGCGCGCCGGCAACTTTAACTTGCGGCTCACAACTTGCATGATTTGGCTGTGGGTCTGAGAAGGCGTACCGCTAGCGTCGACCAGGACCACGCGCTGCGGTTCGCGGGCGGCGATGGCGCACGGTGCAACGCAAGTACGGACTCGCTTCCCAGTCTACGGCCGCTTCCCTGGTAAGCCTCGGTCGAATCCGTAAAGCGATCGCAGAGCACGATGCTGCCCTGTTCAAGAGCAGGCTGAATCACTTCCGCAATGTGCTGGGCGCGCGATGCAAACATCAGCGCCATTTCGGTCAAAGGAGAAAGGCCGTCCGTAGAAGAGTCGAGCAGCACGCGCCGAATTTTTTCACCGGTCGGGGTTCCGCCCGGCTCGCGGGTTTCCACCACTTTGACGCCCGCCGCGCGGAGAGCTGTCGCGAGCTTCCCCAGCTGAGTGCTCTTGCCGGTGCCATCGAGTCCTTCAAAGGTAATGAATTTGCCGCACCGTGACATGTGCGAAATCATATCAGCGCTCACTCTGCACCGTCTGTACCGTCGCACGGTGGACTGCTATAGTGCTAGGCGTTATTGCGTTCTCGTTTGTTACAACACGGGCAGCGGAAGCGCGCCATGTCATTCAAGAGTGCAATCAGTTTTGGGTTGGCATTCTCTGCTCTACCGCGTGGTGCCAGCAGATTTCCAAGTTGGATCGCGGTCGCGCCGAAGACATGCTGCACACCGTAAGCGACGAAGTCGCGGAAGCATTATGATGACCCGAAGCTCCGTGGACTCGCCTGGGACGCGGAACTCGCGGAGGCGAAGCAGCAAGACAATGAAGCAAAGTCTTTTAACATGGCAACGCCTCAGGTTGCGGCCATGCTGGACACACTCAATGACTTTGAGTCGCCTTCGGAATAGAGCCGCATCGAGTTGCTTCAATACATCACGAACACGGGAGCCCGTCGAATGAAACTCTCAAGAATTCTGGGAGTCTTTTGTGCTGTGGCAGTGGCAGTTTCATTGGCGACGGCGTCCGCTCCGACCGTCACCATTGAGGTGGACGCGAGCGATGCGCCGCGCAAGATTTTCCACTCCACGCTGAAGATCCCTGCCAGCGCGGGGGACCTGACTTTGTACTATCCGAAATGGATTCCGGGTGAGCACGCGCCCGACGGCCCCGTGGTCGACTTGGCGGGACTTAAATTTAGCGCGGGTGGGAAAACTTTGAAGTGGCGGCGCGATCTCCTTGACGGCTTCACCCTTCACGTGGACGTGCCAGCTGGTACGAACGAAGTAAATGCCGAGCTTGATTTTCTGTCTCCGGCGACGTTTGAAGGCGGATTCTCGGCAGGCTCCTCTGCCACCGATAAGATGGCGGTGATTAGCTGGAACCAGGTTCTGCTTTATCCCAAGGGCTGGAAGTCCGATGACATTAACTATTCCGCCAGCTTACGGATTCCTCAAAGCTGGAAATTCGGGACACCGCTGCCAGTGTCGAATCAGAGCGGCCATGAAATTCATTTCGGCACCGTTTCTCTTACCACGCTTGTGGACTCTCCCGTAATCACTGGCGAATTTTTGAAGGTCGTTCCGCTCGGACAGAACCCACCCGTAGAGATGGACATTGCGGCCGACAGCGCCGCTGCACTTGAGCCGGCACAGGAAGTCTGGGATCACTACAAGAGCCTGGTCGAGCAGGCAGGAAAACTTTTCGGCGCACAGCACTATCGCGATTATCATTTTCTGTTCAGTTTGAGCGATCATGTCGCCCACTTTGGCCTCGAACACCACGAGTCGGATGACAGCCGCATCGACGAACGGGGACTGGTGGACGAGAACGCGCGAAAGTTGTCGGCCAGTTTGCTTCCCCATGAGTACGTACATTCGTGGAACGGAAAATACCGACGTCCGGCGGACCTCACCACACCCGACTACCAGCAGCCTATGCAGGACGATTTGCTCTGGGTCTACGAGGGTCTTACGCAGTACTTGGGCGAGGTGCTGACCGCCCGCAGCGGTTTGCTGACGCCCGACCAGGCGCGGGATACTTTGGCCATTACCGCGGCTGAGTTGGACCACGTGGCAGGCCGGACCTGGCGCAGTCTTCAAGACACAGCCGATGCCGCACCTCAACTTTATTTCTCTCCTCGAGCCTGGCGTTCGTGGCGGCGTAGTGTGGACTTCTATGACGAAGACAACCTGAACTGGCTTTGGGTGGACGTGATCATTCGACAGCAGAGCAAAGGCAAAAAATCTCTTGATGATTTTTGCAGGCTCTTCCACGGGGCTCCCAGCACGCCGCCCATGGTCAAGACGTATAGCTTCGACGACGTCGTGGACTGGCTGAACCAAGTCGCACCGTATGATTGGCGCGCGTTCTGGACTGAGCGTTTGACCAACCATGGCCCGGGCGCACCACTAGGCGGCATCGAAGCTAGCGGATGGAAGGTCGTTTACGACGACATCCCGTCGGAGATGATGCGGGCCGGAGAAGGTGACGAGCGGGGCGTGGTTGCCAATTACTCGATCGGCTTGGCGCTCAAAGGTGATGGAAGTGTTATCGACACCATCGAAGGCATGGTCGCCGCAAAAGCCGGAATCGGTCCAGGCATGAAAGTAATTGCGGTTAACGGACGCCAGTTCTCTCCAGAAGTGCTCCGCGATGCGCTCAAGGCCGGCAAGAACAGCAGCGAACGGTTGGAATTGCTGATAGAAAACACGGAGTACTACAAAACCTACAAGCTCGACTATCACGGTGGAGAAAAATATCCTCATCTTGTCCGCGATGAATCGAAGCCGGATCTGCTGAGCGAAATCTACAAGGCGAAATAACTCCGCTGAGGAGAAGAGCGAAGACCATGGATTCCGACGGCCGCGATGGGCCGCAGCGTTCTCTGCGGATGTTTTCTGCGCACGCTGCGCTTCGAGATTCTTCGTACCAACGCAATCGCAGAGTACGCCGAGAAATGCCGCCGAGGACGCAGAAAATTATCGTGTTCGCACTGTTCTGTTTTCTGTTTTGCTCCAGCCTGCCTATTTGCGCCCAGACCTCTATCCTCGGCTTTACTGCTTCCGCCGCCGCCTATGAGATCGAGATCGAAAGCAAGTTCAAGGCAATTCCCTCGCCCGACGAAGAGCGCCGTCAGCATCACATCTTTACCGCCGAGCCGCATGTCGCCGGCTCCAAACGCAACAATGAACTGGCTCGCTATATCGCGGACGAATGGCGTCAGGAAGGTTTAGAGGAGGTCGTCATCCGCCGCTACGATGTCTACGGCAGCAATCCAAAGTTCACTTTTCTGGAAATGGTCGCGCCCGTGCATTACCGAGCCGGCCTGCGAGAGATGCCGGTCCCCGGCGATCCGGACATGAAGAACAAGAGCATAAGCTCGGCGTGGAGCGGCATGTCCGCTTCCGGAGAAGTGACGGCACCGTTGGTCTATGCACACAGCGGCAATCCCCAAGACTACGAACTTCTCCGTAAGCAAGGCATCGACGTCAAGGGCAAGGTCGTGCTGGTGCGCTACTCGAATCCCTACAGCTATCGCGGATTCAAAGCGCTCACAGCCGAACGTGAAGGCGCAGCCGCCATTCTCATCTACAGCGATCCCGCCGAAGACGGATTCAAAAAGGGCAAGGTGGTTCCCCACGGTCCGTGGGGCCCCGAGTATCACATTCAACGCGGCGCCATCACCTACGATTTCATGGCGCCCGGCGATCCGCTCACTCCGGGATGGGCGTCGATTCCTGGGGCCAAGCGTATTCCTGTCGAGCAAGCGATTTCGATTCCGAAGATCATGGCGGTGCCACTCTCCTGGCACGATGCCAAACCGCTGCTGGCGAATATGGACGGCCCCATTGCTCCCGATGGCTGGCAGGGCGGACTGCCCATCAAGTACCGCCTCGGCGGCCAGCGCGTGCGCGTCCATGTAAAAATCGAAATGGATAATTCCACTCAGCCCTATTACGTAGTCGAGGGCCACATTCGCGGTGCGCAGTTGCCCGATGAGTGGATCGTGCTCGGCAATCACCGCGACGCATGGGTTTTCGGCGGCGTCGACCCCAGCAGCGGTACCGCGTCGATGATGGAGCTGACCCGCGCCCTGGGAAAGTTGGCGAAAGCCGGAACACGTCCGCGGCGCACCGTGGTTTTCTGCAGTTGGGATGGAGAAGAAGTCGGCCTCACCGGTTCCACCGAGTGGGGAGAGCAGTTCGCCGATGAGCTGCGCAAAAAAGCGGTCGCTTACATCAACGTCGATTCCTCCACTTCCGGGCCGAACTTTCACGGCCAGGCAGTAGCCTCGCTTGCGCCCATGCTGGTCGAAACAGCTCACACCCTGCAGGATCCTTCGGGCAAGATGCTGTATGACACGTGGAAGGATTCAACCGCGCGGGAGCGCCGCGAGGCCAAACAATCTGAAGAAGTCACAGACTCTAATCTTGCCGATACCCGCATCGGGAGTGGCTCCGACCACACCGTGTTCCTTAACTTTGTGGGCATGCCTGTCCTCGGCCTGCAGTTCGACGGACCTTATGGCGTCTACCACTCCGCCTATGACGACTTTTTCTGGATGAACCACTTCGGCGATCCCGGCTACCGCTAACCCGTGCTTGAGGGTATCGACGAGTTCGAGGCAGCCGGCAAGCATCTCAACGATTCAGTAAGCCGCAAGCTCGCCTCTGGCGCCGTCGATCCGAAGCTCGCTGACAGCATCAATCGGGGCATGATGCAGGTGGAAAGGAACTGGCTTAATCCTGACGGAATTCCGGGCAGGCCGTGGTTCAAGCACATTCTCTACGGCGCACGCTTTACGTATGCTCATCTGGAGTTGCCGGGACTGACGGAAGCGGTCGAGAAGCAGGATTGGCCTACGGCGAAGCAGCAGGCCGAGATTTTGCAGCGTGCCCTTGCGAACAACACGGAGCTAATCGGCAAGTTGGACTCCAGTCTCAGAGAGCCGGAGGCGGAGTCTGGCAAGTCGTACAGTTATTTCGATGCAGCCAACTGATCGATGCCGGGATGTCTGTCGGCCAGACCGTTGACGAGCGCCTGGAGTGCTCCTACATTGCACCCGAAGGTTCGTTCCATGATCGGGCAGACTATGATCGGCCGGACCATCTCGCACTGCCGCATCATTGAAGAGCTGGGCGGCGGAGGTATGGGTGTGGTTTACAAAACCGAGGACATCCGACTGCATCGCCTTGTCGCGTTGAAATTCCTACCTGATGAAGTTGCCAAAGATCCTCAAGCCCTGGCACGCCACGGCGGCCAATCTCGACGACGCCCGTCAGGTGACGTCGGGAGAACAGTATCCGGCAGCGTTTTGAACCGCGGGCGGGCGACTGCTCACCCTCGGATCCGGGCCAACCGTCACCATGGGAGCCGACGGAGAGGCGCTACCACCAGAGTGCCGCTGCATGAGGCCGCCACATTCTTGCCGTCGGCTTGCGGAGACGGCCGCTACCTGGTGTACGCGGCTCGCAAGGGCACAACCTCCGACGTGTGGCGAGTAGATGCGGCTGATGGGGCCAATCCGACCCAACTCACCCAATTCGATTCTGTGAATCGACGGTGTGTTCTCCCGATGGAAAATGGGTGGCGTACGCCGTCTGCAGCCCGAAGACGTTTCTCAGCGCCTGGCGTGTTTCGATTGATGGAGGTCCACCCAGCAAATTGGCAGACAATCTCGATGCCGATTCCTCCAGATAGCCGAATGGTGGCCGTTCACCAATGGGGCACGACGCCCGCCACTCCCTCGATTCTCTCGGTCGTCGCGGCGGAGGGCGGAAAGGCCCTTCACGCGCTCGAGTCCCCGGCAGGGATCCAAGTATTAGGCTGGTCCGGTGATGGGCGTGCTCTTCACCATGCATTGACGCGTGGAGGCTTGGGCAACATCTGGGAGCAGTCGCTGACCGGAGGCCCAGCCCGGCAAATCACCCACTTCAGGGGCGAACTGATCCGGGACTTCGACTGGTCCCACGACGGTAAGCAACTGGTGGTTGCCCGCGGGCACCTGAACCGCAACATCGTGCTGATCTCAAATTTCCACTAGAGGTTGGTCAACAGGCTAATTGATAGGGCGAGCGAGAGCCATGCCGGAATACTGCTCTTTACAATTTGGAAATTGTTTCCGGCTGCTCGGTGCCGCTCTCTAGCAGGGCTTCTGCTTCCTCTCCTGCTGCCTCATCCTGCAACATAAATGCGAAGGCTTCCTGCGGCACGGGACTCTGCCACACCGGCGCGAACGACTGTCGATGCAGTGGTGTCGGCCCATGCTCGCGCAAAGCTGCCAGATGCCGAGGCGTGCTGTAGCCCTTATTGGAGGCGAGACAGTACTCGGGGAATATCGGATCCCATTGGCGAATGAGATTATCGCGGTGCACTTTGGCAATAATGGATGCGGCAGCGATAGAAGCTGAAAGCGCATCGCCGTGAATAATCGGTCGTTGCGGCAGTTCGCAATCAATCCGCAAGGCGTCGACTAGCAAATGATCCGCGGCGGGGGCGAGACGTAGCACAGCTTCGCGCATGACCAAGCGAGACGCGTGATAGATGTTGATCTGGTCAATGCGAGCGGCATCAACGGAGGCAACCGCCCAAGCCACCGCGTGTTCCCGAATGCGTTGGGCCAGCACTTCGCGGCGCTCGGCCAAAAGCAGTTTGGAATCACGCAGGCCGCGAACACGGTAGTCTCGATCGAGA
>WNGL01008491.1_pt1 | contig 11999 bp, 13 predicted proteins | sample 5400591 | NCBI WGS metagenome assembly WNGL01 (sample SAMN13153377, study PRJNA577476) | soil metagenome | isolation source: 80 cm soil or saprolite under Garry oak tree replicate 1 | place: USA:California | collected 2016-06-15
ATGTTCATCGGGAAAGCAGGGATGACCGAAAAGGAAAAGATGAGAGCTGCCAGTCAGCAAAAACAGGCACAGGAATAATTGACGCTTACCTGCTCGTTTGCTATCATGGACACATCTTCGTCAACTGAAGATCTTATCAGAAGAAGAGGCCATTTCCAGAAAGAAAGCGAGGATTAGCACTATGGCAAGGAGGAGGAAGAAGAAGAAACAATACCTCTCACCGAAAGAAATTCAAGCAAAAATAATGCAGCTCCCAGCTCGTTGAGACCGAGCTGATAAATGCCCCGAAACCTGGGCAGCTTTTGCCCTGAGACATGAGCACTGGGGATTCATTGCCTGAGAGTGGTACTTTGCACAAAGGATGAGCGCGTTTTTGCCTGAAGGCTGAGCGTTGACACGAAGGGTGAGCAGCCAATCGGTGTTTCTGAATACGTAGGCGGCCCCTCTTCTTCCTTCTGCGGCATCTCCCATGACCAGTGGCCGTTTTTTCTGGTGAGAGGCTTCTACTGACATGGTCGAACAGGGGTGCTAGTCTAGAGCAGAACAGGACACATCTCGCAATGCAAGAGCGTTGCTGACATGGTTGGTATCGACAACAGGAGGGATCATGACCAATCGAAATGACTACAACCGCCAAGTGATTGAGGAGTTCCTCGCGAACGGGGGCAAGGTCAGTGGGCCGTGGGAACACACTCCCTTGCTCTTGCTCACGACCACAGGTGCCAAGAGCGGAGAGCGTCGCATAACGCCGATGGGGTATATACCCGATGGCGACTGCTTGATCGTGATCGCCTCCAACGGCGGTGCACCAACTCGCCCTGACTGGTATCACAATCTGGTGGCGCACCCGGAAATCACCGTCGAGGTCGGGACCGAGACCTTCGACGCCATCGCTGTTGTCACAGAAGATTCAGAGCGGGATCGGCTGTGGACCAAGGCAGTGGAATTGTATCCCCATCTCGCCGAGTACCAGGCGAAGACAACCCGTCAGATTCCGGTGATCGCGCTCTCCCGACGAGAAAGCTGAAGACCATCAGCGGCTCTTCCGGTGATACCTCTTATGTATTCAGAAACACCGATTGGCTGCTCACCCTTCGTGTCAACGCTCAGCCTTCATGTGAACTACCACAGAGAGAAACAGCGATTACTTACTCGACCTTCACGTAAACACTCAACCTTGAGGGAAAAACTCGCTCATCCTTCCGGTAAAGTACCAGAGAGTATGCCTCCAGAAGCGGTTCACGGTGCTCGATGGTTGTAAGTTCATGGCAGAGTGAGCGAGAATTTCACACCTGTTCTGGCCGAAAGATCTAGCGAAATGTCAGACCGGGCACCTCTGACAAACTGTCAGCCTGTTTCCCTGAGCGAGCTAGTGCTGCTAAAACATGAGATGCGCTCTCAACTTGCCACCCGAATTGACGCCTATTGAGAGCAACAAACCAGTCCAGAGGCGGTTTCACTTGTAGCCAATGGTTGGGCTGCTTACAATTGGGGTCAAGTGCTCAATGTTTCAGGGCAAAAGCTGCCCAGGTTTCGGGGCATTTACCAGCTGAATTCCCAGGGGTGGTAATTGCGCTGAATGTTCGACGCCATGAACTCCAATGATCGAATTGTGCGTTCATGGTTCGATCACGAACAGGTGGTCGGCTTCCAAATGAGCTTGCCATCGGGTATACTTTGCATCAAGAGATGGAAATTCACCGGATTGTATGTTGTGATGTCGAAGAGGGAGGTCATAGCATGTCGGAGATCGGAGTGCGTGGCATTGACCTGTTCAAAATTGCCGGAGAGAGCATCTCCGGGTGGATTCCCAGTTGGAAAACAGGAGAAGCTCGCCCCACACGGCAGCCATTCTGTAGCCAGATGGAAGAACAGCTCCTGTTGTACCTCGAATATCATCCCCAGGTTTCCTGGTATGGACGCGGCGATATCAGTTCCACGTTTGCTTCCACCTACAAGATCACCACCCCCTTGCCGACTCCGTACACCATTGACTACCTGTTTGAGGGCAAAGCCCATGTCTACCTCCCCGATGCCATCGGTCAATTGCTCGATGGCGGGCTCCTGATCGCAGAGGCTGGGCTGGAGCAAGACAAACGCCGGGAGCGCAATCGAGCCAAAGCCGAAGCGGCACGAAAAGTGGCAGAACAGCAGAGAGGGGTCTATTGGATCGGGACAGAAGCCACCTTGTCCAGAACGCGTCACGCCAATCTGGTCTTTTTGCATGCCCGGCGTCAGGCTTTTCCCACCTGGCCACAGCTTGAAGAGGCATTGCAGGTTGTCTGGCCCTGGGGCGAAGCGGCCTGTGTGCAGGAACTGGTCGAACGTCTCGGAGAACGCTGGCCACAGGCGGAACGGGAAGCAGCCGTCTGGAAGCTCTGTGCTGAGAGCGCGGCCCGTGGTCATCTGCTGGTCGATCTCGCCTCCGTTTCTCTCACCCGGCTGATACCTCTGATTTGTCTTTCCCCCGACGCTCCCCCCATTCTCCCTGATCCCCTTCCCTCCGAGTTGAGTGAGAGTATGACGGTGTTGCCGGAAGCAATTGAGGAGGAGAGCGATCAACACGCGAGCCTGCTTTCTACCTTTGATGACTCCATCCTCCAAGGGCCACAGCGTGTGCGCTTTCTGCGCAATGTGCGAGCTGTCGAAGCCGTGTTGGCCGGGGCATCAGTCGTCGAGACGGCGAGAGAAACCCAGATCGCTCGCTCAACCCTCTCGCGCCTGGTGCTGCGGACTCGCACACTCGGCGTGCTCGCGTGTGTTCCTCATGCGACCTACAGCCGAGAACGGGAACTGCATCCCGCTTTTCAAGAAGTCATTCGCCGGCTGTTTCTTTTGCCCACCAAGCTGTCGATGACCGCTATTGCCGAGCATGCCGAACTCAAGCGCGCCGCCAAACGCGTCCAGCAGGACACTGGAGCCGCCATCTCCTTGCCTTCTTACCGCCAGGTTCATGATTACATACAAGTCCTCAAGCAGGAACCCCAAGTGCTCCGAGTGCGCGAACAGCTGCCTGGACCTCTTCGCGATCGGCAATCTCCCCGCTCCTTTGCCCTTTCCATTCCTGCCCCTGCGCAATTAGCCCAGGTGGATGAACACAGTATGGAACTCTATGTTGTCACTCCCGACGGGATTCCTGTCACTCGCCAGGTTCACGCGGCGGTCCTCATTTGTGTGAAAACAGCAGCCATCATGGGTGCTGTGTTGGCGTTAGGGTCACTCAAGGAGGAGGACTACATGCGCTTGTTAAAAATGGCACTTGAGCCGAAAGATCGCCTCGTTCTCCAGGCTGGTTGCCAGCACTCCTGGCCCTGTTCTGGCAAACCTGCGATCATCTTCCATGATCGCGGGAAAATCTTTACGTCCGAGCGCGCCCGCCAGGTGCTGGTGGATCGACTGGGCATCATCACGGAGCAAGCACCGCCGTATTGTCCTTCTGCCAAAGGAACCGTCGAATCGCTCTTTCGCTGGATGACCCAGCGCTTTGAACGACGTTTGCCCAATACCAGTCACGGCCTTCACGATGCCGAAGCAGCGGCTCAGGCGGGAGCCATGACCCTTGAGGAACTCGAACGGTATTTTTTTCGTGCCATCGTGGACGATTACCAGCAAAGCTGGGATGGGTTGCGTCGGCAAACGCGGGCAGTGCTCTGGGAAGAAGCTGTCCGTCAAACGGGTGTCCCCCAATATCTGGGCGCGCCGGATGATCTCAAACTGCTCTTGATGAAGGCGGTCAACCGAAAAACGCTCGGCCATCGCTACCAGGTCCATGACGGCTCACGCCTCTCCTTTCAAGGGCGTTGGTATACCTGCCCAGGGCTGCTCAATCGGCTCCAGGGCAAGGAGTTTGAGCTGTATTACGATCGCAGAGACGTGGGCGTGCTTTACCTGTTTGTGGAAGGCAGTTATGTGGGAGAAGCCTACTGCCCAGCATTCATGGGGCGACGAGTCAGCGAGTGGGAAGCGACCGCCCAGCGCCAGGCCGATGCTGCAAAAGCAAAGGCGACCGCCTCCGCCAGCGCCAACGTTCGAGCACAGATACAGGAAGAGATTGACACGACCAAAAAGCAGCGGAAACGGGCAACGAGAGAACAGGAATACTCTCGGCAATTCGATCGACAACGCGAGGAGATCCACCCTGCTCATGTCCTGGAGACCCTTGCGACGCTCCACCCACCTGCTCCCTCCAGCTTGCGGTTGCCAGAGGCAAAACCTGACCCTGACAGGGAGTATCCGGTGCAGATCCTGCCCATACGTCCCTACGAGACGGAGAACGACTCATGAATCAAGCGGCTTTGCCCCTCTTCGAGGGCTTTATCGAGACGCCTTTTGAGCAGCGTTTTCAGGGGCTCTTGCGCCAGGCATGGAAGCTGAGACGATGGCATGTGATTGTGGCGGAGCCGGGCAGCGGCAAAACCATGGGTATCCGCGATTTGAGTGCCCAGGCATCCCGTGAAGCCGGGATGATGGGTGGGCGGCACTCTCCGGTGCTGGCGGTGACGACCCCAAAAAACGACCCCAAAGAAGCGGCTCTGGGGAACTTCCTGTTGACTGCTCTGGGGCTGGGAGCGCGGGGGCGATGGAGCGAACGCAAATATCTGTTGTTTGAGTTACTGGTACAGTATGGTGTTGAGTGCTTGATCTTCGATGATGCCCATGATTTGTCGATGCCTCATCTCATTTTCCTGAAAGAACTGACAGACCAGCTCAAGTTAACTCATCCTCCCTATGCCCTGGGATTGTGTCTGGTGACGGCGGGACGGGGAAGCGTGATGCCACTCAAAGATGTGTTTGATCAGCCAGAAACGATGTGGCTGCAATTCCGGCACCGGTTGGATCGCGTTCACCCCTATTGCCGAATTGCGAGCCACACCGAGGCCGAAGTGCGTGATATTCTCCTGGCTTTGGAACGAATTTATCGTCCGTCCTTTCCAGAACTCAATCTGAGGCAATGGACCGGGAGTATCTACACCTGGCTCACTCACCCCTTACTCGATCCACAAAAAAGTGGGCGGGTGATCATGGACCATTTGATGAAGCTGGTCACGACAGCGCTGGAGTGGTCCTATGCACTAAGGGAGAAAGATGTCAGCCCCAAGCATCTTGAATCTGCCGCCGAACAACTCACCCTTCGCCGCGACGTGATTTATGTCGTTGATGCTAGCGGGCAGAAAAAGGAAGACAAAGGCCCGAGCGAGGGGCAAACCTCGGATGCAACGGAACCGAACCCGAAATGATGTCGAACATTCAGCGCAAAAAATTTGCGCTGAATGTTCGACGTGATGGCCTTCAGCCCAGTATTTTCGTTCGATCATTCGGCGCAATTACCACAGGGGTTCAAGTACTCGCGCTTGATGCTGCCGACGAAGGAGCTCCCGCGCAGGTGTTCGAGACGCTGTTGCCAGATATTCTGGTCGTCTGTGCGGGCGCTATACCTCATATGGCGCCATTAGTGGAACAGAATTGGGAGCAGTTCTCGCGCAACTGGAACAGCGATGTGAAGATGTCGTTGCTTTTCTCGCAGGCAGCATTGACCACGCCGCTTCCCGCGGGGACGACCGTTATGCTCATCTCCAGCGGCGCGGCTCTTGGTGGGTCGCCGCTTTCAGGTGGCTACGCCGGCGCGAAGCGCACGCAAATGTTCCTCGCGGATTATGCCCAGAAGGAATCCGCTCGTTTGCAACTCGGTTTGCAGTTCCTCGCGCTTGCTCCAGGGCGCATCCTGCCCGAAACTGAACTGGGGAAAGCGGCTGTTGAAGCGTATGCTTCCTCTCTCGGTCTTTCACCTGCCGATTTTATCAAAACTATGGGAGCAAAGCCGACACCAGAGGATGTAGCCCCACCGACGGCGTACGAACCGCTGGGGCCTTCCCTTGACCCTTATAAGCGTAAGTCACACAAGTACATAAGTTTTGATCAACTAACACTGATTCATAAACCTCTCAAAGAAAGTATTATGCTCTTTTAACTAGTTTTTCAGCATATGTGTACATGATACGTTCTGCTTGATTGCTATGGCGAACCAAGAAAGCAGAGAGCCTCTCTGCGTAAACATTACCTGAAACATCTTTACGATCACCTACATCATAGAAATATTCTTTCAACGTACCTTGCGGAAGGCAGGGTGATGATGGTGATTTGTTTGTTGGAAAGGGGGTACAGGTCGTTGGATGATCTTATGAATCAGTCGTACAACGACTGGGAAAACAAGTGGTCATGGTTGGTGCATCTGCACCTGAGCAACGAACAAACATTGTTCCTTGAGATCGCGCAGCTGGTCGCCAGTGAACCGAACGATGGACCTGCTGGCCGTCTGGTTGAGATGTGGGTCAGGTTGTCGATCACCAACTGGATGAACCGGTTTCCTGGGCGCAACCTCTCTCACGATGCATCCATCGGCTTGCTGGTGTGGGACTTGCTTAGTTCGGCGCTGGCAAATACTAAATGGAATGATCTGGTCATATTACTCACTGGTAGTGAGGTGATCTCCAATGTGTTCACGATGACCCTGACGCGGTGTATCCAGCAATCGCAGCTGTTTGCACACTCATATCGAGGTGGTGTTGCGTGATGCTTTGAGCGTCTATGCGGCCGCTGATGCGCTGAAAGCATGGTTTGAGGCGCTGTTGGCGGATTGGGTAGACAAGGTGGTGGTGGGGCGGCGCGTTGACTCGCTGACTACGCAGATGTTCAGTGGATTGATACAGAACGTCTATGGTTTGATCGTATGGGAGCATGTGGCAAGGGCGTTTCGACCTGATTATTAGGATAATGGCAAGCCATACGGCTTACATAAGGAAAAATGGAGTCAGTAGTACGGCGTAGTACTGCTGATTTTTTGTTTGTTAGTTGGATGGTTGCCCTGGAAGTTGATACAAGGGAGATGATGAGATGGCAAGGACATGTATCTTAGTCCGTCAACCAATCGGGGGCGATATGCCATTGACCGTCCTAATGGTGTTGATGTGACTGCTGGGACAAGGCTGCTAGTGCTGCTTGGTAGTCGTTGGATATCGGGAATCGTAGAGCATGGTCTGGTCTATAGCGGTGAAGATGGTATCGAGCGTGGATATTACTTCATTGCTGATAGTGGTGAGTCTTGTGGCCTGTGTGCGGGTATGCAGGTACGAGTTTGCTAGAGTGTGAGGTGGAAGATGCAAGAAATAAAACAAGATACGGTGCAACCATTGTTGTTGACGATCTCTCAGGTAGCGAAGTCAATGAATTTGGGTCGTACGAAGGTCTATGAACTGATCGCGACTGAGGGTTTACCTATTGTGCGTTTTGGACGTGCTGTGTGTGCGTTTCTCCCACATCATTGCAGCTATGGCTAGAGCGTCGTCAGTTAGCATGAGAGGTGTATAAGTAAAGCTTCCTTACTGAAATCCAGTGAGACAGCATCTTTACGTTGGGAGAAAGTGAGTAAGAGATGGCACGAAGAGGACAGGGCGAAGGTTCCATCTACCTGCGTAAAGATGGGAGGTGGTGTGCAAGCATCACCCTTGAGAACCGCAAACGCAAGTCATTCTATGGCAAAACACGCAAAGAGGTTCAGGAAAAGTTACGCGTTGCCTTGAACGAACAAAAGCAAGATATTCTATCGACAGGACCACAGCAGACAATGAAGCAATTCTTAGAGCAGTGGCTAGAGGAAGTACACAAGCCGTCTATTCGTATTGGTACATATAAGGGGTATCGTGGATACCTTGATAAGCACATTCTTCCAGCCCTGGGACGCATACCTATACAGAAGCTTACGCCACAGCATGTGCAGGCCTTTTATACTCGCAAACAACAAGAAGGACTTTCAGCTAAGAGTATCAATAACATACATGGAATGCTTCACAAGGCTTTAGATCATGCGGTACGTTGGGGACTAGTTCCTCGAAACGTATGTGATGCCGTTTCCCTCCCAAAACAGACGAGGCATGAAATGCAGGCACGGCAATTGTTGGTAGCGGCGCGTGGACACAGTTTGGAGGGACTGCTCACACTGGCAGTGACGACAGGTATGAGGTCGGGCGAATTGCTTGCTCTGAAGTGGCAAGATATCAATTTTGATACTGGTAGCCTGCACATTCGCCGCAGTATGGGATACATCTCCAGAAAGGACTATCTTGAATTTGAACCCAAAACAGCCAAGGGCAGGCGAAAAATAGTGCTGCCGCCTTTTGTTTGTGAAGCGTTGAAGCAACACCATACACGCCAGTTAGAAGAACATTTGAAAGCCGGTACGAGGTGGCAGGACCATGACCTGGTATTCTGCAACACATACGGTGGCTATCTTGACCCAGCTCACTTACGTCAACGGTTTGACAAGTTGCTCAAAGATGAAGGTCTTCCCGATGTCCGTATTCATGATCTCAGGCACAGTGCCGCGACAATTCTACTAGGCATGGGTGTGCCAGCAAAGGTAGTACAGGAAATCCTTGGCCACAGTCAAATTAGCATGACGATGGACATTTACTCCCATGTGCTACCGGACATGGGAGTAAATGAGGAAGATGAATAATCTCTTCGAGCATGATCTAACGGTTGATGGTGAAAACGACGATGCATCGGGGCATGAATTGTCTCAGTAGTTCGCGTTCGGGGCTCGTTGTGGTAGATAAGGTGAAGACATGGCAGGTGTTAGAGCCAGGAGTGAGCAGCACACCCATTGACGAGCAGAGAAACCACCTCTGAACAGGCTTGCCGATCTCGAGAGTTGTAAATTCGGAGAGCCTGTCAAGCAGCCAGGCAAAACCCACACTTAGTGAACGATATGCTACCCGCAAACAAGTTCTCTCTGAGCGCCTTTACTGTCCGCTTCTTGACAAAGCTGCACTTAAAATTATCCTAGAATCAGTATTTTTACCTAACGCGGTGTGCACCTTTCTTTCTGACACTTGCAGGTCACTGGGAAAACTCGTGCACAAAAAACAGCGTTTCTCATCGTCTTCATAGTGAAAGACAGAACCGTAGGGATAGGGATTTTAGAAGCGATTTTCATTAAAGTAAGTTGCACATCGCGTTATCTAGGCTCTTCGTGGCGCTTCGCGTTGCGATCTCCATAGCAGTAGTGTTTTCAAACACGAGTGAGGAAGCACTTGGACGAGAACCATCAGGACAATGCGGAGAGTAAGCTGGCAGCAATCGAAGACACAAAATGGGTACTCAACGCAAAAAACGCTTTATTGATACCCAGACACTTGTTGATACCCAAACGCGAAAGCCAATGGCCTAATACTCCTGCTAAGTGGATCGAGTTGTTAGGCACCCCGCTTACGATACTTATTGCTGTAAGTGGTTTGCTTTGGGGAGTGTATCAGTTCAATGCACAGCAGCAGTCTGATAGTCAGAAGGCAGTGCAGCAACAACAGTTGACGCGGCAGCAAGAAGCGGCAAACGCAGCGCAGGCACTAGATCAACAGCGTCAGACCACACTCGACACGTATCTTGATCGCATGCAAGAACTGTTTATCGCAAAACCTGATTCTTTTAAGGCATATAAACCAGGAGACGAATATCAAGCGCTTGCAGTAGCACGGACATCGACAGCACTACGAAGTTTGGACGGAGTGCGCAAGGCAATCCTTATACGGTTTCTTTGGAAAGCAAAGCTGATTAACGGGCGGCAACCAATTGTCAGCCTGAACAGTGCCAACCTGCTCGGAGCAAATTTTAACAGTGCCGACCTAAGTGGAGCCAACCTGAGCGGTGCCCTCTTGGCTGGGGCCAACTTCGTCTTTACCGACCTAAGTGGAGCCAACCTGAGCGCTGCCTGGCTGAACTGTGGAGAACTTGAAAGGGGCGAAGAAGGCTGTACTGACTTCAGTTATGCCAACCTGGGCTGTAACCTGAGCGGTGGCAAAAAAGTCTGTGCTGACCTAAGTGGTGCCTACTTAATGGGGGCCAAGATGAACAATAAAACGGACTTGAGGGGAACTATATTGAAAGGAGCTAGATATAACACGAAACCCGAGCAGCTGAGTGGCTCGAACGGGGCACCTTTTATCCTACAGCCAACGCAATGGCCTCTGGGATTTGTCCCTAAAGCTGCCGGGGCAATCATCTGTAATGATTGCCTTTACAGGCCATGAGAGTCTTCAGGTGATTACTATATGGAGGAAGCTAACCTGAGCGGGGTCCACCTTTACAATGCCTATCTGCTGGGTTCCGAATTGTTACAAACACTTTATGATCTGATACTCTCCTAATACGTATTTTGTAGCCCATACCCCTTGAATTATCTAGGAATTATGTAACGTTTGTCTCTGTAGTAATGTACTTTAGAAGTCAGTACTTCTAGACTTGCAAGGAGAAGGGCCGTGAAACGTCTTACAAGTACTCAGAAATGGTTCGGTCCATTATTGATCGGTGTGTTATTAATTTTGGCTCTTTTACAGCTGGCAGCATGTACTAATCCGAACAATGGGAATAGCAATGGCAGTAATAACAATAGCAACAGCGGGAGCAACAATAGCAACGGCGGGAGCAGTAGTCCTAACAGCTTGAATCTCGGCAGTGGGGGCGGAGGCCCGAGTATCAGCAACGATACTTGGATTGTTACTGTTAACTCGATTAAGTCTCCTACAAGCTATAATGGTTATACTCCATATGCTGGTAACCACTTTTTGATAGTTGATGCGTCATTTACAAATACCTCCTCTGGAACACAAATTCTTGGTTCAGGTTTGTTTGTTTTCAAAGATAGCAATGGTCAACAATATTCGGAGGATCAGGCCTCTAATCCTGGGCAGACTTTCACAGTAGATCCGAATCAAAACATCGAGACTCAGACAGCGTATGTGGTGCCTGATTCTGAATGTAACTTCACACTAACTTTCGTTGGTAACTCTAACAGTAATGGTTTGCAATGGTCCATCTCATGTTAGTGATAAGGTGATTGTGAAGGCAAGACAGGATTTTAGCCAATTGCTGAGGAGGACGTGTCGAGACTGCAGGAGTCAGTTGTGACAGACTCATCGAAAGATTTACGAAGATCACCCGATTGGAGAAAGTCGAAAATGCGCATGGAAGCGACCGAGTTTCCTGCCCCACCTCCAGTTATGGACAAAGGTGGTTTTGGCTTCTACAGACGTGATCTGCTGTGGTTGCTTCATGTCTTTCTCCTTTTCAATGAGGCGTCCTTGAGAGAGTAGTCCTCCTGAAAGAGTGCTACATGGGGAAGAAGAAGGTGCTCTGGCTTTTTAGCCTTGCTCCAAGCTCTTTCTTGCTGAGTTAAAAAGTGCGGCTGTAAGGTTTCCCTTATTGTCCTATTTTCAGCGTATCTTGGCACTGGGTCATTTACAACTCTCGAAATCGGCAAACCCGTTCAGAGGTGGTTTCTCTGCTCGTCAGTGGGTGTGCTGCTCACTCCTGACCCTAACACCTGCCATGTCTTCACCTTATTGACCATGTTGCTGTCAAGGTTGCTGTCAAGGTTGCTGTCAACCGCTGACAGCAGCCGTATAGCTTGAGGCATCACGTCAGGGTACAGGCGGGGCGCGAAGTGTCCCATCATAAAAAAGCCTGAAGGAACGCACCCTTCAGGCTTCCCCCCGCCACTTAAATTTCATAGGCTTGCTAAGATATAACTTCTTCCTCTTCGCCTACCAACTAGCTTCTAGCCCATTCTCTCCTACACTTCCACCATTCTCAAGGACTACCCCCAAATTCCCTCTTTCTACTACAAAAGCTACTATAACATACTCAACTGACAAATGTATGAAAAAAGGTAGGAGAAATATGACTGCTTTTTCATTTTGTGCCTTGTGTAGCATGAGAGCAGTATTACAATTTGTTCATCTTTTGCCAGTCTTGCGTAAAACGTTCGACAGCATCTTCCGTTAGTGGATCTGTAACCATCTCCATCAATACTGGCGGTGTCACGGTCAGGTCATGAGCTCCTGCCAGCAGGGCAGTAGCAGCATCGGCAGGTGACTTGATGCTGGCAACTAGAATGCGTGTAGTTGGATGAGCATCATGCAGCAGCTTTGCCATCTCAGAGATACGCC
>WNGL01010212.1_pt1 | contig 11998 bp, 9 predicted proteins | sample 5400591 | NCBI WGS metagenome assembly WNGL01 (sample SAMN13153377, study PRJNA577476) | soil metagenome | isolation source: 80 cm soil or saprolite under Garry oak tree replicate 1 | place: USA:California | collected 2016-06-15
AATCAGTAAGCAGTGACAGCGGGGCGTAGCGCAGCCTGGTTAGCGCGCCTGCCTTGGGAGCAGGAGGTCGATGGTTCGAATCCATTCGCCCCGATTTACCCTAACCGTTTGCAGCGTGTTCATTTAGCGACTTTGCCTTAGTTCACCGTTTGGGACTGAAGCGCACAATTAGCGCACAATTCATCCCCGACCGTCTCCACCGCCTTCCGGAGTGTGTCCGGAATCACTTTGGTATAGATCCGAGTGTTGATTTGTTCGCTGTTGCCCATCAACGCACCTCGCATCTTCGGACTGATACCCTTCCCGTCAAAATGTCCTCATGCCCCTTACGGGTGGAATGCTTCGAGTATTTCGGGACCAAAGCCTTCCAAGAAGCCGCCAAATCCTCAAAAACGACTCCCACAGATTTCGGTGTTTTCGCAGTTGCCAGCCGTTCTTGGAGTTTGTCATTGATTTCCCCCTGATTGAGTTTGCCCACCGCTTTGGAGCGTTGAACGGTCTTAACAGTTCCATTGCGCTGGAGGACTTTCTCGCGCCAGCGGATTGTCACACCGGAGTGTCGTGGTCGGGGGTGGGCCAAATCAGACGATCAAAGTGGGCCAATTGAGAGTAGCGAACTCACCTGTATACTCGTTTCATGAAAAAGATAGTGATTCGCTACTGCTTGGTCTGAGCGTCGTATCCTCCACGGGGTGCCCGCGTGGCGGCGTTACTCAAGAAGGAATTCGGCACAGAAATCGAAACTACGGGCGGAAAAACGGGAGAGTTCACGGTCTGGGTCGGGGACAAACTCGCACGAAAAGAAGTGGCTCCGATTCCCGAGTGACCAGAAGGTGCTTGAAGCCGTACGTGCCGCGTTGAACGCGTGACAGGGCGGTCGCACAAATCAAGAAGCTGGCTTGCGCAGCGCAGGGAGTCGATGACGATTTATTCCAAAGGTCGGTCGTAGAAGTCTCAGGTCTTTTTCGAGCGCCAGACTCCGTTACGAGTGCCGGCCTTGAACCGGGCGACAAGACCCACTTTCAGGAATCTCCTGACCTTCTCTTCGTCAACGTATCGTTATGCTTGTTGTTCAACGCGGCTTCGATCCGATCCAACCTCCTCTGAATGTCCTGCAACGCCGACTCACTTCCCTGATCAACGAAGTACGCAGCGATAGAAGCACTCAGCGTCGAGATCAAACCCACTCCGCCGAGCATCACGATGACAGCAATGACTCGACCCGGAGTGGTGCTCGGTGATATGTCCCCATACCCAACCGTCGTTGCAGTTACTACTGCCCACCAAATGCCGTTTTCAAGATTGTCACCGACTATTTTGGGTTCGATAACTGTGATAAGGCCGGCCCCCGCAAAAATCAGAAATCCGCTTAACATCGCCACATAAATTAGTTCGTGACGGCCAAGAGTTGCCTTCAGGGCAGGAACCACACGCATGGTCACACCAGCTACCCGCACCAATCGAAAGACGCGAAAGACGCGGGTGAGTCGGATCAACCGTGTCAGAGCCAGAACAGCGGGGAATACAGGAAACGAAAGGACGACTACGGCAGCATCAAGCGGATGAGTCCGAAGATGTCGCATCCGATCATTCGAATAAAGCAGGTCAACTCCGAGATCCAACGCGAACAAAGCCCAAATGGCCCAGTCCGCAATCAGCAGGGACAGATCGGTCGCCCCTCGCTCTTCGAGGACAACGACGGGAATCGTTGCCAGCGCCGCTAGTATGACGCTGGCTTCAGTTATCTTCTGAATCTTGTGTTCCATGACTTTTGGGTAGGATTCTCTTCACGAAGTGAGCGTTCAACTATCAAACTCGCGTGGTCTCAATGGACATAAAATTGACTATTGGATCAATCGTAGTTTCCCAGACTATCTTGAACTCCACATCGCATTGAAATTCGTCTGAAACGCCGCAATCACCGCTCTGTCGCGAATGAACACTGCATTCTCGTCATTGTTCTCTTCCGCGTTGGTTGACCAGTTGTAACTACCCGTCACCAACATCCGGCCATCGAAGACCGCGTATTTATCGTGCAAGATCCCGCCTCCTCCCCCGTTCGTCCGCTTCAACTGAAAACCCGCCGCTTCAAGCCGTGAAATATCCGAACCCGTCCCATCCGCCTGACTGGAATCCGCAAGAATGCGGATCGTCACGCCGCGGTTCTTCGCTGCGATCAGGGCATCCGCGATCTCATCACGGGTGAACGAATAGATGGCGATGTCGATTGTGTTCTGGGTCCGCTGGATCTCCTGGACGATCCCTGATGACGTACCAGCATTTGGCGAGAAATAGGCTTCCGTACTCGTCGGCGAAACGGGAAGCGTGCTGAAGATCCCGGAAGCAAAGTTTTGACGTAGGGCTAACGCGACGATCGAACTACTCGATGTGAGTTCGAGCATCCCTTCGAAGTTGGTGACGCTCGGAAACAACTCCGACACAAAACGGGCCGTCTGCTGCGAAGGTCCGAGCGACATTGTGCCTGTCGTAGACACGGCTCCAGACGAACCACGGACGGTCATGTTCACGGTAGATGACGCGGGACCGATATTGACAATGGCCACGCCTGTGCCAAATCCGTCTTTCTCGAACACCGGCAACCGCAACCTTGTGTCCGGTTGGGCTGCGAGGACGGATGCCTCCATGACCAGTGCGCCAGAAGCATTGAAAAGCTGAATCGTCTCCGTCCCGACCATATCCACAGGTGGGTTTGCCGTCGCTTGTGCCCAACCAACGCTCAGATCCGATCCCGTCGTCGCGGTTCGTGCGGAACCCAGACCTTGCAAGGTCAGTGTGGTTGAACCGGTCGATGCTCCCGTCTGGGCCAAGAACTGTATGGTGATTGTTGTCAGGTTCTGCGAAAGGTTGTTGAACGTGAAGGTCGTTTGATACCCACCGCCCTGAGCGAAGTGCGGAAAGATCAGGGGCGCTGCCCCTATGGTTGGATTCGGTAACGTCCCTGTCGGTGGTGGCGTTGGGTTCGGAGTTGGGGGCGGGGTTGGCGTCGGCGTGATCGAACCGCACGGATTTCCCATCGAGCTGGCGTTCCGTGGCGAGGGCGAAGCCGTCGTGAAGTCTGATGCGTTGTTGTCCGTATCGCCGCAACCGTTACCGGCTCGGAGCAGTGCCGTCGTGTTCGTCAGCGCGGCAGCAAGCATTGCTTCGGCACAGTTGGCGGTTCCGTAGCCCACGAAGTCCACCGCCGTCATTGGGCAGGTCCCGCTCAGCAGGACATCATTATTAACAAGCGCGATCTTGCCGGTCGTGGCGCTGAGGTTGGCACTTCCAGTGACCTGTGCCGCGGGAAGATCAACTGTTCCGCCCGTCGAACCGCTCAACGCAACCAAGTAATACTGCCCCGGTTGGATAGATCCCGTTAGGCGAGTGCGATCCCAAGAGGAACCGGTGGACGAGGCGTACTGAATTGTCCAACCTTCAATACTGACGCTCGCACTACTTCGGTTGAACAACTCGACAAAATCGTTCCGAAACATCGCGCCGGAATTGGCACCTCCACCGTACACCTGACTGATGACAATTGAGGATGAAGCTTCCGCAATGCTGGTTGAAGCTGTCCCCCGGTGTGCACAAGTTCCAGTGTTGCATCCACCCATGGATGCGCGCGGCGATCGGTGTGGAGTAGCGTTGTAGCGCACGTAGAGCCAGACTTTTTAGCATGCCGCCAGGCAGAGCTTGGCGTGGTTGGGGTCTCTCATTTCTATCCCAACAAATACGACGCACTCCTGCCGGAAGCGACGCCTTACGGCGCGGATGATGATAATCAAATCTCAAAGAGTTTCTTCAGGTGAGGACCCAGGGGCAAGTATGGGTGTGCAATGTTTGAGGGTTTGTCCGCAGGGGCGCCGGAATGTCGCATAACGCATTACGTTGATCTGTCGGCGCGGAGGAAGGAAGTCGAGCCATACTGCCGACGAAGAAAATAGCCGGCGAATTGCTGCATGATGCAGAAGCGTTGCTTTGTCGGATGCAAAGAAGTCACGGTGAGAGCGCCTATCCGCTGTTGAATTGTCTCCGTGAAGAGTCGAACTTCGGCGGGTCATTTCGCGCCAGAAAGCCCTTCGAGCAGGCCGTCGGCGTTAGTCAGAAAAACGCTGCGCAGGTCCTGCGACAGAGCGTGGTTATGGGGGACCTCGGGCGGCGTTCCGTGGACGATAAGAATAATCCGGGCCAGTCGGGGCTAGTTGTCGTCCCCTTGGACCTTAACCTGTCCTCGAATCTCACCCGCGGGAAACATCGTTGTGTGGACGTTCGCGTAACCCTCTCCATTGCCGATGACCCGCAGGGCGGCAGTGAGGTTTCCGGCCGTGATGCCTTGGGATGCTGGGCCGACAACGTTAGCGGGGCTGATGGTACCTACAACTGTCCCGGAGGTCGCTTCAGGGCAGCTCGGCTGGCCACCCCCGCCGCACAAGAAAATCATGACCCCACCACTCACATTCGGTTGGGCAAAGTGGATGTGCGCCGCGGTCGCGTTGGCTGAGAGATTCGCGAAGGTGAGTGTGAAGTCAATCGTACCATTCGGGTGAATGTCCGCAGTAAAGCGACCGGTGCCAGCGGTGAAGATCGGAGGCACTTCATTCGCTCCACGGAGGTTCGCCCGGAGAGTCACTTCATCGTCCTTGTTGGCGCCTGTCGCGCCCATGCAGAGTGCGCTCAAGCAGATCGCAGTCAGCCCTGTGATCCAGATCCTCTTCATACGTGCCTCTTCTTCTTTGAAGGTTGCAAAACGAAATTCTCGGGGAACGCGCGTATGATACTCCTCGCAACTTTGTAACTCTACCGAATTTTGGAATCTCAAACATAGATCTCTGGCGCGTTAGCTCAGATTTTTCCATTTCCAGCGGACTATAACTACAAACATCGACAAGCTCGCGATACATCGTTGACGGATCCAAACTGCTCATAGTAAGCACGCTGCTCGTTGACAGCATTAAGGCACCTGATATACTCCTGCCACTGTTGAAGCTTCGATCGAATCAACGTAATGAGGTGGGTTTTTCTTCCTTTGGGTAGGAGCTCTATGAAACGCATTCTGACTCTTCTGGTGCTGACATCATTGCTCTCTGGTATTACCTGCGTCACAGCGGCAGGACAGGGAGCGACGGCGCAAATCAGCGGCACAGTTAAGGACCAAAGCGGTGCGGTGTTGCCGGGCGCGGAAATCACCGCAACGCAAATCGACACAGGCACGGCCCGTATGATGGTGAGCGATGAAACAGGTTCGTATGTACTGGCGAACCTGCCGGTCGGTCCGTACAAGCTCGAAATATCGCTTCCCGGATTTCGCACGTTTGTTCAATCAGGGATTGTTCTGCAAGTCAACAGCAGCACGGCCGTGAATGCTGTGCTCAACGTCGGCCAAGTTTCGGAAACGGTGGAAGTTCAAGCCAACGCAGCGCTGGTAGAGACGCGGTCGACGGGTATCGGCCAAGTCGTCGAAAACGCGCGCATCCTGGAACTGCCTCTCATCGGACGTCAGGTCTCAGATTTGATTCCGATTATTGGCGCGGCCCTGCCGCTAACGACAACCGATACAACTTATCGGGGCGTCTATCCGAATACGACGGGCTTCACGATCGCGGGCGGTTTGCTGGGCGGAAATACGTATACGCTCGATGGCGGCTTCCATAACGACGTGTACGCCAGCTACGGTTTACCGCTGCCCTTCCCGGACGCTCTCCAGGAGTTCAAAGTCGAAACGAGTTCCTTGCCTGCTCAGTATGGATTTCATTCCGGCGGCGCAGTAAATGCGGTCACCAAGTCCGGCACCAACGATTTTCACGGCGCTTTGTTCGAGTTTGTCCGGAACTACTCATTCAACGCCCGAAACTTCTTTGCGCCAGTGCGCGATTCACTAAAACGCAACCAATATGGCGGAACCATCGGCGGTCCCATCCGGAAGAACAAGCTATTTTTCTTCGGAGGTTACCAGGGCACGATTACACGGCAAAGTCCACTAAGCACATTTGCGTTCGTACCGACGGCGGACATGCTTGCGGGTGACTTTACAACATTCGCTTCCGCGGTGTGTCAAGGGCGGAATGTTGTTTTAGGAGCGCCGTTCGTCAATAACCGGCTGACTGCATCACAAATCAGTCCGGCGGCCTTCAATATCGCCAAACGCCTTCCGGCGCCAGTCGATCAATGCGGGCGAACCAGTTGGGGAAATCCCATAGCGAGCAAAGAATATTTCCCGATCGGGAAGGTCGACTATCAGATGACTTCGACTCACTCCATGTTCGGGCGTTATCTGGGAGCGTCATTCACGCAGAGCGCCCCAATAGCGATTTCCAAGAATCCTTTGAGCAGCGGAACGCCGGGCGCCGACGATCTGCTCCAGTCTCTCACGTACGGCGACACGTACTTGTTCGGTCCGAACACGATCAATTCCTTCAGAGCCACCTGGAACCGGGCAGCGAACCAAAAAATCGTGCAACCGTGGTTCGGGGCTTCGGATGTGGGACTAAACATTTACCAGTACCTGCCCGGCTTAACGAGCGTCAGTGTGACGGGCGGGTTCGTCCTCGGTGGCCTAGTCGCAACGCCAGCCAAATTCCGAACAACGACGATAAACCTCAGCGATGACCTCAGTGTCGTGAAAGGCAAACACCAGATGGCGTTTGGCGCTGACGTTATGGGTTTCGAATCGAATACGCTAGGAAACGCTTTCACCCCTGGCAGTTACACCATTACCGGTGGAATCACAGGGTTGGGGTTGGCGGACTTTGTGGCTGGAAAGATTCAAAACATTCAACAGGGCGCTCCAAACAAGTTGCTTGTGCGATACAGATACGTCAGCCTTTATGCGCAAGATAGCTGGAAGATCATTCCGAATCTGACGCTGAGCTACGGTCTGCGGTGGGAACCATATTTTCCACAACATTATGGCGAGAATATGATGAACCACTTCGACATGGATGCCTTCACGAAAGGAATCAAGAGCAATGTGTTTGTGAACGCTCCAGCCGGAATGTTCTATCCCGGCGACTCGTTGTTTGGTCCCAACGGCAACGCCGGAATGTACAAAAAGTGGAAGGATTTCGGCCCCCGCATGGGACTCGTTTGGGATCCATCCAAAGATGGAAAGATGGTGATTCGCGCCGGCTATGGAATCTTCTATGACATTAGCACCGTAGAACTGAACCTGGCCACCGGACAAGGCCCGCCGTGGGGCGGAAAGGTTCTGGTAACCGCGCCCGCCGGTGGTCTCGACAATCCATACCGCGATTTCCCCGGCGGTATTCCGTTCCCATTCACTTTGAGCAAGAACGTACTCTATTCGGGAGACGGAATCTACGATACCTTCAACACCAATACGCGCGTGCCTAGCGTGCAGCAGTGGAATCTTGGAATACAAAGACAGATCACGCCGAACTGGCTCTTGTCCGCGAGCTACATCGGCAACGAAATCACGCACCTGTATGGCGCGCGCGAGTTGGATCCGGCCGTTTACTTCCCCGGAAACGCAGTCAACGGAGTCTGCACCTCGCCTCAGGGTTACACGTTACAGGTTGCTTCCGGACCGTGTTCAACTGTTGCGAATACCGCTGCGCGCCGATTGCTCAGGTTGATCAATCCTGCCGAAGGATCGAAATTCTCCTTCCTGGATGCCTGGGATGATGGTGGTACTCGAAGCTATAACGGCTTACTGCTGAGCACAGAAAAACGCTTCAGCGGCGGCTTTTCATTCACCGCGAATTACACCTGGTCGCACTGCATCGGAAATCCGTCGAACACGCTGCTCAATGGTGGGGCCGGTGGCGTAGGACTCTACATCGCGCCGACCCGAGCGGGTGATCGTGGCGATTGCGAACCCACACCCGGAGGAACGGCCGCCGGAGAGGACCGCCGGCATATCGCGAATATGACGGGCCTGATCAACTCACCGAAATTCTCCAACCACATCCTCGGGATGTTGGCCGGAAACTGGAGATTGTCACCGATTGTGAAGCTCCAAAGCGGCAGTGCGTTCGACATCCTCACCGGTACCGACGATATGCTGTCGGGCATCAATGTAACGGGCCAGCGTCCGAACCAGATATCCGGGCATACCTACGGCAACAAGTGCACGAACGATCTGATCGGACCCAACCCAACGTGCTACTGGATCGATCGTTCAGCTTTCGCGAGACCTGACCCAGGCACGGTCGGAAACATCAGGCCCGGAATGATGCGAGGTCCCGGATACTTCGACATCGATGCCGGCTTATCGCGGATCTTTACGATCAAGGAGGCGCAACGAGTGGAGATCCGCGCTGAGGCGACGAATGTTTTGAACCATACGAACTTCCTGAACCCGGGCGTCGCTCCGCCAGCAGCTTTTACCACCTTGACCAGTAACAATTTTGGCCGGCTGCAAGTGGCGCGTGATGCGCGCATATTGCAATTCGCTTTGAAGTATGTGTTTTGACTAAGCTGTAGCGGCGGTCCCTCTCACTCTGGCAGAGGCCGGCGCGAAGCGCCCGTTGAGGGTCGCAAGTTGGCTCAAACTTGAGACCCTCACCCTACCCTCTCCCGAAAGGACCCAAAAGGAGAGGGTAATTTTTTGTGTGCTGAGTGCTCACTACCTCGTCGACACACCAACGTTTCGCTTCCGGATTAATTGCAGATACGCGCTCAAGGTACTCCATGACGATGTAGTCCACGCCATTCGAATGATTCCATCCCAACGTGCCAGCTCCGGTCCTTGAGGACGGCGCCCCAGGGTGTCCGGGCACGGCCGTTAATTCCAACTCTGTAGGAATATCTATGTCAGGCACGTGCATCCGGCGGCCACTGAGACTTTGATCGTTAATGTCGTTGGGAGTAAATTGAAAACGACCGACGCTCAGAGGCGACCAACGCACCAATTTCTGGTATTCGCCTGTCGCCATTCCTTAGACTTCGGACCACTGCCGAGGAATCTTTACCTCTTCGGCGACCGAAGTTCTTTGTGAAAAACCTTTGATCTTTCGACGTTGTGTATCGTTGTGAAGACTCTCCAAACCTAACAGGTTCTAAAATCAGTTTTCCGAAGGCGTACCGATCATCGCGGTTCGTTGGTTCCAATCACCATTTGTTTCCTGTTGCCGGAATAACTGAATCTCGGGGTTCACGTAAACAACACCTGCGATGAACGCGAAAATACCTTGCAACACGGCAGAGTGGGGTATAGCGTCGGGAAGCCTCCATAAGAAAGCTTGCGCGAATCAAGCGAAACGGTCGAACTGAGGTCCCGGAACTCTCAACCGTTCGGACCGGGACAACCCCACTCACACAGAAAGGAAGATGGACTATGCAAGGAGAACTTGTGCTTGAAGCACGTGGCAAGACCACCGGATTGCGGGTCATTCCGGCCGAAGGTCAAGGGCTAAAAGTCGAATCGTCTTTTCAGGAGCGCGGAAAGATTCTCGGACAGGATTACAACATGATTGGAACGTACTTGTCTTTTGTGAGGCCCGACGGCTTCCTTTACGGCGAAGGCCAGGGCATTTTGACCACGGACCAGGGAGACACGGCAACTTTTGTCGGCCAAGGCATTGGCAAGAGGCGAGGGTCCGCAGTAAGCTGGCGTGCAGCCCTTTACTTTCAAACCGCATCCAAGAATCTCTCTCGCCTGAACGGCATCGCCGTCATTCTCGAATACGAGGTCGATGCCGAGGGCAACACCCAGGACAAAGGTTGGGAATGGAAGTAGACGGTCTCCGATAACAACCGAAGCTGATGGCTGTTCGTCATCAGCTTCCGCTGCTTTCCGGGATGGCTGGTCTACCTAATCAGCGGAGAGATTGTAGGAATTGGCAAGCTCCCGTTCGACAACCCCACGGCTGACGCCAAGCTGACGGGCTGCTTGGCGTCTCGGTGGCTCGAATTCTGCTTGCTGCCGCCGCGGCGCTCGTAGTCTCCCCTTCCTTTCTATATACTGGACCCCGCCCAAGGGCCAGCGCCCAAGGAATCCCAAACAAGAAAGGAACAATGATGCCGGGAGAATTGTTCGGCGAAACACACGGGAAACGCATTGTAAGCAGGGTCCTGTCGTTCGACCCGGTCAAAGGCTGAGGTGGCCCTTCAAGGACAGCGGCAAGATGCTTGGGGCCGATACGAACGGTTTCGGCACATATACGGCGGTTGTCAGACCCGACGGTACGTTGTACGGGAACGATACGGTTTGAATGGTGTCCCAGGATGGCGATTACGAAGTCGATGCCAAAGAGGAAAGACGCATTTAAGGATTTGGGGCTTGGCGGCCTACCGCTGGCCAGTCCCTAAGCGGCTCAACAACTTTGAGTAGGCAAAACATCAGAGGAGATTTCCATGAAGAAACTCGAGTCGACAAAATTCAATTTGCCCGCGTCTCTTTCCAGCGCTCTCGCGCGAGCGCTGTTCGGACTGGTATCGCTCACGACAGCCGCGATTGCGGCTCCCTGCACTGGGCCTGGGGCGCCTGCCAACACCCAGACCAAATGCCTGACCGCCATTCCGATCACCGGCAGTCAACTGAAGTCGTTCGACATCAGCTTTGTCAATCCCGACCGTGCGGAGTACTACCTGGGGGACCGCTCGACCAAGGGCGTCGATATCATCGACACTCGCCACTTGAAATTCGTTCGGACTGCCGGCCTCGATAAACCATTTCGGGGGATCGTGCTCAACAACGCCGGTACGGGCGTAAACAACGCCGCCTCCGGTCCAGCCGGGGTTGCATCGCACGGGCGATGGCTCTATGCCGGCGACGGCGATAGCACGTTGCATGTGATCGATCTCGATTCGCCGCCTGCGAGCGAGACCAAACAGGTCTTATCCACGGGTGGTTCCTCCAGGGTGGATGAAATGGCCCTCAGCACCGACGGCAGATCCCGCGATCTTACCGGCGGGCTTTGGCCTGGGGATCGAGCAGCCCGCCTGGGATCCCCAGACGAAGCGCTTCTACACCTCGATCCCGATTATTGCCAATAACCCGGCGGGTTGCAATTACGGCCAGTTCGCCGGACCCACTACCTGCAGCGGCGGTCTGTTGGTTACAGATCCACACGCGCCAACTCCGGTGCAAGGCGCGTACGATCCGGTCCAAAACGCCGGCGTCATCCCGCTCAACGCGTGCGGACCGAACGGCGCCACCGTCGGAGTACATGACAACCTTCTGCTGGGCTGCACGCCCGGCAACTTGCCGGGCAGCACGACCACTCTGGTGATCAATGCGACAACCCATAATTTTGCTCAGGCTGGCGGCATTACCGGCTCGGATGAGGTTTGGTTCAACAAAGGTGACAAGCGCTACTACACCGGCTCCAGCGGCGCCATCAAACCCGCTGGTTCTCCGCTCGGCAGAGGCTCCGCGCTCGGCGTGATCGACGAAACCAGCGTCCTGATCGAGACCATCCCTCAATCGTCCGGCTCACATTCGGTGGCGGCTGACTCCGAACGCAACCTGATTTTCGTTCCGCAAACGTATACCTCGGCGCCCACTGCGATTCCTCTCGGCGACCAGAACTTTACGGCGGGCGCGGGCAGCCCGACCGTGGGTCAACTGATTTGCGGCATCACTGACGGGTGTGTCGCAGTCTACCAGCATGGTGGCAAGAAGCACGATGGAGGAAAAGGGAACAACGACAACGACGACCAATAAGTAGACGCGAGACGCCTCGCCTGCATTCAGTCACGCCGCGGTGGCAGGGCGCTACCCGCTCCGGGTCTCGATGCAGCCGTCTTTTAAATGAATTCGTCGCTTCTTATCCATTTCGGAGACGGTCACGATTTCCCCATTCGTCGCCCGAAATGAAGAATCGCGCCGATTGGCCCTGAGCAAGAGTTTGTCACCTGGTGCGATCGCCATGGTCCGTCTTTCGAAAACGTCCTCCTCCCTCGCTGACTGACATGCTAGCGCGGGAACGGGCGCGACCGCAAACGACACACCTTCAGCCGCTCCACGGACTCTTGTCGTAAAGAGTTTATTTATAAACTGAACAATGAAGGGCAACCTTCGGCGGATGCTGGGGAG
>WNGL01010919.1_pt1 | contig 11998 bp, 9 predicted proteins | sample 5400591 | NCBI WGS metagenome assembly WNGL01 (sample SAMN13153377, study PRJNA577476) | soil metagenome | isolation source: 80 cm soil or saprolite under Garry oak tree replicate 1 | place: USA:California | collected 2016-06-15
CGCCTTAGTGGATCAGTGCAAACACCGCTTGTACGTCCTGGATATCGCCATGTCTACCACCAATATACGATTCGGGTTCCTGACAAGCGGAACGAATGGATGATGCACTTGCGTGAGCGAGGCATTGACACTGCCGTTCATTACCCCGCTGCTATTCATCAGCAGCCTTTCTATCGAGAAGCAGCGGATAAATTTCGTGTATCGAGTTCCCTGAATAGGACGAACGCGAGCGCCACAACCCATGATATGTGCTTGCCCGTTGCGGAAAATGCTGCGAAGCAGGTGTTGTCGCTTCCAGTTCACCCGGGATTGAGCAGAGACGACCTGACCATGATTGCAAGAGAGGTGCTGGCACTATGCCATTAAAAATAGCCGTTGTCGGTGCAGGCTCGATGGGCATGAACCATCTACGCGTACTTCGAGATTTCAACGAGGAGCAGGTTCAGCTCGTAGGTGTCGCAGAAACATACGAGCCGAACTTGAAGCGTGCTGTGAGTCGATTCAATGTGGCTGGCTACACAGACTACTGGGAGATGGTTGAGCGGACCCATCCCGATCTTGTTGCCGTGGTTGTACCCACCCAACTGCATTTCGAAGTCGCATCGTATTTGCTCGACAGAGGCATCAATGTGCTTCTCGAAAAACCAATGGCGAGCACCATTGAGGAGGCAGACACACTTATTCAACTTGCTCACCTTCGTACGGCCAAGCTTGCTATCGGGCATGTCGAACGCTTTAACCCAGCAATTATCGAGGTGAAACGGCATCTCATTGCAGGAGAGCTTGGGCGGGTATTTCATCTCCATGCACGACGGCTCGGCCCATTTCCTCCGCGCATTCGCGATGTTGGTGTCACGCTCGATCTTGCGACGCATGATATTGATGTGATGCGTTACCTGGCAGACGCAGAGGTGGAGCATGTTTACGCGGAGATGCAACGCCGCGTGCATAACACTCGTGAGGATTTATTGCTTGGTGTCCTTCGCTTCACCACCCATGCGATAGGCATACTCGATGTGAACTGGTTAACGCCGACGAAGGTACGCGAACTGAGCATCACGGGTGAAAGAGGCATGTATCTCGTCAACTACCTGACCCAGGATGTGTACTTTTATGAGAACGATTATACGACCACGACGTGGGACGCGCTGCGTTCTCTGACCGGGGTGAGCGAGGGGACCATGACCCGCTTCAAGGTTCAAAAAGTGGAACCATTGCACCTGGAGTATGAAGATGTGATAGCTGCTATACACAGTGATACTGTTCCTACCGTCTCCGGCGAGGATGGGGTAGCAGTCTTGAAAGTCGTGCATCAACTCACTGAATCAGCCTGTGCAGTGGAAGGTGTAAGGCCGATGGTCACAGTTGGCGTGGAGGTGTAGCATGCGCGGCAGATTGCCTGACCTTGCATCATCGACTGTCGCCGTGGTTGGCCTGGGCAAGATTGGTCTACCGCTCGCCGTAGAGTATGCGCGGCATGGTCGTCGTGTGATTGGCTGTGACATCAATCCCCAGGTGGTTGAAATGATCAACGCCGGGCAATCCCATGTCCACGAGGAGCCAGAGCTTACCATCGAGGTGCCCTACCTGGTATCTCGGGGCTTGCTCTCCGCAACGCCCGATACCACCGAGGCTGTACGCCAAGCGGAAGTAGTGATCGTCATTGTTCCCGTGGTCGTCGATGCTCAACATAAAGTGAACTTTGCTGCCATCGATGCTGCTACTGCCGCCATTGGCAGGGCATTACACCCTGGCACCCTGGTGATCTACGAAACGACCTTACCGGTCGGGTTCAACAGGTGAGGCTGAGTTTGTCAAGCTCATCGAAACGACTTACCGAGATGTCAATATCGCGCTTGCTAATGAGTTTGCCAGCTTTGCTGACGTCCATGGCCTTGACGTTGCCGCAGCAATCACTGCGGCGAATACTCAGCCCTACTCGCATATCCACATGCCTGGTGTCGGTGTCGGTGGACATTGTATTCCAGTCTATCCCTACTTTCTTCTTGCGGGAGCGGAAGAATCTGGTCTCCATACTCCACACACCAATTCCCGCTTGTTGATGTTGCCGCGCTCTGCACGCCAGATCAATGATGCAATGGCCGCGTATGCAGTGCAGCGTATCGAAGCTGTCACGGGATCCTTGGCTCGCCAATCTGCGCTCATTTTGGGGGTGGCCTATCGAGGCGATGTACGTGAGGCAGCCTTCACCAGTGCCAGGCTATTACAGGATGTACTCTTAGGGCGCGGAGCGACCGTCTATGTTGATGATCCGCTGTTCAACGAGAGTGAGCTGCGCGGGTTAGGCTATACTGCGCTTCCCAGGGGGCGTGAGGGCGAGATACGAGTCATTATTCTGCAAGCTGACCACCGGGCCTATCAATCGCTCGATTTTAGCCGATTTGTCCAGTGCCAGGTCGTGCTTGACGGGCGCAGAGCGCTCTCCCGCGAAAGAATCGAGTCACTGGGCATGCACTATATGGCCGTTGGTGATGGTGAGCCGCAGAAAACGCTGAGGGGACGAGAGGAGCAGAGGTTTGTCTCCGCGGTTTCTCGTGGTGGGGGGTGTCAGTAGTGCGATTGGTATCGGTTGTGGGGGCACGTCCTCAATTCGTGAAGCTCGCGCCAGTCAGTTGCGCATTGCGACAGCAACACGAAGAAATTATCGTTCATACGGGGCAACATTACGATTATCGCATGTCCGCTCAGTTCTTTGATGAGTTGGCAATCCCCACCCCAAACTATAATCTCGGGGTTGGTTCTGGATCACACGGAGCGCAGACTGCTCGTATGCTCGAATCTATTGAGCAGGTGCTCATGAAGGAACGCCCAGATTGGGTTATTGTGTTTGGCGATACAAACTCGACCCTTGCAGGTGCGCTGGCGGCGACGAAGCTCCATATCCCCATTGCTCACGTTGAGGCAGGGCTACGGAGCTTTAACCGGACAATGCCGGAAGAGATCAACCGTGTTGTTACTGACCATCTCTCGCATCGCCTCTTTTGCCCAACAGAAACGGCTCGTAAGCATGCAAACAGTGAAGGTATTGCGCGGGGCGTTGAGGTGGTGGGAGATGTGATGTATGACATCCTACTACAGGCTCGGTCAAAGCTTCACAGTCGTTTACGGGGGCTCTTACCTGCATGGGGTGTTGCTCCGCAGGGTTACCTACTTGTAACAGTACATCGACCTGGCAACAGCGATGATCCTGTGGCAATGCGTAGTATTGCGCAAGCGCTGAATAAACTGGAGATGCCGGTGATCTTTCCTATTCATCCGCGCACTCGTACGCGCCTGAAAAACTATGACATCACCTGGGGGAAACACATTCAGTTTATCGAACCTGTCGGGTACCTGGACATGCTTGCACTTGAGCAGGCTGCATATCGCATTCTCACCGACTCGGGAGGGATACAAAGAGAGGCATTTCTGCTGGGTGTACCATGTGTGACCATGCGCGAAGAGACGGAGTGGCCTGAGACCGTCGAGGCTGGCTGGAATGTGCTGGTTGGTAACAGTTGCCAGGCCATTCTTGCAACTGTTCAGCTGCCCAGGCCGGAACCTCCGCGACAGAATCCCTTTGGTGAGGGGGATGCGGCGATACGCATTGCGCGGAATTTATAGTTTCGATTCCCGCAGAATGTAAAACGCAGGATGAAGGCATGACCCATATTCTTTTTATCACACCCTATTATCCGCCGGAGAAAGCGGCTCCCGCAGTGCGCATCAGTGAAACCGCGCAGTGCCTGGTGAAGCGGGGATATCAGGTAACGGTCTTGACAACTGTACCGAACTATCCCACGGGTATTGTGCCGCCCGAGTATCGTGGTCGTGCAGTGCAACGCGAGATATGTGATGGCGTTCACGTGGTGCGTGTGTGGAGCTATACCACTCCAAACAAGGATTTTTTGCGCCGTATTCTGGCGCAACTATCCTTTGCCTGTTTAGCGCCCTTGCTTGGAGGGAAAGATGTTGGACACCCGGATATAATGATCGTTGAGTCACCTCCGCTCTTTGACGCTATTGCAGCCCGTCTACTGGCGTGGCGCAAGCATTGCCCTTTCATTTTTACGGTCTCGGATCTCTGGCCTGAGTCTGCGGTGCAGTTGGGCATGTTGCGTAATCATCTATTGATCCGACTCGCCGAATGCTTGGAATGGTCGACCTATCAACGGGCCGGGGCAGTCTGGGCAGTAACGGAAGGGATTCGTTATACGCTCATTCAACGTGGACTTCACCCAAAACATGTGTTTCTTTTGACTAATGGTGTGGATACCGGTAAGTTCCGTCCACTAGCGCAAGTACAGGCCCGTGCTGAGCTTGGCTGGGATGATCGGTTCACCATACTCTACGCCGGAACTCATGGGCTTGCACATGGGCTGACCACTGTAATCGATGCCGCGGAGCAAATACGGGATCGTAATGATATACATATTGTTTTAGTCGGTGACGGTGCAGCCAAGGCGGACCTGGTAACCCAGGCTCAGAGGCGTAATCTCGAGAATGTCACGTTTCTCGATCCTCAGCCGCACGATCGTATACCGCTGTTTTTAGCCGGAGCTGATGCTTGCCTGATCTCTGTACGTAAATTGCCACTGTTTGAGGGCGCCTTGCCCTCGAAGATGTACGAAGCGATGGCGTGCGCTCGTCCTATCATACTAGCGGTGGCAGGTGAAGCGCGCCGACTCGTAGAGCAGGAAGCAGGGGCGGCGCTCTACGTAGAGCCAGAGAATGCCGCTGCACTCGTATCAGCGATTCTCTATCTGCGTGAGCATCCGGATGTAGCAGAGTTATTAGGAAATCGGGGACGCGCATTTGTGGAGGCACGATTTGACCGCGAGCAGCTTGTTACGGGTTTGGAAACGCGCATTGCGCTGCTGGACAAGAAAACGCCCCCTTTTATGGTGGTCGAGCCTACTCCTGTGAGAGTCGCTTCAGAGAAGAGTCGGTGATATTAACGAAATCTATTTGAGAAAGCGATTATGGGGAAGAGAGGGTGATAGATGATACGACAGTCACAAGTCTGGAGGCAGCAAGGGTCGCAGGGAAGGCTCTATCTTTGCTGGCATGTCGTGATGGATATCAGCTTTGCACTGTTTGGCACAGTAGTACTTTTCTTAATTCTGCCTATCCTGGCCCTGTTGATTTATCTAGATTCGCCGGGCCCCATCTTTTACCGTCAAGAGCGGGTAGGGTTTCAGGGACGGAAATTCTGCATGCACAAGTTCCGTTCTATGGCTAGAGATGCAGAGAGTGCGGGGAAAGCAGTGTGGGCGACCAGGCACGATCCACGAGTGACGCGGATTGGACGATTTATGCGAGCTACTCACCTGGATGAACTGCCGCAAGTTTTCAATATTCTGCGTGGTGAGATGAGCCTCATAGGTCCACGTCCGGAGCGAGAAGCCCATGCCTCCAAGTGGGAGAAGATCGCCCCGTCGTATCGTGACCGTTTGGCTATCAAACCCGGACTGACAGGCCTGGCTCAAGTGAAGCGGGGCTACGGTGGTGCGGCTCAAGACGAACTGATAAAGTTGGAGTATGATCTCTACTATATCCAACACCAGTCGTTCACGCTTGATATCTCTATTATCTTGAAGACAGTAGTTGAGGTGTTGTATGGTCATGGAGTATAACAGTCGCCCCGGCATAGGGGTAAAGAGTAAAAGGTTACCACGTACCACATTTCTCCCATTTGCCCTGCCACATATTACACAGGCGGAGATCGACGAGGTAGTAGATACCCTGCGCAGTGGTTGGCTAACCACTGGCCCTAAGACGAAGCGCTTTGAGCGTGAATTTGCTGGACGAGTTGGTGCGCCTCACGCCCTGGCGGTCAACTCTGCTACGGCTGCGATGCACCTGGCGCTTGATGCGCTCGGCTTGCAACCTGATGATGAGGTGATTGTGCCTGTCTACACGTTCACGGCTACCGCCGAAGTCGTCGTGTACTTTCGTGCGCGGCCAGTCTTCGTCGATGTGGATCCCGTTACCTGCAATCTCGACCCTGCTCAACTGGTAAAATGTATCACACCGCGTACAAAGGCGATTATCGTGGTGCATGTGGCCGGGCTACCTGCCGAGATGGATACCATCCTTGCTATTGCACGAGCACATAATTTACCCGTCGTCGAAGATGCTGCCCATGCCTTCCCTGCGCAATATCGAGGACGTATGATCGGCTCCATCAGCGATATGACCGCGTTTAGCTTTTATGCGACGAAGACGTTATCCACAGGTGAGGGAGGTATGCTCACTACGGCAAATCCTGAGTATGCCGAGCGGGTTGCGATGATGACCCTGCATGGCATCAGCCGTGATGCCTGGAAGCGCTATAGTGCCGAAGGATCCTGGTATTATGAGGTGTTGCAAGCAGGCTACAAATATAACATGACTGACCTTGCTGCCGCGTTGGGCCTACATCAATTAGCGCGGAGTGAATGGCTGTTGGCTCGTCGCCAGGCTATCGCCCGCCGCTACACGGAGGCATTTTCGCAATGGCCTGAGGTCGAGACTCCGCCAAACCCTGCTCATGTTGGGCATGCCTGGCACCTGTATATTCTCCGGCTGCGGTTAGAACGTCTCACCATTACGCGGGATGCGTTCATTCGGGCTCTTACGCAAGCGAATATAGGAGCCAGTGTGCATTTTATTCCGCTGCACCTGCATCCTTTCTACCGCAAAACGTATCAATTGATGCCTGATGACTTTCCTGTCGCTCTGCACTCCTATCAACGAGCTATCTCTCTGCCCATTTATCCAGGTATGACTGATGAGGATGTCGAGGACGTCATTGCCACGGTTGAACAGATTGTTGAAACGCATAAAAGATGAAAAAGGCAAGTAGTGGGGAGGAAGGTTTTTACTTTGTATGGATTGAATGGAAGTGCTATGAAACGTTTTCTTAATGGGATCGCCTCTTTTCTTGTCTTTGGCTGCATCAAAACGTTTCCACAAGTCGTGCATCTTAACCAGTTGCGCGAGATAAATGCTGTGAACCTCCTGGAGCGCCAGGTAGTCCCTCTCTGGACTCCTGAGATGCAGACCGTCTTGAAAAAACAGGTGATCCTCGTAACAGGAGCTGCGGGATCAATTGGCTCGGAACTTTGTCGGCAGTTGCTGGACTATGAACCAGAACTCGTAATTGCTTTGGACAACAACGAGACAGGATTGTTTGATCTTGCTGAGAGTCTGCGTTTTCATCCACGCATATTATGCTTCCGTCCACATATTGGCGACATTACGGATGTGCGAAGGATAGCGCGTCTTTTTGCAGAGGAGCGACCGCAGATCGTTTTCCATGCGGCTGCTTATAAACATGTCCCCCTGCTTGAGCGACATCCCGACCAGGCCATACGTACTAATACACTTGCAACCTACCACCTGTGCTGCCTAGCTCAGGAATATGAGGTGGCTCGCTTCGTTTTTGTCTCAACTGATAAGGCTGCTGAGCCGACCAGCAATTTGGGTGCTTCAAAGCGTCTTGGAGAGATGGTTGTTCAGTCGCTGGCAGGGTCGGCAAATTATGAAACGTGCTTTTGCGCAGTGCGTTTTGGCAATGTTATCGGTAGCCGTGGAAGCGTTGTGTCTGTGTTTACCCAGCAGATTGAGCGTGGAGGCCCCATTACCGTGACCGATCCTTCTGCTACACGCTATTTCATGACTATTCCCGAAGCTTGTGGGCTGGTGATTCTCACTGCTGCGATAGCAGAGCGGGGAGGCCTCTATCTCTTGGATATGGGCGATCCTGTAAGCATTCTAGACCTTGCAATAAAAATGATTCGCTCGCACGGCTTGCGTGAGGGACGCGACATTCCTATTGTGTACACTGGCCTGCGACCAGGTGAGCGCCTCCAGGAGATATTAGTGGCAGCGGACGAAGAATTAACTCCCACAGCTCATAACAAAATCTTCGGTGTTGTTAATCATGGATACAGCTCACCAACACTCATAACAATTGCCCAATGGATGCAAGCACTGGAGGAGAGCCTTCAGCATGAGAGTGATGCGCAACTGCGCGAACGCCTTTTTGAACTCGTGTATGCACAAGAACTGATAGGTGCGAAGTGATGAAGTACTAAATTAAGGGGAAATGGGGATAATGAAAAGCGGTGTATTGGAAGGGAAGATCGTAGGGGACAGCAGACGGGGAATGTTGCTCACCTCTGCTGTTTTCCTACTTATAGCGATGCTGATAGCCTTGTTATTTGGGGGAGTCCTTGGAACACTTGACACGTCTCTCAGTGGCTTTATTGTTACTGCCATTTTCCTGGCTGTCGTTGTTGCCATGCGCCAGCATGAATTAGCTGCAACTGTAGTTATTGTGGTTCACCTGTATGTTGATTGGTACCTGGGACTGCTTGTTGTTGCGCAGGGGGTGGCTCTCGTATTGCTGCTGATCTTCTTCCTGGCTCGATCTCCGCAGTATCCCTGGACATCGCCGCCTATATTATGGCTCTGGGCTTTGTTTCTGGGGCTTGCTATTTTCCCTGCCATCCGTGGAGCTATTACTCGCTATGATGCTGCCTTCTATTACCCCAATATCATTTTTGGGGCTTTGATCATGTTCTGGTTAGGAGCTGTTATCGCCCACAATGTTGCCAGTGTTCGACGCTTCTTTAAAATACTTGCAGCCGTTGGTGCATTCCTTGCCGTGCTTACTATTATTCAGGCTACGACTGGGACGTTATTGTTCGGTTCGTCACGTTTTGACGAATTTCTTGCAAGCACAGCAAATTTTGCATTGGTTACTGGGTCTAGTGTTTCTCGTATCGGTTTATTCTTTGTGAATCCTGACTGGAATGGCACCTTTTTCGCCACTATACTCTTCGTGCCTCTTGGGCTCTTTGTGGAAAGTTCGTCTATGCTGGGAAAGGCACTATACCTGGCTGAAGCGCTTCTGATATTACTTGCGTTGCTCTTCACCTACAGTAGTGGAGCGTGGATAGCCGTTCTTGTAGGCTTTGCAGCCTTCGTTCTATTAGTTGGACGCACTCGTTATCGTGTCCTGCTTCTTTTACTGCCTGCTGTCATTGCAGTGGTAGGAATACTATTCTTCCCTACACAGGTCGATCTCCAACTTCAACATACAGCGAGACCTGTGGAACTCTCACTACGTGTTGGAGCATGGCAAACGGGAATAAATGTGATCAAGGCTTTTCCTCTGACAGGAATAGGTCTGGGCCTCCAGGCTTATTTCCAGCGGGCTGAACCATATCGCGTACCAGCACAATACCTTTCGTTAGCCCATCCTCACAATTCATATATCGAGCTTGGTGCTATGGGGGGTCTCCCGGTGCTCACGGTCTTTCTTGTCCTCTTTTTGTTTGCTCTGTGGCAGGCTTTACGTAACAGGGTCCTATTTGATAGGAACACCCGTTCTCTATTCGCTGGTGGCATAGCTGCCATTGTAGCGTTGAGTGCCAACAGTCTGAGTATCAACGGGTGGACACTTCCACCATTGGCAGCGATTGGTTGGATAATTCTTGGTGCTCTTTCATCTCCTTTACTTGCAAAAAGCCAGGTAGTGAAATGACCGAAGCAAAGAGTGATAAGCTATATTCTATAGACATTGATCAATGGCCTACGCAAGTGAGCATGAGGGCTATTGACCAGTCTTTGTCATCTCCCTACTTCACCGATTCTTTGTATGAGCAGGCAACATGGATCATTCCTGTGATACGGGGTACCGGCGGTACATCTAAATCCGAACTGTGGACCTCAGGAGAAGGAAGCTATGTCTCAAACATTCGTAAACTCGTCAAAAGTTCAGGAGCTTACGCACTCTCTTCGTTGGCGTCCCCTCTGATCTCGTTGGCGATTGCGCCGTTTCTCGCCTATAATCTCTCGCATCCAGATTATGGCGCCCTGGCAGTCCTAAACACTGCCATTGCGTTACTGGCTGGAGTGACACAGCTCGGTTTGAGTTCTGCTTTTTTTCGCTCATATAACTACGATTATGAGTCCCGTGTTGACCGATTAGGGGTTCTCTCTACAGTTTTGATCCTGTTATCGCTCATCTCAATACCCGTAACTATCACAACAGCTATAGCAGCCCCATGGCTAACACTTATTTTGTTAGGTAATGCATCTTTCAGCGGACCTATAAGATTGGCTAGCCTGGTAGTTCTTCTGCAGAATTTTACTGTTCCAGCGTTCGCGTGGTTACGTGCAGAAGGCCACGCATTCTTCTTTTCGCTGTTATCCATCAGCAATCTTCTTATCAACCTGGCAGCCGCTGTTGTTTTGGTAGGCGTCCTGCACATGGGAATAGCCGGTTCACTAGTCGCTACGGCAATGGGTTATGGCTTTGTGATCGCCTGCATGTTGCCTCTCATTCTTCTGCGTGCAGGCATTTGCCTACGACTTGATATTGCTAAGGGGCTACTGTCCTTTGGGATGCCAAACGTTGCGACCTTCATTTCGGTATGGGTGCTGCAGCTTTCAGATCGCTATCTGCTCAGTCGTTTGGGGTCACTCTCACTGACGGCAAGTTACGCAGCAGCCTACAGCTTAGGTGGAGTGTTGTCTGCTGTAGTGATAATGCCGTTCTCTTTAGCCTGGCCTTCCGCCATGTACACTATTGCGAAGAAGGATAACGCCCCCCAAATATTCCGACTAGTGTTTCGTTGGTTCAGCTTTGTCTTGCTTTTTGCTGCTTTTGGTTTGTCACTGGTTGGACTGGTTATGCTCAATTTATTTTTCCCGCCGGCGTATCATTCGGCTGCGCCCATAATTCCTATCATTGCTGTTTCCATCATGTTGTATGGACTCTATAACATGTTCACGACTGGAATTTCTATACGGCGAAAAGTATGGTTCGCCGTTGCCTTTACAACAACTGCTGCTGTGGTCAACATTATGTTCAACATCGTCTTGATTCCTCTCTATGGATCAATTGGCGCGGCCTTGTCAACACTTATTGCCTATGCTGTACTTGTCCTGGTTGCTTACGTCGTGAATCAGTGGCTCTACCCCATTCCCTTTGAGATCGGTCGAGTTATCATTGCCCTGCTTGTTGGTCTTGCTCTCTACGTTGGGAGTAGTTTCCTGGCACAGTCTCAGGGAACATATATGGCTTGGGGTGTATACAGTGCTGCCCTTTGTCTCTATGGTGGATGCCTTGCTGTGCTGGGAAAGCTCCCAGCATAGAGGCATACTTTGTTATTAAGAATAATTGTGCCTGGAGGAAGCTAATTCATGAAAACAGTAGATCATACGGACACTACAACGGTGAAGGTTGCTGCCACATCCCCATCGCCGGTTAAGATATGCATGCACCTGCGGGAAGTAGCACGTACTGATAGACGGGTATTGCGCGAGGCTACAGCACTCCTGGAGGAAGGTTTCGCGGTCTCTATAGTTGATGTTGAGTGTGAACAGACCCATCCTGTTGAAGAAGACATCAGCGGTATCCACATGAAACATATGCTGAAGCCCCATTGGCTTACGCCTACATATAACCTTCGGAGACTTGTGAGATCAACAGAGAAGCTCATTTGGAGTACATGGACCATGTTGCAGATGTCGGCGGATATCTATCATGCACATGATGAGAATGCACTACTCCCGTGCTACATCGCTGCGCTGGTGCATCGGAAACCCCTCGTTTTTGATGCGCATGAGCTGCCATTAAGAGGACTGGGTTATCCGCGTTGGCTTGGACTTCGCACACTCTTGACACTTCTATTTACCGCTATCGTGTCACGTTGCTCAGGAGTAATTACCGTTTCACCTCCTATTGCTCAGGAGATCCGCAGCCGTTATCGCGCTCGCAGGGTAACAGTGATTCGCAATATTCCTGCGTTTCAGGCAGTTGCGAAAAGTGATCGATTGCGGCAGCACCTTGGGCTCGGCCCGGAGATACGCATTGCCCTCTACCAGGGCAATATAGACCAGGCCCGCCAACTCAGTAGCCTGGTTCGCGCAGCAGCGTTGCTAGAGCGAAACACTGTGATCGTTCTGATGGGTAAGGGAGTCGGTGAGACAGTATCTGAAC